>ENA-OQAA01000867-OQAA01000867.1-human-gut-metagenome-genome-assembly--contig:-NODE-867-length-18322-cov-2.044078_pt1 | contig 18322 bp, 20 predicted proteins | sample MGYA00242489_ERZ504515 | MGnify/ENA primary metagenome ERZ504515 (study PRJEB26092, sample SAMD00036237) | human gut metagenome | host: Homo sapiens | study: EMG produced TPA metagenomics assembly of... | reverse complement strand
GCCCTTGGAAATGTTAATAGGACAAGGCATGTCACGCTTGACGGCTCGCTATTGTTTGTCTTTTTTAATTTTGACAAAAGATTTAAGCACTCACCTTGCCTTTATCAGCAATTTGAGCTACTTTTACGTCCGAAAACGGATATTTATCCGTCATTCTGAAAGTTGTCTCTTTCTGCGTAAGAAAGAGACAACTTTTTTTCTTTCATCTCTTCATTCTCAATATCTTCCATTTTATTTCCTTTTTTACATTTTCATGCATTTCGCTTTTTGTCTCTTTACAAATCACTACTCATTTAACATTTCGGACTTACTGTCCGGAAAGGCACGCACGAAACCGCACGATACCCGACGGGGGTACCGTGTAACTTCACGCATGCGACAACAATTATATCATCGCATGACGGGATTAATAAGGATAAGGAGTGTTATTTTACTCGGTGGTCTTCACCCACACACGTTTGCCATCGAACGTGATCGCCATTTTGAGAATGTCTCGCACCCCAGCCGCATGGAGCGTGGCGGCGTATTGCTTCTTCTCGATCTGCGCCAAGGCGGAATCAAGCACCTTGTCCACAGACTCGTCAAACATAGGGTCGTACACTTTCAACTCCATGATAAAACCCCTGCCACCAAGGTCACGGGGACGAAGAAGGATGTCGTAACGGCCCAAACCCGACTCACGGTTACTGCTCACCTCGTACGCGCCGTTGCTAACCAGCATTCCCAACAAGAACGCCTGATAGACCTTTTCCGGCTCACGGCCGTTCGTGTCGTAATAGGAGAGCGTATTCACGACGAAGTCATTCAATAGCCGCTGGAAGATATTCATCTCGTTCTCGTCCAAAGCCTGCAGCATCATCTCCAAGCGGTCGTTCTTCACGGGGCCGTCGTTGATCCAGCCCCGGATGATCGTAGAAAAAACCGTGGAAACCTCCGTGTTCGGCACCCCCAAGGTGTACGACATCAAGTGATCCGGGGTCATTCTCCCCTCCGACGCTTTCAGATAGCCGCTGAACAGCATGAAAGACCAGATGTTGGACGCGCTAGACAACAAGTCCGGGAAAGCCAGCTTGTCGTTGATCACGCTACACAGGCTACCGCCTTGGACAAGCGTCTCGATCCCCTTCCGTACTTGGGAGGGGCCCTCCGCTATCAAATGACGAAGCAACACGTCTGAGCCCGTGTTCACCCAGTAAGGGGCAAAGACACCACCTTTATTTATATAGTTCAATACAGACCATGGATTATAGACCACCTCATTCCCGAACAGGTAACCGTTATACCAGTGCTTGACCTCTGACTTCTGATCACCCAACGAGTATGAGTCGAGCAGCGTGTCGACATCCACTTGCGTGAAGCCAAACGCCGTACACATCGGACGATCCAGCAAGGTATCCACGTCGATATTGTTCAGCCCGCTAAAGATCGACTCCTTGCTTACACGGAGGATACCCGTGATTACACCGCGGAAGATAGACGTATTGTCCTTGAAAACCATCGACATAAAATTGCGCATGAAGACGATCATCCGATCATAAAAGCCCTTGTCGAAAGCCACATGAATGGGGGTGTCATACTCATCGAGCAATACCAGAGGGGGCATACCCCAATGAAGCGTCAACAGTTCGGATAGCAAGCTAATGGAACCCTCTAATTGCCCCCGGGAAGCCTTGCCCTCATAAAGTGCCATAAAGTCATCCAAGTAATTAGGCCGCATCTTGGGAGAATCGAGCAAGTAAGCATGGCGAGTAAACTCGTTTTTCAACTCATAGCCTATCCTGACCAACGTGTCCTCGAACGTATCCGCCTTGCAGTCCTTCAACGTCAACATGATCACAGGGTATTGACCTTGATGCTTATCGAAATCCTTCCACTCCCGGATACGCTTGCCGTCGAACAACGGGCGGAACACGTTACCATCCGTCTTCTCGAAGAAGTACCGCAGCATCGAAAGGTTCAGCGTCTTGCCGAAGCGACGCGGACGGGGCAACAACGTGATCAAAGCGCCTTCTTCTATTATCTGACGGATAAAATCGGTCTTATCCACATAGTAATAGCCCTCATCTATCATTTTCTTGTAATCGCTGATGCCGATCGGTAGTCTTCTCGTTTCCATAAGTATCCCTATTTTGAGTTGTGAATACAAATATAACAATTTATATGACAACAGCGATTATCACTTTTCCTTATTAATCTCATCATGTCAAAGAACGTTTCCCCAAGCGTTTACGGCAAGGCACGAGGGGGGGGAGCCTTTATGGTTCGTCGTATCAATTCGCCCGTTCCTGGATGCAACGAAGAGGTATGGCCTCACGTAAATGTCCGGAAGTGGGCAAGGTTCCATATTTAGCAGTCAGATTATAATCCCTTCTGAAATGTTTAGCGCCAGCTTTGCTTGCAACGTCGTTTCGGCACCAAAGCAGCGTGTTCTCACCAATCCCAAGATACTGATCGCTTAAATACCAATAACCGGTATATCGGATATAGGTCGTCCTCCTCTGCTCTTTATCAAAATAGACAACGATACCCCCATCTGTCTTTTCGCCATTGTTTTGCATATTCATCAAATACAGGCTAGGACCTGTAGCGCTATGGTTGACATCATTGAATAAGGGATAATAGTTCTCCACTTTTGTCACCCGCCAGCCGGCCGGGCATGGGTCGTGAACGGTCTTCACCGAACTACCACCCCAAGCTTGTTTTACATCATTTAGATTCGTGATCCAGGAAAGATTATCAGCGTTATTGCCACTTGGCTTATAAATAGATGACGGGTCTTTATAGGCTTCCCTAAAAGTCGTGGCAGAAGGTACTATCTTACGTGAATAATAAGTAACACCATCCGGCCTATATAAATTCAATATATTTTTCACGGGTTTAGTCAAATCTATACGCTCTATTTTGGACACGTACTTTGTAGTATAACTACTGGGGAAAGGGTCCTTTCTACCCCATTGATAATGGAAACCATGTGCCTTCGACCTATCCTCCTCTTCCGCGGGTATCGTGGTATATCCGGCTAAAGCGCCCAGATTACGATCCATGATAGGATATTGATTCGGATGATTCCCATACGTATATTTTTGCTTACGTTTTGTCTCCGGCTCGTCTACCGAGGCATCCCCCGGTAGCGTCCGATGATAATCTGTCACCCATACGTGCCAACTCCAGAGAATATCGCCTTTGTCGTTTCTCGCCGCTATCAAGCCGCTACCTCCGGTCGTGTTAGGGGCGACACGGCAATAGATCCGTCCTTGCCCCTGGCCAGACAAGGGGTTCTTCGTTATATCCTGACCGTCGTCTCTCTTTATGTCCACAATATTCGTATGATCCTCTTCGGTATTTACGATACCCATTACCGGATCTCCCAAATCTCCGCTTTCCAAGGTCTGCCATAAAAGTTCCACGGAAGTGATACCCCCTCCGTGTCAGCCCACCCTTTCAGTGTGGAATTCTCTTGATCCGCCGTCCCATCGACCGTATATTTATAGGGATCGAAACAAAAGGCGCCTCCCGGAACAATCATGAAACAGTTGGCCGTGGGAACCAAGTTATTGTTATTCTCGGAAGCCCCGATCGGATTCACGATGGTAATACGTTTGTCATCCACCGGAAGCTCCGAGTGTGACATCTTAATCCCGTAAACATAGTTCGTATTGTCGTACAGATTGAAATCATGACTTGAACTTCCTCCCAAATAGACACGGTAACTCAATTTTTTCTTGATATTCACAGGATCTTGTGATACCAGCGTAATGTAAACACTACCTTTCGGAGCGTTCACTTTCGTGCGATAATAGAGGGACGTGGCATTCGGGCTTTCGCCTCGTAGCACACTGGGGATCCAGCAAGTATAGCTGCCCGACTCCTCTACATCGGGAACCTGCAAGGTAGAGTATTGATCCAGTAAAGAGGGATATGTCGCCTTGTCCTCCGGATGACGCAATAATCGGTAATTGGCAGGTATGGATTGAAGCATAACTTGTTTCAAGACATATCCCGTGTTTTTCGAGACGTTTTCCCATGTGATCGTCAGCCGGGAAGCCAAACGGCGTAATAAGACGCGGATATCCTGTCCCTCCGGGTTCTGTATCCTATACGTCTCGCCCTCCTTCACTATACAGACATGAGGGAGAAGCAAGAGATAGGGCATCACTTTTATTTGATCCTTTGTCGTTATCGAGTTTATTACCGAAGAATCCAGCATCATGTCCTGAATATCCGACAGCCTCTTGCCCTTAAGGGACTCAATCGTGTTTTTCGAGCCATTATATCCACGGGCGACGATCAGCAATTGGCATTCGGTCTCGGGGGTTGACAGTGTCGCAAGATCTACCAAAGGCACGGTGAAGGATTCCCCTATGGATTTATTACCCAGGTTTTGCGTGCTGTTATTGATGCAATTTCCCGCCCGGTCGTATTGCCAGATCTCCAAACCATATAACTTATCGGGTTTGGCCGTAGCCAAGGGATCTTCAGGAACCGTTATAGCCTTCGTGCCCATGTTTTGACCGGAGAACAGACGCACATCAAAGCCAAAGCCTTCATTAGCCTCCGTGTGGATAGATCTCGTACTCAATGCCGCCGCATCTTCCCAGTCTGCCAATCCCACGCATAGCGATACCTCCACCGCCTTGCCCTCACCCGTAGATGGGCAGGGTGAATCGAGACGATTCTCACAACTTGACATTCCTAACACCCATACTATTGACATCATCATCAATACTGCTTTTTGTAATTTTACACCTATTTCCTCCATACCTGCACGTGCTTTTTCACTACTACATTTTACATTTTTTTACTTGAATCACGCTGTCTCTTTCTTACGCAGAAAGAGACAACAGGAGAATAAACGCTCCTATCCGCTGTTTTTCAAGCCCTTGGAAATGTTAATAGGACAAGGCATGTCACGCTTGACGGCTCGCTATTGTTTGTCTTTTTTAATTTTGACAAAAGATTTAAGCACTCACCTTGCCTTTATCAGCAATTTGAGCTACTTTTACACCCGAAAACGGATATTTACCCGTCATTCTGAAAGTTGTCTCTTTCTGCGTAAGAAAGAGACATTTTTTTTCTCCCTACTTCTTTATTCTCAATCACTTCTATTTTTCGATTCATTTTACATTATCGTTTTTTTTACCGTTTGTCTCTTTACATCTCACTACTCATTTAACATTTCGGACTTACTGTCCGGAAAGGCACGCACGAGCTAGCACGATTCCCGACGGAAGAACCGTGTAAAGATCCATACATGCAAACTTCATATTGTTACATGACGTTGAATTAAATGTCTAATTGTTTCGATTTTGTCTATATTCATTAGGTGTAACCCCAACCATTTTCTTGAACCAACACCTGTACGTAGAAGTGACAGGAATGGTGGAATTAAAGTTGTATGTATCTTTCAAGCAATTACAGGAAAGCCGACGAAGCTAGCTTACTTTAAAACAATGGATTTGAATGGAAAAAATTCATAACTATGAATGAAGAAAAACATAGTTATGAATTGAAAATTTCATAGTTATGATTTTTCAGTATCAAAATAGGCAAGTAATTCTTCTATCGTTTGGGTGATATAGGTACTGCCGGAAGTCTCATGGATGATAAAGTAGGTGGTCTTTAAATCGCCAGTCTCAATCCAGATATTCGATTCCACTTCCCGATTCGCCAAAATTCCGTTTCGCTGGAGCGCTTTACGCACCATAGCGTATTTCTGGCCATGTCCAACGAGGCGGATCTGTCGGGAGAATTGATTATCTATACGGAATAACCCGGTATCCTTATCGAAAACAATCCCTTTCCGGGCGAAGAAATTGCTTAAATGACCACTCAATGCCAAATCCTCGGGGGTACCGGTAGAGATACCATTTGCTTTGTCCATTAACCATATCTTATCCGATATCTGGAGAGCCAGCTCCAAATCGTGAGTGGACATAAATATCGTCTTATTCGTTTTCCGGGTTAGATGATGGAGTAATTGCATAATCTCTACCTTGCTGGGAAAATCAAGGAATGCGGTAGGTTCATCCAAGTAAATAACCGGAGTCTCCTGAGCGAGCGCCTTAGCGATCATCACTTTCTGGCGTTCTCCATCCGATAAGGTATGGACCATGCGGGATGCTAGTTCCTCAATGCGGACAAGGGCGATGGATTCTTCCACGATCCGCTTATCATCCTTGCTCAACTTGCCCCAGAAGCCGGTATACGGGCTACGTCCCATCCCGACCAATTCCCGTACCAACATATTCCGGATCTCACATTTATCGGTCAGCACGACACCGATCGTGGTGCTCAATTCCTTATCGGAATAAGCATCTATATCTTTTCCTAGGACCAATATTTCCCCATCTAATTTAGGTTGGAAAGCCGATAACGTGCGCAATAAAGTAGACTTCCCCACCCCGTTAGCACCCAGCAAACAGGTTAATTCACCACTATAGATCGTAGAGTGTATACCTTTAGCTACCAGCTTTGTACTACTCTTAGAATGGTAACCGATCGAAAGTCCGTTAATATGAATCGTATCTTGTTTCATCTTACTCGTTCAATTCATTCTTTCGTTTTCTAAATAATACCGAGGCCACTACAGGAGCACCGACTAAAGCGGTTACCGAGTTGACAGGTAACGCTCCCTCGAACCCCGGCATACGGGCGATCAAATTACAGATCAACGCCAACGCCGCACCGGCGAATAAGACCGCAGGCATTAAAATCCGATGGTCGGAAGTTTGAAATATGCCCGGCATAAATGCGGAACGGCTAGCCCCAAGAAGATAATAGGTCCGCAATAAGCGTGACAATCGCCGTAAGGACCCCGGCCGAGGTGATAACCAACAAACGGGCCCGCTTGATATTAAGTCCCAAATTGCGTGCGTAGCTATCCCCAAGAAGCATCAAGTTCATGGTCTTGATAAGCAGGAACGAGAGAGGGATCAAGATTGTCATAAGAATCGCGAACAACGTCATCTGATTACCGGAAACACGGGCGAAACTACCCAATCCCCAAATCACGTATGCACGGATATCCTCCTCGACGCTAAAGAATTTAAGTACACCGATCACGGCGTTTGCCACGTAACCGATCATCACACCGATAATCAACAACGTGACATTTCCTTTTACCTTTTGGGAAACATACACGATCAGCGCCATCACGGATAAGGAACCGATCACGGCCGCTATCGATAAGGCGATCTCCCCCATAAAACCAAGTTTACTCAAGGCAACGCCCCTAAACTACCGCTTAACAACACCACGAAAGCGACACCCATGCTCGCTCCCGAACTGATACCTAAGACCGAAGGTCCGGCCAATGGATTACGGAAAACGGTTTGCATCTGTAAGCCGCTGATGGATAAGCCAGCTCCCGCTACCAACGCTGTCAATGCCTGTGGTAGTCGAGATTTCCAGATAATATTCTGCCATGTAATAGCTCATTTCCTGAATTCCAGATAATATGCCAAACCGATTGAAGAGGAATAGAGACTGACCCCAACACCAAATTCAAAAAGATTAGAACAAAAATAGCCGTGACAATCGCCAGCATCCATAGGGTATTTGAATGTCTCATCAGTGTTCCTTATTTAAGTCGAGAATAATAGACCGGCTCATGATCCGGTAATAAATCCGGATGAAAGATATGAAGCAAATCCGCTAGGACGATCTCCGGTTCTGTCGGCATACTCTCATAAAACGGCGTGTTCTTCATATTACAATAGATAATCCCTTTCTCCCGGAACGCACGGAAATCCGCATAACGAGGATCTTGCTCTTTCAATGCCTCATAGCTAAACGTCCCGGGAAACTATTCACGATACGCCAGTAATCAGCATCGTCCGCTTGGTTATAGACCGTCTCGAAGTCTAATGTAACACCACCGGATCGCTCATCGTCTTTCAAGAAATAATCAGCGCCGGCATCCTTGAAAAGCTGTGCCAAGAAACTCTTTCCTCCTACGGCATACCAGTTTCCACCCCGTAACTCGCCACTAAAAACTATCGGACGTTTTTTAACATTGCCATCCGCCGTAAGTTCCTTTAATTCATTATACCTCTTCTCAATGGCGGCAAAACGCTCATTGCCCTCTTTCTCTACCCCTAACAACAAGCCTATGAACTTGATCCATTCAGCTTGTCCCAATGGCGTAGTCTCCTTATAACCCAAATGGGGAATCAAGGGGATACCCACGTCTTTCAGCGTCTCATAGCCTCCCCGCTTGAATGGCGATACAAGGATCAAATCAGGATTCATACTCATGATAACCTCGTTATCGAAATTTCCCTCTATACCGATCTTTGCGGTTTTACCTTCTTTCAGGCGTTCGTTCATCTCTTTATTGAACAAATGCCGTGTACTGGTAATCCCAACGACCTTATCCAAGGCACCCAATTTAATAAAATTCGATAATTGCAGGGAAGTCATACAGATAACGCTTCGGATAGGAAGCTCTATCACCGTATAATCAACAGGAATCCCCGTGGGTTTCGAACCTCTTTTTACGAACGCATAATGAAACGTGGTGCTTTCCTCGTTTTGAGGATCTTGGATATCAGCCAAGACATATTGATCCGCATAGGTAAGCTTGAATCCTTGGGCGTATAAAGGCTTAACCTGCTCTTGCGAGAATGCGGATTGCTCTACGGAAGCCGTCTTCCCTATTTCTCCTTTTTCACGGATACCTGAAGTACATGATAAAGTCAATACCGATAAAAGCAAGCATCCACTCGCTATAAACTTATTCATAATCCTTGTTTAATTGACAGTTGATCATTGACAGTTACTCTCGTCCTGCTCCACGGGACAGCAACATTTATTTATGAACCGGCAGGTCTTCTGACTTACTTCCATTCTGGACGCCTTCCCGATTACGAAACCAGTGGCCAAGGTATTGTCCGAATGTTTAGAAGTTCACAGCAGCGTGGTCTGTCCGGGATTCTCACCCGGTTCCCTTTTAATCCGCCTCCCAGAAAAAGAGATAAGCGGAGCCTATTACAGCGACAAAAGTAGTAAGAATATTTGTATACATCCGCAATTTTAAGGACTTTTGCGTTTCAAATAAAAACAAATACACATGAATCATCTATTCACTTCGTCTCATTAGGTCCGGTGATCCGGAATTAATTACGCTGAAAGGGCTTAATACATTACAAAAGGCTGATATTATCTAATTGTCCTGCTACACAAGGCAAGCATGGAATCATATCTCGGGCGACGGATATATTGAAAGCTATTGAGGTAGACGAATCCTTGATCCATCCGTTTATTTTGCCAATGAGTAAGGAACGGACAGATGCGTTAAACGCTTATAACGAATTGTTTCTGGATGCCCAAGCTGAATATTTGAAAGGAAAACAAATCGTGATCGTCGCCGAGGGAGACGCTGGTTTTTATTCATCTATACAATATGTATACGATAAATTCGAGGAAGCAGGAATCCCGGTAGATCGAATCGCAGGAATTCCGGCATTTATAGCGGCAGGTGCTTTGGCCGGGATACATATCGTAAAACAAGAGGAGCAAATTAATGTAATCCCCGGGACTGCGTCGTTCGATGAACTTTCGGCAAAAATAGAAAATGGAATGATCATCGTCATCATGAAATTACCGGGTTGCCAAGAGGCTATTCATACTTGTATCCGGCAGTATGCGGATAAGGCGGTTTTTCATTATTTCGAGAATGTTGGAACAGGAAAAGAATATTATACTACTGATATCACCATTATACATTCCAAGGATTTCCCCTATTTCTCCCTACTGATTGTCCAACCTCGCTAAAAGAAGAAGGCTGCCCGGAGAGTAACCAAACCCGGACAGCCCATCTTATTACGCTACATGCAATATATGCTTAAGCTGATCGATATGGAAACGAAGTGTATCCATATAAGGTTTCACTGAATTATGGTACATGATCGCTTTTGCGTGCATATCTTCCAACTCGCTTACTTTACGGTTCGCCTCACGCATTTTACAAGCGTTGTAGCGAATACCCGATACATGTCCTTTGATATCCTCGATCGCTTGGTTTCCCCGGTTGAAGATAGACTCTGCTTCTTCCGGAGCGTATACCGTATAGGCTTGGGCAACGTCATCCAGTAATGCCTGTTGATAAGAGCCGGCTATCGGGAGCAATTGATGGATCGCATGATGACATAAAGAATGAACCTCGTTTTGAAGCTTCTTCAATTCTACTTCCCACTTTGATTCACATACTTCATCCAATTGTTTGACTTCCGCTACGACACAGCCGCTAAACAATTCCACTACCATCTTTTCCCATGCTTCTGCTACCCACGATTTAGTAGCAAATGTAACCTGACTAAATCTTACTGTTGACATAACCTTAAATTTACATATTATATTGCTAATGTTATTAATCTCTTATCTATTTCAATTTATCACACTCAAATCATTTTATCTTTCTTTTTATCGTTGCGACACCACAAAATTAATCAAATTATCATAGATGGATAATTTTAAAGACTATTTTATAATTCTTTAAGAGTGCGACAAGCAAAACGTATGATTTTTGCAAAGTTCACTTTACAAAAAGTTTAATTTCAAGCCTAACAGCTATCACAAAAAGCAAGATCATCGCCATCTTCGCACAAAAATATCAAAATAACACAATCTTATTATTCCATAAAGGGGGAAAACCTTGTTCCGTATCATTTTGTTATTATAATAAATTAGATTTACTTTGTTCAAACTATATAAACTTACATAAAGCACATGAAATCGGACATTGAGATAGCAAGAGAAACAGACTTGCGTAAAATTAAGGAAGTTGCGACAACGTTAGGTATCCCTCGTGAGGAAGTACAAAATTATGGCAGGTATATTGCAAGGTTCCTATCCATTTGATCGATAAAAAGCAAATGGACCAGCATAATTTAATTTTAGTGACCGCTATCACTCCCACTAAAGCGGGAATCGGAAAGACTACGGTTTCGATCGGTCTGGCTTTAGGTCTGAATAAAATAGGGAAGAAAGCGGTGGTCGCTTTACGTGAGCCGTCTCTTGGCCCGTGTTTCGGCATGAAAGGTGGTGCTGCCGGAGGTGGATATGCCCAAGTGCTTCCTATGGAAAACATCAACTTGCATTTTACAGGGGATTTTCATGCGGTTACTTCCGCCCACAATATGATTACCGCTTTATTGGATAACTATATTTATCAGACTCGCAACACCTGCGAGGGATTGAAGGAGATCAAATGGAAACGGGTTCTTGACGTAAACGACCGTAGCTTACGTAACATCGTATCGGGTCTAGGAGCTCGGCGAACGGTGTCCCTACCGAGACCGGATTTGACATCACTCCCGCTTCAGAGATCATGGCGATCCTTTGCTTGGCTACGGATATAGAGGATTTGAAACGACGTGTCGGAAATATTTTATTGGGTTATAACAAACGAAGATAAGCCTTTCACGGTAAATGATCTTGCATAGCCGGAGCTATTACCGTATTGCTAAAAGACGCATTACTGCCGAACCTAGTACAAACAACGGAGAATACTCCCGCATTTGTACATGGAGGTCCTTTCGCTAATATCGCCCATGGATGTAATTCCATATTGGCCACCCAAATGGCTCTTACTTATGGAGATTATGTGATTACGGAGGCTGGTTTCGGCGCTGATCTGGGCGCGGAGAAATTCTTTAATATCAAATGTAGAAAAGCGGGGCTTTCACCGAAACTGACAGTCATCGTAGCGACTGCCCAGAGCTTGAAACTTCATGGTGGCGTTCCTGAAAAAGAAATCAAGGAACCGAATATCGAAGGATTAAAGAACGGATTCGCTAACTTAGATAAACACATTGAGAATATGAAGAGCTTCGGACAGCAAGTAATCGTGACTTTCAACCGTTTCGCTACCGATACGGACGAGGAGATCGCTTTAGTGGCTGAGCATTGCAAGGAAAAAGGGGTTGGATTCGCCATGAATAACGTTTTCTCTGAAGGAGGTGAAGGGGGTACGGAACTTGCCCGCTTAGTGTTGATACGATCGAAAATCATCCTTCCGCTCCTTTACAATATACATATGATCTGAATGATCCGATCCGTACGAAGGTACAAAAAGTGGCCCAGAAGATATACGGAGCCTCTTCGATTGTTTATACGACTTTGGCCGATAAAAAATTGCGTCAGATCGAAAGCTTGGGTATTTCCCATTATCCGATCTGTATCGCCAAGACTCAATATTCATTCTCTTCCGATCCGAAAGCTTATGGGGTCGCCAAGGATTTCGAACTAAAAGTACGAGATGTAATCATCAATAACGGAGCCGAGATGATCGTTGTCGTCATGGGCGAGATCATGCGTATGCCGGGGCTCCCTAAAGAGCCGCAAGCCCGAAAGATCGATATCGTGGATGGCATGATTGAGGGATTGAGTTAATAGACAGTAAAACAATTTAAATAAAAAAGGTACGCCTCACACATTCAGTAAGGCGTACCTTTTTTATAACCACTCTCGCCCCGAAACCGGGGGGCGATCAATAAGCTCTGGCGAACAGTACCCGGCAAGCCGACGGTTTACCTGTCACCATACACTTACCCGGAGTCTTATCACCAGCTAAAGGAATACAGCGGATCGTAGCTTTCGTCTCGTTCTTGATCAATTCTTCTGTTTCCGGGGTTCCATCCAGTGGGCCATGATGAAGACGCCATCCTCGATCTTCTCCTTAAATTCCTCATACGTATCTACGTTTATGATGTTAGCCTCACGGTGATCGTACGCTTTCTTGAAGATATTCGCTTGGATTTCCTCCAACAGATTCTTCACGTATTCCTCAATGCCATCACAAGTGATCGTCTCCTTCTCCAAAGTATCACGGCGCATTACTTCGATTGTATTATTCTCCAAATCACGACCACCCATAGCCAAACGCACGGGAACACCTTTTAACTCGTACTCAGCGAACTTCCAGCCCGGCTTCTTGTTATCAGCGTCATCATATTTCACGGAAATGCCTAACGCTTTCAATTTAGCCACGATACCAGCGACCTTCTCGCTGATCTGCGTCAATTGCTCAGCGCTACGGTAGATCGGTACGATCACAACCTGTATCGGAGGCCAAATGTGGAGGCAATACCAAACCGTTATCATCAGAGTGAGACATAATCAACGCTCCGATCAAACGTGTGGAAACACCCCAAGAAGTAGCCCAAGCATAGTCGCTCTTACCGTTCTTGTCGATGAAAGTAACGTCGAAAGCCTTACCGAAGTTCTGCCCCAAGAAATGGGAAGTTCCCGCCTGCAAAGCTTTTCCATCCTGCATCATCGCCTCGATCGTATAGGTATCCAAAGCACCGGCGAAACGCTCGCTCTCAGACTTCACGCCCTTTATTACCGGCATTGCCATATAATTCTCTGCGAAGTTCGCATAAACGTCTTGCATCTTCTTAGCTTCTATCTCGCTTCTTCACGAGTAGCGTGAGCGGTATGGCCTTCCTGCCACAAGAACTCAGCCGTACGAAGGAACAAGCGAGTACGCATCTCCCAGCGCATCACGTTCGCCCATTGGTTGCACAAGATAGGCAGGTCACGGTAAGACTGAATCCAGTTACGGTATGTATTCCATATAATGTCTCCGAAGTCGGGCGAATGATCAATTCCTCTTCCAGTTTAGCTGCCGGATCTACGACAACCCCCGTACCGTCATGATTTGTCTTCAAACGATAGTGAGTAACCACGGCGCACTCCTTGGCGAACCCTTCTACGTGCTCAGCTTCTTTGCTTAAGAAAGACTTCGGGATCAGCAAGGGGAAATAAGCGTTCACATGACCGGTTTCCTTGAACATATCGTCTAGGATACGTTGCATCTTCTCCCAGATAGCGTATCCGTAAGGCTTGATCACCATACAACCACGCACGGCGGAATTCTCCGCCAAATCTGCCTTAATTACCAAATCTTGGTACCACTGCGAATAGTTTACACTTCTCGGTGTAAGTTCTTTCAGCTCTTTTGCCATTTCTTTATATTTCTAAATTATACTGTTTTCCTTAATCTGAATAAGTAATGGGTTGCAAAGGTAAGAAATAATCGTATATCTTTGTAAAAACTATATATAGATAATATCATGAATATACACAAGATCACACGTTACTTACTTATGTTATGTACATTTACGTTCTTAACTCTCACGGCGAAAGGGCAAGATGGAGAGCCTTTGCGACTGGCCGTGGCAGGGGTATCCCACGGACATCTATGGGAGGTGATAAGCCGTTTGGATAGAGGCGATTTCAAGATTGTAGGAGTCGCCGAGAAAGATGATTACTTACGGGAACATAACGGTCTGCGGGATAAGCTAGATCCAAACCTGTTCTATGCGGACCTTGGCGAGATGCTGGACAAGACCCATCCGGAGGCGGTCATCGTATACGAGCGATCTACGACCATCTTCGTGTGGTAGAGGCTTGCGCGCGAGAGGCATACATGTTATGGTAGAAAAACCATTGGCCGTAAATAACGAACATGCTACCCGAATGGCATCGCTCGCCCGTGAGAAAAATATCTTGTTGCTTACCAACTACGAGACTACGTGGTATAATACCAACCATGAGGCATTCCGCCTTATTGACAGCGGTGCTATCGGGAAGATCGATCGTATCAACGTATACGACGGGCATCAAGGTCCCTTCGAGATCAACTGCGGAAAAGAGTTCACGGACTGGTTAACCGACCCCGTGCTGAATGGCGGCGGGGCGGTTATCGATTTTGGATGTTACGGAGCCAACTTAGCCACCCGTCTCATGAAAGATGAAAAGCCCCTTAGCGTATACGCTGTACTACGGCAGAATAAACCGAATCTTTATCCCAAGGTAGACGATGACGCAACTATTATCGTGGAATATCCTTCCGCAACCGTCCAGATCATGGGATCATGGTGTTGGCCGATGGGTAGAAAAGATATGCATATCTATGGCGACAAAGGATATATTTACCAAGATACACCTAAGGAAATGCGAATTTATACCAACGGAAAGGAGCGCCAAGAAATAGCACCTTCCTTGAACGCTCCTTATAATGATTCCTTTTATTTCTTGAAAGCCGCCGTCCGTAAAGAGATTGACGTACCTCCCACGGACCTTTCCTCGTTGGAGAATAACCTAATGGTAGTACGGATATTGGACGCTGCCATTCAAAGCGCAAAATCTAAAGCGGTTATCCAGCTCTTTTGAGAGTTTAAAACACCTCTTTCCAATGTTTTAGATTCGTATCGATGGTATCCAAGACCTCCTGCTTCGCCCCTCCATCATTAACTTATACATGGTTTGGGCAAAACCAAGCATTTGGGAGAACTCAATCTTGGGAGGCATCGCTAATGCGTTCGGATCGGTCATGATGTTAACCAAGGCCGGTCCGTCAGCGTTAAACACTTTCTGCAAGGTGGGGAATACATCGTCGGGGTTGATCACGTTGTAGCCCGCCATTCCCATTGAAAGGGCGACCCGGGCGAAATCCGGGTTCAGCATCGTGGTCTGCCAATCCGGCAGTCCGGCTACCTCCATCTCAAGTTTTACCATCCTAGGGAACGGTTATTAAACACGATTAATTTAATCGGCAAATGGTATTGCACGATCGTAGCAAGGTCGCCCAACAACATTGAGATACCTCCATCACCACACAACGCCACGACTTGCCTGCCGGGATAAGCCAATGCCGCCCCTATCGCTTGCGGCATGGCGTTCGCCATCGAGCCATGATTGAATGATCCCAACATCTTCCGCATACCCGTAGCTTGCAAATAGCGGGCACCCCATACACAAGTCATACCCGTATCCACGGTAAATATGGCGTCGTCCGAGCTAAGCTCGTCTACGACCGAGATCACGTATTCTGGCTGTATCTTCTCTTCTTTCCCCCGGACAGTGGCGGCAGAACGGAGATTTTCCCGAACTTTCTCATATTTAGCCAACTGTTCCCGCAAGAAACTATCATCTTCTTTCTGGTGAATCAACGGAATCAACTCATCCAAAGTATCCTTCACATCGCCACAAAGCCCCATTTGTATCTTGGCACGACGCCCCAGACGATTCGGATTGATATCCACCTGTACGATCGTGTTGCTCTCTGGCATGAATGCCTCGTATGGAAAATCGGTTCCCAACAACACCAACACCTCTGCCTCGTGCATACTATAATAGCCGGAAGGCATGCCCAATAGACCGGTCATCCCCACCTCGTTCGGATTATCGTATTGGATCTCCATCTTACCCTTGAAAGAATAGGCTACCGGAGCATTCAGTAATTTAGCCAACTGCACCAATTCCGAATGGGCATCTTTCGCCCCTATTCCACAATAAAGTGTCACTTTCTTCGCATTATTCAACAAATCCGCTAATTCCCGGATTTCCTGTTCGGCGGGACAAACCCGTTGTCGCGTAGGAAAAGAAAAGGTAGAGGACAAACCCGCTGTAGCATTCTCTGCCGCCAAGTCACCGGGAAGTCCGATCACCCCGACCCCACGTGATGAGATCGCCGCTTGCATAGCGCCTTGAAGCATCCGGGGAAATTGTTCCGGTGTAGTGGCTACCTGATTATAATAGCTACAATCATCGAACAATTTGATCGTATTTGTCTCTTGGAAATATTCTGTACCAAACTCCCGGGAAGGGATCGTGGAAGCGATCGCCAAGACCGGGGCTCCGGATCGTTGGGCATCATACAGCCCATTAATTAAATGTACATGCCCGGGGCCACTACTACCTGCACAACAAGCCAACTCGCCTGTCAATTGAGCCTCCGCCGCAGCGGCATAAGCTCCCGTCTCCTCATGACGGACATGAATCCACCGCAATCTGCCGTTTTTCCGAACAGCCTCGTTTACCTCATTCAGGCTATCGCCTGTCACGGCTATATACGTCGTACGCCTGCTTTTTCCAGCGTATCCACTAACTGGTCCGCAACTTTCTTCGCCATAGTTTAAACTCTTCTTTTTATTTTATTAAGAAAACTATCAAGGGCTGGAGAAAGTTTTTGGAAAGACTGATTTTTATTTGATGCAATCCGTCAATGTTCGTAAAAAAGCGACAATCGCAGTCTCCTCTTCCTGAGATAAACCTAAGTTCCCCAGTTCATCCTTATTTACGGTCTCGGGATATTCCGCCGGGGGAAATCCTCTACATCCCTTACATTATGAAGCTAAATAGACACTTCACGACCCCTTCCGAGGTGATACGGGCGTATTTATCGGCAAAACCTTTTTCCGGGATATGGCATATAGTAAACATATCACCAAATGTACGATTTATTTCTCAAAATATATGAGCGATGGCCTCTATTTATGGAGAGACATCCCCATGTAGATACCGATGCAATAAGGAATTAACCAGATGAACCACACAACAATGCTAAATCTATTGAAATGCTGCTTGGCTTTTAACGAACCTTTAAAGTAAGTCCAAATCGCCCAGATCGCATGGATTAGCATCAAGCAAATAGCGATAATTCCCGTTACGGTATGCGCCGTATCATGCAGATGGGTCAGCTGGGCGATATGCTCCATCAAACCCGTTCCAATAGCGTCCGCATAAAGTCCTAATACAAAAAAACAAAGATGCCACGCTTTTAACTGTCCTTGAAAACGCTCGCCCCAGACTCCGATCGTATAGCATATCAAGGCGGATGATATCACACAAATGGCCGTAATCAGTAAATGAATATCAAGTTGATTGAATACCATATTTTTCCTTTTTCAAAAAGAACAGAAGCTTCCTGAAAAAGTTTAGGCTATTGGCAAAGAATTCATACATTCGCGTGTCTAAATAAAAACGACAGGGCAATCCCGTTGAAAAATATGAAACAAAATATACTCGCTCTCTATCTGATCAAGTTATCCAAATGGTTCTCGCTCGTAATGCCTATCATTGTCCTTTTCTATGAGGATCATGGGTTAGGATTGCAAGACGTATTTATTTTGAAGAGTGTCTACTCGGTCGCCGCTGTCACTTTGGAGATTCCCTCGGGCTATCTGGCGGACGTATGGGGGCGTAAGAAATGCTTGATTCTAGGTTGTATACTTTTCTTTGGAGGGTACCTATGTTATTCTTTCACCTCCACTTTCACGGCATTTCTCTTCGCCGAGATTTTGTTGGGAACCGGGCAAACCTTGGTAAACGGAGCGGATTCGGCGCTGCTCTACGATACAACCGTACGATATAAAAAAGAAGAACTTTATTTGCGGTATGAGGGACGTATCACGATGATCGGTAATTTCGCCGAGGCCATCGCCGGGATATTCGGTGGATTGCTGGCCGCTATTCCTTGCGATTGCCGTTTTACGCCCAAGCGTTTGTCGCCTTTATCGGCATTCCGGCAGCG
>ENA-OQAA01000866-OQAA01000866.1-human-gut-metagenome-genome-assembly--contig:-NODE-866-length-18322-cov-2.160154_pt1 | contig 18322 bp, 18 predicted proteins | sample MGYA00242489_ERZ504515 | MGnify/ENA primary metagenome ERZ504515 (study PRJEB26092, sample SAMD00036237) | human gut metagenome | host: Homo sapiens | study: EMG produced TPA metagenomics assembly of... | reverse complement strand
GTGTTTTCCATTAAATACGATACAGTGTTCGTTGTAGTATACGTATGGAGAATACTGGAATCCCCATGCACTGTCATTGACTGTGATCGGCATGATTCTATGATTTTCCCTCGCCGGATGATTGACTCTTCCTGCATATCCTTCATTTTCCACACAGAGCAGACATTTTGGATAACTGCTTGCTTTCGCATTTTTTGCCGCTGCGATCGCCTTTGGATCTTTCTCCGGTTTTGACAAGTTGATCGTAATATCAATCTCACCATATGGCTGTCCACCGTCCATTTCCAGTCTTTCTTTACCCGGTAACGACGGATGTAATCGCTGTCCTGGCTCAGCTTATAGTAATAATCTGTGGCAGCTTCCGGAGATTCCTCATATTTCTTCCAGAAAGTCTCCTGCACCTGCACCGGACGAGGCATCAGGCAGTTCATCATCTTCGTATCGAACAGATCCCTATATACTACACTGTTCTCGATGATTCCACGACTGCACGCCTCATCCAACAGTTCCCCTAAGATCTCTTCTAACTCTTTTTCCCCGTTTACTTCTACTTCTTCATAGTCCTCTTCATGAAATAATTCCAGCAGAAGATTTGTTGTGTAGATTCGCTCGCACTCCGGTGTCAATCCTGCATCGATCCCATGCTGTACTAATCTTTTAATATTTTCTGATAACATATTTTCTCTCCTAAAACTCATCCTATTTCCTGTCCGCTTTTCAATCAGGCTTATCCATTCAGCACTCTTGCACCGTCTCCGATGTCTACTACATAAAATTCTGCCTCATGTCCGACTTTTGCAAGATACTGCTCTCCGATGTTTTTAATAAATCCATCTACTGCATCGTTTTTCACAATGCTGACCGTACATCCGCCGAATCCGCCTCCTGTAATACGAGATCCGATCACACCTTCTGTTTCCCATGCAAGATCCACGAGAATATCGATCTCTTTACAAGAAACTTCATAGTCATCTCTCAGTGATCTGTGTGACTCGTTCATCAGTTTTCCAAATTCTTCAATTCGATTTTCTTTCAGAGCTTCCACCGCACGGATCGTTCTCTGATTTTCATAAACAGCATGTCTTGCTCTCTTCTGTCTGATTTCGCTCTTGATTGCATCTTTATGCTTCTCAAATGCTTCCTCTGTCAAATCTCCCAATGTCTGCACAGCAACCACTTCCTGCAATTCCTTCAACGCCGTCTCGCACTCGTTTCTTCTGTCATTGTAAGCAGAATCTACAAGACTATGTTTTACTTTGCTGTTGATGATAACAATCTTCGCATCTTCCAGAACAACCGGTGCATATTCATACTGAAGTGTATTCGTATCAAGGAAAATCGCATTGTCCTTCTTTCCCATCGCACTCGCAAACTGATCCATGATTCCGCAATTGCATCCATTAAAATTATTCTCTGAAAACTGTCCGATCAGAGCAATATCTGTCATAGAGACATCAAATCCAAACATATCTTTTAAAATCACGCCCGTCAACACTTCTAAGGAAGCAGAAGAAGACAATCCGGAACCGTTTGGAATATTTCCATATAATAAAATATCCAGTCCATTCGGCAATTTGTATCCTCTCTCCTCAAATGCCCACATCACTCCCTTTGGATAGTTCGTCCACTCTGCAGCTTTGTATGGTTTCAGATCCTCCAGAGATGATTCAATCACTCCAAGCCGTTCAAAATTTACTGAGTAAAACCGAAGCTTATTATCTTCTCTCTTCCTTGCAATCCCATATGTTCCAAGTGTCAGTGCACATGGAAACACGTGTCCCCCATTGTAATCTGTATGTTCTCCGATCAAATTCACGCGCCCAGGTGCAAAGTAAGTGCGGATATCTCCTTCCGCGCCAAAAAGTTCCTGAAATTTCTCCACTAATTTTGCCGTCATTCTTCTTTTTCCTTTCTTTTGTTTTAATATTCTTGTTTTAAAACACTTTCTCTGTTTATTATATCATAGATCGCAGGCGTGTCAAAGGATTTTTTGTTGCTCTTGTCTGTTTATTAACAATTTTGACTATCTTTTAACTTTTATTGCTTTTTTATTCAGCATAAGTTACAATCGCTGTAAGAGAGTCTTTTTTGCTTTATATAAATTTTCTTTTCGATGGAAGAAGCTTTCTATAAACTCAAAACGACAAATATTTATGAGAGGTGATATTATGAGCAGACTTGAGATTTCGACTCCGGATAAGGCCCAGCTTGTTGTGGAAGGTCTCTACAAAGACCTCGAGAGAAGGATCGAATCCAGTCCTCCGGGCTTATGTCCGGTCGACATATCCAGAGCATTTCTGGAACTTTGTCATGCACAGACTTGTGGAAGTGTGTCCCTTGCCGTATCGGACTTGGACAGCTTAAAAATCTGATCACAGATGTTCTTGACGGAAAGGCAACTCTGAAAACACTTGATCTGATGGAAGATCTTGCGCTTTCCATCATGGATTCTGCTGACTGTGCAATCGGCTATGAAGCCGCACATATGGTATACAAAGGCCTTATCGGCTACCGGGAAGACTACGAAGAACATATCCGTCAGGGACGCTGTACCTGCACGTTCCACCAACCAGTACCTTGTGTTTCGCTCTGTCCGGCAAAGGTTGATATCCCTGGATACATCGCACTTGTAGGAGAAGGCCGCTATGCAGATGCAGTACGACTGATCCGCAAAGACAACCCATTTCCAACTACATGCGGATATATCTGTGAACATCCTTGCGAAGCCAGATGCCGTCGCAACATGGTAGACGACTCCATCAATATCCGCGGACTGAAGCGCGTTCCGCAGATTTTTCCGGAAAGGTTCCACCTCCGAAATGCGCCAAATCTACCGGCAAGAAAGTTGCTGTCGTAGGAGGCGGACCTGGAGGACTTAGCAGTGCTTACTTCCTTCAGCTGATGGGACATCAGGTGACTGTTTATGAGATGCTTCCAAAACTTGGCGGTATGCTCCGCTATGGAATCCCAAATTACCGTCTTCCGAAAGAGCAGCTTGATAAGGATATTGAGGCAATCCTGGAAACAGGCGTGGAAGTGAAACACGGACTTAGAATCGGCGAAGATATTACTGTACAAAGCCTTCGCGAACAATATGATGCTGTCCTGATCACAATCGGTGCAAGTACAGACAAAAAGCTTGGAATCGACGGAGAACAATCAGAAGGAGTTCTCTCCGCTGTAAAATTCTTAAGAGATGTCGGAAACGGTAATCCTACTGACTTAACCGGTCAGGAAGTAGCTGTCATCGGAGGCGGAAATGTATCCATGGATGCAGTCCGCACTGCTGTCCGTCTCGGCGCAAAAAAAGTTAGCATCGTCTACCGGAGACGTGTGGCCGATATGACTGCCCTTCCGGAAGAGATCGAAGGCGCTGTTGCAGAAGGAATCGAAGTGCAGACACTGAAATCTCCTTCCCGCATTGTCACGGATGAAAATGGTCATGTACAGGGACTTTATGTCACACCACAGATGATCAGTAAGATCAAAGATGGTCGTGCAAGTGTACGTCCGACTGGCGAGGAAGATCAGTTTATCCCTTGTACAACACTGATCGTTGCGATTGGTCAGGATATTGAATTCCAGCACTTTGAAGAGGCTGGTGTCCCGGTACAGCGTGGACGGATCATGTCCGAGAAAAATGCCGGATTCGAAAACATCCCTGGCGTTTTTGCCGGTGGAGACTGTGCAACTGGTCCTGCCTCCGTCATCAAAGCGATTGCAGCAGCAAAGGTTGTTGCAGCTAATATTGATGAATATCTTGGATTCCACCATATCATTTCTGCTGATGTAGAAATTCCGGAACCAAGACTGGATGACAGAACCCCTTGCGGAAGAGTAAATATGACAGAACGTGAAGTCTGTAAACGTATCCACGACTTTGACGGGGTAGAAATCTGTATGACCGAACAAGAAGCAAAGCAGGAGGCATCTCGCTGCCTTCGCTGTGATCACTTCGGCTTCGGCATATTTAAAGGAGGTCGAGAAACATTATGGTAAATCTTGTACATCTTACAATCGACAATAAACCGATCACTGTGCCAGCCGGCACAACGATCCTGGAAGCAGCCGAACATAATGGAATCCCGATTCCAAAATTATGTTATTTAAAAGATATCAACGAGATCGGCGCCTGCCGTGTATGCGTGGTCGAACTGGAGGGCAAAGATAAACTGATCATCTCCTGCAATAATAAAGTAGAAGAGGGCATGGTCATCTACACTAACAGTCCGAAAGTTCGCATGAACCGGCGAAAAACAGTAGAGTTGATCCTCTCTCAGCATGACTGCCGCTGTGCAACCTGCGTAAAGAGCGGAAACTGTACTCTCCAGAAAATCGCAAATGACCTGAACATTCTTGAAGTGCCGTTTCAACAAGAATTGGAACAGACTCCGTGGAACAAAGATTTCCCATTGATCCGCGATTCTTCTAAATGCATCAAATGTATGCGCTGTATTCAAGTCTGTGACAAGATCCAGAGTTTGAATATCTGGGATGTAGAAAGCACCGGATCCCGCACAACTGTACACGTATCAAAGAATCGTAAGATTGAAGATGCTGACTGTTCGCTCTGTGTCAGTGCATTACCCACTGTCCGGTAGGTGCACTTCGCGAACGCGACGACACTGAAAAAGTCTGGTCTGCACTTGCCAACAAGAAAAAAATCACTGTCGTACAGATCGCACCTGCTGTTCGTGCAGCCTGGGGGGAAGCACTCGGCATGAAACGAGAAGAGGCAACGGTCGGAAAGATCGTCGACGCTCTTCGAAAGATCGGTTTTGACTATGTATTTGACACAGCATTCTCTGCTGACCTTACGATCATGGAAGAAGGAGCAGAATTTTTAGAACGGCTCCAGAACGGCGAACTCAAAGACCGCCCGATGTTCACCTCCTGCTGCCAGGATGGATCCGTTTCATTAAATCCCAATATCCGCACCTTGTGCCGCAGTTATCAAGCGCAAAATCTCCACAGCAGATGTTCGGTGCGGTCATGAAAACATACTTTGCGAAATCAATTGGTGTAGATCCGGAAAATATTTGTACGGTATCGATCATGCCTTGTCTTGCAAAGAAAGGCGAACGCAATATGGAATTCTTCTATGAAGAATATGCCGGCCATGATGTTGACATCGTTTTGACAACCCGTGAACTAGTGCGCATGATCCGCTCCGCTCACATCGCACCATCTACTCTGGTAGATGCCCCTTGTGATACGCTGATGCAGGATGGTTCCGGCGCCGGAGTCATTTTTGGGGCAACCGGAGGTGTTATGGAAGCGGCGCTTCGCTCCGCATACTTCCTCGTAACCGGAAAGAACCCGGATGCCGATGCATTCTCTGTTGTCAGAAGCAACAACTTAAATCACGGTGCTGTCTGCGCAGAGATTCCAATCGGTGATACAGTTGTAAGAGCAGCTGTTGTCAGCGGACTTGGCAATGCCAGACAACTGATTGAAATGATCGAGCGCGGTGATGTCCACTATGACTTTGTAGAAGTCATGGCCTGTCCGGGCGGATGTGTCGGTGGCGGCGGACAACCGATCCACGATGGTCAGGAGCTTGCTCTTGAACGTGGAAAGAATCTGTACTTCCTCGATAAAAATGCAAATATCCGATTCTCACACGAGAACAAAGATGTATTAAAACTGTACGAAGACTTTATGGGCAAACCACTCTCACACAAGGCACATCTGTTGCTTCATACCGATCATAATGCGTGGGAGATGCCAAAACGACCTCGCTAGAAAACTTTCTTTGCTTCTGAGATATTGATGCAAAGAAAAGCTAGATAAAATCCGTATAACGGTCTCAGCAAAGACCAACAAAAACAGATATATCCACAGGAAATTTTTTCTCTGTGATATATCTGTTTTTTTATTCTCGGATTTCTTTTTCCATATTTTGTAAAATCTATTCTGCCGCAATTACAAGAACCACATCTTCATGACAATGTCCTGCGGATAATCTCCAAATCCATTGCCAAACAGGTTCATGCCTCCTTTGTGTACCGCATCTTCTTTGACTCCAATCCTGACTGAAATATATTCCTGCTCTTCCAGCTTAAATTCTGCCAGCCATGTTCCGTCACTTTCTTTCCATCGAGGTATGTTCCATCTTTTTTCAAACACCATGTCTTGAGTTCTCCATACTGCGTGTTCTGCTCTGGCCACCAGTTCGGTGTCAGTCTTCCCTTTCTTCCTCCAAAATCGCTTGGACATTCGTAAGTGCCTGCTTCGATCTCATTGACCCATACGGTGATATCGGACGGATAGTCCATATTATATTCATGATCCTCCGCGCATACTTCCGCTGAAATTTCCAGTTTACGGAGTGTATTTTTCTTGAGTGAAGCATTAGAAAAGCGATATTCCAGATACCCATTCCCAAACCAGAGAAGCTTTGCTTCTACTCTTCTTGGGTTGTAAAATACTGCCGGCTCATCTTCCATATCAATATGTCCATCTCCCGATACAATTCCACAGGTCGGTTCCACATGGTAATCCACATAATTTCCGATCGGCATACTGATCTTCTCCACCTTTTCATCCTTTTCCTTCCGAAGCTGAATCATAAGGCTGTCGACACTTTTCCTGCACATCTTCATAGAACCTCGCACTGCCGCTCGAAGTTCCGTCTCGATCAATCCTGCCTCCTCCAGCACCCGGACATGCATTGCCGTCGAAGAAGCCGGAAGTTCCAGAAGTTCTGCCAGCTCATTGACATTGTGTTCCTGTTCTTCGAGTGCTCTAAAATCTGTATCCGAATTTCGGATGAAAGCGCCTTTCCGATTGCCGCCACCCTGTCTGTCTGATTAAAGTTCAAATTTTCTGTCCGTTCCATAGTTTCCTCTTTTCTGTTTTATACCAATATTTCTGTTATAAATATTTTATCCCTCGATCTTCTATTCGTCAACTTTATCTTAGCAAACAAAAGTAGTATTTCCTCTTTTTTTGTTGTATACTTGAGAAAAAACAGCAGATACGAGGAGAGTATAGACTCATGTACATATTTATTGTAAATCCAGCTTCCCGCTCCGGACATGCGAGCCAGATCTGGACAGAAATAGAAACACTCCTGAAAGAACGGAACATTTTATATCGCGTATATTTCACTTCTCACCGAGGACATGGCACAAAACTTGCACAACAGCTTACGAAAGACCTCTCTTCCCGCACAACACTGATTGTTGTAGGCGGTGACGGAACGGTCAATGAAGTATTAAATGGCATAGAACATCCGGAGCATATTATCCTGGATATATCCCAACCGGTTCCGGAAATGATTTTGCAAAGGGAATGGCTCTCCCATCGGATCCACAAAAAGCATTGGAACTGATACTGTCTCCAAACAGTTACCGAACCGTTGACATTGGAGTTCTCAAATATTCTGAAAAAGACACGGAAAAAATACGGAAGTTCGCCGTCAGCACCGGAATCGGTTTTGACGCCGCAATCTGTCACCAGGCTCTGGTGTCCAGACTGAAAGTCTTACTGAACCGTATCCACTTAGGTAAGCTTTCCTACGCATTTATTTCACTGCGCGAACTTGCGCTGCACAAACCTTGCCGCTGCCGCATTTCGTTTGACAACGGAACAGAAGTCACTTTCGAGAAGCTTCACTTTGCCGCCGTGATGAACCAACCTTTCGAAGGCGGAGGATTTCGCTTCTGTCCGAATGCTCAGAACAATGACGGCAAGTTAGATCTCTGTATGATCCACGATGTCTCTAAGATAAAACTATTATTTTTGATGGCAATCGGATTATTTAGCTGGCATACCTCTCTAAAAGGCGTCGACACATTCCGATGCAAACAAGTCCAGATCCATACCAGCGCTCCTATGCCGGTACATGCAGACGGTGAGTCTGCCTTTCTTCAGGATGCCATCTCCGTCACCTGTGAACAAGAACGCCTGCTCATAATCGCACCACAGACAATACAAAAGTAATTTATAAAATTCCGGAAAATTATTAAGATACTATGAACTTAGTTGTTGTTCCATTTCATTCATGTTATAATCTCCTATAACTTAAACTGCCTTTACCCTGTTGTTACAGGCTCTGTCAGGCAGTGATCCGACAATGACGAAAGAGAGTTGTAAAAACTATGAAAACATTTTTAAAAAAATATAAGCATGCGTGGGTATTTCTCTATGGACTGATCTATCTGCCATGGTTTTTTTACTTAGAGCAGCATGTGACTACAAAATTTCATGTTATCCACACCCCGTTGGATGATAAGATTCCTTTTATCGAATACTTTATAGTTCCATATATGCTCTGGTTCGCTTTTATCACTGTGACGATCGGATACTTTTTCTTCTGTAATACGAACGAATTTTACAGACTCTGTCTCTTCCTTTTCACAGGAATGACTATCTTTTTGATTGTATCCACGCTATATCCAAATGGTCAGTTATTAAGACCGGATACCTTTGCCAGAGAGAATATATTTGTAGATATGGTTCGTACCCTCTATGCTACAGACACGCCGACAAATATTCTGCCGAGTATTCATGTGTACAATTCCCTTGGTGCCTACATCGCCATCTCCCACAATCAAAAGCTCCGGGAGAACACGCTGATCCACTACGGCTCTCTCGCATTGACTGTACTGATCATTTTATCAACAATGTTCTTAAAACAGCACTCTGTTATCGATGTACTTCTCGCCGGTGCGATGGGCGCTGTGATGTATGTTCTCGTATATATGAGGGAACCCAGTAAAGTAACAAAAGTAGCGGAACAGACCGTATAACAAAAGTGAAAATCTCATCTAACAAATTGCCCTTGTTCCTTCCCATGGAACAAGGGGCAATTTGTTTCTCTATCAAGTATTGTCTGTTACTCTTTTTTATTTTGATTTTCTATTTCCCTGAAACAGTTAAGTTCCCTACATATACTGATGGTGCTCTGACAGACAAAGCCGCCGGCGGCGTATCTTCCGGATCATTTCCAATCTCTAATATCTGCTCCAGCATATCATAGAAGTTTCCTGAAATCGTCACTTGTGAGAATGCCTCTGCCTTCTTCCCATGGCGTATCACAATGCCTTTGGAGATCAATGAGAATCTTCCCGTTCTCGTATCTACTCCCGCAAATGTTCCATCAATTCCAGTCACAAGAATCCCTTCCGCTACCGATCTCATCATTTCTTCCAATGACTTCCCTTGTCCGTCGCTTCTTCGCATCTCTACATTCGTGACTCCAGTTCCAATCTCCGACCTAAAATCTGATTTAAATCCATTTCCGGTACTCTGTTTTCCATCAGCTTCCTTGGCAGATGCATTATGATACAATGCCGTTTCAAAAATTCCTTCTCGGATAATATATTTCTTCTGCACCACAGTTCCTTCGTCATCAATGATCCTTGTTTCTCTTCCTCCATCCAGCTTTGGATCTTCTACAAGATCAATCCTTTCCGATGCGATTTTTTTCTTCTCCTGACCCTTAAGTCTACTCATACCATCCTGCATCACATCTCCGTAGAAGATTGGCAAATAGCTTCGAGAATTTCTGCCATCACCTCATTTTTTAGAATCACTTTGTAAGTTCCTGATGAAAGCACAATACTGTGAAGACGAGCTTTTGCCTCACCTGCCACCTTCTTTGCAAGCGCCTCCGGCGAAAAATCTTCTCCCGGTTTCCCATAGGCTCCACAATAAGCAGTCGCAAACGTCTCCATCTTCCCTTGCAATCGCACTGATTCCCATATAGCGGTACTCCCCTCGATCCTCAAACCACTGCTGATCTGAGCGATAAATTGCTGTCTCAGTTCTCTGATGATAGCAGGCACATTCATTCACCACATCTGCACCATTTTCTAACGCTGTATGCTCTGCACGTTTTAAGCTTCCCTCTACACACTGGATTTCTTCCAGATAAGGACTCCCCTTCATGCATGGATCAATCTGCTTTTCTTCCTGATCCTGAGATTTCTCTGACTGCTCTGGCGCTTTTAGCCTTCCAACAATTTCCTTCGGGCTTTCCAGACTATTGGCATAAGTATAATATCTCTGTTTATTTTTCCACGCTTCCACAAATACCCGAAGTTCCTGCGAGATGTTCTTTCGGTCTGTCTCCTGTGAAAATACATTAACCTCATATCCATACTGCTCCTGCAGATAAAACTGTATCCTACAAAAACCTTCCCATTCTAAAAGTCTTCTTAATTCTTCTGCTCTCTGTTTATTCTCCATGCTGATCATGATGCGTCACCTCCCACTGTCATCTCTGATACTCTGACCGTAGGCTGTCCGGCACTAATGTAAAGTGCACCGCTTGCAGCATAACAAAATCCCTGACCAATCTCGTAATCAGTTCCAACCATATCCACCTTTTTCAAAATATCTCCACCGGTTCCAATCAGTGTCGCACTATGAACCGGCACTGTGATTTCTCCATGCTCGATCAAAAATGTCTCACTTGTATTAAAGTTAAATTCTCCAGTTGACGGCAGAACAGATCCGGCATTGATGCTCTTTACATAAATCCCATGTTCTACTCCTCCGATAATCTTTTCTACTGAATCGTCCCCTGGCGCAATGTAAGTATTTGTCATCCTTGAAGTCGGTGCAAAACGATAATTTTCTCTCCTGGCTGAACCTGTCGGTTCCATCTGCATCCGCTGTCCATTCAGGCGGTCAATCATGTATCCTTTTAGAACTCCATGTTCGATCAATACATTTTTTCTCACCGACTCTCCTTCATCATCTATACCAAGAGAGCCCCAGTGTCCTTCCATCGAACCATCATCAATCAGCGTCACTTTCTCTGATGCAACCTTCTCTCCAATCTTGCCACAGAATTCAGACGCATTCTTTGCCACACTGGATGCTTCCAGAGAATGACCACATGCCTCATGGAAAAACAGCCCTCCAAATCCATTTCCAATCACAACCGGCATTCTTCCGGTCGGACATGGCTTCGCGTGGAGCAGTGCCTTTGCAGACATCGCAGCCTTCCTTGCATATGCCTCCACATCAATCTGATCATAAAATTCAAACCCTTTCATCGCACCCGGACCCACATAACTAGTCTGACATTCTCCATCTGCTTCTGCATAGGCAGTCAGGTGCAGTCTTGTTTCATGCGATGATCCCGCGCAAATACCCCTTCTGTATTAGCAATCGTCACCCACTGATCCATATCAATGTATTTCGCTCTCATTTGTGTTATAGCGCTGTCCGTATCTTTTCCCGCACATATGCCTCTTCGCATCATTTCCAGCTTTCGCTCCATGCCAGCCTTTTCCCAAAAATGCTTCTGCCCTTTTCCTGTCTTTCTATCCACTGAAAATGATTCTCTTGGAATAGTTCCTTTTCCTCCGTTCCACGAAGACATTAGCTGAAAAATCCCTTTCTCACTACAATCTGATGTATGCAGATAAGTTGATTGCAGACCAGAAAAAATACGAATACCGACTCCTCGTTCCCTTCCCGAAGAACAATTTAAAATCTTCTCTCCAAAAAGAAGAATATCGCTTTTCTCCGTATCTTCATAGAAAACTTCTGCAAAATCACCTCCATGCGACACCGCATAGTCCAGTATTTTTTCAATAAGCGATTGATTCATCTTTTATTTCTCCTTGTTCACATAATTCTGTTCACACAAATGACAGGCAACAAAATGTTCCGGCTCTACTTCTACCAGCTTTGGATTTTCCTTTGCACAGATTTCCATCGCATACCTGCATCTTCCTCGGAATTTACATCCCGGCGGTGGATCGATCGGACTTGGAACCTCTCCTTCCAGCTTGATCCGCTCTTTTTTCTCTCCGCTTTCCGTATCGATATCTGGAATTGCAGAGATCAGTGCCTGCGTATACGGATGTAGCGGATGATCATATAATTCATGATTTCCTGCCAACTCGACCATCGATCCTAAATACATCACTCCGACTTTGTCTGAAATATGTCTCACCATCGAAAGATCATGGGAAATAAACAGATACGTCAGTCCAAATTCTTTCTGTAGTTGAATGAGCAGATTGACTACCTGGGCCTGAATGGAAACGTCAAGCGCAGAAATTGGCTCGTCACAAACTATAAATTTCGGTTCCACTGCAAGCGCCCTTGCAATCCCGATGCGCTGTCTCTGTCCACCGGAAAGCTCATGTGCAAAACGGTTTGCATATTCTGCACTCAACCCTACTTTATTCAACAGATCTGCCACTTTTTTTGCTTTCTCTTCTTCGGAAAATTTAAAATGTACGTTCATTCCTTCCGAGATAATTTCCCCGATCGTCATTCGCGGATCTAAGGATGCATATGTCCTGAAAAATAATCTGCACATTTTTCTTAAACTTTAATAATTCTTTCCCTTTCAGCTTTGATACATCTTTTCCCTCAAAGAACACTCTGCCCGAAGTCGGCTCATACAGTTTCATCATCGTTCTTCCACAGGTTGTCTTTCCACATCCGGATTCTCCTACAAGTCCCAATGTCTCCCCACGCTTCAAGGAAAGATTCACATGATCTACTGCCTTTAATGTCTGTTTTCGTCCGACCTTAAAATATTTACACAAATCCTTTACTTCCAGAATTGTATCTGCCTCTTGTAATGCTTTAACTGTCTGATCCATCTTCTTTCCTCCTGTCGTAGAATGATTTTACTTTTGGAGCATTTTTATGCTGCAGCCAACAGGACACTTTATGCGTGTCACTGATACTGTATTCCTGTGGATTTCTCTCCTTACAGATCGGCATACAATACTCGCATCTAGAAGCAAATGGACAATGATTCAACGGAAGAATTAAATCTGGTGGTGTCCCCTTCAATGCATACAGCTCTTTCTTCGTCTCCTTTTCCATCTTCGGAACAGAATTTAACAGCGCCCATGTATACGGATGTCTGCTCTCTTCAAAAATCTCCTTTGCAGTTCCTCGCTCGACCACTTGTCCGGCATACATCACCTGGATACGATCCGCAAAATTTGCAACAACACCAAGGTCATGAGTTACTAAAATAATCGCTGTGTTCATCTTCTCTTTCAGTTCACTCATCAGATCCATGATCTGTGCCTGAATCGTCACATCCAACGCTGTCGTTGGTTCATCTGCGATCAGAATCTTTGGATTACACGCAAGTGCCATCGCGATCATCACTCTCTGGCGCATTCCTCCGGACATCTCATGTGGATAATTATCGATCCGCTTCTCCGGACTTGGGATATTTACCATCCGCAGCATTTCGATTGCTTCTTCTCTTGCCTGCTTTTTATCCAGATGTTTATGAATCTTCAGACTCTCCATAATCTGCTTTCCAACCGTCATGGTCGGATTTAAAGAGGTCATCGGATCCTGAAAGATCATGCTGACCTCATCTCCACGAAACGAACACAATTCTTTCTGATTCATTCCAAGCACATCTTTCCCGTCACAGATAATCTTCGATCCTTCTTTGATTTCCGCAAACGGTGGCTTTAACAGCCTTAAGATAGATTTTGCAGTCACCGTCTTTCCACACCCAGATTCTCCTACAAATGCAAGTGTTTCTCCTTTGCTCAATTCAAATCCGACACCTCTGACCGCCTTTACTTCTCCTGCATATGTATGAAAAGAAACATGCAGATTGTCTACTTCTAATATTTTCTCTTTCTCTGACATTTCCATATCCTCCCGCTATTTTCTCTGTTTTGGATCCAGTGCATCTCTCAGTCCGTCACCAAGCAGTGTAAATGAAAGCATCGTAAGCGCGATCATCAGCGCCGGGAAAAGCATCTGGTATGGATAAAACATAAAGTTCTGCTGTGCTGCGGATGCAAGCGCTCCCCAGCTTGTATTTGGTGCCTGGATCCCAAGCCCGATGTAACTTAAAAATGCTTCTGAGAAAATATACCCTGGGATATCAAATGTAATTGCAACAATGATCAAACTAATCGTATTTGGAATCATATGCTTTAAAATCGTCTTAATTGGAGAAACCCCGAGTGCATTTGCTGCAAGAACAAATTCCTGTGATTTTAACTGAAGCATCTGTCCACGGACCAGTCTCGCAATCCCGCACCATCCGGTCAGCGTCAATGCCAACATCAATGTTCCGAGACTTTGCTGTCTGTCACAACAGAAATCAAAATAACGATAATTAAATACGGAATACTCAGAAGAACTTCTACGATTCTCATCATGATATCATCTACGATTCCTCCGAAGTATGCCGCGATTCCCCCGTAAATACATCCAACCACGCTCGAGATCACCGCTCCGGTAATACCGATCAGCAACGATACGCGGCCCGCCTGCCAGACTCTGGCAAAAATATCTCTTCCGAGAGAATCTGTACCAAACCAATGCTTTCCACTCGGAGCCTGATTGATCGCATTTGTATCAATCTCCTCAAACGCATATCCACTGATCTTCGGTCCAAAAATGACCATAAAAGTCAGCAGCAGTAAAATAATCAACGCCACCAGTGCAATTTTATTACTTTTCAATCTACGCCACGCATCTTTCCAGTAGCTTACCCGCGGTCTTGCAAGCACTTCCGGCTCCTCATCCAAACCGATAATCTGAAACTTCTCCACTGAGATTTCCTCATTTGGATCAAATGTATTCCTCACTTCTTTTTCCATGTTTTGTTTTCCTCCCCGACTATTTGATCCTGATCCTCGGATCCAGAATGCTGTAAGCAATATCAATAATCAACTGTGCGATCACGAATAATCCTGCGGCAAAAATAGTCGTTCCGATAATCATTGTATAATCTCTGTCATTGATGGAACTAATATAGTAAAATCCAAGTCCCGGTATTCCGAAAATTTTCTCCACAACAAATGCCCCAGTAAAAATTCCGGAAATCTGTCCTCCAAGAATTGTCAGACATGGAAGGAAAGCGTTGCGGAGTACATGATCCTTGATCACATGGAAACGGTCTACCCCTTTTGCTTCCGCAGTCAAAATGTAATCTTGTCCTAACACATCAAGCATATTAGATTTGACATATCTTGCATACGTTGCAATCGTTCCAAGACACATAACCGCTACCGGCAGAATAATATTTTCTGGTTTTCCCCATCCGGTTGTTGGAAGCACTTGAAACTTACAGTAAATACATACTGAAGCACTGCTGCTAATACAAAGACCGGAACTGTAATTCCTATGATTGCAATAAACATCACAAGATAATCCGGCCACTTATTTCGGTTCAATGCTGCAATGATTCCGAGCAGCACACCGATCACTAACCCGATCAGAAGTGCCAGTCCTCCTGGAACTGCCGACACCTTTGAATTTGTCATGATTGTATCTGTAACACTTCTTCCTGGATAACGAAGAGACTCTCCCAACTCTCCTTTTGTAAGAAGATTCTTTAAGAAAATCCCATACTGTTCTGTTTTCGGTTTATCTAATCCATATTTCGCATAATAGTTCTCTCTTGTCTGCTCCGGCAGATTCTTTGCCATATATGCTAATGGATCTCCCGGTATGCTATGCATTAAGAAAAATGTTGCTGACGTAATAATGAATAATGTCAGGATCATATAACTGATCCGCTTCAATATATACTTAGCCATGCTGTTTCTCCTTTATCCCTTTTATAACTGGAGGTTGCAGCTTTTGCGCCGCAACCTCCTATTGTGTTCATCTGTTTCTTTTCTGCTTCTATCTTCCGCTAATGTAAAGCTTCTTAGATCCCATTGTTGTAAATGGAAGTTTGGAAGTATTCTTAACATATTCATAAATGAAAGAATGTGAGCTTTCATTGACAACTGGACATAATGCACATCCTTCTTCAAAAAGAATCTTCTCTGCCTGCTGATATAACTCTACTCGCTTCTGTTCGTCCATCTCCACAGAAGCTTGATCAATCAGCGCATCGTATTCTGCATTCTCCCAGAATGTCGGGATTGATTTTGAAGTTGACTTCATTAAAGAAAGCATTGCAATTGGATCATTGTAATCAATTCCCCATACCATATAGCCCATCTGGTAGTCACCAGAATTTGTCTTAGACTGGAAAGTTCCCCACTCATTGGTATCTAACTCAATATTGACACCAAGTTCTTTTTTAAATACTTGCTGATAATATTCTCCGTAATTTCTGATCCACTGATTAGTATCTCCCAAAGTGAATTTTACTTTCAATTTAGAAGGATCAGATCCAAGTCCTAACTCTTCCATTCCTTTTAATAACAGTTCTTTCGGATTTTCAGATTCATACATTGCTTTCAGCGGCTCTTCTACCTGTTCTCTGTAAATTCCGATCTCTCCTGTTGACACTCCGTCTGGAACCCAGGAATACAACGGATCCATGGTGTCAAAGTAAATAGATTTTGCTACTTCTTCTCGATTGATTGCAAGTGTAAATGCCTTTCTGATATTTTCATTCGCAAACAATTCATCTTTTGTATTGAAGAAATGGAATCTTACGCTTGGTGTTACTGATTTTGTATAAACCACATCTTCTTTCGACTTAAATCTATCAATCCACTCCGGTGTTCCGCTATTACATGTATCCAGTGATTTATTTTCAAATGAATTGTAAATCGCATTTTCATCATTCAAAATCTTATAGTTTACATTTTGAAGATGAACATTTTCTGCATCCCAATATTTCTCATTTTTTGCGAGAACAATCTCTGAGTTATGTGTCCATGTCTGAAGAATAAATGGACCATTTCCAACAATGTTGTCCTTTTCTGCACCATATGTTTCACCATATTTTTCCACAATATCTTTTCTCTGTGGGAACATTGCTCTCGTATCTGTTAAAGATAAGAAATATGGTGTTGGCGATTCTAATGTAATTTCCAATGTTTTCTCATCCAGTGCTTTTATTCCAAGCTCTGATACAGCTTTTTCTCCATTATTAACTGCCACCCCATTTTTAATGCATGTAATCAGATATGCATTTGGAGATCCCGCTTCCGGATCCAATGTTCTTGTAATTCCGTATACATAATCTTCTGCAGTTACCGGTTTCCCATCTGACCACTGATTCTCACGCAGCTTGAATGTCCAAACACTTCCATCTTCATTAGACTCCCAGGATTCTGCTCCTGCTCCAACTCTGACATTTTTTCCATCTTCTTCGTCCATACGTGTCAATGGCTCCATAATATTTAACAAAATACCATTTCCGTAATTATCATTTCCCTTGACACTGTCTAATGTGGAAGGCTCTGAAAACAGATATGTATTAAAATGCTGCTCCGCATCCAACACATCACCATTCACAGTCTTTTGTTCCCCTTCCGCTTTTTTGTCTTCCGAACCTCCTCCACAGGCTGCCATTGAGAAAGTCATCACACCTGCCAGCGCCAATGCCAGCAATCGTTTCATCTTCATAACCGTTCCTCCTTTTATGTGATCTATATGGTCATTTACTTTGTCTATATTTTATCATCCACTATATTTTTAGTCAATATAATCAAAAAAAGTCATGTAAAATATACTTTTTGCATATTTTACATGACTCTTTTTATATTATTTACTCTATTTTTTATTCACTTTCACCAAACAGCTCTGCGAACTTTTCTTCTGTTTTCCCATAATCACTCCGACAGCTCATCCGCAGATCAACAGCCGATGTAAGGATATTTACCAGCATCATTGGAACCGATGGTGTATTTAAAAATAACCTCGTCGCACTTGGTGCCAGCAGTGTCAGACTGCTATATGCCACAATCTCTGCACTTTCTACATTTGTCACCGCGCACACAATTGCCCCTAATTTTTTCGCATACGCAGCAAGCTTATCTGTCATAAAATAATAGTCCGGAAATGAAATTGCAAGCACCAACGTCTCTCGGTCCATCATCGCCAACGCTGAGTGCACACTGTCATTTAACTCAGTATCTACTACAACTGCCCCGATCCCGATTCCTGCCAATCTCAATTTCAAGAACTCTGCAAGCAACTTTGAAACTCCTCGTCCACAGATCAAAATCTTCTTACTCACCAAAATCTGATCCGCAACGCGAAAAATCTGTTCGATATCCATCTGCTCAAAAAATTTCTGTGCCATGGCACTTCTTCCTCACAGATTTCCTGCAAAAGCTTTTTCTCTTCTTCCCTGTCATAGTTCGGAACGTAACTAGATGGATATTCGTTTTCCTTATGCAGTTTGATCTTATTCTGCATACTGATGTATTTGCGGAATTCATACTTCACTTCATTAAAATTCGCATATCCAAATGCACTGCACGCATTCAAGATCGTCATCTCTGTCACTTGCGTCTCAGCACTTAACTCCTTCAATGTAATAAAAGACATCTTATCCACATGACTCATCATATACTCTGCAATCTGCTTTTGTTTCTTAGTCATTTCCGGATATTTTTCCTTTAACCTCTCAATGATATTCATCTTCACTACTCTTTTC
>ENA-OQAA01000865-OQAA01000865.1-human-gut-metagenome-genome-assembly--contig:-NODE-865-length-18323-cov-1.872280_pt1 | contig 18323 bp, 25 predicted proteins | sample MGYA00242489_ERZ504515 | MGnify/ENA primary metagenome ERZ504515 (study PRJEB26092, sample SAMD00036237) | human gut metagenome | host: Homo sapiens | study: EMG produced TPA metagenomics assembly of... | reverse complement strand
CAAGCACCATTTTGCACAGTCTCGACAAGCTTTTTATAAAGCGCACCCCAGTTCCATATCACAGCTGTCAAATTTTCCGGCTCATCTTTTTCTATATTAACTAAACCAAAATAGCGTGACGGTGAATTAGGTACAATCATCTCAAGGCATGATACAAGATTTACTTCATTTGCCTTAAAGTCCTCAAGAATTTCCTGTTTGCTGCGCACTGTCGTCCACTCCAGCTGAATCGTTGCATTTGGATTAACCATCTTCACGCCAATCGCAAATGCATTTATATTGGCAATCATACCGCAGATCGGATAATCAGCCATATAGCCAATCTTTCCATTTTTACACAATGCTCCTGCTACAAGTCCTGATAAAAACTTTGCCTCAAACAAACGCGCATAGTAGGTACGAATACACTGATGATTCGTGTCAACAGAACAATTTAAAATCTTGACAGATGGATTTTTTATCGCTGTCTTTATGCTCCTTCAAGAAACTGCGGCGTTGTTGTAAATATAATGTTGCATTTTTTTTCAATTGCATCATCAAGTGTATTTTCAAGTTCTGCTCCCTGTGAAACATCATTATAAGAGATTGTTTCAACCTTTCCCTTAAATTGTTCCTCAAGATACATGCGTCCAAGTTCATGACCATATATCCATGCAGAATCCTGTGGATTTTTATCATGTACAAATGCAATCTTTAAATACTTTGTTCCTGGAGACAACAGATAATCAAACAGATTTTTCTTTGGTGCCTCCTGTGGCTCTGTCTTAATCTCAGAAGGATTTCCCTTTGCCTGAAGCAAAATCTCATCCCACATCTTTGCAAGCTCTGATTTGATCTGAGATGGTAGCTTTTCCTCCTGATGAGGATCACACGGATATAGCTCCAAATACATCAAAAAGGCATCTGCTGTCGGAATCGGCGGTCGTTCTCCTCCCTTTTCCTTATATACCTTTTCAAAGCGCACATACAAAGAACGAACCTCCATACGGTCATCATCTGTCCATTTATAATCTACTTCAAATCCAAGCTTTTCCAATAAAGTCCTATAGCTTCCAAGCTTACTTAACACAATGTAATTAACCTTAGAGCACTTATAAAATGCCAGAAACTCAAAGTACAGGCGGTTCTCTGGCTCATCTGTCCTCTTTGGAATAATACGAGTTACATTACCCTGCACACTAGGTGCATCGCAAAACTTTAATACACTGACACGCTTATTACCTTCTAATACATAGTAGCGGTTCATAAACTCATAACACTTAATCGGATCATGTATTCCCTCTTCCAAATGGGCATTATAAAGAGCCTGCCACTTGGCTGCAAACTCCGATTCATCATCGAGCAGCGGCATAAAGTTCGGTGCAAATGCAGTACGTCTTCCTGCCGTAAGGTTCCCACAATCATTTCCGATGGAATGGAACAAATTCCCAGATCTTCCTCTGCCACCACATCCGTATGAGACAAAAGCTCCTCAAGCACCTGCAAATACGGATATTTTCCTTCCGACAGATATCTTGCATAGCTTCTCTCACCCTTTTTCAGCGCCTTCTGATAATCCTCTCTTGCCATATTCAGCCACACACCTTTCTGTTCTCTAAGTCTCTTGCTCTTTGCAGCTTTATTTTACATTCATTTATCTGCTGTTACAAGTATTCTTAAGAAAACCTTTCAATCCTTATGAATCCGTGTTTTTTTCTTGCTTTTTTTTTTTAGAAACAAAGTACAATAAAATTAACTTATGCATCAGGAGGACTTATTATGAAAAAATCTCGTTTCATTCCTGCTTTTTTACTTTCTGCAGTACTTTTATCTGGACTTGCAGGATGCAAAAAAGAAACTGAATATTATAATCCAAACGCACAGACCTCATCTGTGACAGAAACACAAACTGAACTGCAAACAGAACCTTCCACACAAGCTTCTACAGAAGAATCTACTGAGGCATCCACTGAGGCTTCTATGAGAAGACAACTGAGGCTTCAACCGAAGAATCCAATGCTGTTCCTGTCGTTTCCAAAGAACTTGCTGTAGGTGACATTTGGTATGTAAATACCGATTCCCTTAATATCCGCGATTACCCTTCTACTGAAGGCAATAAAATTGGGGAGCTTTATCGCGGTGAGGAAGTTCGAATCCTGCTCTTGCAGAAAATGGATGGGTTCAGATTCACAGTGCAACAATGGACGGCTATGTAAAAGCAGATTTTCTTGTATCTTCTCCAGATCAGGTAGATGGTGCAGCGGCAGATGTCGCTGCATCTGCTGCGCCAGCCTCAAACGAAACATCAAATGCAAACACATCTTCTTCAAACGGACATATTGTATGCATTGATGCAGGTCATCAGCAGGCAGGCATCAGCGAACAGGAACCAAACGGTCCTGGCTCTTCTGTAATGAAGGCTAAGCTACTACTGGAACGAGCGGCGTAGCTACTGGTCTTGCCGAGTATCAATTAAACTTGGATGTCTCTCAAATGCTCCAACAAGAGCTTTTAAACCGTGGCTATCAGGTTGTAATGATCCGTACAACAAATGACTGCGCTATGAGCAATGCTGAGCGTGCTGTATATGCAAATGAAAGCGGCGCTGAAATCTTTGTCCGCATCCATGCAAACAGCTCCAATGATCCTTCTGTAAATGGCGCTATGTTCTATGCTCCATCATCAGCAAATTCTTATCTGTCTGCTGATGTAATATCTGCAAGCAACACACTTGCTTCTACGATGCTTTCTTTTTATTGCTCCACAACAGGTCTTGCAAACAAAGGAGTTCTTCAGGATGATAATATGACAGGTATCAACTGGTGTACTATTCCTGTCACAATCGTAGAAATGGGATTTATGTCTAACCCTGAGGAAGACCAAAAGATGGCAAATCCTGAGTTTCAGGCTGTAATTGCACAGGGTCTTGCAAACGGTATTGACGCTTACTTTGGGAGATAATTGATTATGGCTGTTCAGATCTATTACCAACTGATCCGTGACATCGTAATTGACGAACAGCTGCTTTCCATGCTGCAGCCGCAGCGCAGAAAGCAGCTGTTTTCTTTTCGTTTGGAATCTGATCAAAAACGCTGCGCAGCAGCCGGGCTTCTTCTTTGGAAATATATTTATCATAAGCACCCAGAGCACTTCACCGTCTCTTACAATGCATCCGGAAAGCCCAGTGTAGCAAATGCGCCTTTTTTCAATCTCTCACACAGCAATGACTTTGTCATGCTTGCCGTCAGTGACACCCCTGTTGGATGTGACATTGAAAAGCTTCATAAAACTGTCCTTTCACACCATGTTTTTCACCCAAATGAACTTAATGCACTTTCTAATCTTCCTTCAGGAGATATACAAAACCATGAGTTTCTTCGCCTGTGGACAGCAAAAGAAGCCTTCTTAAAAGCCATAGGCACAGGTATTGATGCAAAAGCTTCCTCATACGATTTTAGTAAAAGCAATACCATCTCTCTTGATGATGGTTCATTTTGGAAACTCGAACATCATACAGTTTGCGATTTTCCTGACTATCTTTCGTGTGTTTGCTATAAATGCTTGCAATAAAAAGAAACATCATTTACACTTTAAGCATTACAAGTCAGGCGTTCACATTACACCTGCCCTATGTTTTATTATTCAGAAACGAGGATTGTTTTTATGACTGCTTATGCTCATCTGTTACTGTATTTTCTTTTTCTACAGCTTTGTCGGCTGGATTTGGGAATCCAGCTATGTATCTATTCTCACAAAACGGCTGACGAACCGAGGTTTTTTAACTGGTCCAATGCTTCCGATCTATGGAAGCGGCGCTGTAGTCATGCTCTGTGCCACCTACCCGGTGCAATCGTCCGACATTGGTATTTTTCTGCTTGGACTTATTGCTGCCACAATACTTGAATACGTTACCGGTGTCGTTATGGAAACACTTTTTCAGGTGCGTTACTGGGATTACAGTGACAAAAAGTTTAATATACAGGGACATATCTGCCTAAGCTCCTCGCTTGCATGGGGTGTTTTTACACTTCTTTTGATACGCGTCGTTCATCCACGCATATCAGCTTTGTTGGAAAAGATTCCTCAAAACGTATGCTTTAGTGCTCTTGTTGTAATCACGATAGTATTTGCCATCGACTTTGCTTCCTCCTTCCATGCTGCTATGGATCTGCGTCAGATTCTTGAATCTATTACTAATCTAAAATCAGATGCAGAAAAGCTTCGTTGAACGCTTTATTGTACTTACTGATTCCGTAAGCGAGACGCTTCGCGATAAGATTGGCACTATAAAAAAGCCGGAGAGTTCTCGTATTGAGGAATTTCAGACTTCTGTTTCTGAATACCTCGAAAAGCTTTACTCTCTTGTTCCAAAGGAAAAAACAGCCGATGTTATTCGACTCAAAGAACGCTTTGCCTATTTAGGTGAACTGAAAAATGCTATCTCAAAGCGTATGGATTTTCGTAAGATTATCCTTTTAAAAGGAAACCCAATGCTTACTTCAAAAAATATGCCGATGCCCTTAATTCCTTAAAAGAGCAGATTGGACTTAATAAAAATAAATAAGAAAAAGGCCACAAAAAAACGATGACGCATATCTTAAAAAGCGTCATCGTTTTTCTATAAGCTTACTAAATCTTTATAAAGTAATTCCAATATAAGCTGCTGCAAGTTTTACAATATAAGTTATAAACTTGATCAAATACTCTTCAATACGCTCTAACAAGCTATATTGAACTGTCGATTCTTCTTGTACAGCAACCTCTGTCTGTGAAACACTTTCTTGTGTCTGTGCTTCAGTTTCCAACATCTCAGGATCATTTGATTCTTCTGCTTCATGAGATTCCTGCACCTGTTCTGCAGCCTGTGTACTTTCTGGCTCTGTATCAGCTGAATAAATATTTGTTTCATCAACAGTTATTTCCTCAGCCTGACCCTGACTAAGCGCTACATTCATCAAATCTACTGTATAGCTTGCACTGCTGTAAACTGCTGTTGAATTGTATTTCCAATTCAACACACCTTTTTCAACATAATATGATTTACCATTGTATATGCAGCTTCCAGTATAATTCCAGTTGACCTGTCCCTTTGTAATGTAATACCATACTCCGCTGTGCTGACAAAGACCTGTATAGTTCCAGTCTAACGCACCATTTTTATGTAAAACCAAATCGTATCATACTGACAAAGACCAGTATACTCCCAATCAACTGAACCTTGTCTTACATAATACCATACTCCATTATACTGAGCTAACCCAGTATAACTCCAATCTGCTGTTCCACCCTTCACATAATACCAGCTGCCATTATAAACTGACAAACCTGAATATGCAGTATTACGTACACCTTTTTGAACATAGTACCAGTTTCCACCATTATAAATAAGACCTGAATAGCTTGTATTCTGCACACCATTGATTAAATACACCTGATCACTTCCAGATGCTGCAAAACCAGTATAGCTTGTGTCAACCTGATTATTAGTATAATAGCGCCATACCCCATCCGAATCCTTTAAAAGACCATTTTTACTGGTAACAGTATTTTGTCCTGCATATGCAGTCTGACTAAAGACTGGATACAAGAATACACAATCTGCACTAGTCGTCCATTTTCCACTTGGAGTATGAGTAGTTACAAATTTCTTTGTTCCAAATGCTGCTGATGAGTATGTTTCTGAACCTACTAAGAAAAAGTCGTACATAGTGGTAGACTGATCATCCCACGTAGCATCCACTGCGTACCATACGCCATTTTCCATTTGAACATAATTCCACATATGATATTCTCCACTGTCTGTTACACCAGTAACAAGCACACATGGAATACCATATTTATTGCACTGGAGCTTCATCATCTTTGCATATCCAGCACAAACAGTTTCAATCTTTCCATCACCATCTGCATCATAATATAGACTATATGGCGTCTGATAATACGGATTTCCGATATTTTGCATATTATTTTCATAGCTGACCATACTGCAAATCTTGTCATGAACTGCCTTTACTTATCATATGTAGTTGCATTTGCTGGAAGCATAGCATCAATCTGTGATTTTGTTCCATCAAACAATGGATTTACTTTACTTCCTGTAAGTACCCCAGTATCCTTAGTAGGTATTATGGTAAATGTACTTCCTGCAAGCTCAAGATCTGTTATAATACTTATTTCGCCTGACTCGAACAGCGGTGTATATACGCTATAACCAATAGTATATTTTGCACCTGAAAGCCATACTAACTCTGGATGATCATATGTCAATGCTAAATATGCTGGAGTTACATAACTGCTAAGCCATGCAAAAATTGCCTGCTTTGTTTCTTCTGAATATACAGCCTTACCATTGGCTCCCTTTGTTACCTTCTGATTTTCAAAATTTTGTCAGGTTCAACTTCATCTTTGCTGTACTGGCACTACTTTTATTTGCTTCGTAAATCGCATTATAGATACGCTTAGATGTTGCATCAAGCTGATCATAATAGTTTCCAGTTGCTGTACTGATTCCTGCCATTCCTAAATAAATTGGATTTCTGTCTACTATCATATCAAATGAAAATGTCTTTACAAACTCATCTCCAATTTCATAAATATCAGAATCCATATCTTCATCAGTTGAATCTACAAATGCATCCGTTGAGCACTCAGTTGTCTCATCCTCACTATTAGATTCCTGTACCAGTTCTGGCAAATTCTCATTTACTGTTTCCTGAGTCTGTTCTTGTGTACTTTCGCTTTCTGCTTCCTTAGTCTGTTCTTCTATACTTTCACTTGCCGTTTCCTGAGTCTGTTCTTGTGTACTTTCGCTTTCTGCTTCCTTAGTCTGTTCTTCTATACTTCAGTTATCGTTTCTGATGTCAGTTCTAATATCTCGGGATCAGTACCATTAACTAGTTCCTCTGATAACTCAGAAGATGATTCTGACAACATTTCCTGACTTAGTACTTCCTGCGATGTCTGTTCTTCTTGTGCATAAGTTGCCGATCCTGCCAACATAACAAAAGCAGTAAACAACGATGCGGCTCGTTTCAATAATGCCTTATTTTTTCTCATCCAGTACTCCCTCTTTCTATTGTATCTCTAGACAATTACTTCTTAATACTAAAAAATCACAGAGTTTCCCCTGCAATTTTTAACTGCAGCTGGCTGACATTTTACAGTCCCTATAGCTTTGCGTCACTGCCTTTCGACAGTTTTGCCAAACTATTTTTTTGTGAAAAATCATCAAATGACTCTCCATTGTAACCTATCTCCATTTTTATTAGTATCACGCATCGCCTTTTCTGTCAATAACTTTCTTCCAGATTCTTAATAATATGACTCTTTTCAGTGCTTGACAGGCAATTTAAGCTTGTCTTATAATAAATTATAATACAAGCGCACACTTCACTATGGGACAAAAAGTTTCACCCTATTTTTCATTATATCATTTTTCCCCTGTGAAAAAAGTCTTATTTGCGCGGAAATGAGGTTTTTATGAAACATTACGATATTATTATTATCGGCGCCGGTCCTGGCGGTATTTTCTCCGCATACGAACTGGCAACCAAACGCCTGATTTAAAAATCGCTGTATTTGAGGCTGGAAATCGTCTTGAGAAAAGAAAGTGCCCAATTGACGGCAAGCGCGTAACAAAATGTATACACTGCAAAACCTGTGCTATCATGAATGGCTTTGGCGGTGCCGGTGCTTTCTCTGATGGAAAATATAATATTACGAATGAATTTGGCGGCACACTTTACGAGTACATCGGAAAAAACAAAGCAACGGAACTTATGGAATATGTTGATGAAATCAATATGGCCTACGGTGGCGAGGGCACACGCCTATACTCTTCTGCAAATTCCAGCTTTAAACGTGTCTGTCTGCAGCACAACCTTCACCTTCTTGAGGCATCTGTCCGTCATCTCGGAACAGACAAAAACTATGAAGTTCTCAGTAACCTTTATAATTTGTTAAAAGACAAGGTTAGTTTCTATTTCATGACACCAGTTCAGAATGTTGCAATCATGGACAATGGTGACTATGAGATTATTACAGAGAACGAGAAATATACATGTGAGAAATGTATTATCTCCGTTGGTCGAAGTGGAAGCAAATGGATGGAGCAAATCTGCCATAACCTTGAAATTCCAACAAATTCAAGCCGTGTTGACATTGGTGTTCGCGTAGAGCTTCCTGCTGAGGTATTTGCCCCGATCACAGATGAGCTCTATGAAAGTAAGATTGTATACCAGACTGAAAAATATCAGGATCGTGTGCGTACCTTCTGCATGAATCCAAAGGGCGCTGTAGTTACAGAAAACACAAATGGTATTATCACAGTAAACGGACACAGCTATGAAAATCCTGCCCTTCACACAAAGAATACAACTTCGCACTGCTTGTTTCCAAACACTTCACTGAACCGTTTAAGGACAGCAATGAATACGGTGAGAGTATAGCTCGTCTGTCTAACATGCTTGGAGGCGGCGTTATGGTTCAGCGCTTTGGTGATTTGATCCGCGGTCAGAGAAGTAACCCTAAGCGTATCGCAGAGTCTTTCCTTACACCAACTCTTGATGCTACGCCAGGCGATTTAAGCCTTGTAATGCCAAAGCGTATTCTCGACGGCATCATTGAAATGATCTATGCGCTTGACAATATTGCTCCTGGTACTGCAAACGATGACACACTTCTCTATGGTGTCGAAGTTAAATTTTACAACATGGAGGTTCAGATCGACAATCATCTTGAGACTCGCCACAAAAATCTCTTTGTAATCGGTGACGGCAGCGGTGTTACTCACTCTCTGTCACATGCATCTGCAAGCGGCATCTATGTTGCACGCCATCTGCTCGGTGAAATTGAATAATTAAAGAAAAGAGCCTCTGGGGACATGTACTGTCCCCAGAGACTATTAGTTACTTTCTGACTTTAACAATGCCTGATAAATATCTCTTTTGCTGACACCGCGATCCTTCGCAACCTGCTTCATCGCATCCTTGCGGTTCATATCTTCATACAGCGCCATGTGCTCTTCAATTGTCATTTCTTCCCATGACTGCTGTTTTTGCTTATTTAAATCTTCTCTGTCAGCTCCCTCAATGATAATTACGCACTCACCTCTCGGCTCCTCTATGTCGCGATAATGAGCTAATGCACCATCTAACGTATCTGCATAGACAGTCTCATGCTTTTTAGTAAGCTCTCTGCATATACGAACCTTTCTTGATCCGAGTGTCTTAAAAAGCTCCTCAAGCGTCTTTACGAGGTGATGAGGTGCTTCATAAAGAATAATAGTTCTTGTCTCATCCTGTAATTCCTCAAGAATTTGCGCACGCTGCTTTTTATCTGCTGGAAGAAATGCCTCAAATGCAAATCTTCTTGTAGATAAACCAGACATAGTAAGTGCGGTTATACATGCAGCAGGGCCGGGAAGAGATGTCACCTTAATCCCTGCCTCATAACACTTTTGAACCAGAACCTCACCTGGATCAGAAATGCCCGGCGTTCCTGCATCTGTAATGCAGGCAATATTTTTGCCATCCAGCATCAAACCAACCAGATATTCAGCCTTATCATATTTATTGTATTCATGATAGCTTGTCATTGGCGTATGAATATCAAAATGATTCAGAAGCTTTTGACTATTTCTTGTATCCTCTGCTGCAATAAGATCTACTTCCTTTAGCGTGCGCAGCACGCGAAATGTGATATCCTCAAGATTTCCAATCGGAGTTGCACACAGATAAAGCATTCCTGCCATAACTTTCTTCCTTCCATTTTCATGTTTGTATCTTTTCAGAGCCTTCCGTGAATCATTTTGATCTGTTTGCTTTCTTGTCCATCTTCATCAAACAATACAAGAGGCGCTTCGACGCGAATCTGCGTATTGCCGCCACGGATTCCTTCTATCAACACCAGATTAGCCTCCTGCGATGCCTTTGGATGCACCATACAAAGCGCCTAGGTGACATTTTATATTGCTTCATCAGACATATGATATCTCCAAGACGATATGGTCGGTGCACCATATACATACGTCCTCCGGCCACCAATACATTCGCACTCTCACGAATCACATCCTCTAAGCTGCATAAAATTTCATGACGCGATACTGCCTTACTGTAATCAGCACCTACAAGGCCGCTTCCACCTGCCATATACGGTGGGTTGACTGTGACTACGTTAAAAACGCCTTTTCCAAAAAGAGTCTTTGTATTTTTCAAATCACCACAGATAATTGATACCTTATCCCCTAGATGATTTAACATCACACTTCGAGATGCCATTTTTGCAACTTCCTCTTGGATCTCCAGACCAGTAAAATGCGATGCCGCTGTCTTTGCCGTCATTAAAATAGGAACCACACCTGTCCCAGTACAAAAATCCAGCACACGCTCTCCCTCAGAAGCCTTTGCAAACCACGATAGGAGCACTGCATCCACGCCATAGCAGAAACGTCCCGGATGCTGAATCAGCATTAACCCGTTGCGCTCTAAATCGTCTAATCTCTCACCTGGCTTAAGCTCACTTATCATTAAGCTTAGACCTTCCTTCCCTCTTGTCAAGCCTGTCTAAATCTTCAAGCTCCTTTAATTCCTTATCGGACAGCTGCGTTTTTTCCCTTCTCTTATGAGGACGGAATTTCAGCTGAGAAACCTTGTATTCACGAATTTCCTTCTCATCCTTATTTACGGTAACGATGACTTTTACTTCCTGGCGAAGCACACTTACACTTGAAACCTCTCCCTTTAGTCCGTCATCTGTCGTCACACAATCACCTACACTTGGAAGCTTACTGTTTAAATACTCGTATGTCTCCTCCTCGTTCTTTAAACAACACATCAATCGTCCGCAGACACCGGAAATTTTAACAGGATTTAAAGACAGATTTTGCTCCTTTGCCATCTTGATAGAAACTGGCGCAAATTCTGATAAATATGAATTACAGCACAATGGTCTTCCACAGCTGCCAATTCCACCAATAATCTTTGCCTCATCACGCACACCAATCTGACGAAGTTCAATACGAGTACGAAATACCGATGCCAGATCCTTTACAAGCTCACGAAAATCAACTCTTCCATCTGCCGTAAAGTAAAAAAGAACCTTATTATTATCAAACGTATACTCTGCATCAATAAGCTTCATATCAAGACCATGCTTTGCGATTTTTTCCTGACAGATCTTAAATGCATCCTTTTCCTTCTGTCTGTTTTCATCTGCAACTGCATCGTCTTGTGGTGTAGCAATACGAATTACTGGCTTTAATGCTGAAACACCTTTCTTCATCCATATCTTTCACGCCAAGCACAACATAGCCATACTCAACGCCTCTTGCTGTCTCTACAATAACATGCATTCCCGTTGTAATATCCATATCAAGCGGATTAAAATAATACACCTTTCCGGCTCTGCGGAAACGCACACCGATGACCTTTATCATAATTTTTCCAAACCTTTCCTATTTCTGGCACTCTCTGATCGTCAGCCACAAAAGCTCCAGCGTCAGCTGGAAATTTACATTTGCGTCCAGTCTGGCTGACGCGGTATTTATAGCCTCCAGAATGCGGTTTATTTCATTATAACCACATGTCTGAGCAACCTTATTGATTGCGCTGTACTCCTCTGCAAAGATCAGAAAGATTCGGATCTCTTGTTGCCTTAAAGATCAGAATATCCCGATACCACATCTGCATAAAACCAAAGCAGTCCTTAATGCTCAGTTTATATTCCTCAAGCTTTGCAATACTTTCAAGTAGCTCTGAAAATGGCATCTTAGAGCTGTCTTTAATAATAGCATAATCGTCTGAATCATTGAAATAAAATCATCCGACTGTGCCAGCTTCAATCCCTTTCCGATATTTCCCTGTGAGAATTTTTCAAGTGTTGGAATCTTATCCTCATCCACACCTTTTTCTCTCATGTACGAAGTAAATGCTTCTGACTCAACTGGCTTCATATTCAGTACAATGCTTCTTGAGAGAATTGTTTCAAGCATTGATGCTGCATTTGTTGTAAGCAATAAAATAATACCATAAGCCGGAGGCTCCTCTATTGTCTTTAAAAGAGCATTCTGTGCCTGAACAGACAGCTTTTGCGCCTCGTCTACAATATAAATCTTATACGGACTGCAATATGGCTTAATCTGGATATCTCCGATAATCTGAGTTCTGACGTCATCTACACCGATTACCGTTGGCTTCTCATGACCTGGAAAAATTACATCAGGATGATTACCGCTCAAAAATTGTGTGCATGAATGGCACACGCCGCACGGTCTGTTGGCAGGTTCTGCCTGACACTCCAATGTCTGTGCAAAGTGCCTTCGCCGCCGTCATCTTTCCCAGACCATCCTCTCCGCTTATGACATAGCAGTGTGATACCTTCCCGGAAGAGATCGCATGTAAAAAATGTTCCTTTATCTGTTCATTTCCGATTAATTCTGAAAAACCGCCTGCATGCATATCAAAATCGCCTCCCATCTTATCGTAACGATCCATTTTTCTGTTTATGAACTGCATTTATCATAGCACAACTTTAATAAATAGTCTAGTTACAGTTCATGTTCAATGTATGATAAAACTTCTTTAAGACAGCACTCTCTATCCTCATTCTTAAAGCGTTTTATAATATTTGCAGCCTTTAGCTTTTCTTCAGAAAAATCGGCCTGATCAGCCAAAAAGCGTCTGCACATCTCCTCATATTTTGCAGTTTTTTGCGTGCGCTCTCTTGCAATAGCCCGCTCTAAGCGGAGCCCATCCTCTACCTCAAGATACACAGGAATCATAGTTTCTGCTCCAAAATGCGCACGAATCGGCACATACGATTCAAGTGTTCCAATTGTCATATAAACAGAATTATCATCAAACTGTCCATCATCTGCTGTCGCATAAATCCAATCACCGTATACGGTATGGTAAACACGCTTTTCTATAATTTTTCCTTCGTTTTCCATTTTGGCAATCTCACTGTCTGTCACAAAGAAATATTCTCTTCCATTTTCTTCGTGATCGCGTATAGGTCTCGTCGTATACAATATGATTTCCTTTGGTGAAGGATTAAGTTTTTCCTTTACTTTTCTGTAGATAGTATCTTTTCCAGATGCACTCTTTCCCATAAAATAGATAATTTTCATATCTTCTTTTCCTTTTTGTTGTTTGTACTATTTAGCTTCTGTTTTTATGTTATTAATTTTCAATAACAAGGAGCGTTTCTCCAGTTTCATCCTCCATGCCGTACAGTTCCATACCACTTGTCCTATAGTAATGAACAATTTCAAGCAGTTCCTCGCTGATTTTTTCTCCTGGCATCAAAAACGGACATCCTGGTGGATAAACATAGACAGTCTCGGCGCTGATTTTCCAACTGATTCTGAAAATGGTACCTGAATTACAGGCGCCTCTGACGCTTTTAACGGCAGCATAACCTGCTCAAGCGGCACAAATGCAGAATGATACGCACTCGTTGTTCTCTCCCATACTAGAGAGCCACATTCCAACTCATCATTAATTTCGCTAAGTGCCGCCTCAAGACGCAAAAAGCCTTCTTCTGTATCTGTCAGCATTGTCATAAGAATTACATAATCTGGTGCTGACATTTCCGGCTGAAGATGATAGCGGTCGCGCAAAATTTCATGCAGCTTTCTTCCTGCATTCTTGTATCCTTTTGCGCCAAACACAATTTTTGTATAATCTGCAATCGGAATACTACTCATGTCCTCACTTTTTATTTTCGGATAAAGAAACCAAAGCTGTTTCCATGATTTGCTTCTTTCATAGAAAAGCTGCAGTCTGTCAGTAAGCATTTGCAGCTTTTTTTTTGCCTTCGCCTTGCATATAGCGCACACAAAGATCCATTCCCGCCATCAAAACATAAGATGGACTGGATGTCTCAAATATATGAAGGGCACGCTCAATTTTTTTTACCGAAACTCTGTCGCTGCATATATGAAGTGCTGCACTCTGTGTCAGACACGGAAGTGTTTTGTGAAGCTCTGAATGACAATATCTGCGCCCTCACGCACTGCACTATATGGAAGATACGTCTCTTCCTGATTAGCACCATGATTAGCATATGGAAGATGTGCGCCATGTGCTTCATCCACAATCAAAACTCCGCCATGTGCATGTACCACATCTGCGATTTGCCGTATATTTGATACAATTCCTTCATACGTCGGCGATGTCAGGATCACTGCCGCAATTTCTGGGGATTGCTCATAAGCTTTTTCCACATCTTTGGGGATAATTTGACCACTTATACACAAGTTATCCACATTTTGGGGATAAATATATGTTGGTTTTAGTCCTCTGAGCATTATTGCATGGGCAACACTCTTATGAGTGTTTCTTGCTACCGCAACTGTAGCTCCCTGTGGACACGCCGCATAAATAGCTGCTAATATTCCACATGTTGAACCATTAACTATGTAATATGACTTCTTTGCCCCTACTGCATTAGCCATGCGCGCCATACCTTCTTCAAGAATACCATCTGCATGATGCAGATCATCAAATCGTCAATCTCAGTAATGTCAATATCATACACATCCGAAATCCAATCCACTTTACGTTTATGCCCCGGCATATGAAATGGGTATGCATCACTCTTTGCATACTCTCTTAGTTTTTCATAGATTGATTGATCCTGCATATTTTTCTCCTTTTCTGTAACCGCTTTCCCAATCCACTACATTCATCATCTCTGTATGATTCAAAAAAGCCTTCAGATTATGAGCACAGATTTTTGCAACACGCTCCTCTACCTGTGGTGCATGACCAAAGCTAATTCCCGAAACATGCGGTGTTATAAGCACATTCTTCATGCCCCACAGCAAATTATCACTAGGCAGCGGCTCTGGATCTGTCACGTCAAGCACAGCCCCTGAAAGATAGCCTTCTTCGAGCAATTGAATCAAATCTGGATGAACAATTAAACTTCCTCTTCCGACATTTACAACTAGTCCGCCCTTTTTCATTTTGCGAAGACGTCCTTGATTTAACAAATGTGTCGTCTTAACTGTCTTTGGCAGGCAGCCAATCACGATATCTGCACGGCAAATCTGCTCATCTAATGCATCAAGCTATACACCTCATCAAACCATTCAGATGCAAATTTTGCAGTTCGTCTGATACCTATCGTATAGACATCAAATGCGCTCAGACGCTTTGCAATATTAGTTCCAATATCGCCTGTGCCTAAAATAAGCGCAGTCTTTCCCATCAGTGCCTGCTCACTTCCTGCATCCTGCCACAGACGTTTTTGCTGATGCTCAATATAACTAGGAAATTTGCGATACATTGTCAATATTCCACCAAGAACATGCTCTGAAATAATCCCTCCAAATGCACCTGACATACTACACAGAATCACATTTCTTGGAAATCCTGGCTGCTGCGTATATTTTTCTACGCCTGCATTAGATGACTGAACAAATTTCAGCTTTGGTGCAGAAGCTATCTCTTCAATAGACGGATTTCCAATTATGATATCTGCCTCTTTCAAAAAAGCATGATATAGTTTCTCATCTCTTTTATCATCTATCGTGTACGCATCTTTGAAGAAAAACAAAGCGTCTGGCGCTGCTTTTTTTAGCTCCTCTTGATGTTCTTTTTGAAATGGAACTGTTACTAGTATCTTCACTATGCTTCCTCCTATCTTCTATGAAACTACTGTACCTATTTTTTCACATCTGACATCCACGCGATATCCTCGCTGATTCTTTTGATTTCTTCTGGCAAATGATAGGCATACGCTGCTTCTGGGTAAAGATAGGCATGCAGCTGCACCACATTATCTGCCAATTCTCTTGCCACAACTGCATCTTTTACACCTTTTGTCAAATCATATATCTGCCCCAGATACTCACCTGCCTCATATTGGAATGGAAAAGAAATACTTTCTTCAATTTCAAAATCACCCGCCTGAAATGCGAGATTTCCTAATTCCAGCATTGAAAGATTTGTTGCAATACTATCCATACCGATTGATACGGCTCTAACAACTGTCGTTGGCTTTGTCAAAATCAATTCCTTAACCTTTTTCAGACATCTTTCAATAATCATTCGCTGGTTACCAGTTCGCCCAACATCACCTAATCCGGCATAACGTACACGGCAAAATGCCACTGCCTGTGTTCCTGTCAGATTATATGTCCCGCTTCCATCAAGCTGTTCTGACCAGATTCCTGTCTGCTGATTCACTTCCGTCAGATATCCATTCATATAGCGAATTACCTCTGGATTTTCAATTGATACCTCAATACCGCCAAGCGTATCAACTACCTGTGCCGCTGCCAACCAGTTTAACACAATATAATCCTTAATATTTAAATCAAGGTTTCGATTAATCATGCTGATCATATCTGCAATATCAGTATAACAAAGCTGTGAATTGGCCTTATCATAAAGTCTGCCTTATGATAGCTCCAGGATTCTCCAGGCGAAGAAGTGTATCACGAAGAACAGATATCAGACGAATTTTTCCTGTGCTTTCATTGATGCTCACAATCATGATAACATCTGCGTTCGCACCTCTATCGATACGCTTTTGATCCCTCGCATCTACACCAACCAACAAAATATTTCGATAATCTGAAATAAGTTCATCGTAATCAACTACTTCACTTCCCGTTATTGTCCCTTGCGCGTCTGTTACCTCAACAACATTTGTTCCATGATCTGCAACAAATACCTCCTGAAGCGAATCACTCTGCTTCGCACGCGCATAACTTCCTATCACATACGCACCTGCTAAAAGCAACACGATAAACGCTGCCTCCAGCCAAAACAACGGTTCCCTGTGCTTTCTTTTTCTGTTTCCCATACACAATCTCTTTTCTTATGGGCCAGTTTCCGCATCACTTAGCTGCGGTTTTGCGCCATTACTCCTACTATATGCATGAGAAAACAAGATTTTATACATTTGCCAGTAAGCATTAAATTATCTGAATCTAGCGTTCTAGGCGAACTGTATCACAAATTGTTGCACCTCCAACAACTACATCACCATCATAAAGCACAACAGCCTGTCCTTTTGTAATGGCACGCTGTGGCTCATCGAATATAACGTGAATACATTTTTCATCAAGCTGCTCTACTGTTGCTGGCTGCTCAGTATGACGATAACGCACTTTCGCTTTCACACGCATTTTTCCTTCAATTTTAGGAACAGAAATCAAATTTAAGTCATCTGCAATCAGTTCACTTGAAAACAAATCAGCCTCATCTGTCAAAATCACCTGATTTTTTTCCTTATCTATTCCATAAACATACATAGGCTTTGCAAGCGACAGTCCTAATCCCTTACGCTGTCCAATAGTATAATGGATTATTCCCTTATGACGGCCAAGAACATTGCCTTTTCGATCTACAAAATCACCCTCTGGATATTCCTTTCCCGTATACTGACGAATAAAATCTGTATAGCTTCCAGAAGTTACAAAGCAGATATCCTGACTGTCATGTTTACGAGCATTTATTAAACCCTGCTCCTCAGCAATCTCCCTTACCTTAGGCTTTGGCAGCTCTCCTAGCGGAAACTGCGTGTGCATAAGCTGCTCCTGTGTAAGACTGTAAAGCACATAGCTTTGATCCTTATTGGCATCTAATCCCTTCTTTAAAAGATAACGACCTGTTACCTCATTGTATTCCACGCGTGCATAATGACCTGTTACAACGATATCATAACCCATAAGCTTAGCACGCTCATATAATTCCTGAAACTTAATATAGCGATTACAATCAATACAAGGATTTGGTGTACATCCATTCTCGTAAGCATCCACAAATCGCTTCATGACATGCTCCTCAAACTGACCTGTAAAATTATAAAGAAAGTGGCGAATCCCAAGCGTACAAGCTACACTTCTCGCATCGCTCACATCATCAAGTGAACAACATGTATTTTCTCGTTTTATTCCATCACCAGTTTCATTAAAGGTTTTGATCGTAATTCCAATACACTCATATCCTTTTTCCTTCATCAAATATGCCGCAACGGAGCTGTCTACACCGCCGCTCATCGCTATGACCGCCTTCTGATTCATTGCTTTCCTTCCTTTCTTCATCTATACACTTATTGTCCTATTATACCGCAAAAGTTTATTTTGAGTTCATTTTGTGTAAAAAAAAATAACCAACGTTATCCGTTGATTATTTGAAGTTGCGGGGGCCGGATTTGAACCAACGACCTTCGGGTTATGAGCCCGACGAGCTTCCAGACTGCTCCACCCCGCGATATTATAGAGTGTTGTTCTTTTTCAAGAACCAATGGATGGAGGTGGATTCGAACCACCGAAGCAAGTTGCAGCAGATTTACAGTCTGTCCCCTTTGGCCACTCGGGAATCCATCCA
>ENA-OQAA01000864-OQAA01000864.1-human-gut-metagenome-genome-assembly--contig:-NODE-864-length-18324-cov-4.540694_pt1 | contig 18324 bp, 19 predicted proteins | sample MGYA00242489_ERZ504515 | MGnify/ENA primary metagenome ERZ504515 (study PRJEB26092, sample SAMD00036237) | human gut metagenome | host: Homo sapiens | study: EMG produced TPA metagenomics assembly of... | reverse complement strand
AAGCATTTCGCCGAATAGCAACACGTTATGATAAATTAGCATTCACCTACTTAGGCTTCTTATGTATTGTCTCGATATTAATTTGGTTAAAATGAACAACTTAAAATGTTTTTCAAACACGCTCTAGTGCACACCTAGCCGCCGGCAAAATAAAACCTATAAAGATAGCGCCTTAGTTTACCAGACAGGGGCGCTATTTTTTGTGTCTAAAAATCGTAACAACAAGGGTTATGACTGCACAAAGCATAATTACAAACGTGAACAAGTCAGAGTATGTAACCATATTACCAGCTCCTTTCAATGTGTCCGGCAACTGGTATAGCACCTCATCGGCTTCCTGGGTAAGTATATTATTGTCAATGTACGGTTTCGCTCATTTTTGAGCAGGTTGCACTGCACGATTTTGTGTAATGGCTATTCGGCTTCTCCCAATTCTGGGAAAACTCATTTACCGGCGTACTTTAAGGTACGGTGGTTATTTTGTATACTTTTCTAAATGGGTAAGTTCTTCTACTCTTTTTGCGGCCTCTTTCTTTCCGGTTTCATTTAGTTTTTTACAATTTTCCAATACAGTCCGTTCTTCTTCTGTGTCTGGTACAAGATGAGTCAGACCATATTCCGAGAGTTTCTCTTTTAATTCATCCCTAGATATAATTTTTCCGGCAAGCAAACGGTTTACCGGAATATCTAAGGCATCGGCTATTTTTTGAAGCGTTTCTATTTTAGGGTTTTGATTACCGGACTCATATTTTCTTATATTTGAGTCAGCGATACCACATAATTCGCCGAGTTTCTTCTGTGTCAGTCCTTTTTCGGTGCGGTATTTTCGTATCATATCGCCTGTATAGGTTGGCATATCTATTCACCTCTTTTCATTTAAAAACAGAATGCCATATTTGACTCGAAATGTACAGAGTGAAAACAATCTAAAAAAGAAGTTTACAGATTGAAAAACATCTGAAAACAATCTGAAAAGTGAGGTGATATAAAGATGAAACTTGACAGACAAAAGTATGAGCTTGCGAGAGCAAGGGCGTGCATGGGACAAAAGGATCTCGTAGCAGCTGGAATCCCGAAAGGAACATTGCCGTGGATCAGCTCCCGGATAGGTTACCTGCTGTCATTCGCTTAAGATATGAGAGCGGGTTGACCTATCTGCTGGGCGAAGTTCCAGCTTTCCGGTGATACCAAAATGATACTAGAAAAATGTAAAGAGTGGAAAATCTGCACAATTTCAAGGCAAAACACCGCTAAAAACAGCGAATAATCATGCATGTAACTGGTAAAAAGTACATAGCCGATGCCGTACGTTCAGGACTAATCAAGAATATAAGGCTGATTCTTAGGGGAAACTCTTTGAGTCAGCCTTTTTTGTAACAGTCAATTACTTTTTGGGGAAGTCGCCTGGGATTTTCCTTTTCTATTTATAATATAGCGTATAGGTAGGGAATTAAGGTTTTTGATACTAAAATAATAGGTGATTGCAATAATTTGAAGAAAAAAGTATAGTAGAATAAAATTCAAAAAGATGTTATAATAAGACATTGTAGCGAAACAAAGTTTTTTGGTAATCTAATGATGCACATTGCATGTGTCCTAAAGGGTGCGGATGAGGTAGTATCACTATGAAAAAGAAGAAAATGCGCTTAAAAGGAAAACTCAGGCTGTATATGAACTGGCCGCTTATCATGACGTTTTTACTCGTTGCGATGAATATATGGGTTTTAATGGTAGACCGGAAAGCAGCGTTTATCATGTTTATGTTTATCCTGATTTATCTGGCGATTGCGGGAGGATTGTATTTTTATAACAAATCGCTTATTTTAGCGGATTTGATTCAATTTTCCACGCAGTATAAGGGGATTGAAAATACGCTGTTAAAGGAACTTGCGGTTCCTTATGCGATCGCTCTTGAGGATGGACGTATTCTTTGGAAAAATGATGCGTTTTCAAAATTAACGCAAAGTTCAAGAAAAGAAAAATATCTGTACAGGATGATACCGGCTCTTACGACAAGTGTTTTTCCTAAAGACGACATGGAACATGTTGAGATGGAGGTGGAGTACTGTGACAGACACTATCAGGCAGAATTGCGCAGAGTATCGCTTCACGGCTTCAGCGACAAGGAAAAATTGTTACAGATTCCCGAGGAAGAGGAGTTTTTCGTAGCGGTATCCATGCAGGATGTAACAGAATTGAATGCGTATATCCGCGAAAATGAAGAGCAGCGGATGATCGCAGGGCTGATCTACATCGATAATTACGACGAGGTGATGGAGAGCGTTGAAGAGGTACGACAGTCGCTTCTGGTTGCTCTGATCGATCGAAAGATCAATAAATATATCGGCGATGTGGACGGTATTGTAAAGAAAATGGAGAAGGACAAATATTTTATTGTTCTTCGCAAATCTGCTTACAAAAAAATAGCGGAAGACCGTTTTTCGCTTCTTGAAGAAGTAAAGCAGGTTAATATCGGAAATGCCCGCTCGGCAACGTTAAGTATCGGACTTGGTCTGAATACGGCGACATATGCGCTTAGTTACCAGTATGCGCGTGTGGCGATCGACCTTGCCCTTGCGCGCGGAGGCGACCAGGCGGTGATAAAAGACTGCAGCGGAATCACTTATTTTGGCGGTAAGAAAGAACAGACTGCTAAAAACACCCGTGTAAAAGCCCGTGTAAAAGCAGAGGCTTTAAGAGAGTTTATCGTGACGAAAGACAGAGTTCTTGTCATGGGTCATAAGATTGCGGATCCGGATTCGTTCGGCGCTTGTATGGGAATTTACAGAGCGGCGGTCAGCCTTGAGAAGAAAGCTCATATTATCGTGAATACGGTGACAGAGTCGGTTCGGCCGCTTTATAATGAGATTGTGGAAAGTCCGGCGTATGAGGATGATATCTTTCTGACTTCAGATGAAGCTATGGATTATATTACGGATAATACGATGGTGATCGTAGTCGATACAAATAAGCCGCAGATGACAGAATGTCCCGAACTTTTGAGGCGTTCCAGAATGACTGCCGTTTTAGATCATCACCGTCAGAGCAGTACGGTAATCGCAAATGCAGTCTTATCTTATGTAGAACCGTATTCTTCATCTACATGTGAAATGGTAGCCGAAGTGCTTCAATATATCTCTGACAGTATCAAAATCCCGGCTGTCGAGGCGGAGTGCATGTACGCGGGAATTATGATCGACACAAGGAACTTTATGAACAGGACGGGAGTGCGTACGTTTGAAGCGGCGGCATTCCTTCGCCGCTGCGGTGCGGATATCACCCGGGTAAGAAAGATGTTCAGGGACGATATGGAATCATACAGAGCGAAAGCAGAGGCGATGAGGGAGGCTGAGGTTTATAAGAATCAGTTTGCGATCGCAGTCTGCCCGGGCGATATTGAAAGTCCGACGGTTCTTGCGGCGCAGACCGCAAACGAGCTTCTTGATATCAGTGGGATCAACGCGTCGTTTGTATTGACGGTTTATCAGGAAAAGATTTATATGAGTGCGCGTTCGATCGACGAGGTAAATGTGCAGATTATTGCCGAAAAGCTGGGAGGCGGAGGTCATATTAATTCTGCGGGAGCGCAGTTTGACCATACGAATATGGAAGAGGCGATCAGCACATTGAAAGAAACGATAGACGATATGATTGAGAAAGGAGATATATAGATGAAAGTTATTTTATTGGAAAATGTAAAATCTCTCGGGAAAAAAGGGGAGATCGTTAATGTGAACGACGGATACGCAAGGAATTTTATCTTGCCGAAAAAACTGGGCGTGGAAGCAACGGGAAAAAATCTGAATGATCTGAAACTTCAGAAAAATAACGAGAAAAAAGTGGCTCAGGAAAATCTTGACGCTGCGAAAGAACTTGCAGCGGAATTATCGGCAGGCAAAGTCGAGCTTGCGATCAAAGTCGGCGAAGGCGGAAGAACGTTCGGTTCTGTTTCCAGCAAAGAAATCGCGGTAGCGGTCAAAGATCAGATGCAGTTAGATATTGATAAGAAAAAAATCCAGTTGAAAGAGTCGATCAAGTCGCTTGGTACGCATATCGTGACAGTAAAACTTCATCCTGAAGTTTCGGCAGAGTTGAAAGTTGTTGTAAAAGAAGAAGCATAAGGAGTTCTCATGGAAAATATAGAAGCTGCCATGAAGCGGATACCGCCCCATAGTACAGAAGCCGAGCAGGCTGTACTTGGGGCGATGCTGATGAATAAAGATGCGATTACGGTCACATCGGAGATTTTGGCCGGACAGGATTTTTATCAGACGGCATATGGGATCTTATTCGACGCTATGACAGATCTGTTTAAATCGGGGCGTCCGGTAGATTTGATCACGCTTCAGGAATATTTAAAAACAAAAGACGTGCCTCCGGAAGTAAGCAGTATGGAATTTGCAAGAGATCTTCTCGTAGGAACTCAGACATCTGCCAACGTAAAATATTATGCGGAAATCGTAAAAGAAAAATCGGTTTTACGCAGTTTGATCAAACTTAACGAAGAGACGGCGAATGCGTGTTATCTTGAAAACGAGCCTCTTGATGAACTGCTTGAACGAACAGAGAAGCGAGTGTTTGAACTTGCGGAAAACGGGAATTCCCAGGAATACGTTCCGATAAAGCAGGTCGTATTAAACGCGCTGGATGTGATCGAAAAGGCGTCTAAGACGAAAGGAAATGTCACCGGAATACCGACAGGTTCATCGACCTTGATTACAAACTGTCCGGTCTGCAAAGATCAGACCTTGTTCTTATAGCGGCGCGTCCGTCTATGGGAAAAACGGCGTTCGTGCTCAATATTGCGCAGCATGTAGCGTTTCGGCAAAATCTTGCGGTAGCGATCTTCAGTCTTGAGATGTCAAAGGAACAGCTTGTAAACCGTCTGTTTTCACTGGAATCGCATGTTGACGCACAGGTGCTGAGAAACGGAAACCTGACAGATACGGATTGGGAGAAACTGATCGAGGGAGCAGGCACGATCGGAAGCTCTCGTATGATCATAGACGATACGTCGGGTATCAGTATTTCGGAGATGCGCTCAAAATGTCGTAAATACAAATTGGAGCAGGGACTTGATCTGATCATCATCGACTATTTGCAGTTGATGAGCGGAAGCGGCGGACGTAAAAATGAAAGCCGCCAGCAGGAAATTTCGGAGATTTCACGATCGTTGAAAGGACTTGCCAGAGAATTGAACGTACCGGTGATCGCATTGTCTCAGTTGAGCCGTGCGGTTGAGCAGAGAACGGATAAAAGACCGATGCTTTCCGACCTTCGTGAATCGGGAGCAATCGAGCAGGATGCCGACGTATGTATGTTTATTTACCGTGATGATTATTATAATCCGGATACGGAGGATAAGAATATTGCGGAGATCATTATCGCAAAACAGAGGAACGGTCCCATCGGAACCGTCCGTCTTGCGTGGATGCCGCAGTATACCCGTTTCGGAAATGAACTGCGTCAGCAGCAGTGATTATGTAAATATGCTTTTTAATTTCATGATCGCGCCTGATTTAGAGGATTCTTTTCGCGCGGTCTGCTGTCTGCGGATGAGCATGTCCAGTTTGCGGAAATGTTCTTCCTGACGGCGTTCTTTTGCCTCAAGTATAAAATCCATTTCATGAATGACGTCAGTGGTGATCGTACTGCTGATGTCATTTTTTAATATGGAGTTGTTTTCATTCAGCGCTTCGCGGAAAACATCGCCTACGAGAGCACGCATTTGATCGATCGTATTAAGAGGAAGAAGAATATCTCCTGTTTCTGAAGTGACTGTCTGAAGTTGAGTTTTTTCTTTTTTGGGAGTTTTTAACTTAGATTTTTTTTCTTTTAATTCGGGAATGAGTGGTTTTAAGTCTTTTAAGAGCATTCCTTCGTTTTTGAGTTTTTTGATACAGCAGAAGAGCTGAATGTCATCTTTGGTGTAGTATCGATGTCCCATTTCCGTTCGCCCGATCGTCAGGTCGAGTTCTTCTTCCCAATATCTTAATACATGTGATTCGACATTGACCTGTTTTGCGGCTTCGGAAATCATAAATCTGACTTCACCCATTAATATGTGAACCTCCTCATTTTGCTTTTGAGGTTATTATAGCATAGACCATGACTTCAGAACGAAAAAATCGTTCGTCAAGTTCCTACAAAAAACACCGCTCCACATAGGAGCGGTGCTTCTCTTTTGTGATCACTTTGCGATTTATATTACTCAGCTGAGATAGCGCCTGTCGGACACGCAGCTTCACAAGCTCCGCAGTCTACACAAGCATCAGCGTCGATCTCGTATTTGCCATCGCCTTCAGAGATAGCGCCTACAGGACATTCAGCTTCGCAAGAACCACAGCTTACGCATTCATCACTAATAACGTGTGCCATAGTATGTATCCTCCTTTTTTGAATTTAAAAAGAGAAACAAAGAAAGGTAGTTCTCTTTATTATCACTATTTTAATACAATGAGTTTGAATATACAAGTGATTTGTATGTTCTAAATTAAGAACCTAAACCCGGTCGAATTCTTCTGTGATCTCTTTTGAAGGTGCTTTTGTGAGCAGGCTTACAATGACGATCATAAGGCATGATACGCTGAAAGCCGGGAGCAGCTCATAAATGTTCCATACACCGCCGAGAGGACGTACGAGGTATTTCCAGATGAATACCATAGCTCCGCCTGAAATCATTCCGGCAAGTGCGCCCTGCCAGTTTGAGCGTCTCCAGAAGAGGGCAAATAATACGACAGGACCGAATACGGCGCCAAAACCTGCCCATGCAAAGGAAACGATGCCGAATACCGAACTGTTCGGATCACGGGCAATAAAAGCGGCGATTACCGCGATGGCAAGCAAGGTGAAGCGAGCTGCGTTCATTGCTTTTTTCTTGTCTCCCGTTTTGGCAACTCTGTCGCCGAAAAGGTCGGAAGATACGGCGGAGGATGCAGCCAAAAGCTGTGAGTCTGCCGTGGACATTGTAGAGGCAAGAATGCCGGCAAGGATCGTTCCCGCAAGTAAGGCAGGAAGAATACCGTGTTTACTTAACAAGTCGGCGATCTGCACAATGATCGTTTCAGAATCGGAACCTGTCAGAGTTTTTAAAGCGCCTACATCGCTCATTGCCAGACCGATCACACCGATCAAAACCGCAACTGCAAGGGAAATGACAACCCAGATTGTCGCAACGCGTCTGGAGAGCGTGAGTTTTTCTTCGTCCTCGATAGCCATGAAGCGAAGCAGGATATGAGGCATACCGAAGTAACCGAGCCCCCATGCGATCATGGAAATAATATTGATGATCGGATAAGGCTGTTCGACACCTGCAACAGGATCGTATGTAGTCATCATCGTCAAATATCCCGGAAGCGACTGTGCGTTCTCAACTACGGCAGGGATACCTCCGGCAATATTGATGCCGAATATAAAGACGATGATCAGGGCAACAGACATGATAATACTCTGAATGAAGTCTGTTGTTGAGGCGGCAAGAAATCCGCCAAGCGCCGTATACCCTACGATGACGATCGCACTTATGATCATAGCGGCAACATAATTAACCCCGAACAGGCTGGAAAACAGTTTTCCGCATGCGGCGAATCCGGAGGCTGTGTACGGTATGAAAAATATAACGATAAAAATCGCTCCGATAGATTGAAGGATCTTACGCTGATCTCTGTATCGGTTACTGAAAAAAGAAGGAAGCGTGATCGAATTGCCGGCTACGAGAGTGTAGCGGCGGATCCGTTTTGCTACGATCCTCCAGTTTATGTACGTTCCGATGGCGAGTCCGATGGCAGTCCATCCGGCGTCGGCAATACCTGTCAGATAGGCCAGACCGGGAAGCCCCATCAGAAGCCAGCTGCTCATATCGGAGGCTTCGGCGCTCATTGCCGTCACAAGAGGTCCGAGCTTACGCCCTCCAAGATAAAAATCGGTCGTATCATGGTTGTTCTTGGAACAACGGTAGCCGACATAGAGCATGGCGCCAAGATAAACAATAATGGCGATCATAATACAAATGTGTTCTGTTGTCATGTTTGTCACTCATTCCTTTCGCAAAATGTGCAATATATTGTAAAATTGTACCATAATAAGGGGATTTCTTCAAGAAATAAAAGTTTAGTAAAAATTCACATTTATTTTGTATGATATGGTGTATTATAAAAGGATAAAAGCGGAGGGATAAATTATAATGAAGAGAAAAATTACAGCAGCGGCGGCATTTGCATTGTGTGTGGCAATGGGAGTCTGCGCATGCAGTCCGTCTGAAAAGGAAGATACATTTACGGGAAAGGAAAAGGAAGAGCTTGCGTGGCAGCCGAATCTTGACCGGATTTCCCCTGAAGTATATGCAGATATCAGTAATCTTGACCTGAAGCCGGGGACGTATATATCAGTCATCGGAAAGAGAGAGGGAACGGCTTACTGGAGCGAAGTGCAGGCCGGAGTTGAGCAGGCGGCGGAAGACATTAATAAGCATCTGGGATATAAAGGGGAGGACAAGATAAAAGTTCTTTATAACGCTCCGGCAGACAGTGAGAATATTGACGAACAGGTGAATATCCTTGACGAGGAGCTGGCGCGATATCCGGATGTGATCGCTGTTGCAAGCGTAGCGGAAGATGCGTCGGCTGTTCAGTTCGATCTTGCGGCAGAAAACGGAATTGCAGTCGTGGCATTTGATTCGAGGAACAATTATCAGGGAATTCAGTGCACCTGCATGACGGATAATGTGGCGGCGGCAAAAGAAGGGGCTCGGAAAATGAGCGAGGCGATCGAAGAAAAAGGAGAGATTCTGTTGATCGCACAGGATTCTGTTTCGGGAACGGCAAAAGAGCGAACAAAGGCAGTGACAGAAGAAATTACGGCAAATTATCCGAATGTGAAGGTTGTAGAGACGATCTATATGGATCAGTTTGACGATCTTAAGATGCAGGCTGCAGCGGACGAACTCGGGGTGACGAAAGAGCAGCTTGCCGAGTGGACGGTGGAATCGTCCGGTCAGACTCCGGCAGATGAAGGGGAAGAAGCGATGTCGGAAGAGGTGCGCACGAAACTGGAAGATATTCGCGCTGTCGCGGACGGGATGACAGATGCGGATGTGGTTGCCCGTTATATGGAAAAATACCCGAACCTGAAGGGCTGTTTTGCGGTAAATGCCGATGCGGTTTTACTGGCAATGGATGCTTTTGAGACAGCAGAAAATGAAGAAGATATCGTGTTGATGGGATTTGATGCCGGAAAGGAACAGATCGCGGCATTGAAAAACGGAACGATAGATGGTCTTATTGTGCAAAATCCGTTCGGCATGGGATATGCGACAGTTGTGGCGGCGGCGCGGGCTGCGCTTGAGATCGGAAATGAGGCAACCGTCGATACAGGATATGTTTGGGTGGATAAAGAAAATATGGACGACCCGGACGTGAAGGGGATGCTTTACGAATAGTCTTCGTCAGGCGTAAGCGGATGCTTTACAAATAGTTTTCGTCAGGCGTAAGCGAGGAAACTCTGTTTTCCATTAGCGGGTAAAGAGTTACCCGCTCCGACTGAGTGAAAAGATAAATTCAGTGCCGACTCCTTCGGTACTTACTACATTAATATGCTCGTCATGAGCTTGAATAATTTCTTTTACGATGGACAGGCCAAGGCCTGTCCCTTTTTTATCTTTGCCGCGGGAAAGGTCTGATTTGTAAAAACGCTCCCATATTTTAGTCTGCTCTTGCCGCGGGATTCCGATTCCGTGATCTTTTACGGAAATAAATACTTTTTCGTTCTTTTCACTAACCTCTACAGTAATCAAAGAATCGTTTTCGCTGAATTTAATTGCATTATCGATCAAGTTATAGAGGACTTGCTGGATCTTACGTTTGTCTGCCAAAACAAAAACAGCATCAGGCATGAGAAGCAGTTCGATGGAAATATGTTTTTGGGTACAGGCAGATTCAAAAGATGCGGCGGTACTTTTCAGAACTTCCTGTATGTCAAAATCTGACTTGTTAAGAAGAAGTTCTTTTGTATCGAATTCATTTAATGTCAGCAGATCTCGCGTGAGGTCGGTGAGACGCTCTGTTTCAAACAAAATAATATTTAAATATTTTCCGTACAATTCAGGCGGGATCGTTCCGTCGGCCATTGCCTCAACATATCCTTTTATGGACGTGAGAGGAGAACGAAAATCATGAGAGACATTTGCGACAATTTTTTTTTGATAGTCATCCATATCTTTCAGTCTGACTGCCATGTAATTCAGTGAAGCAGAGAGATATCCGAGTTCATCATGAGTGTGTACCGGAATCTCATAGTCAAGATTTCCGATAGCGTATTGTTTTGCCGCTTCGGAAATCTGCCTGAGCGGACGATGGATGAAAAACTGCACGCCGAGGAGAAAGATAAGAGAAAGTGCGAAAATGACTGCTGTGGAGATGTATACCTGAGTCATGATCGGAGCGCATCTCTCTTCGATGGCAGAGACGGGACTGTGGATCAGAAGGTATCCCTTTGTAGAAAAACCTTGTGTCACAGGCGCCATAACGGTGATCATATCTTCGTCAAAATATCCGTGATATGTACCTGTAATATAGCGGTTTCCGCCGATTTCGGCAGGGTTGAAGTCTTTGATCCTATCAGGACATACAGTGTCTTCTAAACTGGAAGAGGTAAGTGTTCTTCCGGTACTGTCTACGAACCAGATAGAAGCGTTGAAGTACAGTCTCATTGCAGACAACTGTGACTGGACGTTATAGATGGAAGAATCGCCGGAGAAGTAAGATGGGAGATAATCATTGGCAACAAAAGTAGCTTCTCTGTAAAGCGTATGAGAAGTGTCTTCGGTAAGCTTATCTGTCACAAGCTGCTCTGTAAGCGTTGCAGTTGAGAATAGACATAAAAATCCAAATATGATATAAAGTGCAATAAATTTAATGTGCAGAGTGCTTCTCATACGCGGTAGTCTCCTGTTTATCTGTTATTTTGTCTCAAATTTATAGCCGATGCCCCATACGGTTCCTAATTTCCAATGAGGATGATCTTTAAGTTTTTCCCGGAGACGTTTGATATGGACGTCGACAGTGCGGGTGTCACCGAGATATTCATAACCCCATATACGGTCAAGGAGCTGCTCCCTTGTAAATACCTGATTCGGAGATGAGGCGAGACAGTATAAAAGCTCCAGTTCTTTTGGCGGCATTTCAACAGTGTTTCCGTCACAGAGAACAGAATAATTTGTCAGGTTGATGGTCAGTCCTTCATACTCGACACACTTTGGCTTTTCCGCCTGGGACGGTTCGTTTTTTATCGGATGATAACGGCGAAGAACGGCGCGCACACGCGCAATCATTTCTTTTGAATCAAAAGGCTTTAAGATATAATCGTCCGCACCGAGTTCCAGACCGAGTACTTTGTCGAATATTTCCCCTTTCGCCGAAAGCATAATAATCGGCACGCCTGATTTTGCCCTGATCTCCCGGCATACTTGATAGCCGTCGATGCCCGGAAGCATAAGGTCAAGAAGAATCAGATTCGGTTCGTATGTTTCAAATGTGCTCAAGGCGTCTTCTCCGTTAAATACTATTTTTGTGTCAAAACACTCTTTTGTAAGATAGAGAGAGATAAGTTCTGCGATATTTTCATCATCGTCAACGATTAGTATTCTTTGTTTTCCGATCATATTTTTCCTCCGTTTTATGGGTGAACCCGTTATCCGAGCTCAACGATTGTGACTCCGGCATCGCCTTCTCCGAACTCGGCAAGGCGGTATGATTTTACATGTTTTTGTCTTCTGAGATATTCGTGGATTCCTTTTCTTAAAGCTCCGGTTCCTTTTCCGTGAACTACGCGTACGCTGTTTAGATGCGAGAGCAGGGCGTCATCTAAATATTTATCCAGTTCGGCGACCGCTTCGTCTACTGTTTTTCCGAGCAGATTGATCTCAGGACTTACAGAAAGTGACTTGCTCATCTTGATCTTGCTTTTTGCCGTACGGTTCATCCGCTTCGGTGCGTAAGGCGATACTTCTTCGATAATTTCCAAATCGGAAATATTGACTTGTGACCGAAGGATTCCCATCTGAACTGTGACGTTGCCTCTTGCATCGGGGAGAGAGCCGATGGTGCCGGTCAGATTCATACTTAATACTTTTACAGATTCTCCGAGTTTGAAATCAGACGGTTTGTAAGTCTTTTTCGGTTTGTTTGTTTTCAGTGAAGCAGAAGCGGAAGTATCTTTGATCTTTTTGCGCAGACGCTCCCGTTCTTTTTCCATTTCAGCGGCGGAGATATTCTCCTTTCCGAATTTGTGAAAATTGCGGATCGTCTCGTCGGCAACTTCTTTCGCTTCTCTTAGTATTGCATTTGCTTTTTCATTTGCTTCACGGATGATGCGGTCACGTTGTTCTTCGAGCTTTTCCTGTTTTTGCACAGCCTGCCGTTTTAAAGTTTCGGCCTCTTTTTTATAAGCGGCAATTTCAGCCTGTTCTTTTTCGATCGTGCGTCTGCTTGCCTCAAGATCGCTTAGGAGATCTTCAAAAGAGACGTCTTGTTCACTCAGACGTTTTTTTGCATCGTCGATAATATAGCCGGGAAGTCCGAGCTTTCCGGAAATCGCAAAAGCATTACTTTTACCCGGAATACCGATGAGAAGCCGGTAAGTCGGCCGGAGACTTTCCACATCGAATTCACAGCAGGCATTTTCACGCCCGGGGTAGAAAGGGCATAGATTTTCAGCTCGCTGTAATGGGTTGTTGCCATAGTGCGTATGTTTCGCTTATGGAGATGCGATAAAATAGCAATGGCAAGGGCCGCTCCTTCTGTCGGGTCGGTTCCTGCGCCTAATTCGTCGAAAAGAACGAGAGAACGATCGTCGACCTTTTTCAAAAAGGAAACAATATTTGTCATATGTGAAGAAAATGTACTCAGACTTTGTTCTATGCTCTGCTCATCTCCGATATCGGCGTAAACCTGTCGGAATACGGCGATTTCCGAACGGTCGCCTGCCGGAATATGAAGTCCGGCCTGCCCCATGAGGGTGAGAAGTCCGACCGTTTTTAAAGAGACGGTCTTTCCGCCTGTATTAGGTCCGGTGATGATGAGAAGAGAAAATTCATCGCCGAGAGATACGGTGATCGGGACAACTTTCTTCTGGTCGAGAAGAGGGTGGCGTCCTTCCCGGATACGGATACGTCCTTCTTCATTTAGAATCGGACGACTTGCGCGCATAGTAAGAGCAAGAGCGCCTCTTGCAAAAATGAAATCCAGATCGGTGAGAGATCGGTAGTCTGTTCGGATCTCTTCGATATATTGTGCGGCCTCTTCGCTTAAAGAAGCAAGAATCTTTCGGATCTCATCCTGTTCTTGTACATATAATTCTTTTAAGTCATTGTTCAGTTTTACAATAGCCATAGGTTCAATAAATAATGTAGAACCGGATGCGGACTGGTCATGGATCAGCCCTTGTACCTGACTGCGGTATTCGGCTTTGACAGGGATACAATAGCGGTCGCCGCGCATTGTGATCAGAGCATCCTGCAGGTACGTTCTTAAAGAACCGTTTACAAGACCTGAAAGTGTTGTGTGAACACGGTCGTTGAGATTATTTATGCTCCTTCGGATATGCTTTAGCGCACTGCTTGCGTCATCACTGATTTCATCTTCGGAAATGATGCATCTTTCAATTTCATTTGAAAGAGGTGTGAGCGGCTCAAGTCCGTCAAAATAAATATCAAGACAGTCGGCAAGATCTTCCTGCGTGTCATGCCGTCCGTATGACTTGGCCCGCGCAGTGTTTGAAAGAAGACGGCAGATGCGGAGAAGTTCCGCTGTATTTAGAGCGCCTCCGATCTCAAGTCGTTTGAGAGATTCTTCCACAGGAGCTGCGTCGCCGAAAGAAATCCGCCCCTTTTTAATGATCCTTGTAAAAGCGGCGGCGGTCTGTTCCTGAAGCAAATCGATCTTCGTAAGATCCGTTACCGGTTTCAGCCGTCGGCAAAGTTGTTTTCCGCGGAAAGAACTTGCCTCATTTTCCAACATGGAAATAATTTTATCAAATTCAAGTTTTATTAATGTTTTGTTATTCATAAATCTTCACCTGTCTGTAATGTTTGTATCCTCATTCTACTCTATTATCCGTATAAAGAAAAGGACTTTCAGGAAGTAAGAAAAACCTTTTCATAGAGGATTGAATCAGGTATACTAGAATTTGGAGGAAAATAAGTCCATGCCGAGTGATAAAGAACAAAAAAAATCGCCCGAAGAAGAGGCGGAAGAGAAGAAATATTCTTTTTTACAAGAAAAGATAAAAGGGAAACAGGGCAGCAGGGAAACGCTTATAAAACAATTTATCCGAATTGCGATCTATGGTCTGATATTGGGGATGTTTGCCTGCTTAGGTTTTTTTGCGCTTAAACCGTGGATGCAGCAATGGTTTGCGGGAAATGCAAAGACTGTGATGATCCCCGAAGATGAACAGGCAGCGGAAGATTCTGAGAAAAATCAAGAGGGAAAAGAAGATCCTGCGCTCGATGCGGAAAGTTATGAAGAGATGACCGCCGGGTTGAATGAACGTGTAAAAGAGGCGAGAAAAAGTATTGTTTCTGTATCTTCTGTATCTGAAAAGGCAGACTGGGACGGAGAGATGACAGGAATTTTGCAGAGTGTTACAGGTGTTATCGCCGGAGATAACGGTCGGGAATTTTTGATTATCGCCGACAGTTCGATCTGCACAGGCGCTTCTGCATGGAGAGTGACAATTTCCGATGGAAAAAGCTTCGATGCAGCGCTGAAAAAGGTCGATAATAACAGAAAGATAGCAGTGTTCGGCATCGGGAAACATGTCGTAGATGAGGATGACAGCGGATTGATCAAAGTAGCCGTTTTAGGTAATTCAAAGAAAGTGGCGCAGGGAGATGCAGTGATCGCTCTCGGAAATATATTTGGATATGCAGACGAATGTCTTACGGCGTTGTCAGCGCATCGAATTATAAGGCGACATTTTTCGACGGAGAATGCGCAGTGATCGCGACAGACATTCCGGCAGAGGAACAAGGAACAGGCATGTTGTTTAACATGGATGGCGAAGTGGTAGGGATGATTTCTTCATCCGTATGGAACGACACAGGAAAAAATGTTGTGAATGCATATGGAATTTCAGATTTGAAGCCGATTATAGAATTGCTCATCAATGGGAAAAGCGTTCCATATATCGGAATTTACGGAACAACGGTGACGGAGCAGCTTGCAGAAGAACATAAAATGCCGTCAGGTATTTATGTGGCAGATGTTGATCCGGATTCACCGGCGATGGCGGCGGGAATACAAATCGGAGATATTATATGTGAAGCATCGGGAGAAGAGATAAAGGATATTGCCGCATACCAAAACATTGTGATAGGCTCGTCTGTAGGAGAAACGATGGAGTTTGTCGGAAAACGGCTCGGTTCAGACGGATATGTCAATATAAAATTCTGTCGTGACCACAGAAAAAGAAGAAGTTAAATAAAGAAGCGGGAATGAGAAAATAAGAAAAGAAGAAGTTTGGTAAGAAGCAGGAATGAGAAAATAAGAAAAGAAGAAGTTCAGTAAAAGCGGGAATGAGAAAATAAGAAAAGAAGAAGTTCAGTAAGAAGCAGGAATGAGAAAATAAGAAAAGAAGAAGTTCAGTAAAAAAGCAGGAATGAAAAAATAAGAAAACAGATTAAAAGAAATAGAACATAGAGAAATAAAGAAAAAATAGAAAGAGGAATAGCGAGACATGAGATATATCAGTGGGTTACATGAAGGAGAAACAATCAGAAATATTTATCTGTGTAAGGGAAAACGTTCGGCTGAAACAAGAAACGGAAAACCATATGACAACGTGCTTTTGCAGGATAAGACAGGAACGCTTGACGGAAAAGTATGGGACCCGAATTCGCAGGGGATTGCGGACTATGATGAAAAAGATTTTATAGAAGTATATGGAGAAGTGATCAATTATAACGGAAATCTGCAGATTAATATAAAACAGATCCGCAAAGCCGGTGAAGAGGAATACAACCCGGCAGATTACATGCCTACCACAGAGAAAAGCGTTGACGGGATGTATGAACAGCTGACAGAGTTTATCCGTCACATTTCCAATCCGTATCTGAAAAGTCTGTTAGAATATTTCTTTGTGAACGATCAGGAATTTATTAAAAAATTCCGGTCACATTCTGCAGCGAAAACGGTACACCACGGATTTTCGGGAGGACTGCTGGAACATACGTTGAGCGTACTTCGGATGTGCGAATATTTTGCCGGATCATATGGAATTTTAAACAAAGATCTTCTGTTGACAGCGGCAATGTGCCATGACATCGGAAAAACAAGGGAACTTTCGTCATTTCCGGACAATGATTATACAGATGAAGGACAGTTGATAGGGCATATTGTGATCGGAGTGGAAATGCTCGACGAGGCAATCAGGACAATACCGGATTTTCCGGTTCGCCTTGCAAATGAATTGAAACACTGTATTATCGCCCACCACGGAGAGTTGGAATACGGTTCTCCGAAAAAACCGGCGCTTGCGGAGGCGGTAGCGTTGAATCTTGCGGATAATGCAGATGCAAAAATGCAGACTTTGACGGAAATATTTAAAGGGAAAACAGGTACAGACTGGTTAGGATTTAACCGATTGTTCGATTCTAATTTGCGCAGAACGTCAGGAGCGTAAACAGAAAAAGCCGATTGTAGGCGGCGGATAGATCGTAACTATACGGTGTTTCCGGTGGGGAAATATGTGCGCAGATGCGGATGTGCAAAAAATGCAGGAAAACAGAAAGAAAAGGGAAGATATGTGTATGCAGAAAAATGATACTGTAGTTGTTGAAATCACGGATATCGGTGTCAACGGAGAAGGAATCGGAAAGATAGACGGATATACGCTGTTCATAAAAGACGCTGTAATAGGAGATGTTGCAGAAGTTAAAGTGATCAAGCTAAGAAAAATTACGGATATGCCGATTGATAAACGTGCTTGAACCGTCAAACAGCCGGGTTGAACCTAAGTGTCCTTTCGCAAGAAAATGCGGGGGTTGTCAGATTCAGGAAATGTCCTATGAAAAGCAGCTTGAGTTTAAAGAAAGAAAAGTCAGGGGAAATCTTGAACGGATCGGCGGTTTTTCATCTGAACTTTTGGAATGTACAAAAGAGCCGATCATTGGGATGGAACTCCGTTTTATTATAGAAATAAGCGCAGTTTCCGTTTGGAACAGACAAAGAAGGAAATCCCGTAACAGGATTTTACGCAGGCCGTACACATGACATTATAGCAAATACAAACTGCATTCTCGGTGCAGCGGTAAATGAACATATTTTAGAGAGCATTCTTGATTTTATGAAAAAATATAAGATCCGTTCCTATGATGAAAAAACAGGAACGGGTCTGTTTCGTCATGTGCTGCTTCGTTATGGATTTACGACAAAAGAATCATGGTGTGTTTTGTTGTGAATAAAGATAAAGCGGATAAAAGCGGAGAATGGTTTCCGCATCAGAAAGAGTTGGTGGAAGAGCTTGCTAAAATTGACGGAATGACGAGTATAACGGCAAGTCCCAACACAAAGCGAACAAACGTAATTATGGGAGATACGTTTGAGGTGCTTTGGGGGCAAGGATATATTACAGACTATATCGGCTCAGTGAAATATCAGATTTCTCCTTTGTCGTTTTATCAAGTAAACCCGGTACAGACGGAAAAATTATACTCTCAGGCGCTTGAATATGCAGGCTTAAAAGGAGATGAAACGGTTTGGGATTTGTACTGCGGTATCGGAACAATTTCTTTGTTTCTTGCGCAGAAGGCAAAACAGGTTTACGGCGTGGAAATCGTGCCCCCTGCGATTGATGATGCAAGAGAAAACGCACTGTTAAACGGAATAGAAAACGCACAGTTTTTTGTGGGAAAATCTGAAGAAATCCTTCCGAAATACTATAAAGATTATGAAGAACAGCACGGAGGAGAAAAGGCACACGCGGATGTGATCGTCGTAGATCCGCCTCGGAAAGGGTGCGACGCTGAATTGTTGGAAACGATTCTTAAGATGCAGCCGGAGAGGATTGTTTATGTAAGCTGCGATTCCGCAACATTGGCAAGAGATCTGAAAATATTGTGCGAAGGGGCACAGGAAGACGAAAAAACAGCAGGGTATCAGATTGAGAAATGGAGAGCGGTTGATCAATTTCCGATGACGACACATGTGGAGACTATTGTGTTGATACAAAAGAAAAACTCGTAGAAATCCTTTATTTTAGGCACTTTGCGAAACATTTTACCTTTACTTCAGAGGGCAAAAATTCACGCAATAAACACCTAAAAAACTA
>ENA-OQAA01000863-OQAA01000863.1-human-gut-metagenome-genome-assembly--contig:-NODE-863-length-18326-cov-1.923952_pt1 | contig 18326 bp, 23 predicted proteins | sample MGYA00242489_ERZ504515 | MGnify/ENA primary metagenome ERZ504515 (study PRJEB26092, sample SAMD00036237) | human gut metagenome | host: Homo sapiens | study: EMG produced TPA metagenomics assembly of... | reverse complement strand
AGGAAAAAATCGGACGTCAAGAAAGTGGAAGATAGATTACTGGTATTTATTCGGTAAAAGACATTAATGATGTCACAATGTGGTTTTGTAAGGATATTGCCATAAATGATGCTGACGATTTCAGGACATTGGATTTATTAGTATCGCTTTTATTGGTAAAAACAACAATATATTTTCTATCTAATTGAAAATAAAGTAGTTATTATCTATCTTGATAATAACAGGTAACGATTTAGAAACAAGCAAATTACAATATTCTGTTTCCTTTTGCATCAGTCAAAGAACGACTCTTTCAATGCAAATATATACTTTATTTTCAAAAAATGATATATTAAAGTTTCAATATAGCGATATTCTGATATCTACTTTTATTCATAATACACATTATATCAAATAAGATTTCAGGGTGCTAGTAATCAATTAGCTCTGTTTCTTATTCTGTATAAACTACTAATAATTTAAGAGAAGTTTATAGAAATATTTTTTTGTGTACCTTTAAAGATATGTAAAATGTAGTTATATGCATAGAAAAGAGAAAATAGAAAAAATAGCAGAACTATTTGCAAGATTTAGAACTGAGGTCGAAAGTTTAAATAGTTTAAATTTGTATGATATCAATGTTCATGCAGAAAATGTGATTATTCCTATTCTAAATTTGGTTTATGGAGTAAATTTAGTTAATATAAATAACAGAGTGAGGAATTCTGCTGCTATAGATCTAGTGGATACAGAAAATAGAATAGCGGTTCAAGTTACATCTACTAGTACTGGGGACAAAGTCAAACATACAATAAATGAATTTGTAAAAGGTAAACGTTGCGAGGATTATGATAGATTACTTATATATATCATAACAGAGAAGCTGAAAAAATATTCAGATGCTATATTCTCTGTAGCTTGTGATAATGAATTAGAATTTTCGGAAAAAGATATTTTAGACTATAGTGACATTCTTAAAGAAGTAAACTCTTTAATTAGTATTGCTAAAATAGATTCTTTATTACAATTATTGAAAGATGAGTTTGTGAAGAAGAAATAAGTAAACGAAGATATCTCTTAGAACATAGAGAGATAAATAAAAACAGAAGTGCTATTTCCGAATATACTTGAAGTAAATATCCCCTCAAAAGTATATGTAGGCATAATTGGGATAGATCGGGATGATATAATTACGCAATCTTGGAGTACTCCCAATAAACTTAAAAAGAGTGCATCCATGGGTAAGGTGTTAAGTAAGGCGTTTGAACTATTGAAGATCACATATTGCAGAGATTGGTTTACTTTTGAAGATAAAATTTTATCATTTAGGCCCTTGGATAACCGGATGAACCTTTAAATAAGTTAGTGGAAATTGGTACGGTTGAAGAGTATTCTGTAAATGAATTTGCCAATGTTAGTTTCAAGTACGAAGAGGCACTGCTTCATCTTATAAATCGTTCTATAGAGGAGTTGGCTTCATACAAGAATATTCAGTGGTTGCCAAAAGAAAAATACTTTAGATTTAAGCCTATAGGAGTGCCTAGGGAACGAAAAATTACGTGGAAAAATAAAAAAATGGCAACGCGTTCTGTTGTTGCTGAAGTTTGGAATAGCGAAAAGAAGCAAATTTTATATTTTAGGCAACTTTCATTTAAAATTCAATCTTTTAGATCAAATGAAAAATGGTTTATAAGTATAACTCCAGGATGGAGTTTTACTTATGATGGATATCATAGTTGCAAACAAGAAAGTCAATTAATTGCTCAGAAAAAAAACTTGGAAAGTAATTCTTCTGTTTACCAACATTTTATGTTTTTGTTATACTGTCTTACAAATAAATTAGAAGATAATGAGACTGAATATAAGTATATATCATTTTCTTCTCCTTTTAATTTAACACTAAATTATACTCTATTGTATGGAAATTAAATTACTAGACGAACTTTGTTACAATTTGGCAAAGGGGAATATGTTTGTCCTCGGACAGGTATATATAAGTATAATGTGTCAGATATTAATGATATAAGACCTGATAAAATAGTTGTTGGGTTTATAGGATTGAGTGAAAGTATTAATATTGCTATTAGCTGGATTAAAAAATGTGGCAATCATATTGAAGCAAAAAAGAGTAAACAACCTAATCTTTTTACTAATTTTCCAGGATTTAATGAAACAGTCGGATTTCATAGTAAAATTGTATATGATGAATCGTATATACGTAAAATTAATAATTCGACCTTTGAGAAAATTAAAAAAGAAGCTAATGATATTGATCAGCTAATTCTTAAAACAGTGGAGCTTTATTTATCAGAAATACATTTTCTTGCAAACAATAAGAAGCCAGATGTTATTTTATGTGTATTGGATGAATCTTTGACAAAAATAATATATGGGACTAAAACTTTTGAAATAGATGATGATTTTGGAGAGGAGGATTCTGTGGAAGTTGAGGTTAATTTTAGGAGATTACTAAAAGCCAAAGCTATGGAATATAATATCCCAATTCAAATACTAAGAGATAGAATTGCTAAGCCTTCTTCTGAGATGCAAGATGAAGCAAGTATAGCTTGGAACTTTTATACTGCCTTATATTATAAGGCAGGAGGTATTCCTTGGTCTTTAAAAAAGGAAACTAATAATATAACTTGTTTTGCAGGAATAAGTTTTTATCGTACCCGTGATAAAAAAACTATTCAGACCAGTGTTGCACAAATTTTTAATGAACACGGTAATGGAGTAATATTAAGAGGGACTCCTGTAAAGAGGATAAAAAGGATAGCAACCTCACTTAACGGAGGAACAAGCATATAATCTTTTAAAGGAATCCTTGAGTGAATATTATAATGCAATAAAAATTTTTCCTCAAAGGCTTGTCATTCATAAGAGTTCGAATTATTCCGAAGAAGAAATTGATGGTTTTAAAAGGGTTGCTTATGATATGAATATTAATTCAATAGATTTAGTAACTATCATGCCTACAAGTTTTAGATTATATAGAGATAATGATTATCCTCCATTAAGAGGAACAATGTTTAGTCTTGATAGATGCCGTCATTTTTTATATACTAGAGGATATGTTGAGTATTATGGGACGTATCCAGGTAAATATATTCCTAATCCTATAGAAATAAGGCTTTTTTTCTTTTGATGAATCTCCTGAACAGATATGTAAAGAAATATTATCCCTTACAAAAATGAATTGGAATAACACCCAATTTGATAGAAAATTTCCGATTACAATTGATTGTAGTCGGAATGTTGGAGAAATATTGAAATATGTGTCACCGGAACAAAAACCTCAAATTAAGTATAGTTTTTATATGTAGAAATTGTTGTTACGCTTAGAAACTCTAATTTCTTTTTGAATGAAAACAATCATTTTCTATTTTTGATTGGCTTACTGTCAACCTTAAAAAGGGGATCTGATTTCGGTGCTGCTGAAAAAGTAGCCATATGACTTGAATCACATCGTTAACAAGTGGAGGATGTTTGCATTCACAAGAGTTAAGCATCCTTCTTTTTTTCTATAATCTGGCATTATCTTACTTTTTTATATTGTTGATTTTCAATATATTTATGTGATAAACCAATAATGATTCTATGTTAAATCCACAGACAGAAATCAAGTTTAGTGACTATAATTCGCTTTATGATATATTGAATCCTACTGTGAATGGATTCCGCGATTTCTCCTTGTCGTTCTTGATTGACTACAAGGCAGGCGCAAGCCTCTTCTCCGGCACGAACTACTCGCTCTACAGCGAGGGTCTGCACAAGGGTACGTTGCTTGGCCGTACAGTTGATAACCCGGGAGGCAGTGGCTTTATCGGTGCCGGTGTCATGATAGATGACAATGGAAAGATCCTTGGAGAGAACAACGTGGCGGTAAACGCGCAGGATTATCACAAGGGGATCGTCAACAATAATATCGCCGAGGAGTTCGTCTACAATGCCAGCTTCATCAAGTTGCGTGAGTTGTCGCTCGGCTATACCTTCCCGCAGTCTGTCTTGAACAAGATGAAGGTGGTGAAGGGCTTGAGCGTCTCGTTGGTGGGACGTAACCTATGGACTATCTTGAAGCATACCGATAACATCGATCCCGAGTCAGCTTACAACAACACGAACGGACAGGGCTTGGAGTTGAACGGTTATCCGGCCACGAGAAATATCGGTTTCAATGTCAATGTCAAATTCTAATCACGTTTGAAGAAGTATAATAGTATGAAAAAGTATTTAGTATATATGACGTGCGCCGCCGCGGCCATGATCGGGGGAACGGGTTGCAGCGATTTCGGGGATGTGAATATGGACCGGAGCACCTGAATTCGGAGAATATCCCGACCGAGTTATTGTTCACCAACGGTCAGCATCAGATGTTAGGATCTGATTGGGACGTATGGCGAAACGGTTGTATCTATGCGGCTCAATGGATGAGCATACCGCATCGTTCAATTGGTTGGGTAATGCGAATTACACTTGGAACGACGGCTACTCAGGTGTGTATTGGGAAATCTACAACGGTGACACGCGCGGGGCGCTCCGCGACATGAAAGATGCGGTGGAGGCTTGGAAAGAGGATCCGTCACGGCAGATCGATTACCAAATCGCTCGTATCATGCTCGCCTACGGCATGCACCGCATGACCGACCTTTACGGGGATATCCCTACTCACAGGCGGTACAGCCGGAGTTGTATTCCTTCCCGGAGTATGACACGCAACAATCTATCTATATGGATTTGCTGAAGGAATTGAACGAGGCACAGGCCGCCTTGAACGGCGCATCGGCGGCAGCGATGAAATCGGCGGACAACTTCTACCAAGGCGATGCCTCGAAGTGGCGGAAGTTTGCCAACTCACTGATGCTGCGCGTGGCGATGCGTATGTCGAAGGTAGATCCGGCCGCAGCGGAGCAATGGGTGAAGACCGCGGTAGCCAACGGGGTATTTGAGTCGGATGCGGACAACTGCATGCTGATGCATGCGGGTGGCCTGACAACGAACGACTTCTCCGAGCCATACGCCAAGATCTACTCGCACGAGGATCGCGGCAACTTCTTCCTGACCGAGTATTTCGTGGATCTGCTGAAAAGTACTAACGATCCGCGCCTGTCGTTGATCGGTACGGTGTGCGAGGAGCCGACCATCTCGGTGCAGGCGGGTAGTGACTTCCAATATGGCAATTCCGATCCGGCCGTCCAGAAAGGCTTGCCTAGCGGTTTCTCCGACAGCCCGATAGCCCGTGGTTCGTAGGAAACAAATACCCCGAGTTCAAGGACGAGGATTACCGCAGCACGTACAGGAGCCGTTATTCCACGATAAACCGTTATACCTATTCCGACTCGACGGGCCCGACGTTCGTCTGCACCTATGCCCAGACGCAATTGTTGCTGGCCGAGGCGCCGTACGCGGCTGGGTAGACGGGAGCGCGCAGACCTACTACGAGAATGGCGTACGCGCTGCATGCGGCAGTTCGCACAGTTCCCCAACGGCACGGCGCTGTATAATCAGTATCTGACGCAGACCGCGATCGACCGCTATTTGACGGAGAACCCGTTCAATGCATCGAAAGCGTTGGAACAGATCAACACACAATATTGGATCAACTGTTTCTGTGATGAATATGAGACCTTTGCTAACTGGCGTCGTTCCGGCTATCCGGAATTAAAATCGACCTATGACCCGGCCAATCCGTATCCTAACGCAGATACGAATGGAGAGATCCCCCGTCGTTTCCGCTACCCATCAAAAGAGTCGCAAGACAATGCGGCTAATTACGAGGTAGCTGTTAGCCGTCTGTCCGGTAGCGATCACTTCAGTTCTCGCATATGGTGGGACGTGGCGAAATAAACTGTCCTACCGCTCACCGCAGATAACAAGAAAGAGGATGTCAAAGCTAAAATGACTACTCTAAGTAGTTGCAAATTGCAATTGTAAAGCTAAAAAAAGCTGTATTATTGCTTGACACATTAAGTTGTGCGTATAAGGTCTGTCATTACAATAGAAGTACATTGATAGGGACTATTTTGAATAACTGATGGCATGAGGAGATAAGAATGAGCAATCATCTTATCCCCTCTTTGTCTACTCGGTTAGCCTGTTTAGTTATATAGAATAATGTACACTGAATTTTGGTGTGATTATCTTACTATTCTATCGAAACAGGTACTTGTTCTCGAAAAAGCATTTTTATGAAACTACAAAAAACATTATGAATTAAAATCTTTAGCTATGAGGACAAGAAAGCAAGAACACTTGCCTTTCAGAAGGAGAGCTTCTTTCAAGGAAGCAAGTTCTTTTAGCAGACGGTCAATGCGGAAAACAAGTTCTTTTTCCCTTACTTTAGCATTATATGCACTAGCAATCGGTGTAGCCTGCAATGGCAACACTTCTTCAGCGTTATTTTCCATACAGTAAAGGATATGGCTGTAACTTGCCATTTACGGAATCCTAAAACCTTTGCCGAGCAAAAAGCCGGACTCGGATCGGAGGAAAAGAATTGGGGAGGCAACCCTCAGAAAGGGTAATCCGATACAATCAATAAATTAACCAGCTACACCCTTGTACGAGCGAAATAATCCATCGTAGCCACTACATATCTAATCTAAGTAATGGTATCAGTACACCTATTACGTATATTATAGCGTACCCCCAAAGGACAAAAGGTAATATTTTCGGTAAAAAAATAAACGCTTTTTATTTGAAAAAGTAATAGTGATGCACCCGAAGTTTATGATAGGACTTACGCGACGAGTAATCAAACGCTGTGTGGATATTTTTATTACATAGATGCCTCAAACGAACCGGGACAATTGGTCATGTTGCCAATCAAAGAAGGGGTTTGTCAATATACCGAACTACTTGTTACAGCATGGGTAAATGACATGACCACATGGAACGGTGACAAAGGTAGTGGAAAACCTCTTCCTCCTAATATCAATATCAACTTTATTGGTCAGAATGAGGGTGAAAACCCGGTAGTCTTACATCGTTTTACGTCAGGAGATGCTTTAACGGATTATTCTGCTACCTATGATGATAGACCTGCTAATAAAAACGTAGGTAAATGGCAGCAAGTATGTTATACCATGCTATCAATAATTCTAGCCAATTTGAGAAGTATTTCATAGAGGTACAAAATAATACCATTCATACTTATGGAGCAGACTATGCCATTGATGATGTGCGAGTATATAAAAACCCAATATTAAAGTGCGGAGAGAAAGTGCTTGTACAGCATCCTCTTTAATTGTAAGTTCCGATTATGGTACTTTGTTGCGCAATATGGGGTGGCATCAAGAGCCGGATGTGTTGAAAAATATTAATTTGACAAACAAGCAGGCTCGTAAGTCTCGCTATGGATTGATGGGGCCGGATCCTTACACGGATGATCCGCATAATGGTGTGGGCAATGTGTATTATGGTGTGGTGGAAACGGAAAAGTTTAATGACCCAAGTACATTTGGCGATCAATTGGATGATTGGGTGACGTTGAGTAAGAATTTAGCGGCGGAAAAAGATGTTGTATTGAAAAGGCTTTCCAAGAATATTCGTATAGCGGTACCAACCAAAAGGTATATAGAAGGAGACAAATTTGAGCCGATGCCCGGCTCCAAAGATGATGCTTTGGCAAGTGAGATTGTCATGAATATACGAGCAATCAATGATTTTATCTCAGATACGGGTGAGAAAGAGATAAAAGGGCCGAACGGGACTGAAAAAAAGACAATTTGGTCAAAAGAAGAGTTAGACCATGCGAATATAGATATAAATAAACTTAAAGATGCATTAACTACCCTAAAGGTAACGATTGAAAAGAGCGATGATCTCTCCAAGGTTACCGGAAAGAATCACGGAGATCCCCCAAGAAACCATAAATGCGATAAAGAGCAAGGGTAGTAATTTTAATAAGATATATGAGGAGTGTTTAGAAACTATTTATTCTTTCTTGAAGATTCCTCGTATTCATTGCCCATGGGAGGAAGGAATAGGAAGCCAATATATTATTTACCTAGGTGCGATCGACGTGAATAATACGGATCTTAAATTCAAGGGGGAGAAAAGTACGCCTGAAGCCCAACCCGCTTCGGATAGCTATGAGGTGGTGTTGTTTAGCGCACGTCATGTTGCCAGATCAGCATATGATGATGATGGAAATTTGATTGAAGTACCTACGATTAATTTTAAAGAACCTTGTTTGTTACACTCTCCTTTCACTGTAAATCCTTCTGTAACAATAGCGGTGAATGCTTCATCGACCGCTCCCGAGGGAATTGCCTGCATGGGGTCTATCGCGGAGGTAACCGCTGAGCTTTGGGTGGAAGAGGTGGATACCGAAGGAAATCCAACGGGCACTGTAAAACGGTTTACAGAAGCATATCCAAATGGAACATATACTTTTGACTGGTATTTAGGGGGGCTTGGCAGTATGAGCAAGAATTTTCTTCCGAACAAAAAGACCTTCAGGAGCTGTTGAAAGATTTCAAGGATAAACAAAATGATAAAACCGCATCGTTTACTAAAGATGAGATTTTGGAATTTTATAAAGAAGATGATAAGGCAACCCAATGCTTGAAGAGATTGTTGGGTGATGCGGAACATCAGCCGAAGTTGATTATAGGAGGTAAGAATTAACAGGAACAGAAATATGTACCGATAGCTGTATTAACATCTTTGTCCGCAACAAATAAGAAGGGTGGTAGCTTATCGCTTACCTTTAATCGTGATATAAACAGTCGCTTTGAAGAAGGACGTACCTATTCATTACGCATACCTTTCGGCGAGTATAATGGCACATCGGAAATACCAAATTCATGTACCGGTTATGCGACCTTGTTGCTTAAGATCGTCCCCGAGTACCTGACTTGGAAGGGAGGTACCGACGCTGTTTGGTATAACGATGACAACTGGGATCAATCCACCCGAGCCGAGTTGTATATGGGCGGAAACAACAACGACACAGACGCTAATGGCTCAGATCCGATCGAGAATGCCTTCGCTCCGCTCTACTTCACCAAGGTTACGATTGATCCTAAAAAGGGAAATAATACAAATGTATTGAGATTGGAAGACGAAAGCAGGCTACGACAGGGAGATCAACGCAATACGTTGGATTTAAAAAATTGGCCAAATCTAAACAATATCCAATACGATATGGCCGTCAACAATACCGGAACTAACAATGCGATTAAGGTTGTCCCTTACTACGGCAACAAGGTAAACAAGATCTACTTCCAGCCGAAAGCCATGCTGATGAACCAGCACTATCTGGATTACGAGAAAGCTTGGGTAGAGTTCGAGATGTCGAACACGGAAAAGCGTTGGTTCGCCTCTCCGCAGCAAAATGTCTATGCGGGTGACTTCTATGCCCCGCAAGACAATGGCCGACAGGAGACGGAAGCCTTTAAGGATATTAAATATGAGGAAGATAAAGATCTTGGAATCTCTTACAGCCGCTGGGCACCGGCCTTCTACCAAAAGGCTTGGAACAGCGCGATTGAGTATAAGCCTGATACAAATGGAGAAATGAAGGAAGTAGCGGCCGTCAAGTCCAACTGGAGTATCGAGTACAACGATGTAACCGTTTCTTACCCGATCGGCAAGGGCTTCTACCTGAGCGTAGAGGAGGTTCCTAATGATGGTATGGCCTTGGTTCGCCTTCCGAAAGAGGACAATGTTGCAAACTACCAATATGAGGCAGCGACGAAAGCATCCGTTTTAAGAGCGAATGAGTATCCCAAGGAGAAATCCGGGCAGTTGGCGGCGTATAAGAATACGGACGGCACTTTAAAAGTGAAGTTGAGCGACCTGTTCGGTGAGTCCGCAAGCAATGTAACCGGCGAGGGCAGCACCTCAAAGAAGCGTCATTTCTTGGTCGGAAATCCTTATATGACTTACTTGAATATGGATGTATTCTTAGACAACAATAAAAAGGTGCTGGGCAATAAGTACTGGACATTAACAGATGGCACGGTAAATGCGACTTTTTCCTGTGTCACAACGCAGAATACCGATCAAGATAATAAATCACATGGATAATGTTATTGAGATGGGAAGAAATGATTATAAGTTGGAGTTTTATGATGAGAGTTCTCAAACTTGGGAAAACGTGTTACCAGAAAGCCATGCTTACCTAATGATTACCGATGTAGTTCCTCCACGTGACACATTGGAATTAACCATATACGAGTATACAGGAAGGGCCGGGAAATACCGAGTGACTAAAAAACGCCACGGTAACATATGGTCTCAGTAACAAATCTCGTGATTATCATATACTTTCGGGTGAGTTCCGTTTGGGTAATGAAGAGGATAGTGTCATTAATGATATGACAATAAAAAAGTCTGTTTATGATTGTTTCAGAGATACGTTGGATATTATTACAGAACGAAATATGAAAGTTTACCTGATTGTCTCGGTGGAGTTTATGATACGGATCTGTATAATTTTATTATTTATGTAGTCGGAGATCTGGAGGAAGGGAAAATGTTGTTAAATAAAATGTTTGGACGTACATATTTTAGTGTTAAGCCTGCTTTTTTTTCTTATAAATATCTAAGGCGGATGAATGATAGTGTGTTGTCTTTTACTATGAAAGAAAAGAACAAAAATATCTGTAAAGAAATAGGATTTCGTTATTGTTCGTTATCAGAGAAGGAAAATCGGATTTTTGTGTATTTGGATGATTGTAACGATTTATCCATCTCTAAATTTAAAGAATATATAGTAAATGATAGTTGCATTATATTTAGGCAATATGAAAATGTTCCTGTTATTGTCGCTGATTAGTATAATGTGTTCTTGTGTACATAAGAATACCGACGAGGAAGTCTGGAAAGACTTGCTAGGTAAAACGACCATCGCTAATACGAATAAGGATAAATATAAGGATTCGTTTCTCGTGGATAGCTTGGGAAAGACAATATATCCGGATTATTATGCGGGATCTTATGTTAATTCCGCCTGTGAACTGGTTATAGGGGTTGTAGGGGATACGTCCGTATATCGAGATGAGATAAGGAAAATGCTCGGCAATGATTTATTCTTGATTACCGAACGCGAGTATCCATATAATCATTTATTGTCTAAATATGACTCACTTATAATGGTTTTGGAAGCATTTATCGAGCAGAGGGACACGGGGAGGATAGAGTGCTATAAAGTAGGGATTAACGATCTCTATATATCTGAAGAGGAAAATCGAATAATGGTGGAGTTGATAGAAATCGATTCGGTACACGTACATCGTTTCTTGAGCCAAATTGCAGACATGCCAGAGATTCTGTTTAAAGAGGCCGATTTACCCGTGTTACATTGATAATCCAAGCTATCTATATGAAGTTACTCTCCGTATTCTCCTGCCAACCTTGTTCTGGTATTTCTTTAATTTGAATATAAGTACCAGCGCTTAAAGGCGATTTATTGTTTGATTAGGGACTATGTATCCTTCTATAAATGTTTTCCCCGTTATGGAAAAATAGTTCTTTTATGCCAATATGCTAAAAAATATAAGAGACCCAATAGGATGATTCTTTCATGGAAAACTCAAGCCATGATATGTAAAGGCCAGAAAGCCCCCAACGAGTTACCCCGCCGGAGGCTTATAGTTAGAAATACACGTTTAGCATGAGATATACGTATGCTATTTTATCTTTTCCGCTTGAATGCTGTAGCTCAAACTGGATTTTATCTTCACGTGCCAACCACCCGATCGCGCTGGCCAGCTCCATATCATCAAGCCCAGTTCCTTTTTTAACTTCCGCCAGTTGCCACTTTTTTATGCGCGTCTGTGTTTAGGAAACGCCATAAGATCCCCGCATTCTTTCCAATAATCTGCTTATTCATACTTGTGTTATTATAAGATTGATAAATGGTTTCAAAATGGATAATGAGAAGCACTTTTACATTAATAGCGATACGCACCGTAAACATTCCAGCGTTTGTCTTTTATCCTTTTGAGAGGTTATATAAACAAAAAACCACCCCCAAATTTATAAATATAGTCCGTATTTAGGAATGGAATAAAAGGCTAAATAAAAATCACCCTCCTATTTTTATATTATTTTAACAACAAAAATCGCTTGATTGTTCACCTAGTGGAAGATCCGCCACGATCAGCCGGCCTGCCTATCTTGGACCGTAAGGCCGCAAGATCGCTTTCATTTCTAAACCTCATAGGAGTCTAATATCTTAATCCTGCCTATATATCCGTATTTCTCATCAAGGTAATTAAACAATTTGATTTCTCCTTTTCTTATGAAAATGATCTAAGTTGTTACTCTTTGTGGTTTATCTTACAGACTTTCTTTGCGCAGAGATGACACGAATCTTGTATTTGTTCCAAAATTCATTTTTTATGTTTTGTACTGCACTTTTTATGATAGATTTAAGAAATTGATAATGTGCTTTTTAATCAGATAAAAGATATAAAACATATAAATAAGGGTATACTCAATTGTTGTCTAAGCATACTCTCATTTTTTATGAACATAAAAGATTACTTATTGTATTCTACAAGTGACGTTCCATTATAAGTGGCGATATTAATCGGATTTCTAGTTGCAGAAAGTTGAAATGTGTTATTCTCAAATAAAGCGATTATGCCGTCTTCTGCGTATGGTCTTCCTGTTTTATAACCTACCAGTGCAATACCATATCCTATAGCTCCCGTTCCAGCATCATTGAAAGTATATTTTTGCTCCTCGCTCCAAATAGATTTGATGGTAGCGTTTTTTATGGTGACATTAGTCTTTTTCAGCTCGAATGGGGTATCGGTACTGCTGTATGTCCCCTCGTCCACGGTCAGTGTGTTGGGATCGTCTGTTTCTTGGTTGGACAGATAAATAGCCGAGTGCGAGCTATTGATAGTACAATTTTCAACGTGAAAACAGAACCGAGGATTGTCCCATTCTGAGTAATTCCATAACCATCTCCATTAAGATTAATAATGGTATTCTCCAATATTACATTCTGCTGTCTACCAATAACGATACCGCTTGTTTTTTTGGCGTTGATAGTACAGTTCCTCATAACCAATGTACTGTGTATCGCCTCAGAATAATCACCACCACTGGTTCCATGCAAGATCGTGGATTGCGTATCCTCTGAGTTGATAGTGGCATTATTGAAAACAACTTGCAGCTCTTTGGCAACGATTTGTATGCTGGAGCTTGATTTCGGTTTGATGTCAATGACATCATTGGCAAAAGCGCAGGTTTTACCAGATACATTCTCAGTCCCGTCTTTATATGTCATACTCAGTTTTGTGGCATTTAAAGTATTGCCACCTAAGTCGAGATTTAATTCTTTGCCGGGAGTGACAAAAAGTACCATGTCTGTGGTCAAGTCTTCTTGAAGTATCCAGTTTCCACCTTCAGTGAGAGCTGTCTGTAAATCTGATATGGATTCGACAATTTTGTGATCATGCTGGTTATCAAAATTCGGAAGAATCGAGATACTGAAATTGACATTGTTGTTAAACAGTGAGCCATAAACATTGGTTCGATACAAGCCTGGAGCGAGAGCAGTCATTCCGCTGAAGGGGTGGGGGAAACAATCTGCGTGAACGCAAATACATTCTCGGATATGTGGCAAAAAAAGCGGCACAAGGCCGCTTCAATCATTTGCTCGCTTTTTTCTTCTTAGAGGCAGCCTTCTTTTTAGGCCGATCCGTTTTTTCCTCTTCTTTTTCCAGAGCCGGATAAAACCTGGTAGCTACCATAATGACGCGGTTACGCTTCTCCCCACTTTTAGAATCCGTCCATTCTTCCGGCTTAAAGTAGCCTTCAACGGTAATCAGCTCACCTTTTTTTAATATATCGAGGGAAGCCGCCGCTTCATTCTTTCTCCAGGCTTCAATCCCCATGAAAGCGGAAACATAAGAGATTTCTCCGCCTGTCTTGTCCGCACGGCTGACTGCGATAGAAAAGCGTGCCATGCTTGCTGTTCCAAAACTACGGAGTTCTGCGTCCTTTCCGATAAAACCTGTCACTGCGAATGAATTTTCAATTTTTTTCATATCTCTGATTTTTTTAGAAGTTAATTAATCAATTTTACGGTGCGAAAACTGATTGTTGACTTGGGGGGACACCATGAAAAAAGGGATAAATACGCTTTTTTTACTTGTCAAAAAAGGAAGATTTGTACCTCTTTTATTGGTTAAGATGGCAACAAATAATTGGGGTTAAATACACTTTTTGCACGAGGCGGAAAAAGGAAGATTTCAGCCAAATAACAACGTGATATTTGTGAATCGTCCCCTTATCCCCGTAAAAGGGATTAGCGACAATCTATATTTGCGGCGGAAAATGATTTGACTTCACTAAAAAAATGATATGAAAAACAAAACTTGAAAATCAGTAACAGGTTTGGAATGGACGCAAGAAACAACCGGTTAGACAGCAAGCATGGCACATTCCGAAAGTACAGTTGGCCGCCTATCGATACACCGGAAGAAACATCTGCAATTCCTTAAAAAAGATGAAGCCGAAAAATGAAGCGTACCATATTCCACGTATCGAGAAAAGTGGCTGCACGGTAATATGAAAGGCTACACCGGAAAAATGGGAAAACGGATTCTGTGGGGAGAACATAACCATATGGCATACGGCCACCACACTTGTTTCCGGAAAAATAAGATTATACGACCGGAAAAATAACAAGACATCCATTCGGAGAAAAGCAAGGGTTGGACCGGACTGCCGATTTGGGGGCGAAATATCCGGCTACCTATCTACGGCCCTAAAAGGCCGGGGCATATGAGTAAACAGTAAGGTGAGAGAACACAGCATCCCACAAGATGATGCGTGAACGTACCGGATGCCTGATTCCGCAGCCAACGAACAACAGTGAGGACTAACAAGAATCAGGCATACCTTAATGGGATGGTGGGAGTAAGAGAACTGCGTGTACGCTATCGCAAACCAGCCCGAAGGCACTAGTGCGGTGGGAAAAGGTGACTCCCTTCAGATAAGATTCCAAATCAGCAAATAACCCGGCCAGTTCAGTTCAAGCTTACTGTTTCTTCGACTCCAACAAGTTCAAATCATCGGTGACCAACCCATCCAACACATGTTGATTTTATCAGATATAGCCTTGCCTATGCCATACTTGGTGCATAATGATCGAAAGTTACTTACAGCATCGAACACCTGTAGTATCTTCTTTTCGGGTTCCTCCACAAAATCCTCGGCGAAGTTAACGAAATCACTTGTGGTCAAGGCCGACCTTTTGCCCATCACGCCCATCGAATGAATGTGCGCAGAAGGATTTTCCCATGTATTTGCCGTGAACATCACATCGTATGCAGGTGACAAGCGCCACGCCCCAGTCTTGTCCATAATAAACGATATGTTCTTATTATGATCATCAGATATACCTGCTACATGATTAAATACCATCCTGATAAATATCTGGTCTTTGTCTTCCTGGGGAAGTTTCAGAGTCTCCGCTATCCAACATAGCTTCATATAATCATCTGCCCCGGCATGATGGCCGCGAGAGTCTGGCTAAGAATCTTTTCTCCATTCTTACGATCAAATCTTTCCGTTACGAAATGATTCTTTCCATCAATTTCTTTCAAGAAACATGGCATCATGTCAATCCCTGCCGCCGCTGCCATTTCGCTGTATATCATTTCTATCTCTGTGGTAGGAGAGTCATCAGCCTCTTTGAATTTTATGATATACTGTTTGAAATTTTCGGGTAAATCCACCTGGCCGGAACGGAACTCTTCCGTTTCGGTATTATAGGCAATCACCGCCTTCGGGCGCATACCACCGGCAGAGGTCCCAAGATATACCAACTTTTTCATCGTGAGGCTATCCTCTGGCGATATGGCAGCAGCATCCCGATCATTATATATTTTAGAAGCCAATGTTGCCAATGATGACATATCCACCGTCTCTTGGATCTCATCATCATTAAATTCCGGTTCAAATTCCAATGCTCCCATAGCCCTCTTACCAATATAGGAAAGTTTCAATAGGGGTAATGATTCCGTAACCTTTATATTGTTATCCGTGAGCCACTGGTCAAACAAGGAAGATCCCCATCTATCAGGAAGCGCATCCGCAAGAAATTCCGGAAGCCCTTGATATAACTTATCCCTATTTCCATAAAAAGACGCAAACAAAGGGGTTCTCTTGGGATGGGTGGAAGGACATATATCATAATCCTGTTTCCTATATTCATCAGTAAATTGGAATACGGAACAATGCTTTTCAAAATCCCAATTCAATTTGCCAATACAAGTTCCCCACAAATATACATTCACTATAATTGGTTCTTTCTTCATGCCATCTTACGTTTACTATTAATTCTTTGTATTCTCTTGCCTGTTTTCTCATTGATAAGGAATGGAGAGTCTGGAAGTTCCGGTACAAGACCGACAACCCCCTCAAGAGTTCCACTGATACGCAAAATCTTAAGCAACGTACTCAAGGCAATATCATTTACTTTGCAAGATTCTATTCTTTTAATTGTAATGATGGATACCCCCGCCTTATCCGCAAATTCTTGTTGAGAAAAACAACAGCTAAGTCGTATAGCCTTAACCCTCTTGCATATTTCCTTAACAATACTCTCATCTGAGAATTCATATATTGTATATGTATCATATAATTTTTTTCATAGAGGAAAATATATTTAAGTATCATTTTTGATACAAAAATATCGATAAACTTGAAAAGCACCAAATTTACAAGCATTTTTTAACGTGTAATCTTTTTTTCTAATGTAAAAAAAGCGGCTTTATGCCGCTTCAATCATTTACGACAGAATATTTTTAGGAAACAACAGCATGATCTGCGGCAAATAATCTTTCAACGTGATCCGTAATTGTTTCAGTGCCTGTTGGATCCGGTAGTCTACCGTTTTGGGGGATATTTGCAGGAACTCGGCTATCTCCTTATAACTTTTATTTTTGAAGCGGTGCATGACAAAGGCTTCCCGGTAGATGGGAGGCAAAGCGTCTACCACTTCCTTAATCCTTCTTTTTAGCTCTTCGAGTTGGTAAAAAATCGGTCTCTTGCAGCATTTCCTGCATATTCTCGTAGAAAAAGGTATCGGCCCTTAGTTGGGAATGATGGTGAGCAATCATATTAATTGCACGATGGTAAACGGTTTTGAACAGATATTGGCTCAGTGATGTTTCGAAGATTTGTGTTTCCCGATTCTCTCACAGCCATAGCATCACGTCTTGCACGATCTCTTCTACATCTTTCAGTTCGACAAACCGAGTGGCGTATGTACACAAGATAGGATAGTATCTTCTGAATAAAACACCGTATGCTTTTAGATCCCTATGTTGCATGGCTGAAAGTAAAAAGCGCTCGTCTGTGGTTTGTAGTATTTCTTTTTCCATATCTTTGGTTACAAAAGTAATTTTTAATTCTGCAAATTCAAAATACTTATGAAATCCATGTCTGAACTTAGATTAATAAGTTTGTCCGAATTGCCATAAGGAAATTACATTCATATAATCTTGTCCGATATCGTCTTTTACAACAAAATCGTTTTCAATGCCTTGCAATTACTTTTGTTCTTCCTGCACCATGCGGACCGATTACCCTATCAGACGGTTGTTCCAATTTATATGGTCGAACATATATCGATGAAATGCAGTCGATATGGGACGTAACATGGCATCGAAACTTATTTGTAATTTTTCCATGACTCTTTATTTGTTTACGCAAATAAACTTGTTTTGCACTATAGAATGTGTAAATTCCGCAAATCAGGTTTCCTTAACAGGATAATGTACTTTGATGGTCAGTACTATTTTGATAATTCCGAATGGACCTTGATTTAAGGAGTAATAACAAGTAAAAAGCTCTTTTATGTAAAAAAAATTAAAAAAACCTTTACGTTTAGGAATCCGTCTGACTTCTCTTGTCTAATAGATAAACATGGATAAAAGACAGACATGGAAACACAGAATACAGATATGATAGAGTACCTTCTCCCTCGCTATTGTTCTGGCGAAGCGACAGTCAAGGAATGTCGGCAAGTTGAAGAGTGGATCAGGTTATCGGATGAAAATTATCGGATTGCCAAACAGATTCATACCCTTTATCTGGCGACAGATACGATGCAGGTATTGTTGAAAGTGGATACGGAGAAAGCGCTATCTTCTGTCTGTCAAAAGATGAGCAAGGACAGTGTCCGTCCACAAGTGAGCATGCTTACTTTACTGCAACGGGTTGCAGCAATTCTGTTTATTCCATCTTTTGATCGCTTTCGGTATACAAACACTGAGACCACGTCCGCCCCAAATAGCTCAGATGATTGAAAGTAAAAACGAATCCGGGTATGACGACTACTATTCAGTTGCCGGATGGCTCTATTCGTC
>ENA-OQAA01000861-OQAA01000861.1-human-gut-metagenome-genome-assembly--contig:-NODE-861-length-18381-cov-5.924893_pt1 | contig 18381 bp, 16 predicted proteins | sample MGYA00242489_ERZ504515 | MGnify/ENA primary metagenome ERZ504515 (study PRJEB26092, sample SAMD00036237) | human gut metagenome | host: Homo sapiens | study: EMG produced TPA metagenomics assembly of... | reverse complement strand
TCCGAAGTTATATAATTATAATCTCTGGTATTAGCTATATCAAGTCCAAAATTTGTTTTGAATGTCAACCCTTTAGCCAACTGAAATTCAGCATAAAATATCACCAAACAAAACGACTTACACTAGATTCTCTTTTCACCTCATTGTAATAATTAACTGCATTCCATTTAATACCACTATCAAAATAACTGGATATGGCTGGATTATCATTAGGTATTGCATAGCTTCCATCCTCCCGATAGACAGGCAATGTAGCCAACCATAACGCCATAATTCGGTCAATGCCCCATCATAATTAGTAGTTGTTGCAAGCCCTCCTTCAGAATAAGTATACTGCATATGTGTTCCCAACTTTATAAAGTTATTAAACTTATGCTGCAAATTAGTACGAAAAGTATATTTATTATAATCATAATTAGACAACAAACCATCTTGAAGATAAACTCCACCCGACATCATATACTGTGTATCACCCGAAGTACCATTTAAAGAAATACTATAGTCTTGCACAGGACTACTACTCTTGATGGTTTCCCTCTGCCAATCTGTATGTATATTAGGAGCAGGATTCTCATCATTATATATCGTAATCCCTTTAGAATTCATATAAGCAGAATTAATAAAGTCCACAAACTGTTCATGATTCATTGTTTCCACCAATCTGCCCGGCATCTGAAAACCATAATTAGCATTAAGTGTAAGTGATTTAGAATCTTTGGCACCTGTTTTGGTTGTAATCATAATAACACCATTTGAACCACGGGAACCATAAATAGCAGTAGCAGAAGCATCTTTCAGCACCTCCATTGAAGCAATATCATTAGCATTAATTTCATTTAATGAACCATTCATCAAAGGAAATCCGTCAACTACATACAAGGGATCATTTCCTGCACTGATAGAACCATTACCACGAATCCGCAAGGTAGGTGACTTGCCGGGACGCTATCCGTTACAACCGAAACGCCAGTCACCCTTCCCTGTAAGGCTTGAACGGGATTATTCGCTGTTACAGAAGTAATATCCTCCGATTTCACTGACATGACAGAACCTGTCAAATCAGTTTTTTTCTGTGTACCATACCCCACAACCACTACTTCGTCCAATGTTTCAGTATCTTCAGCCAGAATTACTTTCAATGTATTTTTTCCAGCTATCGAAATATCTTGTCCCTCATATCCAATATAGGTTATAGTAATAATCCTTTTTCGGGTAACATTAGAGAGAGTAAACTTCCATCAAAATCAGTAATAGTACCATTTGAGGTCCCTTTAACCAATACACTGGCACCAATTACAGCCTCACCTGCCTTGTCCACTACAATACCCGATACCGTCTTATTTTGTGCAAATCCGGTAACAGTAGTCATTAAAAAGACTAATAAAAATACCATTCTAAAAGACACTTCATTATAAGCGCCTCTTTGTTTCCTGTTGTTTTTCATTATTAACGAATTAAAGTTTTGTAATCAATATCATTTAGCATGCTTTTATTTTACCGGCTTCAGATATCTTTGCATGTACAAACGTATAAAGTCACTTCTTTTCCTACAATACTGCATTACCTATATACAGTGATAATTTATGGACTTTTGGCTTCATTCATGGAAAATCTTCCACCCATTCAAGAAAACAATCTAGCGAACTGCCTTCAACATAATACTGAACTCGCCTACAAACGGCTTTCCTGTATCTGTACGAAGTTGAGGAACCGATTCTTCAGCACGGCGTCCTTTCTCCGGACGACCGAATACTCCTGATAAAATATAAGTTCTTTCCGGGCACATTGCGTCATTCTCCATATAACCAGAATTCGAAACATGTATGGTTCCTTCAGATCCGGAACGTTCCATCCAGCGCATCGCTTTTATTCCCGTCACATCCGGACTTCCCGCAGTTCCTCCCCATACACCCAATATAGGAGCAGCTTGCTTATTAGGATAAGCATCATACGGGCCCAATCCCAACCAATGTACCTGATCAAGCCCGGATACAGACTGCATGGACATACCAACAATAGGCAACCAAGGTACAGCTACCTTAGTAAGAATCTGATAATAAACGTTCAAGCGTCCATCCACTCCTATTGAATAACGATAAGTCACTGTAAAACGATTCTCCTGATCCACCCTATAATCCACAGTAGTACGGATAACCGCATTGGTTGGCGTCTTCTCCACCTTCCATGCTGTTACCGATGACGTATAATGAGTAAGATCGACAGCCTTACGAAGATTTTCTTTACCAAATCCGGAAGTCTCACCTTGATTTAATTTACGCCAGATAGCCGGATACAAGTCTTTTATCAACTGCTTTCCCTTTAGTTCCGCAGACACCAATTGTCCATTCTTCGGACTAAACACATAGCGAACATCACCAGCCTCAATGGTAACCTGATCCGCCTCAGTAACCAAAAGTTCACGACAAACAGGAACAGATATCAGTTGTTCTGTCTGAGGGCAAAGTTCAACAGCCCTGCGAGTGATCTCTGTTCCTTTTTCATCTGTAAATATAAACCACACATAATAAGTTCTTCCCGGACGAACAGTCACTAGTTTTTCTACCGGCAATTTAAAGTCCGACACTGTATGAGGATAACCATACATGGAATCAGTGCCCGAATATAATACATTCTCATCTTCCCGTACAGACCAAGCCATCTTTACCGAACTAAGATTCGTAAAATCAAAATCATTCTGGATAGGAATACGTACCGAATCCTGACCGGGTACAAATGAAATTTTGTCCACAGCAGGGTAAACCGGAGCATAGACAGCCTTCGTCTCCCAATAGTCACGAGTGAAATTACGATAGGAATCCACAATACCATCCCAACCGGCTGTATTAATTCTTAAGTATTCATCTTCACTCAAATCTTTCTCTTTCTTTCGGACAGGAGTCTTAACCCCTTGATCCGCCCACATCCATACAGCTGCTCCGGCTCCGGCAGGATGTTTAGTTAATGCCTTCCAACGTGCTTCCAACCCTCCAAACGCATCATTGCCATAAGCATGTGTATATTCAGTCGAAATAACAGGACGTCCGGAATGTCCGGCAAGCCGGTCATATTCCTGCGGGTTCCAATAATGAGGAGCAAGAATATCCACTTCTTTAGGAAGCCATTCTTCAGGACGCCAAGGCAACAGTACCGGACGGGTGGGATCAAGTGCCTTGACCAATTTTACAGAAACCATGTGCAGAGAGGTCAAAGGATCTTCGTTACCTATTGACCAATAAATAATAGACGGCTTGTTTATATCCCGGACAATCGTTTCATACGAACGTTGCAGAACCGCCCCCGAGAATGAAGGATCATACATCAAATCCCCGGCTCCCCCTAGCGTCACTTCATTACCCACATACATTCCCATTGAATCACATAGTTCAATAAACCCTTCGGCAGGTGTGTAATGTGAGAGACGAAGATAATTGATATTGGCAGCTTCATCAGTGTGAGGTCCTCCAACCACTGTTTACGGGTAGTGGCACGACCTACATCCGGATGTTCATCATGCCTGTTCACCCCACGAAGTTTAACTGCTTGTCCATTAATTCTGAAGACTCCTCCATCAGTGGAAATCTGACGGAAACCAACACGTTCCATACGTGTATGTGTTACTGCCTCTTTTTCTAAAAGTTCCACTTTCAGGCTATACAAATAAGGAGTTTCGGCAGTCCACTGGTGCGGAGCCTCAACCGGCAAGCTCAAACAAATCTCCCGATCTGTCGAAACATGGGCAGGTATAGCCATTTGTCTTTGTGCCACCTCTTTGCCTTCTTTGTCAGTGAGTGTGAAACATAGCTTATAAGGCTCGCCGGGACTAGGATAATTTCCGGGCAATGTATTTTTATGCTTATCACTGATCATCACCCGTATGTCCAGATTCGCATCTTGAAACAAATGGTCAAAAGTTGTCTGCACCACCACATCATCAATCCATCGTTTAGCCGGCATAGCTCCAAAGTTACATCTCTATAAATACCTCCCCAAGTCCAGTCATCACAAACATCAAACTTATACTCACGGGTGATCTGCCTTACCCTGACAGCCAGTTTGTTAGGCTCATCCACTTTCAGCTTATTCGTCACATCAAAAGCAAAAGAAGTATATCCGCAATCATGACGCCCCAGTTCGTTCCCGTTGAGCCAAACTTCAGCCGATGACCATACACCACCGAAATGCAACAAGATACGTTTGTCTTTCCAATCCTGAGGAATTGTAAACTCCCTCACATAAAATCCCTCACCGGCTTGATTATCCTTGAATCCTCGATAAACCGGTTCTTCATATCCCAACAAGGCCCAATTGGATGGAACAGGAGTTGACTTAAATTTGCTTTTAGCAAAATCAGACGTATAAAACCTTTCCAAACGGTCCGCCTCCTTTTGATTAGCGGCAAATGCAAATTGCCATGTACCGCTTAAATTAATCCGTTCCTGAGCCAACACCCCCAGCTGCTCAATGACAGAAACGATGAAATAAAAATAGTACGTAAATTCATAAAGTATAATATTTTAGTGTTTTGTTTATGATCTGCCAATTAAAGTTCCGCAATTTATTCCATGCAAAAGTAGAGGGGGATTCCATATTACACAATAGCTATTCTATTGACTTACAAACATAAAGCATGGAGATTCCTTTAATATGGAAAAATCTACCATGCTCTTTAAAATTACAGGCAAACCAGCCAATGAAAAGTAAGCTATCTTCATAGACCAAGTAAGTTAAGTTACTTCGGCATTTAAGTTGACTTACCCGGGTAAATAAGTTAAGTTACTTTTCTTTTCATAGACACCTAACCTTTTCTCAAAGCCTTATCCGCCCCTACATCAACACCTTTCCATGCCTTCAGGTTAGTCCATTCACTATAAGGCTCAGTCCAGAAAGGATGATTTGCCGGAAGTCCCAATGGCAAAAAGACCGCTGTACACATATACAGACTGCCTGTATTTATATAAGGTTCGGACATATTTATCTGACTGCCTGAAAAGCCAATTTTCAGCCACCCGTTTTCATCAAAAGTACCGGGCATAGATATCTGTCTCTGCATAACAGCTGTCAGAGCAGAACGGATCTGTCCTTTGGAAAGAGGCTGAGGAATCTTATCCAACAAAGCAATTTGAGAAAGCGCATGAAAAGCGCCAAAACGATACACGATAGAACGGCCCACTACAGGATAAGTGGCTTCCGGAGAGATCATCCGTTCAAGCTGGGCAGCCATTCGTTGTTGACGAACCAATTGGCGTTCCAAGAACTCAGCACGCTCCAATCCATGCTTTTTCATGACATACAATACATCCGTCAACATCGGATGGATGACCAAACTGTTATAATAATCCAGATGCAATTCTGCCCCATCTCCATACCAGGCATCTCCTTTATACCATTCATCAATGAAACGGTTTACACCATAATATAATCTCTGACTATCATATTCCCCCGTAAATTCCAACAAGGCCGCTTCTACCATCGAAGCGAAAAGCAACCAATTACTCTCATTAGGCTTTATGCCACGCGTTCTTTTCAACTCATACACCAGTTTTTTTTGAATATCCACATCCAGATTTCCCCAAAGTTGTCTGGGAGCTCTCAACAAACCTTGTACAAGAAAAGCCGCATCTACCAAGGGCTGGGAATGACGGTTATCAAACATCAAATAATCAGCTGATTGCGGATCGACAGCCTGTTTCAGTCCTTTAACCACCAGTTGAATATACCTTTCTCTTAACTTTCCTTCCTGAGTATCATCAGGCCCCAGTTCCAGCCAAGGAGCAATACCGCAAACGGTTCTTCCTACCGCTTCCAGATAGGAAACACTTCTACGTAAAGGTTCATCAGACAGTGACTCAAACGGCATATTCTTTTTCAACGTGCCCTGACTGAGATTGACCAACACAGGATCAGCAATCCTTGTTAAAGTCTGCACCCAGTACATACGGTCCTCACTACCTGTGGCTGAGCATACAGTTTTCCACACAAAAAAATAAAACAAAAAGCAATCAACAAACAATTCCTAGTTCTCATTCTGTAGTTTTTTTAAGCGTAACAAAGCCTCGACATAATAATAATCTGCATAAGACAGGGGAACATCTACTTCCGAATTCTTATTATAATTTCCCACACTATGCTTCAAGATAAAACCTCCGTTGGTTTCCGGTTCAGCAAGGTACTCCGGAGAGGACAAAGAACGAATCTGCATTTCTGCCAGCTCCAGCCAATCCGCTCCTTCCTTACTTTTATCCAGCTGACTCAGTTCAATAAGTCCCGATGCCATAACAGCAGCGGCGGATGCATCCCGGGGAGCAGCAGGAATATCCGGTGCGTCAAAATCCCAATAAGGTACTTTATCGTCCGGCAAATTGGGATGATTCTTAATATAAGAAGCTACTTTCCGCGCCTGTTCCAAATATTCGGTCTTTCCGGTCTCCCTGTACATCATGGTATAGCCATACAGTGCCCATGCCTGTCCTCTGGCCCATGCCGAATTGTCGGCGTACCCCTGATGAGTACCTTTAAAATGTGGTTGTCCGGAAAGCGTATCATAAGAAACTACATGATAACAACTATAATCATCTCTAAAATGATGTCGAAGAGTGGTCTGTGCATGACTGTCAGCCATATTCATCAAACGTTTTTCCCCCGTTGTCTTAGCAAGAAAAAACAAAAATTCCAGATTCATCATATTATCAATAATGACGGGAAACTGCCATTTTTCATTTGAATTCCACGATTTGATAGCTTTTACCCGCTCATCATAACGAGTTGCCAAGGATTCCGCTCCTACAGTCATCACCTCTAAATAATGAGGATTCTTTGCCAACCGATATCCATTTCCGAAGCTACAATATAACATAAACCCTAAATCATGGGTGGTGGTCATATCCTTGGCAGACTCCACCCGTTCTGTATATAGTTCCGCATATCTTTTCAGTTCATCCGTAGGCGTATTCTCATACAAATACCATAACACTCCCGGGAAAAAGCCGGAAATCCATGCCCGGTAATCGGATGTTTTCAGTTCACCACCCTCATAAGTCCGTGGAAGCCTTCCTTTCTGATTTTCCACTTCCTTCGCTAAAAAGACAGCTTGCCGTTTGGAAACCTCCAGCCCTCTTTCTATTACTTCAGCCATGGGCTCCCTTGTTTCACATGAAACGAGAAAAAGCCCCCAAACAGCTATCAACCCTATGAATATATTTTTCATAAAAAGATATTTTATAATTGATGTAAATATAGACGTATTTTCTTAATTTCTGAAATTACTGATTCAAAGTTTCTAAAAATTCCACCTCAACTATCCGGAGTTCATTGTGTACCTTCTTGTCTCCTTCAGCTTTGAAAAGATCAAGCTCTCCGGCCTTGGGTTCCACAACTTCTATGATTTGGCCGAATGCATCGGAATCCTGAGTAGCCCCCTTCAAACGGATGGTTATCTCATCAGAACGTACCGGACGGTCAATCATCAAATGGACATATCCCAAACTTTTCTCCGTGTTCCCGCTCCAAATCAAGTGTTCTCCGGCATATACTTCAAGCGGATAAGAACGCTGCCTCCATCCGGTCAGTTTGATACAGATATCATCTATTTCCGCACGCCTTTCCAATTTATATGTAATCCAGCGGTGTTCAACCTGCCATCATTTTTCCACTCGCTCAATTCGTTGTCATCAAAACTTTTCCCTGCATCCCTTTGATTTGTTCCGGCTGTAACATCAGCACTCTGACATCAACTTTGGTCTCTTTATAAGAGGGAGAGGACGGAGTTTCACCACGGTCAAAGCGGCTGGGCAACCCAACGGAAGGGAAAAAGGTACTTAAGCCATTTTTAACTTCTACCGGCTGCGTACTGAAAGCTATTTCTTCTGAAGCCAACCCTTCCGCAGCCACCTTCAGCACCACATTTCCCGGTTGCGTTGTCGAGCGGATCATCACTCGTGTTATACCACATTCCACAGGAAGTTCTTTTGCCAACACATAATTATCTGCCGCCTGTGCTATTCCTCCTCTCCATTCAGCCGGGCCTTGTAAATCAAACTTTATCTTATGATTAGCTAACGGGCATCGTTCTCCATTGCCATCCACCACTTCCACCTGCACCATAGCTATATCAGCGCCGTCGGCAAAGACGCCTTGCGGACTATGCATCAAGGTCAGTTTTAACCGTTCAGGCTCTCCAACGGTTTGAAGAGAATGACGGCTCAATTCTTTATGCTGTTCATCGTAAGATATGGCTTCAATCGTCCCTTTCTCCCATTGCACAGAATCAAAAGTAAACAAGAACCGATAATCCTGTCTGCCGAAACCTTTGGATTTTCCATTTACAAACAGTTCCACTGCATCTCCCGATGAAACCACATAAACAGGTTTTCTCACATCCGGAGTATAATTCCAATGACCAATAATATGAGTATGATAGTTTTCCACATCCACCCATCCGTCCCACATTACCTTGTGTGCAAAGAAGCCATCCTTAGGGATTCTCAACGGATCCACCACACCGCTCCGGCGATAATTCTCGGCACCACGTCCATAAGTCTGCGTATCGGAAAACACAATCTTCGCACCTCCTGAATTGACACGCCGGCCTGTTCCGGGACGCTCACGCCACAAATCATACCAACGTCGGACAAATTCCACAGCCAGCCTGTCCTGATTCTGATTATATGCTCCGGCATCCTGTCCTTTGTGCAAAGGACCATCTCCCTGTTTATGAAACGGATAACTATATTCGTCCCAATATTTACGCAGCCCCTCATCACGACAATATTCAGTCTGAATCATAGGATGATGTTCACTTTTATTCACATAAAGCATTTCACCACCATATTCAGCCTCACGAATATCCAGCATCTCCCGGGAACTATCGCCCTTCCTCCGTACGGATCATACTGATCCCGTATGGCAATCATCTCAACCATGTGCTCACGGCTGATTGATTCATTTCCCGATTCATAAAATAAAATACTTGGATTATTACGCATATAAATAATGACATCCCTCATCAACTCTTTCCGTTGTTCCAACGTCTGCCGGTCGCATCTTTTTCCGCATCTCCTGCAGGCAACATCTGTATCACCCCCACACGGTCACAAGATTCCACATCCTGTTTCCAGGGAGTGACATGCATCCACCGAAAAAGATTGGCATTATGCTCAATCATTAATCCGTTAGAGTAGTCACTCATCCAAGGCGGTACAGACATTCCTACTCCCGGCCATTCATCACTGGACCGTTGCGCATATCCCTTCAACTGCAACACACGGTCATTGAGCCACACTTTTCCTTCTCCAAAACGAGTCTTGCGGAAACCTGTCCTGGTAACAACTTCATCCACTGGACGGCCATTCACCAACAGGGTAGTCTTCACATCATATAAATAGCCATAGCCCCAACTCCAAAAATGAAGATCTTTTAACGGTGCAGAAGCTTTCAATACAACTGTTTCTCCAGACTGCATTGTCGTCGGTTGTCCCCGGAATGTACTGACCCTTTTTCCATCATAATCATAAATGCTCACCTCATAATCCACATGAACGGACTTGCCATACTCATTCCGCACCTGTGACTCTGCATGAACAACCGCCTCACGGGTCTTTACCTTAATATCGGATGCATAGATGTAAGTCCCTGTAGTCTGTAAATTACTGTATAGAGGCAAGGTCTGGTATAATTTATCAGTAATGTGCAACCATACATTTTTAGGTACTCCTCCATAATTGGCATTGAAATTTCTATCATTCCACTGGAACAAACTTCCAGTCGAACGCTCCTTATACCTCCAGTCATTGTCTGTTCGGAGAGCAATCACATTCTCTCCACCAAAATTCAGAAACGGAGTCAGATCAAAGCCTACCGCCATCACCCCATTTTCATGCAATCCTATATGCTTGCCGTTCAAATAGAAATCCGCCGCCTGCCGTACTCCCTCAAACTCAATAAAGACCTTCTTCCCTTTTGCAGTCTTAGGGAGCCTGAAATGTTTTCTATACCAGGCTATAGTATCCGTCATTCCCCATATATGTACTTTAAATGCCTCATCTTCATTAAAAGCCCGGGGCAAAGTAATTTTTTTCCAGTTTTCATCGGAAAAATCCGTTCTTTCCGCCCCCGGCGTATCTCCGATATAAAGCAACCATCCAGGGTTGAAATTATATTTCTCACGGTTATTGCTCTGTCCGGATACGGGAAAAAGCAAAAGCATACATAATAAAATAAGTAAATTCTGTCTGTTCATGGTATTATTCATTGATTTATCAACAGCAAATGTAGAAAATCCACCTTGATACAAACCGCTCCCACGTTTCAAGATGTGGAACAAATGTTGCAAGATACGACTACAGAGTAGCTATCGGGAAATCCTGAACCAGTCGATATCAATAAATCCTTTGCGACCGGTCTTATTTGGATCAACGGCAAAAAATCCTATTTTTGAACCTATCCAACGTCCTTTGCCCATAGCATACTCGCCACCAGCCTTCTTCCATTTCTTTCCATCAATGCTGTAGGCATAGTTCACCTTGCTGTCTTTTATACTCATGCGTAGGTACACATCCTTTATATGCATCTCCGCAGGACGTCCCTTACGTGGAGTTCCTTTTTGTGTGGGTTTCAAGGTATCCACAGTTAACACCTCATCAGTCAAGTGAGTACGCATGGCATTCGGATTATGGCGTATCTGTAACTCGTAACCGTCCTCGGTACGTTGCAGACCCACAGACGAATATTCAGCCGACATACAGACAAGACCAACATACTGGTCTGAATTACGCGAACAAAAACTCAGCTTTGTGGTAGCTGTAAATTCATCAGCCGGTGTTTTCTGTAATAGCATATTCGGTACATACCACAGATTACTGACATCTCCAAGCTCAGGTAATGCATACGTAAACAGGCGGAAAAACCCCATACTTGTAGCTTGCCCGTAACTTTCTTTATAATCATTTTGCCATTGCCACTGCATACCAAGTTTGATGAATCAAACTCATCAGTCTCCACAGGATTAACTATAGTCTTACTATCTGATTTCGGCTTACGGAATTTCCAGTAAGGCTCACCAGCATTCCCCATAACAGGCCATCCACTACTCCAATCGACAGGTTGTAAATGACACACGCGGCCATAAGGACTTTATCCTGAAAATGTATAAACCAGTCTTCACCATATTTTGTATGTATCCATCCACCTTGATGAGGTCCATTCATCGTGGTTTTTCCGCGTTCCAATACACGTTTCCATTCATATGGACCATAAGGCGATTTACTGCGCATAGCCAACTGCCAGCCTCCAGCTACACCACCGGCAGGACAAAGAATCCAATACCAGCCGTCACGCTTATAAAACTTAGGCCCTTCGGTAGTAACATTGCCTGTAGCATCACCATCGAATACAATACATGGCTCACCTATGGCGCGTGTACCATCAGCAGACAATTCACGTACAGTAAGCACACCATTAAAACCTATACGACTGTTAGCCCATCCATTGACAAGATAACAACGACCATCCTCATCCCACAACGGAGTCGTATCGATATACCCGAGACCTTCAACCACCATCACCGGTTTTTCCCATTCACCTGCAGGATCTTTGGTTTTCACCATAAAAATACCCCGATCGGGATCTCCCCAATAGATATAGAATTCGCCTGAATGATACCTTATACTCGGAGCATATACACCCATACCATGTTGTGTGCGCACAGAATCAGGAAACTGGCTACGCAAGGCGTGACCTATTATCTCCCAATTAACAAGGTCTTTACTGTGTAAAATAGGTAGCCCGGGCATACAGTTAAAAGAACTGGCTGTAAGATAATAATCATCGCCTACAGCTACCACATCGGGATCACTATAATCAGCATTTATCACAGGATTGGTATAGGTACCGTCCCCATTGTCGGGAGACCATACTTCTGAACAATACTGTGCGCTCACACTCAACGAGCAGACTAACGATAAAAACAACAAAATACATTTCATATCCAACAAATCGTTTTTAATTAATTATTGGTTCATATTCTTTATAGGTTGTAAAAGTAGAAAACACTCTTCGATACAAACCGTTCACACGTTGCAAGATATGGAACAAATGTTGCAAAATAAAACGACAGAGCCCGTTATAAGCTTATTTATATTGTGTAGGCAATACCCCAAACAGTTTCTTGAATGATTTTGTGAAATAACTAGGTGTATTAAAACCAACCTTATCAGCTATCTCAGCAATGGAAAGACCTCCCTCTTTCAATAATTCCGCAGCTTTACGAAGACGTACATTCTTCACAAAATCAGAAGGCGAACTTCCGGTAATAGATGTAATCTTCCGGTAAAGAGTGGCACGACTCATGCACATATCCCTACTTAAATCTTCTATGGAATATTCAGGATTACTAAGGTTCTTCTCAACCATGTCCAATGCCTTTTTTATTAATTGCTCATCAGATGCTGAAATAGAATTCGCTTCTACTTTTCCTTCTTTCGGCAATGGATCTATCTCATGCCTTTGCTCCGGATTTTGTTCCAGTGGCAGAACAGTCTGTGCAACAATGGGCTTCCGTAATTTCATATACATCCGGCCCAATCCCCAAACAACCGATAAAACAACAAGTACATAAAACAAATACGCCCAACCTGTTTCATACCAAGCAGGCAGACACTGGATCATAACCGTCAATGTACTCTTACTCCACAGTCCGTTTTCATCTGTAGCACGAACTTCCAGTTCAAATTCCCCCTTTGACAAATCAGACAAGCCGATACTATTTTTCCCTGTCGGCAAGGTCACCCACTTATCGTTTCTTTGTTTATAACGATAAGCATATCTTACCTTATTTGTATTCAAATGATCAAAAGTTGAAAAAACAATTCCACATTCCTCTCGTGAGGGGACAGTCTTATTTTCTCTTGATTATCCACTCCTATTTCAGAGAGGTTATTCATTTTGATGGATGTCAAACGCACCACGGGCTCAGGTATCCTCCTCTTTTTTTCGTTATAGTGAGGAAAAGTCACAATTCCACCTCGTCCACCCACGCTCATTTCTCCCCGAGGGCCTTTATACAATGATTGGAAATCTTCCAAATTTATCCAAGAATCAGCACAAGACATCATATTAAAGATATGTGTTCCGGGATGATAGACCATCACCCGCTGTGATGTAAGAATCCAAAGATTCCCATTGTCATCCGACTTTATATCCAAAACAGCATCCCCTGTCAATCCACAATCTTTTGTCCGGGAAATAAAATCATTCGTATCCGGAGAATAACTATACACGTTACCCTGTTTAGTACCCACCCAAAGATTGTTGTCCGGAGCGACAGTCAATACCGAATAATTTTCTCCAGTATCCTTTATTTGCAACCGGCTTTCTCCGGAAATTCTCCACAACCCTCTACTTTCAGTTGCAAAATAAACAACTCCTTCATTAGACGAAACGATAGCATTTATAAAACTAACATCATCACAAACTGTAGTCAATCGGTCTTCCTCCAAGCTATACCGAAATAAATGGTAAGTAGTCCTATCCAAAGATTTCCATGGTGGTCATCATGCAAAGCACGGATACGCTCACCTTGTTTAATGGGTATGGCACATACGATGGATTCAAAAAGCCGGTTCTCCTTATACCGAATTAAAATTACCGAATGATCCCTTACCATATAGAGTCCCTCTCTGTCCGATGGCCTCTCAAAGAAAAAAGAGAGCTCCCTGTCATTCTCAACAACAGATATACGATCTCTCTGGGGATCATAAGCATATAGTCCCAATTTCTTTTGCCTGATCCAATAATAATTTTTCTCTTGAGAAAACTGCATAGGAGACGCGATTACCCCCAAATTTTGCTTTACCCCTTCCATAGACAAAGGAAGCACTTCATTAGGAAGAAAAGAAATAATGAAAGAAGAAGGATAATAACCTGTCACCCATAAGTTTCCGGATTGATCGGAAAGAATCTTTGTGAGGATTTTCCTGTCAGCTGATAATAAACGAGAGAGATCTACCTTATCCAAAGATGCATCGTCCGTTATTTTATAGGCATATAAGTTATCTGCCGCAGTCACCCACAAATATCCCTTAACAGAATCTTGTATGATATGATGAAGCTTTCGGGTATCGGAGTTAGAAGACGCATTATCCACTGTTTGCAATCCAAACATTTTGTCTGTATCCTGTGCCTTGGGATCAAAACGTACAATACCTTTTCCCCAAGTAGTAACCCAATAATACGGGGTGTTATGATCTTCCGTCATGCTTGTGGGATACTCTTCATAGGGCCAAGGATATGAAATAAAAGAGTCCTTTACCTTATCATAGCAAAAAAGCCCACCTTTTGCTTGAGTTACCCAAACTTTCTTTTTCTTATCCTCATAAATAGAATTGACGGTATTCTCCTGTCCTTTCCATGTAAGAATGTATTTTCCAGTTCTTTCCCCTAACGCATTGTATCGAAACAAGTGCCTGTTAGTCGAAATCCAAATCATACCATCAGACGTCGCTGTCATTGTAGTTATAGTCCAACTCCTTATCGTTTCATCAGCAAGCGCCCTTATCTCATAATCTGTTTTTGACAAAATATAGACACCACGCTTCGTTCCAAACCATATTTTCCCTTCACTGTCTTCAGTAATACACGTCACACTGTTGTTTTCCAAGACTCCCGGATTCTTGAAATCAGAACGGAATACTTTCACTGTATATCCATCATCACGGCACAAGCTCCCCCCTCAGTACCATACCACATATATCCTTCCGAATCCTGGAAGATACAAAGCAATTCTTTGGTCGGCAACTGTTCCGAATTAGGAAGATTTCTTATTATCATATCAAATGCTTTGACCGGAACGGCATTTATCCGCACAGTCAATAACAAAATAATGATTGGCAATACTATCCTTCCTATGTTTTTCATATTCTTCACGCAAGTACTCCTGTTAAAAACAAACGAATACAAAGCTAGGAAGAAATTCAAGAATTTGCAACTTGTCGGTTTAATTAAGTAGATTAAGAATGACTTAAAAAAGAAGAATATGGTTATTGAACAGACACTTTTTCCTATTCAACACTCAGTCCTTCAATCGGAAGCTGTACCCGTCCTATTTTCTCAGCACCTGTGACTTCTTTCCAGTCTTTTTTATAATTCTGACTGTGCATCCGACCGAAATGTCAATAGTGCTTTCTCTCTTGGTATTCAGTTTCAAGATGAATCCACTTCAAATGGAGCAACTCCGATTTAATGATATATTCATTCGGCTTTGTTGTGGACTGGCTGAAACCAATAAGGCATACCACCACTACCGAAACGCCATTTGCGACATGACAAAGACTCAGTTCATACAGACAGTTAAGACCAATTGACGTGCTCTAGAAGCCTTCAACATGAAGTTTTCCGGAAACGAGTATGCCCTAGGTCTATCTAGTCACCAAACACGCCATTACTTATATAGTCTCTTTTATGAATTAATCATTCATATTCAAAGGTATCGAATCGAGCCTCAGCATTACTCTTTTGAGCATAGGATGTCGCATATATTCCGACTCCCGTACCATTAAAGCGGTTGACTTTATTATCCGACACAGCATCTACACTTTGTACCTCTCCCACTTGATAAAGCATATCATTTGACAAACCGGCATAGAATGTTAATGTAGCTCCTTTGGCTACCAAGCGTAATATGACAGATTTTTCCTTCCAAGGCAGTGTCGCAATTATTGTTTTTTTGCCTAGAAGTACTTTTGTCAAACGGATTTCATTCTTTCCTTTCAGTAATGAATAATAGCCTTTAGCTGTACGATACAGAACCAAGCCCGCCCATTCGTTCACCCGACGGGTGGAGAAACTCATTGTCGTGGTGGCAGAAAAATTATGGGAATGTACACGGCGCAGAAGCATGGAGGGACATACCAGACTGTCTGCCATCTCAGGTCGGAGAGACAAAAACAAGTTGCCATCGGCAAAATGATGGAAAGGTTGCTCAGGGATACGCATTGTAGCCCATTCCGGTGATAAAGCAGAACTTTCAAAATCATTCTGTTTATCTGTCTTCGACACCGGCGTCCATGGTAAAGGTGGACGTTTCAACCGGTTTCCGATAACACCAATGCCGGGATTGAAGATAGGTTCACCGTTTTGAAAACTCACCTCACAAAGAAAGGTTTCGCGTCCTAAAGGCACCAGTCCTCCTTCCACAATTCGTTTACCGAGAAACACAGCATACCAATCTCCGGTCGGTGTCTGTACCAGATCGGCATGTCCGAGAGACTGCACAGGGTAGTCCTTGCCAAGATGGCGGTGTGTCAATACGGGATTGACGGTACAAGGTACATACGGTCCCCAGAGGGATTTAGCAGTGAGGGCGGTAACAGCATGGTTATAATCCGATCCTCCTTCAGCCATCAACAATAGATAGTGGTCCTTTATTTTGTATAAATGAGGCCCTTCGGCGTACTTTGCATTAGCCGCATGACCATAGGCCAATGTTTTTCGTTCTCCGACCAGACATCTTTTTTGGAGGTCCAGCTCCTGCATCCATACGGCACACTGGGCAGGCCATGCGCTCTTAAAATCCCAGCGATTGCCTGTATAATAACAGCGTCCGTCCTCATCAAAAAAAAGAGAAGGGTCAATGCCGGGAGCATCTTTCAGCCATACCGGATCCGACCAGGGACGGCCGGATTCTTGGCTGTCATGTAGAAATTGCCACCACAGCCATGAGCTGTGGTAATAAGATAGAATGTTCCATTATGATAACGTAAGGTGGGGGCCCAGATGCCGTCATTATCCGTCATGCCGCTGAAGTCAATAGCTTTGGGGTTGGTTAATGCATGACCGATAAGCGACCAGTTAGCCAGATCACGGCTGTGATAAATAGGAAGTCCGGGAAACCATGTGAATGATGAAGTGACTAAATAATAATCTTCTCCTACCCGGCAGATAGAGGGATCGGGATGAAATCCGGTACGAATGGGATTGGAAATGGAATCTGGGACAAGGGTTTCTCCCGTCATTCTTACACACAAAAGGACGGTGGCTAATAGTAAAATAAATCTTTTCATGTTCTTGTTTTATAGATAAGATTACGAATGATTGTAATGTCTCTATCAGTAATCAATTATTATATCTCAATTCTTCTAGTACTATATTTTCCGCATTTCTCACATACTTCACACTGTCTGTCAATTCCTTCACGTAGATATTTTTGACTGAAACATTGCTAATGGGTAACCGCTCATCTCCTTTCAAATCAAGAATAACCTCGGCACGATTAACCCAAATACTATCCATATAAAGATCGCGAATGTTTGTAATACTATCCTTGTAGGTGGGGACTAGGTCACGCCATTGATAGAGTACATCTGTATCTACTTCCATTACCCGTTGCATACGGCCGGCACGAACATTTTTCATCCAAATATTTTCAATAAATCCTCCTCTACGGTGGTTTGTCTTGGCAAAGAACAAACGAAATACTGAGTCTTGAGCCTCACAATGATGCATATAAATATTACGAACCCCTCCTGACATTTCACTTCCAATTCCCAAGAGAGTATGTGCATTGACAATGTGACAATCACGAATTACCACATTCTCAGTCGGTGTATTTAATCGCCACGCATCTTGATTACGCCCCGATTTAATAACCACACCATCATCACCTTGATCAAATTTACATTTTTCGATCAGAATATTGCGACTCATTTCCAAATCTATGCCATCGTTATTGTGTCCATGGGCATAAACATCAAGGTTACGGGCAATACCACCATCGCATAAGTACAAATGGATAGTCCAGAAGGGACTTTGGCGAATTTTAAAGCCGTCAAGCAGCACATTTTTACACCGATTGAATTGAATTAAATGAGGACGTAAATTATTTTCAGATACTGCCATCTGCCGTTGTTGCACAGAAACATCGGTTGATGCCATTGTATAAAGTTCTTTTAAAGCATTCATGTGAGCAACCGGACGTTTAAACCATTTCTTCCATGTTCCCATTTTCGGAGCAAGTGTTCCTTCTCCCGTAATTGCCACATTTTCGCAGTCGTACGCATAGACAAGTGGGGAATAGTTGTAGCATTCCATACCTTCCCATGTTGTCATCACAGCAGGTAAATAATCTTTCGGATTATCGGTAAAACGTACTACCGCATCTTTTTTCAAATGCAGGTTTACATTATTGGCCAAGTGAATAGGACAGTCACCCACTCACCGGCAGGAATTACCACCCTTCCTCCACCTGCCTTGGAACAAGCCTGAACGGCTTGCTTGATAGCCTCTGTATTTACATGCATTGTATCAGCCACAGCGCCAAAGTCTGTGATTACGTAATCGCGCTCGGGGTAAATATATTCACAAATAGGTTCCATGGGGAAAGGTGCTTCCACG
>ENA-OQAA01000860-OQAA01000860.1-human-gut-metagenome-genome-assembly--contig:-NODE-860-length-18383-cov-2.373850_pt1 | contig 18383 bp, 20 predicted proteins | sample MGYA00242489_ERZ504515 | MGnify/ENA primary metagenome ERZ504515 (study PRJEB26092, sample SAMD00036237) | human gut metagenome | host: Homo sapiens | study: EMG produced TPA metagenomics assembly of... | reverse complement strand
TAAACGATTTAGCAACCGTGCGAAATTTCAGCGTTTTGCGTTGCTATGCTGTCAAATAACTCTTCTAAATGCAAAGTTAGAACAAATATTCAAAACTACAATGTCCCAATCAAAAAACTATATGCAGTCAATGTCAATTTGATAAGTATCATCAATCAGAATATGGTTATAGTGTCGTAACACACATTGTTCCAAGTTATACTCGTTTGTTTTTATGATCTCGTCTAAGATTACGTCAGAAGACAATCGTTTCTCTATGACTTTTTCAAATCGAAATATATCATCCAAGTGAGTTTCTATATATTTTCTACTGAATATTAAACAGATATACTTGATTTGTCGCAAATCTTCAAGGGAGAAATCTTTTTCCCAACCAAACGGAATATAGCAGCCCTCCACAATCTGGTTCTGAGAATTTTCAATACAGGTCTTTATCATTTCCCGAACAATCGGCCACAGATATTCCGTCAGTTCTGCATTGCTGCTATCAGCGGAAAGACCACACTGCCCGCTTCTGATAAGCCCCATTTTCAAATGGTCTATTGACAGATAGGGGTATTTATAGTATTCCAATAACCTTTGCGCCAGCAAGGTCTTCCCCGTATGGGTATCTCCCGCAATCAGAATAATCATTTTAGACTTTGTTATTATGGTTGTTACAACCCACATTCAAATAAGAACATTTCACATCGATCGTTAATGGCTATTTCCTTGTCAAAAGAAGAATAAGTTTTGACTTGAGTAAACCCGACTTCTTTCAAATATTCTTCCATTTCACCATACTTATAAAGGTGCGTCTGAAAATCCATAAATTCGCTTTGAATCAATTCCGTATCACTATACATTTCATAAATTCCGGGAGAGAGCTGGGTCTGGCTTTGTTCATCGTAATGGTTCTTCGACTTTAACACCAGTTCAAAATTCTCCTTTGTCTTTACAGAAACCGCAATCGCATAATCATTGTCATCTGTACATCTATTGGCGATTGTATCAACAGCAAATACAAACTTACCCATTGGAGACAACCATTCTTTTATTCTGCACAAGATTTGTTTACACAAATCAATATCGGTAAATAATGACACAGAGCCCGAGCTGATAAATATATAATCAAACTTCTCTCTTGGAGAATATTTTATAATATCAGCTTGAACGACTTTTGCCTCAGGCAATTTCTGTTTTAACTTTTGTAACATTTCATTGGATAAGTCTATGCCACTTATATCAAGCCCTCTTTCCACGAATGGAACAAGAAAACGTCCACTGCCGCATAAAGGTTCCAAAATCTTTTTTCCTTTTTCAGCATAAGAAAGATAAAAATTCAATTCGTCTTGCGGTGCTTCTGCATGCAAGATTTCGTACATCTCTGTACAAAGGTTTCCGTAATAGTTCTTCTCTTCAATCATCTTATGTAAAGATATTATTTTCCTGTAAGATTAATCACTTTGTTTTTATGTAGTATTTATGTCTCTTTTGCTTTTCATTCTTCATATTCGATGTAAAATTAGCAAAAATACCGCACATCAGCCGTTTATGAACAGCACTTTTTGTTGTACTTTAATGTAATGAGGGAATTACAGTTTCATCCCTCTGCCTTTTCTTTGCGGCTGCATGGGTCGGTGTATGTTCTGCCTTAGCTTGTCGAATTGCTCCTTGAACCACTCGGCAATGGGCTTTCGGTCGATGGCAAGAACTAATTTCGCCCCGTCCGTGGGGTCTTTCATCACTTGAACCCCTGCCTTTTCGGTCTTGAATTTCCGTCCGTGTTCCTCCGAGTAAAGTTCTCCTGCATACTCCAACGGCTTTCCCTTGACGAGCGTTGCCGTCTGCCCGTCGTTTGAACCCGACAAGGCGGCATAGGTTTTCGATACGGAGCATTTCACGGAAATAGGGAAACCATGCCGCCGCCCGTGCGATTACCGTTTTCAGAAACGATATTTCCTCCTTGTGCCTCGCTTCCTTATCCACCATCTCCCTGCGGTGCTTCTGCTGTATCTCCGCCATTTGTCGGCTGTGGTCTGCCTGCATGGTCTGTATTCTATCTTGCAGGGCTTCGATGGCTTCCCCGTGCGTGGCTACCTCCCTATGCAGGGCGGTGTTCTCCCTCTCCAGCGTCTTGACATTGTTACTACCGAAAAGAGAACCGACACTCTCGGCGATGTTGGCGGCTGCGGTGGTCGCCGCCCCTTTCAGTTTCTCGGTCTGTATCTCTTTTTTCGCCCGTTTGAGTTCCTCCTGCGCCGTTTCTTTCTGACGCTGCAAATCCACCACCTCCGCTTTGAGACTGTCGGCGAGTTTCTTCGTTTCATTGTAATATTGCTGCGTGGACTTGTGCCGTGCTTTCGAGCCGTCTATGCCTCTTTGCAGCCCGTATTTCGCCATCGCCACGGCGTAGGTGTCTTGGTAGGATTTCAGCCTTAGACGTGTCATAATATCGTCGGCGCATAGCCTTACGGTGTCGGTCGGCTTCTTGCGGTATCGCTTCTTCGTCTGTTCCTCCGTTTGCGACGTTTACGCTCTCCCTTGACGATGGGGACGAGCGTGACGTGTATGTGCGGCGTTTCCTCGTCCCGATGCAGGTGCGCCGCCACGATGTTCTCCTTTCCGAACATGTCGGCGAAGTATTTCATATTGTCGGCGCACCACTCGTCCAAATGCCCCTCCTTTCGATGCGTTCCATGTCCTCGTGCGTTCCCGACACGTTGATTCGGATTGCCCGTACTTGGTTGTTTCCGATTTTTCGTGTCAGCCCCGCTTCTTCTAATCTTCTCTGGATAGCTGCCGAACGGTCTTTAATCCCGTCGGGGTACGCAACGAGTTTTCGGTTCAGGTGCGTCCGTGTGGGGTCGGCGTTCTTCGGATGATGAAACGCTCGATGTGGGCGGTCGTTCCGCTGTCGGAACCGTGCGCCTTTTCCATGTGCAATACTACGAAACCCATATATTTTTCCTTTCTTTTTTAGCTTGTGAAACAATGATTATTTATATCTTCGGGGCGGCAAATAGCCGTCCCGATGGGGTGTGCAGAGGGGCTTGCCCCTTGCCTTATTGGGGAATTTTCAGCGATACGTAGTATTGCGGCTCGGAAAATTCCTAATAAGCTACGGTATTTTCTCCGTAAATACCCTGCGGCGTACCGTCCGTCTGCCTTTCTGCGGTGGCTATCCCTGCCGTCTGCTTACCCATATAACCCCACCCTTATTTTTTCCCTTTCGGTCGGTGGGTGGCGGGGCGGTCGGATACAAGGTTTTCCCGATAAATACGCTCGCAGCGAAGCGAGAGGAAGATTTATCGGGAAACGGCGCAGCCGCCTGACCTTTTAGCCGACATAAAGCCCCGTGCTTGCTTTGCCTTTGTAAACGGAAATGATGCTCCGCTTTCCTCTGAAAAGAGGAATAGAACCTGCAATATATATCACCATAGTGATATGTTTGCATGTTGGTATGTTGATATATCATCATGCTTTCCAACGGCTGTTGGGCTTGCCGTCCGAAACAACCGACACGAATACCTTCGTTTTCTCTTTTCGCCCGTGTATAATCCTTTCCAACAACACTTTGCGGACTTTCGCCGCCCCGAACGATTCAACACGGAAAGCGAGGGCGGCTATCGTTTCGAGGTTGTAAACCTCCGCGCTGTATTTGTCCGATATGCGGATAATGCGCTTTATGTCATATACGCTCAAAACTCCGCTTTTGCAGAGTGCCTTTATCCCTGCCCGAACCGTCGGGGCGATAACCCCGAACAGTTCGCAGATTTCCCGCTCGGTCATGGCGGTTGCACCTATATCGCTCGGCAGGGAGATATTGCCCTGCCCGTCCATCGTGATAATGTTCCTTTCTTCTTTCATCGGGATTCTGTTTTTAATTAGATGGCTCGGCAGATATTCTTCTCCATATCCTCCAACTTGTGCGACAAGGTTTCCATGTCTTGGCTTATCTTCTGGGCGGTGATTTTGGCGTAAATTTGGGTGGTTTTTATGTTCGTGTGTCCCAAAAGGCGGCTCACCGTTTCGATGGGTACGCCGTGCGACAGAAGTACGGTCGTGGCGTTCGTGTGGCGTGCCACATGGTAGGTCAAACGTACCTTGAAGCCGCATTGTCTGCCTATATCTTTGAGTATCTTGTTGCAGCTTCCGTTACTCGGAACGGGGAAAACATGACCGTCCCTTGCCAGCCCCTTGTACTTTTCGATGATACGCTTGGGAACGTCCAAAAGGCGGATGTTTGATTCGGTGTTGGTCTTCTTTCTTCGGGTGATTATCCACAGGTTGCGTCGAAGAATGTTTGCAGGCGGTCGACGGTGAGGTTCTTCACGTCCGAATACGCCAAACCCGTGAAAACAGAAAAGACGAACAAGTCCCGTACAAGCTCGTGGGTGGCGTTCTTCATCGGTGCGTCCATGAGCGTCTGTATCTCCGTTTGGGTGAGGTAGCCCCTATCCACGCTTTCGGGAGAGTTGATATATCCGGCAAAGGGATTGAACGGCAAACGCCCGTTGTTCCTTGCAATGGAAACGATGTGTTTCAACACAATCATGTAGCCCCACACGGTATTGGTGCGGCATTTCTTCTCCGTGCGCAGAAAATACTCGAAATCGTTGATGAACGTGAGGTTGAGTTCCTTTAACGGAATATCCTCACGCCTGTAGGTATGGGGCAAAAACTCCCGAATATGGTTGCAGACCGTCCGATAACGGGTAAATGTACCCTGCGCCCTGCTGTGCCCGACTTTCTTCTCAAACTCGGCGTTGTGCTGCTCGAACAGTTTCAGCAAAGTTTCCTGCTTGACGCCGATACCGAGATAGGCGTCTTTGAGTTTGGCGGCGGTAACATAACCGTCCGTCTGCATTAACTCTTGATAGCGGCGGTTTACCTCCACACGGATTTTATCTACCGCAAGGTTGATTTTCTGTGCTTCGACGCTCTTGCCCGAAGCACGGCTGTTCTTCACGTCCCACAACCGTGGGGGAACGTCCATCTTGCAACTGAACTGTTTAATCTCGCCGTCCACCGTGATACGGCACATTAAAGGCAGGTTGCCGTTCGGCTTCTCGCTGCCTTTCTTCACGTAAAATAATACCTTGAATGTACTACGCATAACTCACTCCTTTTTTTTGATTACAAAATTAGTTATTAGTGAGTTACCGACAGCTATGTAAATCTACGCAAAACGCAGAAACAGAACTGTTTAGCAAGAAATCTGCACCCGTTACGGGAGTAACGAGGTGGTAACTGAACTTCTGCACCGTTTGGCTTCGAGGTGGTATTTCGTTGGCTCTGTCCCATAGAAAAACAAAGCGTAACGAACGCTCTATCAGCTAATTCGCTACGCTTTGCCCAAATTTACTTTTTCGCTATGTGTTTATTTTATGTAATCACTCATTTTTTTTAAATATAGGCAATAGGTTATAGCATAGGACTTTCCATGTCGTCAAATGGCTAAATACAACGTTAAAAAAAAGTCGTTCAGTCCCGTTAAAGCACCATGCCGTTTTTAAGTGTTGTAACTTCGCACCGTGGTCACAAAGAAACAGGTCTCGCTAACTGACGAGTGAACGAAACCGCAAGTAACAACCATTAAAAACAAAAAACATTATGGCATTTCGTTATGTAGTAAAAAAGAGAATGGTAGCATTGGTACCAAAACCGAGAAGTATGTAGCTGCTTCTTATTCCGTAGCAAATATTGATTTTGATAGATTATGCGACCAGGTGACCAGTCAAGGGATGGTGCCAAGAGGTATCGTAAAAGCCGTATTGGACGGTATGATTGACGCACTCTGCACCTATGCCAGCATCGGTGCAACCGTACGGCTGGGAGACTTCGGAAGCCTCCGACCGGGATTGAACGGCAAAAGCAGGAGGATGCAAAGTCTGTAACGGCTGATGTCGTTTACCGCCAGAAACTGATTTTCGTGCCGGGACAACGTTTGAAGAACATGATGAAACAATCGGGCATCACACGATTGGTAACCGGCTCTGAAATCGTGCCGGACAATGAAGAAAATCCCGGAGGAAACGAAAGCGGAGGCGGCGGCAATGATGGTGACCAAGGTGAAAATCCATTAGGATAAACTGATAGAGTTTTATCAAGGAAACAAACAATTCCACAGAGGAGGCTTCATGACAAGTCTCCTCTGTTTATTTATATGACCTGTTTCGCTATCCATGCACAAGCCTCAGCATCAGCCAACGCATGATGATGATGTTCCAACTGATAGCCACAGCAAACAGCCACTGTATGCAACTGATAGTTAGGCAATCCCTTTATAGCACGACGTGATGCCTGCAAAGTACAATAAAACTCATAATCCGGATAATCCATGCAGTAAGTACGGAAAACAGCTTTCAGGCAGCTTTCATCAAAGGCCTTGTTGTGCGCTACCAATGGCAAGCCTTCAATGCGTGGAGCTATTTCCTGCCACACAACGGGAAAGATAGGAGCATCCTGGGTATCTGCCAACGTCAGACCATGCACGCGGGTATTCCAATAAGTGTAATACTCCGGTTCGGGACGGATGAGGCTATAATAATGGTCCACAATCTCTCCATCACGTACGATAACCACTCCTACACTACAAACGCTGGTACGCTGTTCGTTGGCCGTTTCAAAATCAATGGCAGCAAAATCTTTCATCCGATATGGTTTTATAGTCGCCAAAGATACGAAAAATTCACTCTGTTCCTTTCATTCTACACCTGGTTTCCATTATCTTTGTCCCCCGGACAAAGGCTAAAATATCATGGAACATCCACTTTCGCAATTCAAATATTGTCCGAAATGCGGTTCAGCCCATTTCGAAGTTCATAACGAGAAGTCGAAGCAGTGCGCCGACTGCGGTTTCGTCTACTACTTCAACCCCTCTTCCGCCACCGTCGCCTTGATACTGAACGAGCGCGACGAGCTGTTGGTGTGCCGCCGCGCCAAAGAGCCTGCCAAAGGGACGCTGGACCTCCCCGGAGGCTTCATCGACATGACCGAGACCGGTGAGGAAGCGTTGCCCGCGAAGTAAGAGAAGAAACCGGCATGAAGGTGGCAAAGGCCGAATATCTCTTCTCCCTACCCAATATTTACATCTATTCCGGCTTCCCCGTACACACGCTGGATATGTTTTTCCGTTGTACGGTGGAGGACACCTTGCACTTCGAGGCGATGGACGACGCGGCAGACCTCTTCTTCCTCCCCTTAAAAGATATCCGTACGGAAGAGTTCGGACTCGGCTCCATCCGCAAAGGAGTGGGTATCTTCCTGGAAGACATACGGAAGAACAAAAGTGAATGATTATTCGTTCCTATTATGGTATATATCCTAAAAAAGCCAAACAAGTGTAACATTTCCGGGTTAAAACCCGTATTTTTGTAAAATACCTATTCTAACAAAAGAAGATGAAACATAAAATCTCCCGAATATTGTGCACAGCACTCTGTTGCGCACCTTTACTCGCCTCAGCACAAACAAGCGAGAAGAGTACTTCTCCCAAGCGACTCTACCAGGAAGGACAAACGCTGTTCCAGCAAAAGGCCTATGCTGCCGCCATCTCCCCGTTGCAAGCCTATGTACGCCAGATGAATGCAGACGGCAAGCCTCTGCCCGATACCGGCGAGCGGCAAGAAGCGGAATACATGCTGGTATGCGCCGCATACGAGCTCAGAGACCCCAAAAGCATAGACCTGCTCCGCGCCTTTCTGGACGAATATCCTGATACTCCCCATGCCAACCGCATCTATGCATTAATCGCCTCCTCCTATTTCTTCGAAGGCAATTATGACGATGCCCTCGCCATGTTCAACTCTGCCCGCCTCGACCTTCTGGGTACCGAGGAGCGTGACGACATGACCTACCGCCTTGCCACCTGCTATCTGAAGACGGGCAATGTAAAGGAAGCAGCCATCTGGTTCGAGACCCTGCGCAGCACCAGCAGGAAATATGCAGCGGACTGTGCTTACTACATCTCTTATATCCGATATACCCAAGGACGGTATGACGAAGCGCTCAGCGGTTTCCTGCCTTTGCAGGACAATGCCAAATACAAGGACTTGGTTCCCTATTACATCGCCGAAATCTATCTGTTGAAGAAGCAGTACGACAAGGCGGAAATCGTGGCGCAGAATGCACTGTCAGCCCATCCCGACGGTCTGAGCTACACCCACACGGCGGAGCTGAACCGTATCCTCGGTACAGCCGAATACCATTTCGGGAAGTATCACGAAGCCGTAAAGTCCTTCGGACAATATATAGAACACAATGCCGAATCTGCCGCTCATAGAAGGGATGCCCTTTACATGCTGGGAATGTCCTATTATCAATGCGGCGTGTATTCGCAAGTCCCCTCCGTCCTCGGCAGAGTGACTGCCGAAAACGATGCCCTTTCGCAGAACGCATACCTGCACATGGGACTGGCTTATCTGCAACTGGCAGACAAGACCAAAGCGCGTATGGCCTTCGAGCAGGCTGCCGCCTCCAACGCCGATATGAAAGTCAAGGAACAAGCCGCCTATAACTACGCCTTATGCATTCACGAGACCTCCTATTCCGCTTTCGGCGAATCGGTGACCGTCTTCGAGAAATTCCTGAACGAGTTCCCGAACTCTCCTTATGCCGAAAAGGTCAGCAACTACCTGGTGGAAGTATACATGAATACACGCAGCTATGATGCCGCACTCAAGTCCATCGACCGTATCTCCCATCCCAGCAAAGCCATTCTGGAAGCCAAACAAAAGATTCTGTTCCAACTCGGGACCCAGTCTTTTGCCAACACGCAGTTCGAACAAGCCATCGGTTACTTCAACCAAAGCGTCACGTTGGGGCAATACAACCTCCAGACCAAGGCAGACGCCCTCTACTGGCTCGGCGAGTCTTATTACCGCCTGAACCGGATGAGAGAAGCTGCCCGCAATTTCAACGAATATCTGTCACTCACCCGGCAGAGGGATACGGAAATGTTTGCCCTTGCCTACTATAACCTGGGCTACATCGCTTTCCACCAGAAAGACTATTCGACGGCAGAGAACCGTTTCCGCAACTTTGTCCAACTGGAGAAAGGCGAAAACCCGACCGCATTGGCAGATGCCTACAACCGCATCGGTGACTGTAACCTGCACGTCCGCCGTTTCGAGGAAGCCAAGCAATACTACGCCAAAGCCGAGAACCTGAACACTCCCGCCGGAGACTATGCGTCTATCAATTAGCACTGGTATATGGCATGCAGAAAAACTATACGGAAAAGGTGAGCATGCTGGACCGACTTGCAGCCAAATATCCCAACTCGCCCTACGCCATCAATGCCCTCTACGAGAAGGGACGCTCCTACGTACAGAGCAACAACAGCCGCCAGGCTATCGCCACCTTCCGCGAGCTGCTTGCCAAATACCCCGAAAGCCCCGTCAGCCGTAAAGCCGCCGCCGAAATCGGTCTGCTTTACTACCAGAACGATGACTATGACCGTGCCATAGAAGCCTACAAGCATGTGGTCACCCAATATCCCGGAAGCGAGGAAGCCCGCCTTGCCATGCGCGACTTGAAGTCCATCTACGTAGATGCCAACCGCGTGGACGAGTTTGCCGCCCTTGCCGCCCAGATGCCGGGAGAAATCCGCTTCGAACCCAGTGAGCAAGACTCGCTGACTTACATCGCTGCCGAAAAAGTATATATGAAAGGCGAAGCCACACCTGCCAAAGAGAGCTTCACCCGTTATCTGCAAAGTTATCCGGGAGGCGCTTTCAGCCTGAATGCACACTACTACCTCTGCGTCATAGGCAAAGAGCAGAAAGATGAAGAGGCGGTATTGGAACATGCCGGAAAACTGCTGGAATACCCCGATAACCCATATTCTGAAGAGGCTTTGCTGATGCATGGAGAAATTCTGTTCAACCGCCAGCAATATGACCTGGCATTGGCCGACTACAAGAAATTGCAGGCCAAAGCCACCACGGCAGAGCGCCGCCAGCTTGGCGCTATCGGTGTACTGCGCTGTGGAGCACTGATGCATGATGATGCGGAAGTCATCAACGCCGCCACAGCCTTGCTTGCCGAAGCCAAGCTGTCTCCGGAGCTCCGGAACGAGGCGTTGTACTACCGTGCCAAGGCATACCTCAACCAGAAAGCCGACAAGAAGGCAATGGATGACCTTCAGCTGCTGGCCAAAGACACCCGTACCCTTTATGGAGCCGAAGCCAAATATCTGGTGGCATTACAATGGTACAATGCCGGTAATTATGCCTCTGCAGAAAAGGAAATCCTTAATTTCATCGACCAAAGCACACCGTATGCCTACTGGCTGGCACGCAGTTTCATCCTTCTGTCTGATGTATATGTAGCCATGGACAAGAAGCTCGATGCACGCCAATACCTATTGAGCCTGCAGCAGAACTACCAGGCCGACGACGATATAGCAAGCATGATTAACGAAAGACTGGAGAAATTGAAGTAAGAAATATAGCACATTATGAAAAAGATACAATATATCCTCGCAGGAACTATGCTTGTCTCCCTCTCTTTGGGAGCACAAGCCCAGACACAACCCCAAGACACCACCATGAACCGTACGGTAGTCGTGGAACAAGAATATAATCCGGACATCATGGATGCCTCCAAAGTGAACGTGCTTCCCAGGGTGGAACCTCCTACCGTCAGCAAAAAGGCGGTGGAATATGACGCCACCCTGATGCCGGCAACCCAAATCCCCGCAGGTATCATGCAAGCCTATACCGGAAAAGAGACGCAGGCGAAAGCGCTGCCCGGATATGTACGCTTGGGATACGGTAACTACGGTAACCTCGATGTACGCGCCAACTACCTCTTCTCTTTATCCCCCAAAGACCGCCTCAACCTGACATTCACAATGGATGGCATGATGGCAAACTGGACTTGCCGGATAATGGCGGGAAGTGGAATTCATTCTACTACCGTACCCATGCTGCCATGGATTATGTACATGCCTTCAGCAAAGTCGATTTGAATATTGCCGGAAAGTTCAACCAAAGCAATTTCAACTTCCTGCCCGACTTCGTCAGCAACAAGCAGAAATTCGTTTCGGGTGATGTACATTTCGGGGTAAGTTCCACGAGCGACGATATGCCTCTCCAATTCCGTGCCGAAACCAGTTTGTTGGTCTACCAGCGCCAACACGACCTCATGGTGAGCAATATCAAAGAAAATATCGTGCGTACCAAAGCCGATGTCACCGGTTCCATCTCCGATGAGCAGACCATCGGCATGGCTTTTGCCATGGACAATACATTCTACAGCGACGGACGTTTCGAGAATCACACCGACGTAGACTTCAATCCATACTATCTCTTTCAGAATGACGACTGGAAAATACGTCTCGGCGCACACGTCGACCTGGCTTTCGGCTTCGGCAAGAAGTTCCGCGCCGCTCCCGACGTAGAAATACAATACATCTTCTCGGACAGCTACATCCTCTACGCACAAGGTAAGGGAGGACGGCTACAGAACGATTTCCGCCGTCTGGAAACCATTACGCCTTATGGCATTACAAACCAGCAGCTTGACAATACCTACGAACAGCTCAACGCAGCCATCGGCTTCAAGGCAAGTCCGGTCAGCGGATTGTGGTTCAACCTATACGGCGGGTATCAAGATTTGAAAAACGACCTGATTGACACTCCGACTGTCAAGTCCGACGGGATAAGCAATGTTTTCCTCACAGAAGACACCAAGAACCTCTATGCCGGAGCCGACCTGAGCTACAACTACAAGGATGTTTTCTATCTCGCCGCCAATGCCGTCTATCGCCATTGGACAACGGACTCAGACGGTTCTGATGTCGTAGTAAGTTTCAAACCGGCCGTAGAAGGCAATCTCAATCTCAAGGTACGCCCCATCTCCCACTGCTTGTCGGCATCGGCTATCAGCACATCTCACGCCAAGGCGTGGAGGGCAACAAGGCAGACCCCGTCAGCAATCTCTATCTAAACGGCAGCTACGAACTCTTCAAAGGAATCTCCGTGTATGCGCGCGTGAACAACTTGCTGAACAAAGATTACCAGTACTACTGGGGATACCCTTCAGAAGGTCTCAGTTTCTTAGGTGGAGTAAGCTTCCTCTTTTAATAGAGGTAGCACAAGCCGAAGCTCTAATTTGAACAAAAAAGGTCATTTTTGCTAAATTCTCCTTATATTATAAGGTGGGAAGAATCTTTTTTTCCTACTTTTGCGGGCGAATTCAGTGGCGGGAGTCACTAAAAAACAGAAATTTATGCAGAAAAACCTTGTCATAGTCGAGTCTCCGGCGAAAGCAAAAACCATCGAGAAATTCCTTGGAAAAGATTTCAAAGTCCTTTCCAGCTACGGCCATATACGTGATTTGAAGAAAAAAGAATTCAGTATTGACGTAGACAAAGACTTCAAACCGCATTACGAGATACCGGCGGATAAAAAGAAACTCGTAACCCAGTTGAAAGAAGAAGCCGAGCAGGCAGAAACCGTATGGCTGGCTTCCGATGAGGACCGCGAAGGGGAAGCCATCGCATGGCACTTGTACGAAGTGCTGAAACTGAAACCGGAACACACCAGACGTATCGTCTTCCATGAAATCACCAAAGGTGCCATCCTGAAAGCGATAGAAAATCCCCGTGACATTGACATCAACCTGGTCGATGCCCAGCAAGCCCGACGTATCCTGGACCGTATCGTAGGTTTTGAACTTTCACCGGTATTGTGGAAGAAAGTGAAACCTGCCCTTTCTGCAGGCCGTGTACAGTCCGTAGCCGTCCGTCTCATTGTAGAGCGCGAACGCGAGATACATGCATTCCAAACCGAAGCATCCTACCGTGTTACCGCCGTATTCCTCGTTCCGGACACTGACGGCAAAACAGTGGAAATGAAAGCCGAACTGGCGCACCGGCTCAAGACAAAGGCAGAAGCCCGGAAATTGCTGGAGAGCTGTAAAGCAGCTACGTTTACCATCAGCGACATCACTACCCGTCCGCTGAAGAAAACTCCCGCCGCCCCGTTCACCACCTCTACCTTGCAGCAGGAGGCTGCCCGCAAACTGGGATTCACCGTGGCACAGACCATGATGGTGGCGCAACGTCTGTACGAATCCGGATTGATAACCTACATGCGTACCGACTCCGTCAACCTTTCCGAACTTGCCGTCAACGCCAGCCGTGAAACCATCTCCAACCTGATGGGCGAACGTTACGTACACAACCGCCACTTCGCCACCAAGACCAAAGGAGCGCAAGAAGCCCACGAAGCTATCCGCCCCACCTATATGGAGAATGCCAAGATAGAAGGTACCCCGCAGGAAAGAAAGCTGTACGACCTCATCTGGAAACGTACCATCGCCTCGCAGATGGCAGATGCCGAAGTGGAAAAGACAACCGTAACCATTGCTATCAGCAACGAGACGGAGACTTTCACTGCAACCGGCGAAGTGGTGAAATTCGACGGTTTCCTCCGTGTCTACCGCGAATCATACGATGATGACGTAGAAACCCAGGAAGATGAGGCACGCCTACTGCCCCCTCTGAAAAAAGGACAGAAGCTCGAACATGAAGGTATCACTGCTACCGAACGTTTCACCCAACACCCTCCCCGCTACACGGAAGCAAGCCTTGTGCGCAAATTGGAGGAACTGGGTATCGGACGTCCGTCTACCTATGCTCCTACCATTTCCACCATCCAGCAACGCGAATACGTGATAAAAGGAGAAAAAGCAGGTGAAGAACGCACCTACAATGTGCTTAACCTGCAGGGTAATGAAATAACGGACAACAACCATACAGAAATCACCGGAGCCGAAAAGTCAAAACTGATGCCGACAGACACCGGTATTGTGGTCAATGACTTCCTGATAGAGTACTTCCCGGACATCCTTGACTACAACTTCACAGCGAGCGTCGAAAAGCAATTCGACGAAATAGCCGAAGGTGACAAGCAATGGACCGCCATTCTGAAAACATTCTATAAGAAATTCCATCCTTCGGTGGAGAACACGCTTGCCGCGAAAACCGCCCACAAGGCAGGCGAACGGATTCTAGGAACAGACCCCGTCAGCGGAAAACAAGTGTCTGTAAAAATCGGACGTTTCGGCCCAGTAGCACAGATAGGTACTGCCGAAGATGAGGAAAAGCCCCGTTTCGCCCAGGTAAAAAAAGAAATGTCCATCGAGACCATTACGCTGGAAGAAGCGCTGGAGCTGTTCAAACTTCCCCGTACTCTCGGAGAGTACGAAGGCAAGAATGTAGTCGTAGGTGCGGGACGTTTCGGACCTTATATCCAGAACAACGGCTTGTATGCTCATTACCCAAGACAATGGACCCGATGACTGTTACGCTGGAAGAAGCTATTGAACTTTTGCAAAAGAAACAAGAAGCAGAAGCCCAGAAACATATCAAGAAGTTTGAGGAAGAACCGGAACTGGAAATCCTGAATGGACGCTATGGCCCTTACATCGCTTATAAAGGCAGCAACTACAAGATTCCTAAAGACATCATCTCAAGACCTGAACCTCAGGCTTGTCTGGAAATTGTGAAACTGCAAAGCGACAAGGATACGGGCAAGTCTAAGCGGACTGCAAAGGCGGTGAAAGCAACGAAAACGACTAAAACAACCGCCAAGCAACTGCCAAAACAAGCAAGACAAAATAGGACTTAGTCTACACGTATAAAATGGGAGAAAGGAGACGATAATTTAAACTTCTATTATTTCTACCACAAGAATAAATATTGCACTATAAAAAAATAAGCCCGAAGAAGTATCCTCGGGCTTATTCTTTTATAGTACAATGTTTACATCCTATCCGGCACCTCAATTCCCAGCAATCCCATACCTAAGCGTACCACCTTGGCTACATTCTCGGACAATGCAAGGCGGAATACCTTCACTGCTTCGTTCTCCTCACGCAAAATGCTGAAGTCATGGTAGAACTGATTATATTCCTTCACAAGGTCATACGTATAGTTTGCAATGATGGACGGACTGTAGTCCTCACCTGCCTGCTTCACAATAGCGGCAAAGTCGGCAACCATCTGTATCAGTCCCTCTTCCTTCTCACTCAGTTCAATGCCGGCAGGCAACTGGGCAGGGATTTCGATACCGGCCTCTTTTGCCTTGCGGAGAACAGACTGGATACGTGCATAAGTATATTGGATGAACGGCCCCGTATTACCATTAAAGTCGATGGACTCTTTTGGATTGAATGTCATGTTCTTGCGGGCATCCACTTTCAGGATGAAGTACTTTAAGGCACCCAGACCAACGATACGGGCGATATTGTCTGCCTCTTCCTTTGTCAGACCATCCAGCTTACCCAGTTCATTGCTGGTTTCCTTGGCTGTATCAATCATCTCCGCCATCAAGTCGTCAGCATCAACTACTGTACCTTCGCGGCTCTTCATCTTGCCCTCGGGAAGTTCCACCATACCGTAAGAGAAGTGCACCAACCTTTACCCCATTCGAAGCCCAGTTTGTCGAGCAGGATGGACAATACCTGGAAATGGTAATTCTGTTCGTTGCCTACCACATAAATCATCTTGTCGATGGGATAATCTGCAAAGCGGAGTTTGGCAGTACCTATATCCTGCGTCATGTAGACGGATGTACCGTCCGCACGCAACAGTAGCTTGTGGTCCAACCCCTCACCCGTGAGGTCTGCCCATACAGAGCCATCTTCTTTCCGGTAGAAGAAGCCTTTCTCCAGGCCCTCCATTACCTTCTCCTTACCTTCGAGGTACGTGTTTGATTCGTAATATATCTTATCAAAAGTTACACCCATCATACGGTAAGTCTCGTCAAAACCTGCATACACCCAGTCGTTCATCTTCTTCCAGAGCGCACGTACTTCCGGGTCATTGGCCTCCCACTTTACCAGCATTTCACGAGCCTCCTTCATCAAAGGAGATTCAGCTTCCGCCTTGGCTTTGGCTTCTTCCTCATTCATGCCTTCGCTTTGGAACTTGGCCATCAGTTCTTTCACTTCCGCTTTATAATGCTTGTCGAAGGAAACATAGTAATCGCCAATCAAGTGATCTCCCTTCTTGCCGGATGATTCGGGAGTTTCACCATTTCCGTACTTCTGCCATGCCAACATGGACTTGCAGATATGAATTCCACGGTCATTGACAATATTTGTCTTTACTACCTTATTACCGTTGGCAGCCACTATATTAGCCAGCGCATTTCCTAAAAGATTATTGCGTACATGGCCCAAATGAAGCGGTTTGTTGGTGTTGGGAGAAGAATACTCAATCATCACCAATGGAGAGTTGTCAGTAACAGCCACGATACCGTACTGCTTGTCCGCATGAATGCCATTCAACAATTCTATCCACGCAGAGGAGGCAATGGTCAGGTTCAGGAAGCCCTTGATGACATTAAATGCTGCAACCGAAGGCTCGTTTGCCTGCAAGTATTCACCGATTTCCTGGGCCGTCTGCTCCGGTCCTTTCTTGGACATACGGAGAAAAGGGAATACAACCAGCGTGAGGTGTCCCTCAAATTCTTTCTTGGTTTTCTGCAACTGCACTTGTGCGGCAGGAACATCCTGTCCGTAAAGCGCTTTCAGTCCGCCGATGACGGACGATACCAGTTTCTGTTCTATATTCATGATTCAAATGTATTTTCCTGCGTGCAAAGATAGCGTAAACCGAAATCAGTACAAAACAAGCAGGCTTGTTTTTATGGCCTCACAAGATATTCAACATACAAAGAGGGGACGCTCCTTGTAAAAACGTCCCTCTTTGTATGTTGAGTATACTGTTCTTATTCAGCTGTCAATTCCGTACCTGGTTTGAATTTAACAACTTTCTTTGCAGCAATCTCGATAGGCTTTTTAGTAGAGGGGTTGATACCCATACGCGCTCCTCTTTCCACCACACTGAAAGTTCCAAAACCAACCAATGATACTTTATCACCGGCCTTCATTGCTTAGTGACTGATGCGATAAATGCATCCAATGCTTTCTTTGAATCAGTCTTTGACAAACCAGACTCCGCTGCCATAGCGCTAATAAGTTCCGCCTTATTCATAATGCTTAAAATTAATTAATATGTTACACAAAAGATATTTTTACTTTTCATCACAAACCTCCACAAAAATAGAGCAATATTTCTGAATATCAAATAAAAACATTAAAAAAATATTGGAAAACAACGAAAAAGAAGGAATAGAATCTGCTTTTTCTGTTATAGAACAGAATTTATTCGTATTTTTGCCGGAGAAAGCAAAAACAGGCAACTGTTTTTGAACTGTAAAATGAATTGAAACAACAGATTATGAATACTATACCTACTGTAACCAAGAACCTTTTAATCATTAATGTGCTGATGTTTCTGGGTACCATCGTCGCCCAAAGCTACGGCATCGACCTCGCCCAATATCTGGGATTGCATTTTTTCCTTGCCGAAGATTTCAATGCAGCACAATTGATAACATATATGTTCATGCACGCCGGATTCGCGCACATATTTTTCAACATGTTTGCTGTATGGATGTTCGGACGTATTTTAGAGCAGGTATGGGGGCCAAAACGATTTCTGTTCTACTATCTGGTGTGCGGTATAGGAGCCGGAATTATCCAGGAGGTGGTACAGTATATTCATTATGAGACAGTACTTTCCGCCTATGACAGCGTAAATACTGGCATGGCCATCATCCGATGGAGGAATATCTCAATATGATGACTACCGTGGGAGCTTCGGGAGCAGTATACGCCATTCTGCTGGCATTCGGCATGTTGTTCCCCAACCAGCAAATGTTCATCTTCCCGTTACCGGTTCCCATCAAGGCCAAATATTTTGTTATCGGATATGCCTTGATTGAACTTTATGCCGGATTTGCAAACAGTGCAGGAGACAATGTGGCTCACTTCGCACATCTGGGTGGTATGGTATTCGGCTTTATCCTAATTATGTACTGGAGAAAAAAGAATAGAGGAAATGGCTACTATTATAACTGATTTGAAAGAAACCTTCCGTAGGGGGAACATTTATATCCAACTGATTTACATCAATGTAGCGGTATTCATACTTACTACGCTAACCGAAGTCATGTTCCAGTTGTTCAACCGGAGTATAGCAGGCGTATTCGAATGGTTGGAACTGCCGGCATCAGTCCTACGCTTCATCCTGCAACCATGGTCACTACTGACATATATGTTCATGCATGCAGGATTCATGCACATTCTTTTCAATATGCTGTGGCTTTACTGGTTCGGTGCACTGTTCCTGAGTTTCTTCTCTGCAAAGCATCTCCGGGTGTATACATTCTGGGAGGAATTTGCGGCGGTCTGCTCTATATGGCCGCCTATAACATTTTCCCGTATTTCCGTCCCATGACAGACTATTCTTTCATGCTGGCGCTTCTGCTCTGTACTTGCCATTGTAGCCGCCACCGCCTATCGCGAGCCCAACTATC
>ENA-OQAA01000859-OQAA01000859.1-human-gut-metagenome-genome-assembly--contig:-NODE-859-length-18424-cov-6.601574_pt1 | contig 18424 bp, 17 predicted proteins | sample MGYA00242489_ERZ504515 | MGnify/ENA primary metagenome ERZ504515 (study PRJEB26092, sample SAMD00036237) | human gut metagenome | host: Homo sapiens | study: EMG produced TPA metagenomics assembly of... | reverse complement strand
TGATCACGTTTCCTTCTGCATCGGTCCAGTTTACAAAACGGAATCCTTCGTTTGCCACTGCGATAACTTCTGCTTTTTCTCCTTTTTTGTAGCTTCCGTCTGCTGAATCAATGGTTACAGTTCCCATTGTATTGTCATTGGCTTTGATCGTTACATGGAAGATTTCTTCTGGCACTTCTTCTTTCACAAAGTTTGCAGTCAGATCTGTATTTTCTGTGATTGCAAACTTGTATGCTGCTTCTGTGCTGACTTCTTCCTCTGTTCCGGTCTTTGTCCAGTTTACAAAGCGGAATCCTTCCTTCGCTTCTGCTTTGACTGTTACCTCAGTTCCTGCTTCATAGGAATCCTGCTGTGGTTCTACACTCACGATTCCCATTTCTTCTGCATTCGCTGCTGCCTTCAATGTGAAGTTCTCTTTTTCCGGCTCTGTAAATGTAAACTTAAATGGAGCTGGAATTGATTCATTTCCTGCGTTATCTACTGCTGTAATACGTACCTCATAAACAGTTCCGACTTCCAGTTTATCCATTGTAAATTCTGTGTTCTTACTGTCCCCGATCTTCACACCATTCTGATAAATATTATAGCTTGCCACGTCTGTGTCAGCCGGTGCTGTCCATGTCAGCTTTGCTGAATCCTCATCAACAGGTGTTGCTTTGATTTCTGTAGCGACTCCCGGTTTTACCACATCTGTTGTTGTAATTCCGTGAATTTCAATCGCATTTTCAGACGGCACATCTTTTGTATTCAGCGCAAAAATGTTAAAGTCATAAGTCACACCCGATTCCAATCCTTCAATCCGGATTCGCGTATCTGAGGTCTTGACTTCCTGATCATTCCATTTTACAAGATAAGATGCTGCACCCTTTACCTGACCCCATTCCAGAATCACAGCTGAACTTTCAACATGTACTGCTTCTCCTTGTACTTCTCCGATTTCCGGAACATTTGGATCTCCAAGTGCTTCCATCGCCGCATTCAGAGCTGCTGCTGCTTTTTCAACCGCATCCTGATCTGCATCCGCATTATTCATTACTTCTACTGCCACTTTGTATGCTTCCTTAAATGCTTCCCATTTGTCCGCATCATATGCGCCCTCTATGAGTCCGGCCCCGCTTTCGATGGCTGTCTGAAGATCCGCTTTATTCACCTCCGCTGCCTGTACCGGTGCGAAGATTTTTAAGTAGTCAAGGTTTGCCTGTGTTTTTCCGTCACGAGCTACAATTGTGCATCTGATTGTATGCTGTTTGTTCTCAAGATTATTTGCTTCAAAAATCTTCTGCTGTGGATCTCCTCCACCGGATCCCGCTAATGATACATTTTCAGCTTTTCCACCATCAATGCTTACATCATAACTTGCAAAGTTTGCATGTTTCTGTGCATAAACTTCAATTCCAGTTCCTGTAAACGTATATTCAAAATATTTACCTGCCTGGTTTCCAGTTGAAGGAACTTCTGTCTTTGTCTTTCCATGATGTTTCTCCGGCTCTCCAGCCATGTAGACCATTCAGAGCCGCTCCAGCTAATCGCATCATTTCTCTTTCCATCCTCAGATGCATCTTCTACGATCGTCTCTCCGGAACCAAGGTCTCCAAAGAGTGCCACAGTCAGTTTACAGCTTCCGCTCACTTCAGAATCGGCATTTGCTGTTGCTGTGATCGTCACTTCTCCGTTTTTCTTGTGAACTGTCACCAGTCCGTTTTCATCTACGGATGCGATGCTTGTATCAGAAGAAGTCCATGTAACACTCTTGTCTTTTGTATCTCCCGGTGTTACTTTTGCCTGCATCTGTACAGTGCCTTCTTTTCCGATCGTTGTAATTCCGGAAACTGTAGATACTTCTACTTTCTCCGGCAGTGTGATCGTATTATCCAGAATATTCAGAGCATCCAGTTCTACTTTTGTACCAGAACTTGCATCTACTTTTTCATTGAGCACTTTCAGCTCTAATGTATGTGTACCATGCTTCAGATCATCCTTTTTAAATACAACCTGCTGACGTTTTGTAGTAGAACTGTATGTATCTACCTTTCCGCAAGACTCTCCGTCAATAAATACTTCGTATTTTCCACGGTCTGTATTTGTACAAGTAATCACTTCGATGCCTGTTCCCACAAACTCCAGTTCTACAGTCTCTTTTCCTGTCGGTTTGTTCAGATACTTGATCGTATCCTTGTAGTTGCCTTCGTTTGCTGTGTCCCAGTCACCCCATGCACCTGTATACACAATATGCGGATCCTTATTATCAATCTTTCCTGCTCCAAGCGGCTCTGTCAGCTCTACTTTTTCACTGAGCTTTGTCTCTTTGCCATCGACTACTGCTGATACCTGATATCGGATCGTACCCAATGCCTTATCTGCATTTTTATCAATGTATTCTGTTTTTTCTACACCGCCTGCAATTTTCTGTACGTCTCCGGACTCAATCTGACGATATACATTGTAAGTAATGTCTTTGTCTTTTTTCGTCTTGACTTCATCCCATGTCAGTTTTCCTGTATTATCATCTGTACGTTTTGCAGATAATCCTGTCGGTGCCTCCCCTTTCACAGGAACATCTTTGACATAATACGTCTGTCCGGCCTGTGTCTCAAAGGAAACTCTGTCCTGAGATTCTACTTTTACATCTACAACATTTCCATTTGCATCTGTAATTGTTGCAAAGGAAGCATTTGGAACCTGAACAGTTGCTGTTCCTCCGTTATTTGAAAGAATCTCTGCGCTTGTCAGATGTTTGTTCTTCCAGTTCATGGATACTTCAAAGTTTCCGCGTGCAACCAGTCCGCTGACACTTCCTGATGCCCATGCATCCGGCAGTGCAGGAAGCATATTGATATATCCCATGTTGCTCTGCAGAAGCATCTCTGCAACACCTGATGTCATCCCAAAGTTTCCGTCGATCTGGAATGGCGGATGCGTATCCCAGAGATTGGTCATAATTCCGTTTTTAAACAGATCTGTGATCAGCTTATATGCACGGTTTCCATCTGCCAGTCTTGCCCATGTATTGATTCGCTGTCCCATTCCCCAGCCGGTACTTTCATCTGTACGGTTGTTCATGGACACTCTTGCTGCCTCAAAGTACTCCGGTGTATCAGATGAGATCAGATCTCCCGGGAAAAGTCCCAGCATATGGGAAATATGTCTGTGCCCGTATCCCTGTCCCATACTGTTTACAGTCGTTTCTTCATACCACTCTTTGATCTGTCCGCTATCGCCAATCTCGATCGGTCCTTTTAACCTGGACTGATGATCTTTCCATGTTGCCACCAGATCCGCATCAACACCAAGAGTTTCTGCTGCTTTGATAGTATCCTCATATAACTGCCAGATCAGTGTCTGCTCATAAGTATTACCTGCCGTTCTTGGTCCATGCTCCGGTGAATAACTTGGTGAAGATACCAGATGTCCGGTTCCATCATCTATCAAAATATTATCGTAGAAAATTGCCTCTTCCTTCATCATTGGATAGATGTAATTTTGCATATAGGATACATCACCTGTAAATTCATAGTATTCCCAGCAATTCTGAAGAATCCACGGTACCGCTGCCGGTGACCATCCCCAGTCAAATGACCATCCCGGACAAGTCCATCCAAACGGATTGTTCTGGTATGTGCCATAAATCCCTGATCCACACCTGCATAAATTTTTGCAGTAACACGTCCTGGTTCTCTTAAAGAATCTACGTACGAAATCAACGGCTGCGCACACTCTGCATATTCGTAGAATAGGTCGGCCAGTAGTTCATCTGCAGATTAACATTCATATGATAGTCAGAATGCCATGCTGAGCTGTTCGCTCCAACCCAGATTCCCTGAAGGTTAGACGGAAGTGTCGCTCTGGACGGATCATCTTCCGGTGTCTCTCTGGAAGACTCAATTGTCAGATAACGGCCGTACTGGAACAGCATCACTTCCAGGTAGCGTCTCTCCTGCTCGCTTGCTGAACCATCATTATAAGCTTTCAACAGTTTATCTGTTGTCTTCTCAGAAGGAACCTGTCCAAGATCCAGATTGACACGGCCAAAGATAGAAGAGTAATCATCCACATGTGCCTGTTTCAAAGTATCATAAGAATCATTTACTACAGTATCTGCTGCTTTATCTACATAAGCACGCACTCTGGAAGCGACCTGCTCCTGGCTTTCCCCTGTGCGATATACCGGATAATCATTCTTGTAATCTGTTCCAATCGATGTAATAATCGTAACAGCCTTTGCATCCTTGACTGTGACCTTTTCGTCTCCGTCTTCTGTTGTTCCGCCTTCTGTCAGAACCTTTGTCTGAGAGCTGAATCTCATCTGATTGTCTTTCAGCTGTCCGTCGATGGAAATCAGCGCATCCTTAACTGTTGTTTCCCTCTCTCTCTGGTAAGACTGCGCCTGTATTGTATTTTTGTTGCTTCCACCGCCTGCTTCATTATCCGGCTCCACTCTGACATCCAGATTCAGCTTATCGCCACCTTCCGCAGTCAGTCGTGTCACAAGTACATTGTCCGGATAACTTACAAAGTTCTCACGAGTATAATGTGTATCCCCGTTATCATACTCAACTCCGGCAATTGCCGTATTCAGATCCAGTGTTCTCTCGTAATTTTCAACGTCTTTGTCCGAGATACCTTTAAAATCCAGATACATATTTCCGTAACTCAGATAATATCCGTATCCGTTTACTCCTGCATCATCACTTAAACCTACCAGTCTCCACACCTACTGCTTGCTGCATCATTGTCCCCATTAGCAAACAGTTGCTGAATCTCTTTTACTGTCTGTCCGTTTCTTCCTTTTTCTTCCAGGTTTCCTCCGTTATAATCCGGACGGCTTTCGCTTGGTCCGCCGGACCAGAGTGACTTCTCATTCAACTGAATACGCTCTGTCTGCACACCACCAAATACACTTGCCCCGATTCCACTGTTTCCGATTGGAAGAGACCATTTTTCCCATCCATCATAACTATCCGGTGCTGCGCTTGTATATCTCAGCTTTAATTCGCTCCTGTCCTGAGATTCTTCTGCATGAACGACTGAATTGGAAACCGGAACTGCAGATGCTGCAACCACTGCTGCCAGTGCACTGGCCAGAACACGTTTTGTCTGTTTCTTTCTCCTTGTTTTCATGTATACCCTTTTTCCTCTCAAAATTTAAAATAAAATCTTACTGACTATACCTCTCTTAACCTCCTTCTTCACCTTAAACTGAAGATTTGTAATGGTTATAACATAATCAATTCGGAAAGTAAATTTACAAAACTACTACTTTATGTCATTATTTTACTGTTTCAGAAAAATGTGGCAGATTTTTAACCTTTTACACAAAAGGGACTACTCTTTCGAATAGTCCCCTGTCTCTTATTCTAATTCTTCTCCGTTGGATGCAATGACCTTCTTATACCAGTAGAAAGAATCTTTTCTGCTTCTTTCCATAGATCCGTTTCCGTCATCATCCATATCTACATAGATAAAGCCATATCGTTTTCTCATCTCTCCGGTAGATGCGCTGACAAGGTCAATACATCCCCACGGTGTAAATGCGATCAGTTCTACTCCGTCATCGATTGCCTCTGACATTGCTCTGACATGATCCTTCAAATATGCGATACGATAGTCATCATGGATGCTTCCATCCGCTTCTACAGTATCAATCGCACCGAGTCCGTTTTCTACAATCATAATCGGCACCTGATAACGTCCATAGATCTCATTCAGAATGTATCGCAGTCCGTCCGCATCCATACCCCATCCCCAGTCAGAATACTGGATGTATGGGTTTTTATATCCGAGTACCAGATTGCCTGCCCGTCTTTTGGTGCATCTGTATGTGTCGTCTCACAGCTTGTGCTGTAGTAGGAAAAACTGAAGAAATCGGCTCTTCCTTCTTTTAAAATCTCCAAATCCTCTTCCGGGACTTCAAATGACACGCCGTCTTCTCTCCACATTCTCTTCGCAAATACCGGATAATGTCCGCGGATCATCACGTCCCCGCTGTAATAGAAATCTTCCTGCATCTTATGCTGTGCACGCAGAACATCCTGCGGATCACAAGTCAGCGGATATGTCGTCATACCTGCGATCATGCATCCTACCACATATTCCGGATACTGCTCATGAGCAAGCTTTACCGCTCTGGCGCTTGCCACAAACTGATTGTGAAGTCCTGCATACGCATTTTCCAGCATCTGTTTCGGAGCATTCGGAACGAAATTCTTCATCATCAGCTGACTGTTGATCTCATTGAATGTAAGCCAGTATCTGACCAGTCCTTTATATTCTTCAAAGATCACTTTTGCATATTTTTCAAACGCATCCACCAACTGACGGTTCGTCCATCCGCCTAACACTTCCTCCAGATACAGTGGTGTATCATAATGGCACATCGTCACAAGCGGCTCGATGTCGTATTTTCTCAGTTCTGTAAATACATTCCGGTAAAATTCGATTCCCTCACGGTTGGGCTCCTCTTCAATTCCCTTCGGGAAAATCCGGGACCAGGAAATCGACATACGGAACATCTTAAATCCCATTTCTGCAAATAATGCAATGTCTTCTTTATAATGATGATAAAAATCAATCGCCTTGTGGTTCGGATAATAATATCCGTCCAGCACTGCATAGGATGCACCTTCCGGTATCCGGGAAAATCCGCCCACCATGCCTTCTGTTCCGTCCGGCATGCGGTACGTGATCCCTCTTGATTTCTTTGCGGAACCACCTGTTGTCACATCTGTTTTGGCCGGTCCTCTTCCACCTTCGTTCCAGCCGCCTTCACACTGGTTCGCGGCTGTAGCGCCGCCCCAGTAAAAATTCTTTGGAAAACTCATTGCTCTTTTACTCCTTTCATCGAATCACATGCAGCATGTCCTCACCATGTACATGGCGGTCATGATCTTTTTCTACAATATCCAAATACTCATCCGTGTTTGTTATGATCACAGGAATCTCACAGCTGTAACCTTCCTGTTCGATTTTTTCTTTCTCAAAGGATACAAGAAGCTGCCCTTTTTTCACGCAGTCTCCCTGCTGTACATGAGTTTCGAAATATTTTCCATCCAGATTCACCGTATTGATTCCGATGTGGATGAGCGCTTCACATCCACCCTCACTGGCAAGCCCGATCGCATGTTTTGTCGGGAACAGCACACGTACAGTACCGTCAAACGGTGCATATACATTTCCATTTTCCGGGATTACAAGACAACCCTTTCCAAGCGCTTCATTCGCAAATGCTCATCTGCCGCTTCGGAAAGTGGCTTGATCATACCGTCTGCCGGCATTGCGAGCATCTCTTTTTCTTTTAAAAGCGCCGGAGCAGCTTCTTTTTTCTCTTCCGTCTTCTCTTCTTTTGACACTGACTTGATGTCTGTTTCTACTACATCATTCAAATATTCATAATCGGAATCTTTGTAAACCAGCATACCAAGAACAAAAGATACCACAAACGGAACGATCGCAGATAATGCGATTCCGATAAGTTCGGTCCGTCCGGATTGACAAATCCAAGAAGACCGATGATTCCCATTCCCGCATAGCTGTACATCGCCAGGTTGCTGAGTGCAACTACAACACCACTTGCAGCACCACCGATACAGCAGATGGCAAACATCTTCTTACGAGGAAGTGTCACACCGTAAGTTCCCGGCTCTGTCACTCCGAAGATTGCAGAAATAAAGGACGGCAGTGCCACTTCTTTGAGTTTTGCATCTTTTGTCTTTAAGATGATTGAGAGCAGAACTCCGCATGTAGCAAAGGATGCACCGTAGGAAAATGCCAGCAGCTGGCTTGGATTTCCTGCGAGCAGATCCATAAACGCAAAAATTGTAAGAACACCATGGATACCGAACAATACAAAAATCTGCCAGCATCCGCCCAGAATCAGTCCTGCAAGCAGCGGTGAGAATTCACAGATACTTGTGAGAACAACATTAAGTCCCGCACCGATCATATTTGCCAGAGGTCCGATCACAATAAAGGTCAGCGGGAAAATAATGATCAATGTAAGCATCGGTGTCATAAAACCTTTGATCATCTTCGGAAGCACTTTGTCAAACCACTTATACAGCGGAACTGCTGCCAGAAGACCAAATAAAATCGGCAGGAATGTAGAAGTATAGGTCGTATTTACGACATATCCCCATAAATTGATGTCTACATTCTGAATTGCCGGATAACACATTGCAGCTGCCAGGATCAGTCCGAAGAATGGATCGATCTGGAATTTTTTTGCAAAGTTAAATCCAAGAATCAGCGGCAGGAAATAGAAGAAACAGTCTCCTGCTGCATTCATCAGCATATAAATTCCATCTGTCGGTTTGATTCCGACAAATGTCAGAAGGACTAACAGCCCTTTGATAATACCGCAGGCACAGAGCAGATGAAGAGTCGGTCCCATACCACCCATGATTGTTCCCAGAACTTTCTCGAGGGGACTCTTCTTTTTCGCATTTTTCTGTTCTTTGTTCTCTGCCTGCATGGCGTCTAAGCCAAGCTGGCTGCATACTTCATCGTATACATCCGCCACGTGCTCCCCGATGACTACCATGTATTCTCCCATGGCTTTCATCACGGTCACCACACCGTCCATATTTTTGATGACCTCATCATTTGCGATGGATTCATCAATCAGACGGAATCTTAATCTTGTAACGCAGTGTCTTAAACTTTCAACATTTTCTTTTCCACCGACATTTTTAATAATGTCTGCGGCTAAACTTGAGTATTTACCCATGTCATCCTCCTTATATACAGTTTTCATTGTATAAAGGTGTAGCCAACTTAATGTTACCATCCTGACAAAGCAGAAACACTCCTCATCTGTGCGCGCTTCCGATGATTCGCTAATCTCTGCTCTTATATATAACGCGTTCAATATGAATAGTCAGATATAATTTTTCTTCATCTGAAAGTTCCTTTTCATATTTACGCGATATAAACTCTGCGATTTTTTCCACACACTTATAAGAAGTGCGGTACTTTTGCCGAATTGTATTGAAAAGTTCGTTGTCCTGATCGTCTTCATACTCTTTATCTGTCAGAAGACGCTGTGCAAAGAACTTCAAATGGGTAATAAAACGATAATAATAAACCGATTCTGTATTAAACTCTACGGAAAAATAATAACGGACAATATTGGAAATCTCCTGCATCAGCTTTGTGACTTCCATCGTCTGCTTTAAGTTCTCATTGTCCATCTCTGCATTGACAATGTGCAGGGTAATAAAACCAATCTCATCTTCCGGTAATTCTACCTTGAACGTCTGATTGATCATCTTCCAGACCTTCTTCGCCGCCTGATATTCTTTCTCATAAAAACGCTTGATATCCCACAGCATGGAATTCTTCACCACAACACCGTCCAGATATCTGGTGATTGCCATATAAATATGGTCGCTTAATGAAATATAGATTGCTTCATTTAGTTTTCTTTCCAGTGTTTGTGTGAGCATCTCCACAATCTCTGTCGTGATCTGAATATATTCCATAGGAATCTCAGAGATAATCTCCTGAAAATGCTGTTTCTGAGCAGTGTCCTTCAAAACAAACACTTTGTTGATCAGCTTTTCTGATAAAAGGTCTCCCGCCTTTTTCTTGTAGGCGATTCCTTTTCCGCAGACAACCTGCTCTTCTCCATTCTCATCTTTTATGATCACGACATTGTTGTTCAATATCCTGTCTATCCGCATCTTTTCCCCTTCTTAATACATAATAAAAACCTATCTGCACGAAAAACCAGTCCTGTCTCTGCTGCAAATAGGTTTTGTTCTTATTTATTCTATTATTTATATTGTTTACATGTCAACATTTCTTCTGCATAAATATTTTGTGCAAAATAACTATTTCAAGAATGTTTTTTTGTGTATATTTTCAGAGATAGAAAGTAGCTGATCACCATCAACACTGCTGCCATCACCAGACAACCAATGATCCAAATACTTTTTTCCACCTGCATGATTTCCTCCAGCCCGATATTAAACACGCTGAGCAAAAACGCAATTACAAGTCCTACCATCGCAAGAAATGTAAAAATCACACCTTTCAAATTACCAAGCCAGAAATATGCTACATAGCTCACTGCAAAGTAAATCACACCTCCGACTACACCGATTCCCCATGTCGGAAGTGCGTCTTCCAGGGTGATCGTCCGATATCCATACACATAGATCAATACAAACACAAATGAATAAAGTGTCATACCTCCCTGTACGATCAGACCGCCCAGATATTTGGACAGAACAATCTCGCTTTTGCTCAGCGGATAGGTGAGCTGAATCCGGTCAAATTCTGCCTTTTCATCCTGTTCCACCGTCATCTGAAGCAGTGTACTTCCCATCACAGGAAATAGGAGTACTACAATCAGCAAAAATCCATAGGCACCTCTCATAAATTCACTGATCGCTGTCAGCGCAGACGTAAATATCATAGAAGCCAGCCAGTTGATCAGATTCTTCTTAATACAGAATCCCTCATATAAATCTTTTAAAATAATCCCTCTCATGCCACTTTCTCTCCTCTCACGCAGTACAGCATCACGTCTTCGATCGTTGCCTGTTCAATCTCCAGATCTGAAAATACCTTCCGGATTCCCTGCTTATTGTTGACCAGAACCCGATATCCATAGGTATCCTTTCTGTATGCCTCAATATCCTCCCGGTTCAGTGCGTCAAAGATCCGCTGTCCACAGTTTAAGACGCCGTAATTTTCCTGAAGCTCATCATAGGTCTTTGTAAACAACAACTCCCCATCATGAATAAATGCGATATAATCCGAAATCTTATCCAGATCACTGGTAATATGAGAGGACATCAGAATCGTATGTTCTTCATCCTCTGTGTACTCTCTGAGAATATCCAGAATCTCGTCCCGGAATACCGGATCCAGACCGCTTGTCGCCTCATCCAGAATGAGAAGCTTCGGATCGTGGCTTAGGGCTGCGGCAAATTCCATTTTCATCTTCATTCCCTTGGAAAATTCTTTTAATTTCTTTTTCTTCGGCAGTTCAAACCGATCCAGATACATATGATATTTTTCCATATCCCAGTTGGAATACACATTACTCAATATCTTTCCGATAAACAGCGGTGTAAAATTCAGATCATAACAGGTCTTGTCAAAGATCACCGCAATCTCTTCTTTGATCTGCTTTTCATTTCCTGCATACTCTTGTCCAAAAATCCTTAAAGACTCATAGTCGCATTCAATCAGCCCGAGAATCGCATTAATCAGAGTAGATTTTCCGGCGCCATTCTCTCCGATCAGCCCGAGCACACAGCCCTTGGGCAATTTCATCGAAATATTTTTTAATCCAAATTCTTTGTATGTTTTACGCAGTCCTTTGACTTCCAGTGCAAATTCCATCACACATCCTCCTCTTGATACAATACGTCTAATGTCGTTCTCAATTCCTCAAGTTCAATTCCATTTTCCTTTGCCAGCTCTACCGCATCTGTTAAAAGCAGTTCTACCCGTCTTCTGTTCTCCTCCCGGATAAAGTCCTGGTTCTGTGCAGATACAAAGGTTCCTTTTGCCGGAACTGTCACGATAAATCCGTCCTTTTGCAAATCATCATAAGCTCTCTGTGTCGTGATCACACTGACGTGAAGCTCCTTTGCAAGCTTTCGCATGGACGGCATCGGGTCTCCTGCCTTCAGCTCTCCGTTCATGATCATGGCTTTTATCCGGGAAGTGATCTGCTCATAGATTGGTTTCGGACTGGCATTACTTAAAATAATTTCCACTTCATCACTCCTTCTGTCATATCTGTACTTACCTTGTAAGTACAGTATATCTCAAATTGTAATTACTGTCAATATCAAATATGTACAGTTTGTAAAATAAAATGACCACTCCGGAAAAAGATCTCTCACTCTCTCCGGAATGGTCCTCTCATCACATGGATTTCCACAATATTTCTTCAATTCGAAGCAACTGATTATATTTTGCCACACGTTCCGAGCGGCACGGTGCACCGGTTTTGATCTGTCCGGTATGAAATGCCACCGCCAGATCTGCGATCGTGGTATCTTCCGTTTCACCAGATCGGTGAGACATAATCGTCCGATACCCTGCCTGATGCGCCAGTTCCACCGCTCTTGCCGCCTCTGTCAGTGTCCCGATCTGATTCACCTTGATCAGCACCGAATTAGCTGCTTTTTTTGCTATCCCCAATGCGACTCTCTCCGGATTGGTCACAAACAGATCGTCTCCCACAAGCTGTACTTTCTCCCCCAATTTTTGCTGTCAGTCTGCTCCAGCCATCCCAATCCTCCTCATCCAACGGATCCTCAATGGAATAGATTGGATAATCCAGAATCAATCTTTCATAGTATTCCATCATCTCATCCGATGTTCTCGCGATCTTTTTCCCGCTCTTTTTGCTTTCCCCCACAAAATAATACCGCTGTTCTTTTGCCCGGTAAATTTCTGAAGCCGCCACATCTAAAGCAATCCCTACATCTTTTCCCGGCTGATATCCCGCCTGATGTGCTGCCTCGATCAGAAATTCAATCGCCTCTCTGGAATCTCTCAATTCCGGTGCAAATCCGCCCTCGTCCCCGACAGCTGTAGTCAATCCTTTTTGCTTCAAAAGTGTTCGCAGTACGTGATAAATTTCTGTCCCCATGCGCAATCTTTCTTTAAAGCTGTCCGGTCCATAAGGAACCAGCATAAACTCCTGAATATCCAGATTATTGTCCGCATGAGCACCGCCGTTTAACACATTCATCATAGGAATAGGCATTACCTTTTCTCCTACATTTCCAAGATAGTCATACAGCGGAATCCTAAGTGCAGCCGCAGCGGTCTTTGCCGCAGCCAGCGAGACACCTAAGATTGCATTTGCCCCCAGATTATGCTTGTCAATGCTGCCGTCGAGTTCCTTTAAAATATGATCGATCTCCGTTTGTGCCAACACATTTTTTCCAATCAGAGCCTCGGCGATTTCTTCATTGACGTGACGCACCGCCTGCTCTACCCCTTTTCCTCCATACCGCTTCTCCCGGTCACGAAGCTCTACTGCTTCAAATTTTCCCGTTGATGCGCCGGATGGAACCGCTGCTCTTCCCACGATTTTCTCCCCGGCAAGTATCTCCACTTCTACCGTCGGATTGCCCCGGGAGTCTAAAATTTCTCTTGCGTAAATATCCTGAATCGGTAAATCCTGATACATCTTTTTTCACCCTCCTTGTTGAAAGTTAGTATTTCCAATAATCCGACGATAATTCATTGACTTTTGAGAAAGCACAAGCTACAATTTTCTTATCTTATTCGGGGGTATTCGACATGAAAAGTAAACTACGACATTTTTTCCTGCTGACCTTCAGTACACTGGTGATGGCGGCAGGCACTTATTTTTTCAAATTTCCAAATCATTTTACATTTGGAGGAATCACCGGTCTTGCGGTTCTCGTTGCCAAAACCGGCGTGATGTCCGCAGGAGATTTCAACTTTATCACTAACATGATTCTGCTGATCATCGGATTTTTTATTCTCGCAAAAAATTTGCCGCAAAGACTGCCTACTGCAGCATTCTGTTGTCAGTTGCGCTCTCCGCACTGGAGCGGATCTATCCGATGAGTGCACCACTGACAAATCAGCCGATGCTGGAGCTTTGTTTTGCCATCGCGCTTCCGTCTCTTGGTTCCGCGATCCTGTTTAACATCGGCTCTTCCAGCGGCGGTACGGATATCATTGCCATGATCCTGAAAAAATATTCCAGCGTAGATATCGGACATGCTCTTTTGATCACAGATGTGCTGATCACCGTTGCTGGTTGTTTCATGTTCGACATTGCAACAGGGCTGTATTCATTCCTTGGACTTGCAATCCGCTCGTTTATGATCGATACTTTTATTGAAAGTTTCAATCTTTCCAAATACTTTAACGTAGTATGTGACAATCCAAAGCCGATCTGCGACTTTATTGTACAGGAATTAAACCGAAGCGCTACTGTCTGCCATGCACAGGGCGCGTTTTCCGGAAAAGACAAATACGTCATCTTCACGGCACTGAACCGCCCGCAGGCTGTCCGGCTCCGTAATTTTATCAAAGACGAAGAACCTTCCGCATTTATTCTCATCTCCAATACAAGTGAGATCATCGGAAAAGGCTTCCATAACGTCTGAATATTTTAAACAGAAGAAGGAGAAACACTATGAAGCATCTCGTCATTGCAGAAAAACCTTCCGTGGGCAGGGACATCGCCCGGGTTTTACACTGCAATAAAAAAACAAATACTTATATAGAAGGAACAGACTATATCGTCACATGGGCGCTGGGTCACCTTGTCACACTGGCTGATCCGGAGCAATACGACGAACAGTACAAGACCTGGAACATGGATACGCTTCCCATGCTCCCAGAGCACTGGAAGCTGGTAGTCATCAAACAGACCGGCCGCCAGTTCCACGCTGTCAAAGAGCTGATTTTCCGGAAAGATGTCTCTGATATCATCATTGCAACCGATGCCGGCAGAGAAGGGGAACTTGTGGCACGCTGGATCCTTGACAAAGCCGGAAATCAGAAGCCGCTGAAGCGACTCTGGATCTCCTCCGTTACAGACAAAGCCATCCGGGAAGGTTTTCAGAATCTGCGCCCCGGCAAATCCTACGAGCCACTGTACCGCGCTGCTGTTGCCCGTGCACAGTCCGACTGGGTGGTCGGGATCAATGCCACCAGAGCGCTGACCTGCAAATACAATGCACAGCTCTCCTGCGGACGTGTCCAGACCCCGACACTCGCTATGATCGCTGCCAGAGAAGAAGAGATCCGCACCTTTAAGCCGGTTCCTTATTACGGACTCAAAGCTGCGGTTGGCGGAATCACATTTACATGGACAGATGCCAGATCCGGCTCTTCCCGCTCCTTTGATAAAGACCGCATCCAGGCGATCAAACAGGCCTCCGCTCCGTCACTGCTTGTAACGGATGTACGCAAAAAGCTGAAAAAAACATTCGCACCTGCACTGTATGACCTGACTGCACTTCAACGGGAAGCCAACCAGAAATTCGGATTTTCCGCAAAACAGACCCTCAATATCATGCAAAGACTTTACGAGAATCACAAAGTACTCACCTACCCTCGTACCGATTCCCGTTACCTCACTACCGATATCGTGCCGACTTTAAAGGAACGCTTAAAAGCCTGCGCAGTAGGTCCTTACAGCAAGATTGCCGGACGGCTTTCCATGCAAAAACTTCAGGCAAATAAATCCTTTGTCAATGACAGCAAAGTGTCTGATCACCATGCAATCATCCCGACCGAACAGTTTGTGCAGCTTGACCACATGAGCAATGAAGAGCGCAAAATTTACGATTTGGTCGTGCGCCGGTTTCTGGCGGTTCTCTCTCCTGCCTGCGAGTATGAAGAGACTTCCATCAGCGGCACCATCGGCGAAGAACGCTTTAGCGCGAAAGGCAATTTTATCAAATCTGCCGGCTGGAGAGAAGTTTATGAGTCGGGCTATACTGACGGCGAAGACGAGGACGAAGAACAGACCACATTCTCCCAGATTTCCCTGCCGGATGTGCAAAAAGGCGAGACACTTCCTGTCACCGCACTGACGATCACAGAAGGCAAGACCAAACCGCCAGCCTGCTTCACCGAAGGTACTCTGATCGCCGCCATGGAGAATCCGGTCAAGTATCTCAAACATAAGGATAAGGATGTCGTAAAAACGCTGGGAGAGACCGGAGGACTCGGTACAGTCGCCACCAGAGCAGATATCATCGAAAAATTATTCAACAGTTTTCTGATGGAGAAAAAGGGAAATGAAATTCACATCACATCCAAAGGAAAACAACTGCTCTCCCTGGTTCCTTCTGACTTAAAGAGTCCGGAACTGACTGCCTCCTGGGAAATGCGCCTGCAGGCGATCGCAAAAGGAAAAGAATCCGACAAAACCTTTATGAAAGAGATCGACAATTACACAAAGGCTCTCATTCAGGAGATCAAATCTGCAGACGGTACCTTCCGCCACGACAATATGACACGCACCAAATGTCCGGAATGTGGCAAATTCATGCTGGAAGTCAACGGAAAACACGGAAAATTGCTCGTCTGTCAGGATCGGGAATGCGGACACAAAGAAACCATCTCCCGCCATACCAATGCCCGCTGCCCGGTATGCCATAAGAAAATGGACCTTGTAGGAAAAGGCGACGGACAACGATTTGTCTGCGTCTGCGGACACAAAGAAAAACTGAGTTCTTTTGAGGAACGAAAGAAAAAAGAAGGAAAAGGCGCAAGCAAAAAAGACGTGAATCATTATTTACGGAAACAGGCAAAAGAAGCAAAAGAGCCGATCAACACTGCCTTTGCGGAAGCATTTTCGAAGATACAGTTATAGGGTCTGCTTTGGCAAATGAAGTTGATATCCAACTGGGCAGACGCCCCCACGAGGTTGCAACTCGTGGGGGCGTCTATTCCGTAAAGCGACTTATTCTTTTCTATCTTTATTCAATTTTTAATGGAAGAAATGATCTCCAATCTGAATTCCATAATTTCCATTTCCAAAATACAGACAGTCTCCGATCGGATTGACTCCCGCCATCGCATCTGCCGCTGCCTGCATAGCAGTCTGCGTATATCCTTCCGAGCTGCGGACAGTATCCAGCCATCCTGTCATCGCCGGGCCAAACTGCCCTGACTGATAGATTACTTCGGAAATACTGTTCGGATACACACCACTTCTGACACGGTTCATGATCACTGCTCCGACCGCAACCTGTCCTTCATAAGGCTGATTTCCTGCCTCACAGAAGATGATCGATGCCAGAAGTTTCTGATCTTCTGCAGCGATCTGTGCCCGTGCAGCTTCTTCTGCCGCTTTTCTCGCAGCTTCTTCCTCCGCTTTTCGTTTTGCTTCTGCTTCTGCCTGCTCTCTGGCTTCCTGCGCTTTCTGCGCCTCGGCTTTGGTAAGTTCTACTGCCTCTGCCGGAATACTCTCCATCGCAGCAGCAATCGCCCCTGCCCCTGTTGTATATTTGCTATTTTTTTCCTGAATCATCTTGGAACTGGAAACGGATGCCTGACTCGTGAAACCTGCTGCAAATAACAACGCTATTGTCCATACAGTAAGTACTGCCATCCATCGTTTTCTCTGTTTCATAAATAAATAACCTCCTGATTATTGCAATATTATTACGTAGTTCTTGTAAATTATATGAACTAAATTTCGTAAATATTACAAATATTACAAAAATGTTACGTTTGGTATTCTAATATAAAACAGAAAAACTGTCAACCGGAAATTTTTCCCGTAAAATTCTCATATTTTTCTCTATGGATTAAAACCGGTTTGTTTCTGTAAGATGTATATTCCTTGACAAAATCAGGATGTACCTTTATGATTTCAAATGAAAAATAAGAATGCAGAAAGGATAAAAACATGAAGAAAAAAAGCGGACTGATTGCAGGAATTGTCATCTTAATCCTGCTGTGCATTGGAGCCGGGGTTTTATATCAGAACATGAAGCCTGCAGCCAGTGAAGGAGAAAAACATATTACGGTGACCGTCATCCACGGAGACCAGACAGAGAATGTCTTCGAATTTGACACAGATGCAAAATATCTTGGAGAAGTTTTAGAAAGCGAGAATCTCGTGGACGGTGAGTCTGGAGAATATGGTCTGTTTATTACAACTGTGGATGAAGAAACAGCGGATGATTCCAAACAACAATGGTGGTGTATCACAAAAGGCGGAGAACAGGTCAACACTTCCGCAGATCAGACACCAGTTTCTGACGGAGATGCATTTGAGCTTACATTGAAAGAAGGATATTGATGAAAACACGGGAAATTGTAATATACGGTATCCTGAGCGCAGTCCTTCTGGCTGCTCAGGTTTCCCTTGGTTTCCTGCCCAATATTGAGATCGTCACCCTTTTGATCCTTGTGTATACACTTGTGTTTCGAAAGAAAGTATTCTTTATCATTTACATCTTTGTTTTTCTGGAAGGTCTGATCTATGGATTTGGACTCTGGTGGATAAACTACCTGTATGTCTGGAGCATACAGGCACTCATCACTCTCCTTTTCCGGAATGATTCCGTATGGTTCTGGAGTATCCTCTCCGGGATCTATGGTATTACATTCGGAGCACTCTGTACCATCCCCTACTTTGCAATCGGCGGGATTTCCGGTGCATTTGCATATTGGACGTCAGGACTTCTATTCGATATCATACACTGTATCAGCAATTTCATTGTATGTCTCGTATTGTTCAAACCGATCCGCTATGTTTTGGAGAAATGTATACAGCAGATCAAATAATATTTCACACATAACACAAGAGAGCAGCTGTGAGCCCAATGTCATTTAGTTAAGACATTAAGCAGATGTATTCCTATCAGGCAGAGGTAGAAAATTCACTATCTTTGCCTGATTTTTCTTTTATAAAAACTTGCTCTTATATTTATGCAGCACAAAAAGACAG
>ENA-OQAA01000858-OQAA01000858.1-human-gut-metagenome-genome-assembly--contig:-NODE-858-length-18499-cov-2.055791_pt1 | contig 18499 bp, 15 predicted proteins | sample MGYA00242489_ERZ504515 | MGnify/ENA primary metagenome ERZ504515 (study PRJEB26092, sample SAMD00036237) | human gut metagenome | host: Homo sapiens | study: EMG produced TPA metagenomics assembly of... | reverse complement strand
TTAAAATGTTATACTTGCACCGAAAGTAAATGTTCTGGGGAGAAGTCCCTTTGTTTCCGGGTCCCAATAATCCCACTCTTTGTCAAAGGCCCAGACAGCCACATTCCTGACAGTTCCGTATATACTGATCTCTTTAGCCATCAGTTTCCGTGCAAACTGTTGGGGCACCCTGTAAGAAACAGAAATATTCTCCAGGCGGATAAAGCCTTTGTTTATCACCTTCTTGGGTTGATATTCGAAGGACGTGTCGACTTCAGACGGGCATACGAATTTGATTTGTTCTCAGGAGTCCAGTATTCGCGCTTATAGGTATTCGAATAATCACCCAGATTATCAAAGAAGTTCAGATATTCCGTTGTACTTTGCTTATGTCCCATCTGAGAATAAAGATTGAGAGAAATATCCCAATTCCGGAACAAAGTAAATTCATTTCTGAACGACCATCTGAACTTAGGTGTTTCCTGACCTAAGAAGACCTTATCCTCCTGGGTAATCTTATAATCTCCATTCACATCCCTGACTTTTGCATCACCCGGTTGCTGCCCGTACTTTGCGGCTTCTTCCGCTTCATCTTCCTGCCAGATGCCGATGAATTCATGATCCCAGATGGCCGAAATATCTTTCCCTACAAACCAGCCCCTGTTCACATCGTCCACTTCTTTACTTCCTACCACTTCTCCGGCCTCGTTCAATACATCTTCGTAACGGTAATACAAATGCTTAATCGTATTCTTGTTGTGTGAAAGCCCGAAGGTAGAAGACCAGGTAAAGTTCTTATTGCGGATATTAACCGTATTCAATGAGAATTCAAACCCTTCATTATTAACCTGTCCCAGATTGGTTACGATATCCGTATAACCTGTAAAGCCCGGCAAGCTTCTGTCTACCAACAAGTCCGTTGTAGGCATATGGTACCATTCAATGCTACCATTGATACGGTCATTTAGGAAACCGAAGTCCAGACCGACATTCCAGGATGTGGTAGTTTCCCATTTCAAATCTTCATTAGGCAGAGAGATAGGAGCTACACCGACATTTCCGTTGTTACCGTCGAAAGGATATACGGTGTTGGTCATGCTGGTGGTGGCATGGCTTTTAATCATGTCCAATAAGGCAAGGTAGTCATATTCGCCGATACGGTTGTTACCCGTAAGACCCCAGCTCAGACGGATTTTACCACTTGAAAACCATTTCTTATAATCCTTCATGAAGTCTTCTTCGGAGAAGCTCCACGCCAGTGAGCCTGAAGGGAAGTAGCCATAGCGATTCTTCTTACTGAACTTGGAGGAACCGTCTGCGCGGAACGAGGCTGTGGCATAATATTTAGACTTGTAGTTATAGTTCACACGTCCCAGATAAGACAGCATAGACCAGGAAGACAAGGTAGAGGTACTTTTGTCGAAAGTGCCTTGACTCATACCGGCCATGCCCAGTGATTCGTTGGGAATCTGCTTCATGCGTAATGAATAATATTCATAGTCAGAGTTCTGCAATGTTACACCGAGCAGTGCGTTCAAGAAGTGTTTGCTTTTGAAGTTGGTCTGATAAGTCAGGATGTTTTCGTTCAGCCATGTCAGACGTTGTTGGCGTACTACTTCTGCATTCACTTTGTCGGTAGAAGTAGGACCACCGTAGCGGGTCTTGGAATTATTGAAGGTGTCGGTGTGACGGTTGTCGTAAGTCCATCCTCCGGATACTTTTAGCTTTAATCCCTTGATAAACTCGTATTCTACATAACCATTTAACTGGAGGTTGTTGACGTAGTATTTGCGGTAGGCGTTCTTCAGGTCGGCTATGGGATTGAAACGATAGTCATTTGATGCATCCACATCGTCATCCACGAGGTCGTTCAATAAAGAATCGAGAGACTTGCCGGGATAGTTAACCGGGCGGTATCCCCATACGCTATAGAAAAGGTTGTTCATACCAGAGTAAGAACTTGAGGAAGGAGATGAACCACTCTGGATGGAACGAGAGAAGTTGGAGTTGAAGTTTATGGTCAGCTTACCGCGTTTTACCAAAGTATTCAGACGGCTTTGCAGGCGCTCGTAATTGGAGTTGAGCAGGATACCATCTTGGTCGTAATAAGAAAGGGATGCATTGTAGCGTATACCTTCCGAACCGCCGGACAGACGAACATTATGATTTTGCTGCCATGCTGTGCGGAAAATTTCGTCTTGATAGTTGTTTTGGGCAATACCCCGGTAGTCGTCCAGTGTCCATTGGTGACCTTCGTATAGAGGGAGGTATTTTTCGATGGCACGGGTGGGATCTACTTCGAGTTGCAGTTTTACGTAGTCGTAAGCATCCATCATGTCCAGCTTTTTGGTAACGGTGGAGATACCGAAGCTGCCGTCATAGCTGAGCTGTGGTTTGCCAACTTTTCCCTGCTTGGTGGTGATGATAATGACACCGTTGGCACCACGCGCACCGTAGATGGCTGTGGCCGATGCATCTTTCAAAACATCAGTCGATTCGATGTCGCTCGGTTGATAGCAGCCGCCACGCGTGCATCTTCCACCGGGAAGCCGTCGATGATATAAAGTGGGGTATTGTCTTGTGTTAGCGAGTTGTTACCACGGATAGTGATGGTCATCGTACCACCGGGCATGCCTTCACCTGAGCTTACGTTTACACCGGCGATACGACCGCCCAATGTCTGGTCGAAAGATGCAGAAGGAGTCTTGAGCAAGTCACTCATGTTGACTTTGGATACAGAACCGGTCAAGTCTTTCTTACGGACTTCCTGGTATCCCACAACAACCACTTCATCCAATGCCTGGGCATCTTCTTCCAATGTGATATTGAATGTCCGTTGGTCACCTACTTTGATGTCTTGGGTCTTGTATCCAATAAAAGAGAATTGAAGGATGTCGGAAGGTTTTACGTTGCCCAATGTAAACTTTCCTTCCAGATCTGTGGTAGTTCCGTTGGTGGTTCCTTTCACAACAACGCTGACACCGGGCAGTTCTCCCATGGCGTCGACAACTTTACCGCTTACTTGGCCTCCGGTCTGTGCGTGTATACCAAGTACACAGCAGAAGAGCATTGCAAGTAGCATAAAGGTTACTTTTTGTCTCATAAATATTAATTTAATTAGTTATTAATAAAGGTTGTTTCTTTGTTTTGTACTCACTTCAGAGTTGAATCACATCGCAAATGTAGGGGATGGAATATACAAATGCATTAGTTAATAGTTCGCAAAAAGTACGAATTCGTACAAAACTTGCGAACTATACCACTCTTGTACTTTTATTCCCTTTCACTTTGGTTCTTTGCTTCCTTCACCTCTTCCAGTAGGGCAGAGAGCGTTTTTACCTTGTCCGGATGGGCTTCTGCCACATTGTCTTTTTCGGACGGATCAATGGAAAGATTGTACAGTTGGGGCTGCGGGGCGTTGCCCATTTCTATTTTTGTCCAATACTCCAGTGCCGGCTTGTCGCTGGGCTCTATGTATTTCCAGTCTCCTTGGATAATGGAGAGTGTATTGTCCAGATTCTGTTGTACAATATAGTCACATCCGGCAGTATCGGTTCCCAGGAAGTTGTTGAGCTGGTCGCGGCTGTCGGGAGCGATGCCTGCTTCCAGCGGATGGTTCAGCAGGGCGGCGAATGAAGCGTATACATCAATCATGGAGAAGGGGGCTTGTTGTTTGCCGGGTTTGATGCCATTGGGCCAGCGTACAATGAAGGGAATGCGGGTACCGGCATCGAAAGCGCTGTACTTCCCACCGCGGTAGTGCTTCATGGGAGTATGGCCGTTCAGCAGTTCGCGTGCCTGGTCCTGATAGCCGTCGTCTATGACGGGACCGTTGTCACTGCAGAATACAAAAATGGTGTTGTCGGCAATGCGAGGCTGTCCAAAGTGTGCATGATTTCACCCACGGTCCAGTCCAGCTGGAGGATGACGTCGCCACGTACGCCCAAACCACTCTTGCCGGCGAAACGCGGATGTGGCACGCGGGGAACATGTACATCTTGCGTACCCATATAAAGGAAGAAAGGTTCGTCTTTATGGGCTGTGATGAAGTTCTTAGCTTTGTCTGTAATCACGTCGGCAATGTCTTCGTCTGTCCAAAGGGCGGATTTGCCGCCGGTCATCCAGCCGATGCGGGGGATGCCGTTGATGATGGTGTTATTGTGCCCCTGGCTGGGTTTCATCTTGACGAGTTCGGGGTTTTCGAGACCGGTGGGCCAGTCACCGACCTTGTGGTCGTAGCTCACAGTGATAGGGTCGTTGGGGTCGAGACCCACTACATGTCCGTTCTCTACAAAGACGCAGGGAACGCGGTCGACGGTAGCGGGGATGATGTATTCATAGTCAAAGCCGATGTCTTGGGTGTTCGGTTTGATGGAGTGGTTGAAGTCTGTACCGCCTTTAGGACCCAGGCCGAGGTGCCACTTGCCCACTGCTGCAGTGGCGTAGCCTTCTTCCTTGAACATATCGGCCATAGTGACGCAGGCGGTATCGATGATGAGTTCGGAATTGCCCGGAGCAATGCCGGTATTCTTCTGTCGCCAGGGATACATGCCTGTCAGCAGGCCGAAGCGGGAAGGGGTGCTGGTGGAAGAAGTGGCATAAGCGTTGGTAAACTGCATGCCTTGTCCGGCAAGGCGGTCAATGTTGGGAGTGCTTACTTTGGTGGCACCGTAACAACTCAGGTCGCCGATGCCCAGGTCATCAGCAATCAGATATACTACATTGGGCTTCTGCGGAGAGTGCTCCGAAGTCTTGTCTTTAGATTGGCTTCCGCATCCCGCTATCAGGGCTGCACCGGGAAGCAGAGACCACAAGGGGGAAAAATGCTTCATAGTTCTTTGACTTTAGATTGTAATTCTGAGGTCAAAGGTAAGAGGTTTTATGGAATCGGGTGTATAAGGAAGTACAAGGGAAGGGAGAAAAAGTACAAACCGTATCATGCGATGGCTTGATGTACAATATTAAGATGTCTCTTCACTGTCTTCCGTACTTTCCTCTCCTCCATTCTCTCCTTTGCGGTAGGCCAGTGGGCTGACATGGTAAATGTCCTTGAAGCATTTGGAGAAATAGCGTGAAGAACTGAAACCGATCCGGTCCGCAATTTCAGTGATATTCAGCTCCGGATTGTTGCGCAGCATTAGAGCGCCTTTCTTCAGGCGGATGGTCAGGATAAAGTCGTTCGGAGTTTGTCCGGTGATAGCCTTCAGCTTGGTGAACAGATTGGTGCGTGCCATTGCCATTTCACGGGCAAAGACGTTGACGTTGAACTCCGTATCGTCCAGATGTTGCTCGATGACTGCATGGCACGGTCCAGAATCTCCTTGTCTATGGGTTGGTGGCAAGCATCTGTACAAAGGCTTGCGGCTGCTTGCTGAACTTTTCCTGCAGAAGGATGCGCGAGTTCACGAGGTTGTTGCAGCGCGAAATCAATAGATTGGTGTTGAACGGCTTGGTGATATAGTCGTCCGCACCGATGCGCAGTCCCTCGATATTCTGTTCGATGGCAGTACGTGCGTGAGCAGTACCACGGGAATATGGCAGGTGTTGAAGTCGCTCTTTATCTGTTTGCACAGTTCCGTTCCCGACATGTTGGGCATTACTACATCGCTGACTACGATATTGGGCATTTCGCTGCGCACCAGTGCGAGTCCTTCCGCTCCGTCGGCCGCAGTCAGCACTTCGTAGAAGGGCTTGAAGATACCTGCCAGCATGTCGCGGATGGAGTCGTTGTCTTCCACTATCAGGATTTTTGCATCCGGGAGTCGTTTGATGGGAGCACTCTCTTCCAGCTCCGCCTTGAGCAGGGCATCGTTTTCCGGTTTGGGAATTTCTATTTGTTGCACACTGTCTGCATTCTTATTTATTTGCTCTTCGTCAAACTGTGCGTTCCCCAATTGCAGGTTTACGATGAAGCTGCTACCTTTGCCCAGTTCGCTTTCCACACGGATGGTGCCGTGATGGAGCTCCACGATACCCTTCGTCAATGCCAGGCCGATACCCGTACCCGTCTTGCTTGCATCCGTAGAGTCCATTTGGTCTATCTGGTAGAAGCGGTCGAATATCTTGTCCACTTCCCGGGCATCTATGCCGCTGCCGGTATCGGTTACGCGGATGACGGCATTGCTGCCTTCGGTCTTGATGCTGAGGGTGATGCTGTCTTCCGCCTTGGTATGCTTGACGGCGTTGGACAGCAGGTTGTTTATCACTTTCTGCATCTGTTTTTGGTCATACCATACTTCGAGGCTGTCTGTTTCCTTCTCGAAGTAGAGGCTGATTTGTTTGGCGCTGGCATATTCCAGGAAAAGCAGATAGTTTTCGTATAGGAAGTTCACGATGTTGTGTGGACTTACCTTTATCTTCATGTGCCTTGTTCCTGCTTGCGGAAGTCGAGCAGCTCGGTGATGAGTTCCCGTAGCTGTATGCTGTTCTTGTAGATGCCCAGTACCTTGTTATATATGGCAGGCGTGAAGTTCTGGAGTTGCATCAGCGTTTCCACTTGGGCCACGATGAGTGTCAGCGGGGTGCGGAATTCATGGGAAATGTTGGTGAAGAAACGTAGCTTTGACTGGTTCAGGGCCTCTACGTCACGGATGTGCTTCTGTTCGTACTTCAGTGATTCCCGCAACTTGATTCTGGACTTGTAGGTACGCACCAGATACCAGAGCAGGATTCCCGTCACTATCAGGTAGATAAGATAGGCAAGGGGAGTCTTGTAGTAGGGAGGCAACACGTGTATGGTCAGGTGGACTTGCGGACAAAGGCTCTCGTCTTTTCCGTTGGGCTTTATAATCAAGTTATAGGTTCCGGCGTTTAGGTTGGTATAGGTGATGTTGTGCAGTCCACGGGCACTGTTCCAGTCGTTGGAGAAGCCTTCCAGCTTATAGATGATGTCGTCTTTGTTGGCGGTACATAGTTTGAAGTGGCGAACTCTATGCTGAACATGGACTGGTCAGCGTTGAGCGTAATCTCGGGGGTGCAGTACAAGGCTTGCTGCAGGATACCGGTCTCCATCTCCCACTTGTATTTCCGTTCCGTTCACAATGAGGCGGGAGAGGATGATTTTGTAGGGTTTTGGTGTGAAGTTCAACTCCATTTCGTGGAAAGAAATCATTCCCTGCGTGCCTCCCAGGAATATTTCTCCGTCACGGGTCACGCAAAGGCATTCTCATTGACGGCAGTCATTGGGAAACCGTTTTCGGCACTGTAGTTCAGGAATGCCTTTTGCCGGTAGTCGAAGATGGAGAAGCCTTCGTTGGTGATGAGCAGCAGTTTGCCGCTGGTGGGGGATTCCTGCGTCTCGTAGATGCAGTCGCTGGAAAGGCCGTTCTTCGCTTGGTCAAAGTTCTCGAAGTCGTTGCTGGCAGGGCGGTATAAGTCCAGTCCGCTGCCCGAAGTGGCGAACCACAGATTGCCTTTGCTGTCTTGGGTAATGTTGTTTACATTGTTGTTGCTGATGCTGTGTGGGTCGGCAGTATCATGGCGGTAGTTGGTCAGTTTGCCGGTATCGAAACGGTAGCTGAACACACCTTCGCCCGTGGCTGCAATCCAGAGCGTACCGTTGCTGTCGAAAGTGACATCTGCCACCATCTTGATTTTTTTGCCTTCTTTGCTGTCCTGGAACAGTTGTTGGCATTTCCCGTTGGCAGGTCGAAGAGGCAGATTCCGTTTTGGGTGGCTATCACCAGGTGGTCTTGGTAAGGCGCGATATCGCGGATGATGTCGGAAGGCAAGGTCTCCGGATTACCTGCTTCCATGCGGTAGTGTGTGAATCGCCCCGAGCGTATGTCCAGTCTGTTCAGTCCGCCCAGATGGGTTCCTATCCAGATGATGTCTTTGGAGGCATCATAATAGAGAGCCTTGATGTTGTTATGGGAAATACTGTTGGGACCGATTTCCGGGCGGAACCATTTGAACTCACGGGTACGGCGGTTGTAATAGTTCAGTCCGCCCCCTTCGGTGCCAATCCACAGATTGCCGTCCTTGTCTTCGATGGTGCGGCCTACAACCGGATTGCTCAGCCCCTTCTTTTCGATGGGCGAATACATATAGCGGCTGTATATCTCGTACTCGGGGTTGAAGTAGTTGACGCCGCCAAAGTAGGTCCCCAGCCACAGCGTTCCTTGGTTGTCCTTTACGATGCACCAGATGGAAGAGTGTGTCAGTCCGTCGCTCTGGGCATCACTGGCAGTGTGGTTCTGGAAGAGTCCCGTACTTTTGTCATACCGGTTCAATCCGTTGAATGTCCCAATCCAGATGTTTCCCAGATTGTCTTCACAGCAGGCTCGCACGAAGTTGGAAGAGATGCTGTAAGGGTTCTTTGCGTCGTATTCAAAGATTTCGATGGTTCCGTCGGTCTTTACATGGTGCAGCCCTTCTTCCCAGCTGCAATCCATAACTCGCCTTCGCTGTCTTGGTATATGCTGGTGATGTTGCCTTTCAGGATGGGGTGGGTCAGCTCGTTCTTGTCCAGTTGCAGGCGGTATGCTCCGTCGGTGGTCGTTCCAATCCACATTTGTCCTTTGTCCAGATGCATACAGCAGATTTCCAGACTTTTTCCGGGAAGCTGGTAATAGAGGTCAAAGTTCCCGGTCTGCTCGTTATAGCGGTAGATTTCATTCTGTTTTCCGATGAAAAGCCTCTTTGTAATATATGCTGTGCACATTTCCTTGCAGCAGGGTGGTGAATCTTTGGGTGGCGAGATTGAACTCGGCTACTCCTTCCGTACAGAGCAGGTAGATTTTTCCGTTACGGTTGCCGGCCATGCGCAGCACGGTGTTGCAGAAAAGGCTGTAAGGGTCGTTCTTCTGCAGCTTGTAAGTTTGTATGTCTTCTCCGTCATAACGGTTCAAGCCTTCTCGGGTTCCAATCCATAAGACACCGTTTTCATCGATGTAAAGGCTGTTCACGGAGAATTGTGACAGACCGTCGTCGGTTGTCAGATGGTTGAAGGTGATGTTCTGCGCCTGCAGGGTTGCAGCAATCATGCTTACTGAAACAAGAAGCAGCCGGATGATAAACGTTCGCACTTTTCGGGTAGTTTTTAAGGTTTCAGTTACAAATATAGGTATATTTTGTACAAGACTTCTTATTTATTAGGCAGTTTTTGCGGCTATGTTTGGATAAATGTATAATTTTGGAAGCGCGCCGAACGATACTTGTCTTTTGATAGATGGCAATCGGCGTATCTTTGTAAACAAATTAATTCATTTATTATCATGAAAGACCTTTTATCTATTGTATCTCATTTTCAAATGCAGGGTACGGTTCGTGAAATCAAGCCTTTAGGCTCAGGCCTGATTAACGATACGTACAAAGTGACCACCGTTGAGGCCGATGCGCTGGACTATGTTCTGCAACGTATCAATCATGCCATTTTCCAGAATGTAGAGATGTTACAGTCTAATATCGAGGCTGTGACCGGCATATCCGTAAGAAGCTGGAAGAGAAAGGAGAGGCCGATGTCGAGCGTAAAGTGCTTCATTTCATCCCCACGGCCGAAGGGAAAACCTATTGGTATGACGGTGAGAACTACTGGCGTATCATGACTTTTATTCCCCGTGCCAAGACTTACGAGACGGTGAACCCCGAATATTCCTATTATGCGGGAACTGCCTTCGGTAATTTCCAGGCTATGCTTGCCGACATTCCAGATACATTGGGCGAGACAATTCCCGATTTCCACAACATGGAGTTCCGCCTGAAGCAACTCCGTGACGCTGTGGCTGCCGATGCTGCGGGACGTGTGCAGGAGGTGCGGTATTTTCTGGATGAGATAGAAAAACGCGCTGATGAAATGTGTAAGGCAGAACGTCTGTACCGTGAAGGCAGACTGCCCAAACGGGTATGCCACTGTGATACGAAAGTAAACAACATGATGTTCGACGAAGACGGTACGGTGCTTTGTGTCATCGACCTGGATACGGTGATGCCCAGCTTCATCTTCTCCGATTATGGCGATTTCCTTCGCTCAGGTGCCAACACGGGGTTGGAAGACGACAAGAATCTGGATAATGTGAACTTCAATATGGAAATATTCCAGGCATTTACCAAGGGTTATCTGGAATCGGGCAAATCCTTCTTGTTGCCGATAGAGATTGAGAATCTGCCTTATGCGGCTGCCTTGTTCCCATACATGCAGTGCGTACGCTTCCTGGCAGATTATATCAACGGTGATACTTATTATAAAATCCAGTATCCGGAGCACAATCTTGTGCGTACCAAGGCTCAGTTCAAACTGTTGCAGAGCGTGGAGGAGCATACACCGGAGATGAAAAAATTCATTGACTCATGTATCTGAAAAAGTTTTTAATGACGATAGCGGCAGCTCTTTGCATGTTGCCGCTATCTGCAATTAATCCCCAAAATAGTAAAATGAAAGAATTGAATGTAAAGAAGTAAGTGCGGCCAATATACCGGTAGAGTCGGTTCCGGCTCTTCTGGATGAAGAGAAGGTGGCGTTTCAGCCGTAAACACAGTGAATTGGGCTGCTTTTCCTTATACTCCCGATGTGGAATTCCGCATAGCGCATACGGAAGATGCCATTCTGCTGCATTTCAAGGTAAGGGAAGCGAGTGTACGCGCAGTTGCAGGCCACGATAACGGTCCGGTTTGGGAAGATGCGTGTGTAGAGTTCTTCTCTGTGCCTGCCGATGACGGAGTGTACTACAATATGGAGTGTAATTGTGCCGGGACTCTGCTTATTGGGGCAGGTGCCGGACGTGGAAACCGCCAGCATGCCCCGCAAGAGGTGCTCGATAAAGTACAGCGTTGGGCTTCTTTGGGACGTGAGGCTTTCGACGAAAGAGTAGGTGAGTGTGCCTGGGAAGTGGCCCTGGTCATCCCTTATTCCGCTTTCTTCCTGCATGACATCACTTCGTTGGATGGAAAGACGCTCCGTGCCAATTTTTATAAATGCGGTGACAAGCTCCAGACTCCCCATTTCCTTTCCTGGAATCCGATAGGTCTGGAGAAGCCGAACTTCCATTGCCCGGAGTTCTTCGGTACCCTGCATTTCGAGTAGTAGTAGAACAAAAAATTACTCAACCTGCCCTCACCACTATCACCGCTTTTCTGAAACTCCCTATTCATCGCCCTTTCAAGGTGAGTGAGAGCAAATAAAAAGGGTGAAGGGCAAAATTTTACCCTCACCCTTCCGAGCGTACCCGGTTGCTTCCTGCTTCTTTCCCCGTCTTTTATAGGACAAGACAGACCATTGTCTACAGAAACAGTATAATAAATACCCTTTATATACTTAATCCGTTAGTTCACAACACTGAACAGTTTGTTCCAGCATTAGAGAACACTTTGTTTCAGTATAGAAAAACACTTTGTTTTCATATAATGGAACGAACTGTTTTGTTAAGGGAAACAAAGTGTTCTCTATAAGGAAACAAAATGTTTAGTTAAAGGAAACAGTTTGTTTTACTTAGCATACTGCCTGGAATGAATGTGCATCAAAAAATAGTAAAAGATAATGCAGGAACTATTGTAGAGGAATATAGAAAAGGGCACGAACTACGCAGACTTACAGAAAAGAATTTATTCATCCGTATTGTCTGCGTGATTCGTGCCCGAAGAAGGGTGTTTACTTCACGATTCCTTTGGAATTCTTGATGAAGTTGATGATATTGTGTATCTCGTCACTCATCGGTACTTGGTCTTCAATCTTCTGCAAGGCATCCTGCACGCTGAAGTTTCCCTGGTATACCAGACGGTAGGCATTTACGATATGGCGCAATACACGTTCGGTCACCTGGTGTTTGTGTTGAAGCACAGCAGCGTTGATACCGTGGTATTCTGCCGGATTACCGTTCATGATGATATAGGGCGGCACATCCTTTGATATGCGGCAGCCAGCTTGAATCAGTACCCAACTTCCAATGTGGCAGTATTGGTGCAGAATGACGTTGCTGCTCAGAATGGTGCAGTCGTCTATCTGACATTCTCCGGCTACGGTAGTCTTGATACCCAGTACACAATGGTTGCCTATCTGCACGTCGTGGCAGAGGTGTACACCATCCATCAGGTAGTTTTCATTGCCGATGCGGGTGGCGCTTCCTGCATGGGTAGCACGGCTGACAACCACGTTCTCGCGGATGTCGTTATTATCACCGATAATCAGCATGCTGTTCTCTCCCGTATAATGGAAGTCTTGCGGTTCGGCACCCAGAACGGCATTGTGATGCACCTTGTTCCCTTTTCCCATGCGGGTACCGTGCAGAATTTTTGCCCCCGACATAATAATACAGTCATCACCGATTTCCACGTTCCCTTCGATAAATGCAAAGGGCTGGATGGTTACATTCTTGCCGATTTTTGCGGCAGAATCTACATAAGCTAACGGACTTATCATAGTAATTAGCGATTAATGATTAATGATTAGTGATAAATGGTTAGTGATTAGGATTTACTATTTCATTAATCGCTAATCACTAATCACTTATCGCTCATTTTATTCTCTTCCTCCTCCAAGCGCTTGATACAGACTGATGACTGCCTGCATGCTGCTGAAGGTGTCGGATACTTCTGCAAGCTGTGCGCTGAGGTAAGACTGCTCGGCAGACAAGACTTCCAGATAGGTCGACGTGCCTAAGTTAAACAATTCTTTTGTATCTGAGGCAGCTTGGCGGGCAGAATTTACTTGAATAGTGCGTGAAACGGCTTTATCCTTCTCCATTTGATACAGGTGCAGGGCGTTGCTCACTTCATTTCCGGCATTCAGCAGGGCGGTTTGGAACTGAATCTTAGCCTGCTCCTCTTGTGCTTGGCTTGTTTCAGACGGGCAATGTTGGCACCGCGATAGAACAAGGGTTGCGTCAGCGAACCGATGGCGGAAGCCAGCAGTTTGCCCGGGTTGACGATACCTGCACCGGAGTTATTGGTCCAGCCTCCCGAACCGCTCAATGTAATCTGCGGGTAGAAAGCGGCACGGGCGCTGTTGGTATTATAGTAGCTGGCAGCCAGTGACATCTCGGCAGCTTTCACGTCCGGACGGTTGGATAGCAACTGCAAGGGGATACCTACTGAAAATTCCGTAGGCAGCTGTTGCTCTTCCAGTACACCGCGTGCGATGCTCTGTGCCGGTTGGTGCAACATCAGGCAGAGGGCGTTTTTCGGTTTCGCGTATGCTCTGGCGTATGTCGGCAGTGATGCCATGACTTGAGCGTAGGCAGTGCGGCTCTGCTCTACGGCAGCAGAAGTGGTTCCGTAGATGCCTGCATCTTTCATGGCTTGCACGGTCTCCAGGTTCTTTTTCAGAATCTCGACGGTGCCTTCGGTGATTTGCAGTTGGCGGTCCAGCATCAGCAGGGTGTAGTACATGTTGCTACGCCGGCGATGACTTGCGTCTGAACGGCTTGTTCGTAGAATTGCGTCTGCTTCAAGCTAACCTTTGCTTGTCGCTTCGGGTTCAGCAGTTGACCGAAGAGGTCGACTTGCCAGCTTGCGGTGACGGGCAGGGAGTAGATTTGTGTAGCCTTTCCCTTGTCCCAGCTGCTGACGGTTCCTTGCGGAGACAAGGCAAGCATCGGAGCATAGGCAAGGCGGGCAGACATCAGTGCGGCTTGTGCTTGTTTCACGTTCAAGGCGGCACTGCGCAGGTCACCGTTGTTGGTGAGTGCTTGCTCGATAAGTGTCTGCAGCTGCGGGTCTGTGAACACTTCTCTCCAAGGCAGATTACCGAAGTTGGCCGTATCTGCGGCTAATGTATCGTTCACGGACGCCGTGTCGCGATACAGTCCGGCAGTTGTCATGTCTTCGGGTCTGTCGTATGATTTGTAGATATGGCAACTGCTCAATAAAGCAGTTGCGCACATCAGGCATATTATTTTCTTCATAATCGCTAATCGTTAATCACTATTTTGTATATTGTTCAATCTCCGGTTCTGCATCCGAGTTGTCCACATCTTCCCATTCCATCGGCTTGAATTTCTCCTGCAAGTACTGGAATGCCACGAACAGTGCGGGCACTATGAAGATTTGCAGAATCATACCGATTAACATACCGCCGATGGCAGACGTACCCAGCGTACGGTTACCGTTGGCACCCGCACCGGAAGCAAACATCAGCGGGAGCAGACCGACAATCATTGCCAACGACGTCATCAAGATAGGACGCAGACGGGCTGCGGCCCCCAATACGGCTGCCCAGGTGATACTCATACCCATTCTGCGGCGTTCGAGGGCAAACTCTACAATCAAGATGGCATTCTTGGCCAACAGACCCATCAACATGATGAGGGCAATCTGCATATAGATGTCATTGGACATCGTACCCAGAATCATTTTCAGTGCCGGGATGCTGCCCAATGCGCCTATACCGCCTACAAAGAGGAAGCTACCCAGCAGACCGAACGGCACGGACAGCAATACGGATAAAGGCAGGATGTAGCTTTCGTACTGGGCACTCAGCAACAGATAAACGAATACGAAGCACAATATGAAGATGAGTCCCGTAGTGCTGCCACTCGTTTCGGCCTCTTCACGCGCCATACCTCCCAACTCATAACCGAAACCGGCAGGCAGGTTTTCCTGCGCCACTTCGGCAATGGCTTGCAGAGCCTGACCGGAAGTGTAGCCTGATGCGGGAGCCACCATCACCTTCATGGAGGTGTAGAGGTTGAAACGGCTGATGACGTCAGGACCATATACTTTCTTGATGGAGATGAACTGCGTGATAGGTGCCATCTCGTTGCCGTTGCGCACCTTGATGCTTTGCAGTGTTTCCATATTCTTGGTAGCATCAGGTTCGGCTTGTACCATTACGCGGTACATCTTACCGAAGCTGTTGAAGTTGGAAGCATACAAACCACCGTAATACTCCCTGCAAGGTAGTCAAGATGTCATTGGCTGATGCCTGCTTTCTTACAAGCGGCAGCGTCAATGTCCAGCTGGTATTGCGGGAAGTGAGGGTTGAAGGATGTCTTGGCAGAGTTGATTTCAGGGCGTGCTTCCAGGGCTGCGTTATAGTTGTTCACCACGTCGAAGAAGTGGTTCAAATCACCACCCGTCTTGTCCTGCATGTTCAACTCGATGTCGCTTGAAGCCGAGTAACCCGGAATCATAGGCGGCGCGAAGAACAATACCTGCGCTTCCTTGATAATCTTTTGGGCGCGCATGTACAAAGTGGCGTACACAATCGTGGAGTTCTGCATCGTGGAACGTTCTTCCCAGTTCTTCAGCTTGATGATGAGTGAACCGTAGGAGGGGCCTTGACCGCCCAAGAAGCTATAACCTGAGATAACGGTACGTGACTGTACGGCAGGGTCTGCAGCAACCAAGCTGTCCACACGGTTCAAAATCTCTTGTGCGCGTTCTTGTGAAGTGCCCGGAGGCAGTGTCACAGCGCCCATGATGGTACCGGTGTCTTCGTTGGGCACCATACCGGTCGGGGTTATCTGCATGAATACGCCCAACAGTACAATAGAGCCGATAACCAGTCCTGCCGATATCCAGCGTTTCTGGATGAAGAACAGCACTTGTTTCTTATACTTGCCCAGGATACCGTTGTATGAGTCATTGAAGGATTGTTTGAACTTGTCGGTAGTCATACCTGCCAACGCCAGCACACTGATGATAATCATCAAGCTACACAGAATGGGGTGTTCGCTGAAGCTGAACAGACCGAAAATCATGCCCAGGATAGCTACCGTCACGAAGAGCAGTGTAATGCCGGGACGCATCAACCGGCCTATAGAGTCGGCATAACGTGCAATCATAATCTTGCGCGCTTCCTTGGCGGCAACGCCTACACGCTCTTTCAGACTTTCGTGTCCTCCATTATGAGGTTTCAAGAAGATGGCACACAGCGCAGGACTCAAGGTCAGGGCGTTCAGAGCGAGAAACCGATGGCAATCGCCATGGTCAAACCGAACTGACGGTAGAAAGTACCTGCCGTACCTCCCATGAAGCTCACGGGAACGAATACGGACATCATCACCAACGTAATGGAGACGATGGCACCACCCAGTTCACTCATGGCGTCGATGGAAGCTGTACGGGCCGATTTGTAGCCCTGGTCCAGCTTGGCATGGACGCCCTCGACGACGACGATGGCATCATCGACACAATCGCAATGGCAAGCACCATGGCCGAAAGGGTCAGCAAGTTGATACTGAAGCCAAATCAGTTTCAATACAAAGAAGGTGGCAATCAACGCCACGGGAATGGCGATGGCGGGAATCAACGTGGAGCGCATATCCTGCAGGAAGATATACACTACGATGAACACCAGGATAAAGGCCTCGATCAATGTCTTGATTACCTCATGTATGGAAGCGAAGAGGAAGTCGTTGGCACTCTGTGCAATGTTTATCTTCAAGCCGGCGGGCAGTTTGCTGGAATAGTCGTCCAGTAGGGCCTCGATATCCGAGATGGTCTGCGTGGCATTACTGCCTGCATCTGGAAAATGATACAACTCACGGCTTTATGTCCGTTTACCATATTGTTGAATCCGTATGACAGACGGCCCAGTTCCACATTTGCTACATCCTTCAGACGGAGTATTTCACCGTTCTCCAAGGCCTTGATGACAATGTTCTCGAACTCCGTAGTCTGTTGCAGACGTCCTTTGTAGCGCAGGGTATACTGGTAGGTTTGGTTACCGCGCTCACCCAACTGGCCGGGAGCCGCTTCGATGTTCTGTTCGCTCAAGGCGGCAACCACATCGTTGGGGATAAGTTTGTATTGGGCCATTACATCAGGTTTCAGCCAGATACGCATGGAGTAGTCTTGTCCCAATACCATGGCATCGCCCACACCGTTGACACGTTTCACCTCAGGGATAAGGTTGATGTTGGCGTAGTTTTCCAGGAACTCGATGTTGTACTGGTCTTTTTCATCATAGATGGAGAATACCATCAACATGGAAGTCTGGCGTTTACGGGTGGTTACACCGATTTTGGTAACTTCGGCAGGCAGCAAGCCTTGCGCCATGGAAACGCGGTTCTGTACGTTCACCGCTGCCATATCGGGGTCGGTACCTTGCTTGAAGTAGATGGAGATGTCGCCCGAACCGCTGTTGGTGGCGCTCGAACTCATATACATCATATTTTCCACACCGTTAATCTGGTCCTCCAGCGGAGCGATAACGGAGTTAAGCACCGTTTGGGCATTGGCACCTTGGTAAGTCGCACTTACCGATACGGTGGGAGGTGCAATGTCCGGGTATTGGGTGATAGGCAAGGTAGCCAGACCAATAACTCCTAAGATTACTATCAGGATGGAAATTACCGTTGATAGTACCGGACGGTTAATAAATCTATCTAATTTCATTTCATGAACAATTAAGGAATTAAAAATTGAAGAATTTTTTTATTTTTATTCTTTCATTGAAACGCAGTCTGAATATTGCCTTCTTTCTGGTCTTTTAGGGCCTTCTGGTATTCGGCTTCCTTTTCAGCAGGCGTGATGGGCGTGATGGACTGTCCGTCCTTCAGGTTCTGTACCCCTTCGATAACGATTTTTTCGCCTGCTTTCAAACCTTCCGTCACGTAATAATACTTGCCGTCGTCTAAGCTGAACACTTTAACTTCGGTATTTTTCAGCGTGTTGTCCGGTTGCAGTACGAATACGAACTGCTTGTCCTGGATTTCGGTAGTGGCAGACTGTGGAATCATGATGACATCATGCAGCGGTTGGGGAATACCACATTGCCGGTGCTTCCACTACGCAGCACGTTGTGCTTGTTGGGGAAGAGGGCACGCATGGTTACCGAACCGGTAGTCTGGTCAATGACTCCGCTGATTGTCTCCACGCGGCCACTGTCGGCATACATGTTCCGTCGATGAGCTGCAACTGTACATTCGGCATCTTTTCCAGAATTTCCTTGGTGCTACCGCCTTCACGAATCTGTGACAAGAGTTGGCGTTCGGTCATGGAGAAGTAGGCGTACATTTCGGAGATGTCGGCAACGGTAGTCAGCGGGCTGGCTACGGAAGGACTAACCAAGCTACCCACGCGGTAGGGAATGCTACCTACTACACCGTCACTGGGGCTGGTTACACTGGTGTATGACAAGTTGTTCTTGGCATTGACCAATTGGGCATTGGCTTGTGCCAGTTGTGCCTTTGTCTGTGCCAGCTGGTTTTCGGCCATTTGCAAATCGTAGTCACTGATGATGTTTTTCTTGTTCAGTTCACGTTTGTTGTTTACAGTCAGTTCTTGTGTGTTTACGGCAGCTTTGGCTGTTTCAACAGCAGCTTTGGCCGAATTTACGGCTGCCTGATACTGTACGGGGTCGATACTGAACAACACTTGTCCTTTGCGCACTGTTGCGCCTTCATCCACGTGCAATTTTGTGATGAACCCACTCACCATCGGGCGGATTTCTACATCTTGTTTACCCTTGATAGTAGCAGGGTAGCTGTTTGTCAAGTTGGCAGTGGTGGTCTTTGCCTCAATCACTGCAAATTCGGGAGCTTTACCCGTTCCTTTGTCGCCTTGTCCGCAACTGCTGAGCAGTGCCAGGCAACATGCCAATAATACTAATCTACTCTTCATACTCTTTTTTGTTCTCTGTATA
>ENA-OQAA01000857-OQAA01000857.1-human-gut-metagenome-genome-assembly--contig:-NODE-857-length-18503-cov-2.047889_pt1 | contig 18503 bp, 27 predicted proteins | sample MGYA00242489_ERZ504515 | MGnify/ENA primary metagenome ERZ504515 (study PRJEB26092, sample SAMD00036237) | human gut metagenome | host: Homo sapiens | study: EMG produced TPA metagenomics assembly of... | reverse complement strand
CATGTCTTCTGTACGCAACACTACTGCTCCTGCCGAAGAATGGATTGCAGGCGGTGTGCCCATCACTATGATGATGAACATGGAACGTCGCCACGGTGAAATGAAGCCGGTTATCCAGAAGCTCTGGTGAAGCTGGACGGTGCTCCGTTCAAGCATTCGCTGCTCAGCGTGACCGTTGGGCTATGGAAACAGACTACGTTTATCCAGGCCCTATCCAGTACTTCGGTCCTACAGAAGTTTGCGACCAGGCTACGAAGACTTTGCAGCTGGAGCAGGCTAAATAAGTTGATGCATCAACAAGTTGACAATAAAACGGAGGGGCGGTTCATTCCGCCCTTTCTTTTCCTTTGCTCATGGCAACCAAGACCTCCACAAATATCCGGCGTAAAACTACTGCCGCCCGTCGTTCTTCCTCTCCGCGGAGCAAGAAGAAAATGCAGCCGCGTACCATGCCCGTATGGTTGCGCAATCTTTTGGCGGTCTGTATCATTCTTGTTTTTTCTACCGGCTTTTACTGGTTTTTCATTCGTCCTTATGCTTATCGCTGGAAGCCTTGTTATGGTCAGAAAGGTTACGGTGTATGTATGCCTTGCAACTATGAGGTGCATGGCATAGACATATCCCACTATCAGGGAAAGATAGATTGGGAACTCCTGACACATAATAGAGAAGCCCAATTTCCCATTCACTTTATTTTTCTGAAAGCTACCGAAGGCGGCGATCATGGTGACGATACGTTTACGCAGAACTTCGGCCAGGCGCGTAAATACGGTTTTATCCGTGGTGCCTATCATTATTTTATCCCTAAGACCGATGCCCGCAAGCAAGCCGATTTCTTTATCCGTACCGTGCAGCTGGCAAAGGGAGACCTGCCTCCCGTACTTGATGTGGAGACTACCGGCAAGCAGTCACCGCAGGAACTTAAAACGGCAGTCAAGACTTGGCTGGATAGGGTAGAGGCGCATTACGGCGTAAAGCCTATTCTTTATACTTCCTATAAATTCAAGAAACGCTATCTCAGCGATTCCATTTTCAATGCTTATCCTTATTGGATAGCCCATTATTATGTAGATTCCGTGCGTTATGAGGGCAAGTGGCACTTTTGGCAGCACACGGATGTAGGCACTGTGCCCGGTATTGAAGAAGAGGTGGATTTGAACGTCTTTAATGGTACAATGGAGGAACTTTTGGAGCTTACGTTGAAAACTCCTTGTATAGAACGCTAAAGGTCAACTTTAGCTTCCTGATATTGACCTTTAGCTTTTTAGTATTGACCTTTATTATTTTTGGAATTTCACTGCCGCCCACCGGTTCTTCTCACGGTGGTGGACAAAGTGCAGCCCGTTGCGTTCGGCTTCTTCGCGGATGACGGGAATGTCATCTATGTAGAAACCGCTCATCAACAATTCCGCTCCGGGATTCATGCGGGCTATGTAGTGCTTCATATCTGCCAGGAGGATATTGCGGTTGATGTTGGCGATAACCATATCAAAAGGACCTTTGCTTTCCAGAGAGGAGCATCGCCTTGGGATACGGCAATATTGTCCACTCCATTCAATTCTATATTTTCGAGGGAGTTGCGCACACACCATTCATCTATGTCGATAGCTGTACAAGGGGAGGCTCCACGCATGCGTGCCAGTATGGCAAGGATGGAAGTCCCACAACCCATATCGAGCAATGCTTTGCCTTGCAGGTCACTATCTAGCAGTTCGCCTATGATGAGGCTTGTTGTCTCGTGGTGCCCTGTGCCGAATGCCATTTGCGGATTGATGACGATGTCATATTCTGCTTGTGGGACATCGTTGTGAAAAGTGCTGTGAATGACACAACGGTCTCCGATAACGATGGGCTGGAAGAAGTTCTTCTCCCATTCCTCGTTCCAGTCTTTGTCTTCGGCTTCTACGAAATTATATTCTATCTGTGTATCGGGCAGAGGGAAGTCTGCAAGTGCTTCTTTGAGTAGAGATTCGTTATACAGCTCTTTCTGTATATAGGCAGTGATACCGTCGGTCTGCTCAACAAAACTTTCAAAGCCAGCTTCACCCAAGACTCCGGAAAGTACATCGTTGACTATTTCTGTGCACGGAACAGTGCGGAATGTAAATTCTAAATATTTCATCGGAATATGATTGTTTGTTAAATGCAGAAGAAGATTTTAAAGAACAAATCTATTTCTGCGTATCTTTGTTTTCACACTGCAAAGGTAATGTAAACCGAGGCAGAATAAAATGAACTTATTCATTTTTTATGCGGAAGCGCTGCTTGCCTACGTCAAAGGCGGGGTATTTAGGGAATTCCCTATAAATCTTTGGGGAAAATCTGCTGCATGGGATAAAATCCGGCGTTATCTTTGTGACGTGAAGAAATAGATAAACGTAAAATCCATAGACCAAACTAATATGAAAAAGATTGTTTTTTTATCGCTTTTTGCCTTGTGCCTCCCATGGACACTGGTGGCACAAAGTATAGATGACGACCTTTACTACACTCCTTCCAAGAATAAGGAAGAGAAAAAAGAAGAGGTGAAGCAGGAGAAGAAAGTCGCTGCTCCCGTAGAAGAGATTGTAGTAAAGTCGAATGTACCGACCACTGTCTATTCATCGCCGGGAAGCACTACTGTTGTAGTAAAAGACCGTAAGGGAAACACCCGCGATGTGGACGAATATAACCGCCGTTATGACTCCCGCGACAATGATTTCGTGATGGAGAACGATACCCTTTACATCAATGAAAAAGAAGATGACGCCTGGACGGCGAATGGGTGAACGGTGAATTTGAAGGTTCGCAGGATGATTACGAGTATGCTACCCGTATCATCCGTTTCCGTAATCCCCGTTATGCCATCAGCATCAGCAGCCCGCTATATTGGGATGTGGTCTATGGCTTGAATTCCTGGGATTGGAACGTGTATACCGACGGATTATATGCATATGCTTTCCCTACATTCACCAACCGCTTGTGGTGGGATTGGCGCTATAACTCTTATGGTTGGGGCGGTTATCCTTACTATGGCTGGGGATGGAACAGCTGGTACGGTCCGAGCTGGAGCTTTGGCTGGGGCGGCTGGTACGGCGGTGGCTGGTGGGGACATCATCATCACCATCACTATCATCCCGGATATTATCCCGGTGGCGGTGGTCATTGGGGAGGCGGCCATTGGGGAAATGCATATACCAATAGACGTTCTTATGGTCCGAGCCGTTCTTCTTATGCCGGAAACAGAGTATCGTCCTCTACTTCTCGCCGTTCTTCTACTGTAAATGGAGGGCAGGCTGTACGTCGTAGCAGTACTACTTCCGGTCAAGTGAGACGTAGCAGTACCGGTACGTCAACCCGTCGGGTGGTAGGTACAAGAAGTTCGTCTACAGTTCGTTCAAGTTCTTCTGCAACTCGCTCAAGTGTAAACCGTTCGAGTGCGGCTTCTACCCGCCGTTCCACTTACACCCGTCCAAGCAGTACGCGTAGTAGCTCATATAATAGTAGCGTAGAAGGAGTTCGTAGCAGTCGTTCTTCCGGTGTACGCTCTTCTGTTGGAACTTCCACTCGTAGCAGGACTTCATCGACTTATAACAGAGGTTCAAGCACTGCGCCGACACGCAGCTATTCTAATGATAACAATCGTAGCAGCAGTCGTTCATATTCTGCTCCTGTACGTTCATCCGGTAGCACCCGTTCTTCTTCCAGCTTCTCTTCAGGCAGTAGCTCACGTTCCAGTTACTCCAGTGGTGGTGGCGGTGGTGCCAGTCGTTCCAGTGGCGGCGGTGGTTCCAGAAGACGGTAAGTATAAGTATGTTTTAATCTAACAAGACTAAGAATTATGAAGAAGATAACCATGATAGCCCTTGCTATGTTTACAGCTGTAGGCGCAGGGGCACAGACAATATATGATGCAACGAATATTGCACAGAAGGAATTGAATGGAACCGCCCGTTTTGTCGGAATGGGCGGAGCTATGGGAGCATTGGGTGGTGATATTTCTACCATAGGAACCAATCCTGCCGGTATCGGTATTTATCGTAGCAATGATGCTATGCTTACCTTTGGCTATTCAATGACGGGTACAGAAAGCAATTATGTAGGTAATAAATTTGAAACGAACAAGAACCGCTGGAGTTTTGATAATGCCGGTTTTGTGATAGCTTCGAAGATAGGCAATCATACTCCTTTGCGGTATGTGAATTTTGGTTTTAATTACCACAAATCAAAGTCATTCTATAAGAATATGACGATGCAGGGGTTGATGGGAAGCATAGATAATCAATATGTATCTCAAGTGCGGAGTATGGCGCAGCAGGCTACGGATGCCCAGGATTATGTATACCACAATTATAATCAGCAACGCTTGAATTGGGAATCGAATGACATTTATCGTGACAGTGAGGCTGGCTGGTTGGGAGCTGTAGGTTATCAAGGTTCTCTTCTTTTTGAGAATAGGCAGACCGGTTCTCCTGATTCTTATGACCCTTATATTCCTTCCGAAGCGGATGCTTATTTCTTGTCGCGTGAGCGTGGCGGTGTTGACCAATATGATTTCAATATCTCCTTCAATATAAATGACCGTTTTTACTTTGGTGTTACTCTGGGTGCTTACGATGTGGATTACAACAAATATTCTCTCTATGATGAAATGTATGCCTACAAATGGGAGGGCGACGGGCAGATTTATGAGGAAGGCTACTCTTTGGAGAGCTTTAACCGTATACACGGTTCGGGTTTCGACTTCAAATTCGGTGCCATCTTCCGGCCGATTGAGGATTCTCGCTTCGTATAGGTTTGGCTGTGCATACTCCTACTTATTACAAACTGACTTATACTACGGGAGCGTTGCTGACTTCGGATTTGTTTTTACCGAATGAGGCTGGGGATGAAACTCCTACTCGTACCACTGTGGATACTTATTCTGCATTAGGCGGTAGAGATATGGACCGTGATTTTAAGCTGCAAACCCCGTGGGTATTTAATGCAAGTTTGGGCTATACAGTCGGTAATAATCTGGCTTTGGGAGCTGAATATGGAATATGAGGACTACTCAAGCATGAAGTTCAAATATCCTGAAGGTGATGAGATGGCATGGGAAACGGGTGAGGCTGACTCTGTATGAAGGGGGTAAGTACGCTTCGTTTAGGAGCAGAATACAAGCCGATACCTGCTTTCTCTCTGCGTGCCGGTTACAATTACAGTACTGCAGCCTATAAAAAGGATGCTATTAAGGCATTGCCTTCCAATTCTATAAATACACGATACGGATTTTGCCAATAGCAAATCGATGAATACTTTCACTTTAGGTATCGGTTATCGCTTTTCTTCGTTTTATGCGGATTTGGCTTATAAATTCGATACTTATAAATCTGATTTCTATCCGTTTTATAATGATATAAATGGCTTGGTAACACCGCCAACAACGGAAGTTACCAACACTCGCAGTAAAGTGCTATTTACATTGGGCATGCGTTTTTAGAAGAACAATTTTTATTGCAGATAACCTTTCATTGTCAATACCTTAGGGTATAAAAGAACTCCCCGGAATGTACAAATACATTTCGGGGAGTCTTGTGTTATAGGGGAGGGATTACAGATACCATGCCACGCCAAATGAATAGGGAGATACTTCCGGTCCCTTGTCTTTCTGGAATAATCCGTATGTGGAGTAGCGCAGGTAAATGCCGATATTACCATAACCGGCTTGTGCCAGCAGGTTTATGCCGACGGGCTGCACATACATACCTTTGCCTACGGTTTTCTTCTTGCCTCCGTTGATGTGTGAGAATGACTTCACGCTGTGACGTATCTCAAATTCGGGACCGGCATTGAAGAACACTTTGTTTCTTCCCACTCTTTGCTGCCATTCCATCAATACGGGTACACGGAAGAAGAAATGGCGCAGACGGCTTTTATTGTAACTGGTGTCTTCGTTGCCTGCGGTGAAGATGCTGGTTCCGTTTTCCTTCAGCAAGGCATAGTTACCGTCGATATTGAAAGAACGGTATCCCCAGCTGACTCCCAGGTTGATTCCCCAATGCGGGTTCTTCTTGAAGTTGTGATATACGGAGAGGATGTTGAAGCCGAATTCCCATGACTTGGATAAGTCGAGTCCCATCTTGTCGCTTGCTCCGAAGGAAAGGAAGTCGTTAGCCAGCCGGCTGTAGCCAATATACAGACCGGAACAGTGCGGTTCGTAAGCATTGTATCTTCTCTTTTTGGGGATGAATGGCAGTGCGTCGAGGAAAGTGCGCTTGTCTGCATCCACTTTCTCGAGATAGACTCCTTCATAAATTTGTACTTCTTTCTTTTCTCCGTCTTCCAACTGCTCTTCGTACACCTTGATGCGCATGTCTCCTTTTCCTTTCCGGATGATGATGGAGTCGCCTTGTGTCTGTACTGTAGCTTTCTGTTCAGGGTCAGTCTGTTGTTGTGCTGCCATGCGGCCGGCCGGCACAGCAAGCAGGCAGGCCAAAATCATAATTCTGGTTTTCATATCGTATATTGTTTTTAGTGTTATTCCGATTTGTAAAGCATATCCATCATTTCCTTTTCACTGAGCAGACCCTCTATGTAAATCAAAGTGCCCATGGAGTCTTTTCCTATCTTGAAAATGATGTAGCGGTTCAGCTTCTTTCCATTGCGTTCCACCTCTTTCAGTTGGTAATAAGCGCTACGCAGCACACCGCTTTCCATTACCTCCTGCGCCTTCTTTGCGTTATCTTGCTTGTCGTGTACAATGGCCTGCTGAATTTCCCGGCGATAGGGGGATACATTCTTGAACACAAGGCTCTTGTAGGTAGTCATGCGGTAAGATTTCAGGATACTGCCGTTCAGTTCTACCTGGTCACGTCCTTTTGCTCGCCATACTTGCTGAATAGGTCGGCTATTTGCAGTCTCTCTTGTGCATGTACAAAGGCTGGCAGGCAAATCAGCAGGGAAAAGAGGCACAGACTACGTATGCAAATCAGTATAGATGTTTTCATAACCTTGTTATATTAGTGTTGAAACAGTAAGTTGCTTAAATCTTCATCCGTGAAGCTGGCGTTCTGCAGGGCTTCTAGTGCTTTGGCTTCCACCAGTTTCTCGTCTGTATACCGCTGGCCGTCGATGACGACATAATTTTCGGGAACATCGGAAAGCGGAAATATAATCTTAGCTACCCCGAGAAGCAGGAGCAATCCGGCGGCAATGCCGCTGACAGCATAGAATGTGCGATAGAGACGGAAAGGCTTCCGCTGTGCGGGTACTTCCTTTGCCGATTCTGTTGTTACGGATTTTTCCTCTGTCGGTTCTGCCATTGAAGTTGCTTCCCGGTTCAGATAAGCGAATAGGGGGCGGTACGTTTGCAGGTGCTCCGGCACTTCCTCTTCGGTAAAGAAACGGCGCAGTTCACGCTCTTCTTCGCAGGAAGTTTCCCCTTCGAAATATTTATCCAGCAGTTCATCTATCTTCATGGCTCATTTCTCCTTTCTTTTCTTTCTTGTATGGTTCGCAGGTAAACGTCTCTCACTTTCTTCCGGGCTCTTGACAGATTGCTGCGGATGGCTTCCGGTCCGCATCCCGTGATTTCGGCGATTTCGTCCGTTTCGTATCCTTCGATGTCCTTCATCCGCATGATGGTGCGTTGAAGATTGGGCAGCGAGTCGATGATTTCGTGCATCAGACGGATTTCATCTTTGATTTCCAACAGCCGTTCCGGTGTTCCGGTGGGGGATGCCGCCTGCACTATGTCGAGAGATAGGGTGTCGTTGCGTTTGCAGCGCCACATATCTATACAGATGTTGTGCGTCAACGTCATGGCAAATGCTTCGATGCTCCGGTATTGCTCCAGTTCAAGCCTTTTGTTCCATAGCTTGAGCAGTACCTCCTGGACGGCATCTTCTGCATCCTCCGGTTCGTCGGTCAACTTCCGTGCATAGTTCAACAGCTTGGCACGGAGTGGAAGAACGGTTATTTTGAATTCTTTGAGTTCCATTTACACAGATAAGACGAATGGGAAATACAAACGTGACATTGTAAAGTGAAAAAAAGTTGGAATAAAAAAAGGGACTTACTAACATTAGCAGTCCCTTTTCTTCACATTACTATAAAAGTATAGGATTATTTCTTGAAATAGCGGTTGTACAGACCTTCGAAACCTTTACCGTGACGAGCTTCGTCTTTAGCCATTTCGTGAACGGTGTCATGGATAGCGTCGAGGTTCAATGCTTTGGCACGGGTAGCGATACGCTTCTTGTCTTCGCATGCACCTGATTCTGCGTTCATTCTCTTTTCGAGGTTTGTCTTGGTGTCCCATACGCAGTCACCCAGCAGTTCAGCGAATTTAGCAGCGTGTTCTGCTTCTTCCCAAGCGTAACGCTTGAAAGCTTCTGCAACTTCAGGATAGCCTTCACGGTCTGCCTGGCGGCTCATTGCCAAGTACATACCAACTTCTGTACATTCGCCCATGAAGTGGTTGTTCAGGTCTTTAATCATTTCGTCGTCGCAACCTTTGGCTACGCCGATTACGTGTTCGTCGGCAAATACCAGCGGGCCGTCAGCTGTTGCTTCTTCAACTTCTACGAACTTGCTTGCGGGAGCTTTACACAATGGGCACTTTTTCGGGAGCTGCATCTCCTTCGTATACGTAACCGCATACAGTACATCTAAATTTTTTCATTTTCTCTCAGATTTTAATTAGTTGAATTAGTTATTCTTTGTTGTTCTTAAACGTTCTTCTTCTATGCAATGTTTACAGATTCCTTTATAATAGTAGTGGATTTCCTGCACATCGTGCCCGTCCATATCCATGTCGGCCACTTTCTTGATGTTGTTATTGCACATCAAGTCATAAATCTTTCCGCAACGCTTGCACAAGAAATGACCGTGCGGGCTGGTATCGGCATCATAACATGTGTTACGCTCGTCGATAGTCAGGGTTTGTGCGGCACCTTGCTCGCTCAGTAGTTTCAAGGTATTGTATACCGTTGTTTTAGACAGTGTCGGTATGGAGGGAGACAGTGCCGTATAGATTTCATCCACCGTGGGATGCGTACGATGCTCTATCAAGTAATTCATGATGGCTATGCGCTGTACTGAAGGCTTGATATTATGATTCTGCAATCGTTTTACTACATCCATATAATCTAAAGTTTCAAACTTGTAATTATTACATTTTTAATTCACTTGCAAAGATAGGAAGTTCCTATAATTCTCCAAAAGATTTTTGGAAAATTTTTAGTTGCGGTCATTAAAATTGTTTATATATGTTCCTCTTCTTGTAGGTAGGTTGCCGTATTTTTGTCATAAAAGCGAAGGCAGGATGCACCCGGTTTTAGTCAGTTTCTCGTGCCGATATAGATAAAACGTTTTTCCCTTATCTCTCTTAATCAGAATTTTGCCGTATCTTTGCACCGAATAAATAATATAGCATCCTTATGAATTACGGATATGTAAAAGTAGCGGCGGCTGTGCCCCGTGTCAAGGTGGCTGACTGTAAGTTCAATGCCTCAGAGATTGAAAAAGAGATTATTATAGCCGATGGGAAAGGTGTGCAAATCATTGCTTTTCCGGAGTTGTGCATTACCGGATATACTTGTGGCGACCTCTTTGCCCAGCAACTTCTGCTCGAAGAGGCGGAAATGGGGCTGATACAGATTCTGAACAATACGCGCCAGATGGATATCATTTCGATATTGGGCATGCCCGTTGCACTGAACGGTGTGTTGCTGAATGCGGCGGTTGTCATTCAGAAGGGGAGAGTGCTGGGCGTTGTCCCGAAGACTTATCTTCCCAATTATAAGGAGTTTTATGAGAAGCGCTGGTTTACTTCCGCATGTGATGTGGCAGAAAACAGTGTGCGCCTTTGCGGGCAGATTATTCCGATGGGGAGAGACCTGCTGTTCGAAACGGCAGATACCACTTTCGGAGTGGAGATATGCGAAGATTTGTGGGCACCCATACCGCCCAGTTCCACGCTGGCACTGCAAGGTGCGGAAATCTTGTTCAATCTTTCGGCCGACAATGAAGGTATCGGCAAGCACAATTATCTGCGCTCGCTTATCAGCCAGCAGTCGGCACGGTGCATTGCCGGTTATGTATTCAGCTCATGCGGTTTCGGAGAATCCACTACGGATGTGGTGTTTGCCGGCAACGGACTGATTTATGAGAACGGGACTCTGCTGGCGGCAAACGAACGCTTCTCTTTCGAAGGGCAGGTGGTCATCAGTGAAATTGATGTGGAACACTTGCGTACGGAGCGCCGGGTGAATACGACCTTCGCGGCTTGCCATGCAAATTGTGTTTCGGCCCTTCCGGTACGAATCTCTACGGAGTATGTCAACAGCAGGGATTTGAATCTGACACGTACTTTTGAACCGCATCCATTTGTTCCGCAGGGGATAGCGCTGGACGAACGCTGTGAGGAGGTATTCTCCATCCAGGTGTCCGGACTGGCGCAACGTCTGGTCCATACTAAAGCGAAGAGTGCCGTTATCGGCATTTCGGGCGGACTGGATTCTACGCTGGCGCTGCTGGTTTGCGTAAAGACTTTCGATAAGTTGGGATGGTCCCGCCAGGCATTGTCGGTGTCACCATGCCGGGATTCGGAACGACCGACCGTACTTACACGAATGCCATCGACTTGATGAACTCCCTCGGTGTGACTGTCCGCGAAGTCAGTATCAAGGAGGCCTGCATACAGCATTTCAAGGACATAGACCATGATGTCCATGTGCACGACGTGGTTTACGAGAATGCGCAGGCACGGGAGCGTACCCAAATCTTGATGGATATTGCCAACCAGACCTGGGGAATGGTTGTCGGTACGGGCGACCTTTCGGAACTTGCTTTAGGATGGGCCACTTACAACGGCGATCACATGTCGATGTACGGTGTGAATGCCAGCGTCCCCAAGACTCTGGTGAAGCACTTGGTGAAATGGGTGGCGGAGCATGATATGGACGATGCTTCACGTGCTACCTTGCTCGATATTGTGGATACTCCCATCAGCACGGAACTGATTCCGGCAGATGAGAACGGTAATATCCAGCAGATTACCGAGGACTTGGTGGGTCCGTATGAGCTTCACGACTTCTTCCTTTATTACTTCCTGCGCTGCGGTTTCCGTCCTTCCAAGATATTTTTCCTGGCAGCACGCACATTCAAGGGGATGTATGATGAAGAAACCATCAAAAAATGGTTGCAGACTTTCTGCCGTCGTTTCTTCAACCAGCAGTTCAAGCGTTCCTGTTTGCCGGATGGTCCGAAGGTGGGCAGTATCTCTCTGAGTCCGCGCGGTGATTGGAGAATGCCGAGCGATGCTTCGTCGGAGATGTGGCTAAGGGAGGTGGAAGGACTCTAATTCTTTACTTCGGGTATGCCGTAATATCGATATGGGTATTTGATGACTGCATCTTGTTTGCATTCTTGCTGCATGTATTTTGCAGTGCGACTGCAAACGTGTTGCAGTATCACTGCATAACTGTTGCAGTCGTACTGCATATCGGTGTGCAGTGCCACTGCAACGGCTTTGCAGTGGCACTGCAAAATGTATGCAGGATTTTGCAGTAATAAGCTGTTGATTGATAACTAGTTGTAAAAGTAGGGATATGCTGCGTGTATGGAAAAGTGCAGCTTAGTTTCGTTTCCCGTAGTATCGTTTGTAGATTTTCTTGTATTCTTTTCCCTTTTTGAAACTATCCAGCCATGTGTTGAGGCTGTCCAGCAGGATAGGGGACTGTTTGCTTACCCCCCAGGAATAGAATTGCGTGAAGCTGATGGCGGTATTGATGTCTATTTGAGGAATGCTGTCGGCTGCGGTACGGGCAATGCTTTCGTCGCATACGGCATAGTCGATGTCTCCATGGGCTACCAAGGCAATCAGTTGTTCGGAACCGTACTTCTCTATTTCCTCAACGTAGATGGTGTCGCCTATCTCATTTCCCAGGTTGCGGATGCGTAGTATGGAAGGGGAGCCTTTCACTACGTGCAGTGTCTTTCCAGCCAGGTCCAGTTGGCTTTTGATGAATAATGACGAGTCGGAAATATTCTCAAGCTTGCGTTGCACCAGCACTTGCTTGTTCAGCACAATAGGGGTGGTAAGCAGCAAGGAGTCTTTCAGCTCACTGGTGGCGAGGATGCCGTAGGCAATCACGTCATATTGCCCGTCGGCCAGGCCTTCCAGCCGCTTGTTGAAGCTCATTTCCGGTGATATGGCCGCTTGCAGCCCGTGGTCGCGTGCAAAAGCTTCTATCAGCTCGTAGTGGAAACCGGACAAGGTGTCATCATCCACATAGAAGCTGATGGAGTTGTATTCCGTCGAAGCATGTATGATGCCTTCGGCAGCTATCTCGGCATAATCGCGCGGATGACCTTTCGGTTTCTCTTCTTTCTTGATGAGATAGTGGGCAATGAGAGCCGCTGCAATTCCCAGAAGTGCGTATTTGAGCAGTCTGCTTTTCGTCATACAGTCATCTGTTAGTCATAGAAATTCCATGAGACGCCAATTTTGAACAAGCGCGGATTGATGGGGTAGTGCGGCACCAGGAAGGAATTGGCGCTTCCCATACCCGCGTTGACGTGATACATCATGGCAAAGATACGCGTCCGCTTCAAGTGCAGGTTGGCATATACGTTTACGATGGGGTAACCGCCTATTTCCACCAAATCGTCCGTAGGTTGCAGATGGAACTGCTGGACGCCGGGTGCATAGGCAGGTGCGTTGTACTTGGTGAAGTAACGGACATCGGCACCCAACTGAACGGTCAGCACCTTCTTGGCGAGTTTAGCCAGTATATAGAAGTTATGGTAGAGCGAGAGTTGGGGCAATGGAAGTACTGTTTCATTGCTCGTCTTCTGCCAGGTCACCTCATTGTCCAGGTGGAAGACACCGAGGCGGAAGTCTTGTTTCAGTGTGGCGGACAGCACTTGTATGTTGCCTCCGTTCTGTTCGGGCAGGGCGCTTTGGTTGAAGTAGGTGTAGTTCTTGATATTCTCTACGCCGGCACGGAGATTGGTTCCCCAACGGGAAATGTTCAGCTCGCCTTCCACACGCGTACGGAATTCCTTGTCCATGTTGTCGTTGTCCCAGTTGTAGTGGTTGGAGTGGTAATGGCGCATGTAGAAGGAAGGAAGCGTGTTGCTCACATAACCGCGGGCGTAGAAGTTCACCGTATCTTCCATAGACGGAAGTTCAGGTCCAGATTGGCGTTGACGCGGAACTGCCCGATGGCTTTGTCTACCAACCCCACTTCACCGTTTACGTTGTAGTGCAGCAGTTTGCCTTCGCGCTTGGCGAGTTCGCCACCCAGGAAGATTTCCTGCTCGGTGTAGCGGATGCGGCGCATGTCGGTAAGTGTGTCCGTATTCATCAGGTCGTACCGGCTGAACTTGTGGGAGATATAAGCCGTAAGTCCGGCTTTGGCGTATTTGTTGAAACCTTCCAGCAAGGCTATTCCGAACACGTTCTTTACACTGAATGCCGTGGTGGAGTCGTTGCTGTAATTCTTGTAAAGCTTGTAGTCTTCCGGGAAGAATCCTTCGGGCTCGCTTCCCGAACGGAATTGGTGCCGCGACCGCTCTACTTTCAAGGTATGGATAAAGCTGGTGACGGGGACGAACTCTTCTTCGAAAAGTGAGTCGTTGTCTGCGGTAGAAACAGACGGCGGGCTGTCATTGGCAGCTGCAAGTGTGCTGACCGATTTTGATGCTATGCTGTCGTTTGGCAATGCTATGTCGTTGTTCGAAGCGGATATTTCGGATTCAGAGGACGGGGAGGATGAGGCTTTGGGTGCGGATACCGTCGGTTTGCCTTCTTGTGTGTTCCGTACTCTCCGCGTAAAACCAAGACGATAGCGCTGTGTCAGATAGATATAAAAATCCTTGTTACGGTTGGAACTCTGTTCCAATTTGACCGGAATAGTGGTGGACTCGTACTCTTTCTTCCTCCGGACATGTTTTCGGGACGGGTGATGTATTGGTCGTCTGCAATACCGCCGTTCTCGTTCATCTTCAGGAAAAAGTTGTTGTAGACTGCTTGTACCTGGTATTTCTCGCCGATATAGCTACCGAACAGACCTGCATTGAAGTGCGAGGTGGACTGGTTCTGGTAATAACCGCGTCCGTACAGATAGTCGATGTTAAAGCCAAATGCCAACTGCTTGTTGACGTTGACGGAGAAGTAGGACTTGAAGCGTTCTTCACCGTTCACTTTGCTGCCGGCTTTGTAGTAGGTAAGATTGGTGTAAGGCACGTTGCTGTTGGTGAAAAGCACCTGGTCGGGACGTGTGAAAAAACTGGAGAAGGGAGCCATGAAGATGGTAGGTTCGCTTTCCTCCCGTTCGAAGAACAGACGTGAGAGGCGTGGAGAACCTAAATTTCCCAAGTAGTTGTAATGGCCGAACATTCCTTCCACCAGATTGGTGCTCTGGAAGTTGAGGCTGGCTGTGTCGGCAGGTATGATGGTACGGTTGCCCAGTGTCTCACTTAGTTTCCACATGTAAAGCTTGGGTGGAAGACTTTGAATCTCAGTATTGGTACTGTCTTCCAGATTGTCCGGCTGGGTATTCGGGTCAATCTGGTTACCGAACCGGTCGCGATTGTTCATCGGGTTTAAGGTGTTTTGCGCCATAGCCCCCCATATCCCTATAACGGACAGAAATATATATGTCAGTACAATTCGTCTCATAATTAGGCGCAAAGATACAATAAAAAATTATTTGCTTACTGAATTCAGCCTTTTTTGCTTCTTTTAAACTGTCTTGTTTTCTGTTTTGTTCTATACTGCTTCCGGTTCTCTGCCCTTGAATCCATGCTTTTTCCGGCTTGAAATGAAATAAGCCCTTGCAATAAAATATCACAAGGGCTTATCCGTTTTCCTTTATCTCTTATTCTGGCGTAAAGTTCCTCCTCTTATGGGGAGTGGCTTTACACAGCCTTTCATTTCATTTCCTGAATAAGTTCCATCCTTTCTTGATAGCTTCTTCGTTCATCGGTATCAAGTGTGGTGGCGTTCGGGCAGTGTCTTCTTCAATCCTCTGAGTACACTGTCCAGTGTAACCATCGGCTTGATTTTCAATAATCCACCCAATACAATCATGTTGAATGCCTTGGCGTTGTTCATTTCATTGGCGGCATCCATGGCGTTGATGCGGTAAACGTGGATGTCCTTACGCGTCGGCGGGTTGATGATGCCGTAACCGTCGTAGATAAGTACGCCTCCGGGTTTTACCTTGCTTTCGAATTTCTCCAGTGACGGCTGGTTCAGGATGATGGCGGCATCGTACTTGCTTAAGATAGGTGAGGATATTTTCTCGTCACTTACGATGACTGTTACGTTGCTGTACCACCACGTTGTTCCGGTCCGTAAGCCGGCATCCAAGTCACCTCTTTGCCTTCCATCAGTCCGGAATATGCCAGAATCTTTCCCATGGACAATACACCTTGTCCACCGAAGCCTGCTATAATGATTTCTTCTTTCATTGTTCTTCTGTCTTTAGCATGATTATTTATCTTTCAGGTCGCCCAGCGGATAGAAGGGGAACATGTTCTCTACCATCCATTCATTGGATTTCGCAGGAGACATCTTCCAGCCGGAGTTACAGGTGGAAACGATTTCCACAAGGTTGGAACCTTTGCCTGCCATAGAGTTCTCGAATGCTTTGCGGATAGCCTTTTTCGCTTTGCGGATGGCGGGAACGGACTGTACGCTTTGGCGTGTCACGTAAGCGGTTCCTTCCAATTGTGCAGCAATATCGGCCATCTTCAGCGGATAGCCGTGCAGATGCACGTCACGTCCGTAAGGGCTGGTCGATGTCTTCATGCCTACAAGGGTAGTGGGAGCCATTTGTCCCCCGGTCATACCATAGATGGCATTGTTGATGAAGATGATGGTGATGTTTTCGCCGCGGTTCAAGGCGTGGATGGTTTCGGCAGTACCGATACAAGCCAGGTCGCCGTCTCCTTGGTAAGTGAACACCAGGCGGTCTGGCCAAAGGCGCTTGATGGCAGTGGCAAGTGCGGGCGCACGTCCATGGGCGGCTTCCTGCCAGTCGATGTCTATATAATTATAGATGAACACGGCACATCCCACGGGGAGATGCCTATTGCTTTGTCTTCCAGTCCCATTTCTTCGATAACTTCGGCTACGAGTTTATGAACTACGCCGTGACTGCATCCCGGGCAGTAGTGCATGGGATTGTCGTTCATCAGAGTCGGTTTCTTGGCAACCAGATTCTCGGGCTTTATAATATCTTCTTTTGTCATAATCACTTCTCCTATCTGTTGGTGAACCGTATGAAAAACTCCATCAACTTGACGAATATCGCCGCGCCGCAGACGTAGATGAACAGCTTGAAGTCATCTTTTGCAGCAAAATATATAATGATAGCTGCCAGGGCAAGTACCATGAAGAGAATGTTCAGTACGTTTCTTATTTTATCAGGATTCATTTCTTAATCAGTTTTTCTTTCAATGCATCTACTATCTCATCCGGATCGGGAACAATGCCGCCGAGGCGTCCGAAATGTTCCACTTTCACTTTACCGTTCACGGCAAGGCGGACATCTTCCACCATCTGTCCGGCATTCAATTCTGTAACGAGCATACCTTTCACCTTGTCGGCATACGCGGCAATGGCTTTGGTCGGGAACGGCCACAACGTGATGGGGCGGAGCATACCTACCTTTATTCCTTCTTCGCGTGCCAGCTCCATTGCTTTCTGTCCGATGCGTGCCATAGAGCCGAAGGCTACAATCAGGTAGTCGGCATCATCGCAATGAATTTCCTCGAAGCGAACCTCATTCTCTTCTATCTGCTTGTATTTGGCCTGGAAACGGATGTTGTTCTTTTCCATTTCTTCCGGTTTCAGTTCCAATGAGGTGATGACGTTGGGTTTGCGGCCATTGGTTCTGCCGGTAGTGGCCCATGGGCATTGTTCGATGACTTCCGCATCGGTGCGGCGTGGCTTTTGTACCGGGAGCACCACTTTTTCCATCATCTGGCCGATGACACCGTCGGCAAGGATGATTGCCGGATTACGGTATTTGAAGGCAAGTTCGAATGCCAGTCCTACGAAATCTGCCATTTCTTGTACGGAAGCCGGAGCAAGGGCAATCAGACGATAGTCACCGTGGCCGCCTCCTTTTACTGTCTGGAAATAGTCGGCCTGGCTCGGTTGGATGGTTCCCAGACCGGGACCGCCGCGCATAACGTTTACAATCAAGCAAGGCAGCTCGGCACCTGCCAGATAAGAGATACCTTCCTGCTTTAGGCTGACACCGGGCTGGAGGTAGGAGGTCATGACCATTTTACCACTTCCGGCACCGCCGTACACCATATTGATAGCTGCCACTTCACTTTCTGCCTGAAGAACCACCATGCCGGTCGTCTCCCAGGGTTTCAGTTCGGCAAGAGTTTCCAATACCTCCGATTGCGGAGTAATGGGATATCCGAAGTAACCGTCTGCACCGCAACGGATGGCTGCGTGGGCGATGGCTTCGTTTCCTTTCATTAATACAACTTCTTCTGCCATATTCTACTGATTTACAGATTTATTCTACTTTTATTTTATATACTGAGATACATCCGTCCGGACATACTGTGGCGCACGAGGCGCAGCCGTTACAAGTATCTTCCAATATCTGGTGGGCATAGTTATACCCTTTCACATTCACCTCCTTGGTGAGGCTATTACGTTGAGCGGACACGCTACCACACACAAGTTGCAGCCTTTGCAACGTTCGGTGTCTACTACGATTGCTCCTTTGATTTTTGCCATAATTTACGTTCTTTATTTATTGATTGTACATATCCTTGTTGTAGAAGTTCAGGATGTCCATAGCCATTTGATAGGCATGTTGTGCCGGGCTTTCGGGGTTCAGGTCGATGGCATACTGATAGTTGTTCAGTGCTTGTTGCCAGTTGCCTTGTTTCCGATAGGCATTTCCCCGCAGGTAGTAAGCTTCGTCTTTGCCGGGAAAGTCTGTTTGCAGTATTTCGTCAAGCTGCTGGATGGCTTGCTCTACATTTCCCTGGTTGATAAGCTCTTTTATGGTATTCAGTCGTTCCATATCTAAAAAATATCCGGGTTATCGAACCACAAAGATAGTTTTTATTTGAAGACAATGAGCATCTTCACTGTGAAAAATAAGAAAAAGGGGCAAATAAAAAGCCCGAAGTTTCTCACGATTCTATCAGAATGTCAGAGCTTCGGGCGGATATCATAAAGAATGTGATTCTACTGCTTTACAAGTGTACCGGTATCTTGTCCACTCTTCGTTGGTGGCGTCCGCCTTCGAATGGTGTACTGAAGAATTCCCTCATAATCATGTCGGCTTCTTCGGTACTGATGAATCGCCCTGGCATGACAAGCACATTGGCATCATTGTGCTGGCGTGCCAAATGGGCTATTTCTGCCGTCCAGCAGAGGGCTGCGCGGATACCTGATGCTTGTTCAGCGTTATGCTGATACCTTCACGCTTCCGCAGATGGCAATTCCGATACACTCTCCGGCTTCAACGGCCAGTGCCAAAGGATGTGCA
>ENA-OQAA01000856-OQAA01000856.1-human-gut-metagenome-genome-assembly--contig:-NODE-856-length-18507-cov-5.863547_pt1 | contig 18507 bp, 23 predicted proteins | sample MGYA00242489_ERZ504515 | MGnify/ENA primary metagenome ERZ504515 (study PRJEB26092, sample SAMD00036237) | human gut metagenome | host: Homo sapiens | study: EMG produced TPA metagenomics assembly of... | reverse complement strand
CAAAGGACCGTATACACCAGTGTGCTGCTGCCGGTGTTTCTGGGGCTGTTGGAAAAGCTGTTCCCGGAGTTCGGCTCGATTGACCGGCAGTCAGGAGCTGGACGTGCTGTGCTATATTCTGGTGGTCAGCATCGGCTGAGTATTTTGTTCAACCGCAATGCATCCTCCGGCGGGCTGGATATCGTGGCAAAGATCATGAACAAGTACCTGCACATGGAATTGGGAAAAGCCATGTCTCTGTCGGGAATGTGTGTGGCGCTTTCCGCGGCCCTGGTCTACGATAAAAAGACCGTGGTGCTGAGTATCCTCGGTACTTACTTCAACGGCATCGTGCTGGACCATTTCATCTTTGATAACAGCATCAAACGCCGCGTCTGCATCATCACCGAAAAAGAGGAGGCGCTGCGTCAGTTCATCCTCCATGACCTGCACAGCGGTGCGACCATGTACGAGGCCATCGGTGCATACAATCTGGAAAAACACAACGAGATCATTACCATCGTGGACAAGAGCGAATATCAGAAGCTGATGAACTTTATCAACCGGGAAGACCCCAAGGCTTTTGTTACCATTTACAATGTGTCCAGCATGCAGTATCAGCCCAAGATCTGATCGGCGGAGAGCTGCCGCAAAGGGCGGGCCTTTTGCGGCTTGCTCTTTGCCATAGCTGCGTGGTATACTCAAGTCCGGAAATATCAAAGTGCATGGAGGAAAAAGGATGCTGACCTATACCTATGTTTCCGAGGGCAAATTTGAACTGATGGAAAAACCAAAGCCGGTGCTGCAGCACGAGCGGGACGCCATTGTAAAGGTGACCCTTGCCAGTATCTGCTCCAGCGATCTGCACATCAAGCACGGCAGCGTGCCCCGGGCGGTGCCCGGCATCACGGTAGGGCACGAGATGGTGGGCATCGTAGAAGAAGTGGGCAGTGCGGTGACCAATGTGAAACCCGGCGACCGGGTGACGGTGAACGTGGAGACCTTCTGCGGAGAGTGCTTTTTCTGCAAAAAAAGGCTTTGTGAACAACTGCACCGATCAAAACGGCGGCTGGGCGCTGGGCTGCCGCATCGACGGCGGACAGGCCGAGTATGTCCGGGTGCCCTTTGCGGATCAGGGACTGAACAAGATCCCGGACGGCGTTACCGATCGGCAGGCGCTGCTGGTGGGCGATGTGCTGGCCACCGGCTTTTGGGCGGCACGCATCTCGGAAATCACCCCCGAGGATACCGTGCTGATCCTCGGCGCAGGGCCTACTGGTATCTGCACCCTGCTGTGCGTCATGCTGCACAGCCCCAAGCGCATCATCGTGTGCGAAAAGGACGCAAGCCGCCTGCAGTTCATCCGTCAGCACTACCCGCAGGTGCTCACGGTGCAGCCGGAGGACTGCGCCGCCTTTGTGCGCGCCAACAGCGACCACGGCGGGGCAGATGTGGTGCTGGAAGTGGCAGGGGCGGACACTACCTTCCGGCTGGCGTGGGAGTGCGCAAGACCCAACGCCATCGTGACCGTGGTGGCGCTGTACGATAAGGCACAGACCCTGCCGCTGCCGGAAATGTACGGCAAAAACCTCACCTTTAAGACCGGCGGCGTGGACGGCTGCGATTGTGAAGAAACGCTGCGTCTCATCGCAGAAGGCAAGATCGATACCGAACCGCTCATCACCCACACCTACCCCCTGCGCCGGATCGCAGAGGGCTACGAGCTGTTTGAAAAGAAACGGGACGGCGTGATCAAGGTGGCAGTGGAGTGCTGACGGTCTGCGCCAAGGCACAACGCACATAAAGTGGCCCCGGAGAGCTGTAACAAGCTCCGGGGCCATTTTTGTTTCCCGACATCTTTTCCGCAGCGGCAAGGCGTGGTAGAATAAGGCAGAACCAATCCATAGGTGAGAAAATCGAACTTCAGAGAGAGGAGATATTTCTATGCTGTCTGATGAGCTGAAACGCCGGATCTCGGCAGGCAGAGGAGATGCTTTGGCCGATCTGGTTTTGAAAAATGCCAGAATCGTCAATGTGTTTACCGATGAGATCGACACCGCTGATATTGCCATCAGCGGAAATTCGATCGTGGGCGTGGGTACGTATCACGGCCGGAAAGAAGTTGATCTGCACGGCAAATATGTCTGCCCGGGCCTGATCGATGGGCATATCCACATCGAAAGCTCCATGCTCTGTGGTCCGGCTTTCGAGCAGGCAGTGCTGCCCCACGGTACCACTGCGGTGGTCACAGACCCACACGAGATCTCGAACGTTGCGGGGCTGGAAGGCTTGGACTTCATGCTGGAAACGACAAAAAATCTGACCCTTTCGGTTTATTTCATGCTGCCCTCCTGTGTTCCGGCTACGGATCTGGATGAATCCGGTGCGGTGCTGAACGCAGAACAGCTCCGGCCTTACTACGGCGATCCCCGCGTGCTGGGGCTTGCGGAACTGATGAACGCCTATGGAACGGTGCGCTGTGACCCGAAGATCCTGCAGAAGATCCGCGACTGCACCGAAGCGGGAAAGATCGTGGATGGCCATGCACCGCTCTTGAGCGATAAGGACCTGAATGCTTATATTGCGGCAGGCGTTCAGTCCGATCACGAGTGCTCCAACATCGAGGAAGCCATGGAAAAATTCCGGCTCGGACAATACATCATGATCCGGGAAGGAACGGCTGCCAAAAATATGGAGGCCCTGATGCCGCTGTTCCGGGAGCCCTATTGTAGCCGCTGTATGCTGGTGACGGATGATAAGCACCCCGGTGACCTGCTGGACAGCGGACACATCGATTCCAACATCCGTAAAGCGATCCGGTTGGGGGCGGACCCGGCAGTGACTGTCAAAATGGCGACGCTGGTCCCGGCACAGTATTTTGGGTTCAAGCAGCGCGGTGCCGTAGCACCGGGGTACCGGGCAGATCTGGTTGTGGTTTCTGATCTGGAATCCTTTATGGTCGAACAGGTTTACAAGAATGGCACGCTGGTGGCCGAGCACGGAAAAACGCTGAAACCCGCACCGCTTGACATCGACCGTGTGAGATTTTCCCACGTTATGGATTCCTTTGATCTGGATGAGATCACACTGCAGGACCTGGAACTTCGGGAAAGCGGGGAGCAGGAGCGTGTCATCTGCCTGAACCGGGGCGAGTTGCTTACGGAGGAAAAAATCATCCCGTTCCAACGGCATCCGGGCAAAGCTCCCGGTGTGGACCCGGAACACAACATCGTAAAACTGGCCGTTTTTGAGCGGCATCATCACTCCGGCCATGTGGGTATTGGCTTTTTAGGAAACTTCAGCCTGAAATGCGGAGCCGTTGCATCGAGCATCGCACATGATTCCCATAACCTGATCGTGGCAGGGGACAACGATACCGATATGATGCTGGCCGGCAACACTGTGCGGAAAAACAAAGGCGGACTTGCGTTTGTGGCAGATGGACAGGTCGTGGCAGAACTTGCGCTTCCGGTGGCCGGATTGATGAGCACCGAAAGCGCAGAGAGCGTTGCGGCGAAAATGCAGGCGCTGAACGATGCCCTCAAGGCACATGGTGTAGCGGAAGACATCGGCATCTTTATGACCCTCGCCTTCGTCAGCCTTCCGGTCATTCCCAAACTCAGACTGAATACATACGGCATCATCGATGTAGCGCAGCAGAAAGTCGTTCCGGCTGTTTTTTAATACGCGATAACAAAAATACTGCCGGAGACCGACCCGAATGGTCCGTCTCCGGCAACAGAACAGTTCGTTCCTACTCTTAGAAGCGAGCCACATCAAGAGAAAAATTGACGGAAATTCTTATTTGATAAATCGGAATTTGACAAAGGAGTGTGATTATATGGGTAAAGCGATTTTGGCAGCAATCGTTACATTGATTGTTGGTTATTTAGGTACGGTCGTAGGACTTGAACTTTTAGGTAATTGGGTTGAGTTTGGATTGCTCATTGCTATTGCAGTAATGGGTGCTTTTATCATCTACTTCAATGACAAGAAGTAAGACAACTTCGCATTTGTGGAAGTTATAAAGGGGTGCATCATGGAAATCGAGTATAAATAAACAAAAGATTTCACGGCCGATGAATTGCAGAAACTGTTTTTATCCGTTCACTGGGAATCCGGCAATTATCCAGAAAAACTTGTCCATGCGATGCACAATTCCACACGAGTTATTTCTGCGTGGATGGTGATAAGCTGGTCGGGCTGGTTCGCGCGCTTGATGATGGAGAAACAGTCGCATTTTTGCATTATCTTTTGGTGGACCCTGCTTATCAGGGACAGTACATTGGAGATGAGCGGATGAAACGGATCATGAGTTTCTATCAAAAGCTTCTGTATGTGAAAGTTATGCCGTCTGATCCTAAAACGATCCAATTTTATGAGCGATATGGCTTTCAACAATATGATAATTACTCTGCAATGGTGCGGAAGCACTTTTTGTGAGTTGGTATGATGGATCGATTTGCAGCTAGCAAGGAAACCGTAAGGAGTACAGAGCATGGATGCAAACTGTACCAGTAAAAGAAGGAAAGTCAAGAGTATGGAAACGGTATACATTGCAGGCGGGTGCCTTTGGGGCGTCCAGCATTTTTTTGACACGGTGCCCGGTGTACGGACGACCGAAGCCGGGAGAGCCAACGGAACAACAAACACGCTGGACGGCCCGTATGATGGATACGCAGAGTGCGTTAAAGTGGTCTTTGATGAGAAATGTACCAGTGTTACAGAGCTTATGGAGCATCTGTTTGAAATCATCGACGTACAGCCTGGACAAACAGGGCGTTGATGTTGGGAAAAAGTATCGCACGGGGCTTTACAGCACAAATCCCGGACATCTGGAAGAAGCAAGAGCCTTTATTGACAGCCGGAAGGACCGGGATAAAATCGTTGTGGAAGTGCTGCCGCTGACGAATTACGTCCGGAGTGCAGAGGAGCATCAGCACCATCTGGAGCGGTACCCGGAAGACTGCAGCTACTGTCATATCCCGGATGAAGTCTTAAACAAATACAGGAATCAGTAAGCAAAGGAAAAACGAAAATTCGGGGATATTCTGATTTTTTGTGTGGGCATCAATCTGGTGTGGCCAAGAACCATCAAGGTGGCAAACCTGCTGCCGTCCCTTCTGGTTGCAGTGGCGCTGACGGGGATTTTATGAATCGGAACTTGACGAGGAGTGTGATTATATGAAAAACAATAGCCCACAAAAGCAGGCTGCCATTTCTTGGATCATTTTGATGATAGGAATATTGCTCGCAGTAATAGGAGCAATGACGGCAAAGGAGTACAGAGTAAACCTATGCCTGCTAATCGGTGCAATGGTTGTTGTTGGTGGTATTGTATATCATCTCACCATGATGAAATGTCCTTATTGCGGTTGCTCGCTTGTTGGTTATAGGCCGATCCCTAAAGAATGTCCAAAGTGTCATAAAAGATTTGAAGAATAAGTTCGCGTTTATCAAGGTGAACATTTAAGTATTAAAAACGGGAGTGAAAACAAATGATGACCATTGCACAGATCATGGAAAAGATGATCGCCTTTTCCGAAGGGAATATCCATGACATCACGCACCTGAGCTGTGTGTGGACCTATGCCAAAACCATTGGTGAGCTGGAGGGGCTGGACGCAGACACGCAGTTTATTCTGGAGGTGGCGGCCATCACCCACGATATCGCCTGCCCGCTCTGCCGCAAAAAATACGGCAACACCAATGGTAAATATCAGGAGCAGGAGGGTGCCCCGCTGGTGCGGGAGTTCTTGGCGGATACCGGCATGACAGCGGCACAGATCGACCGGGTGGCCTATCTGGTAGGGCACCACCATAGTCCGGCGCAGATCACGGCATTGACTATCAGATTCTGATTGAGGCGGATTATATCGTCAATGCGTCCGAAAGCGGGTACGGTCAGCAGGCAATCCGAACCTTTATGGAACATACGATGAAAACGGCAGCAGGTATCCGGCTGACGAAAACAGTGTTTGGAGTGTAAAAATGATTGGGCTGCATTTTGTCAAGATAAAAAATCAAGATGCTGCTGCAAATTTAAAAATTGCCAGCTTTCGCTTCTTTTTGGATGATTTTTCGCATTTGAGTATCCAATGTGCTCGTTGCATTCGGATTGAAAAAGATGTTGACGTTGTAAGTTGTGTTTCTGACTCGCATGGTCAACAGTCCGTCAGCGGGGCGATGTTCGGTCAGAGTGATAGTTTTGCTCATTTGTGCTTCTCCTTTTACAATGTGTGTTCAGTTGCCTTTTGCTGGGGCTGTAATTTTTTCTGTCCAAGCGCTGCCTTGCTATCGTTCAACTTTTTCAGCACCGATTCCTTCTCCGGGATCTTGCCGTCCGGTGCGGAAAGCTGTTGCTTATTCAGCACCATGTCGATATACTTGCGGATATTTTTCAGGGCAGAGACGTCCGGTTGCAAGGCTTCCAGTTTGGTACGCAGTTCTGCGCTGCCAGATTGCAGCGCAGAAAATTCGGCATCCAATGCCGAAAAATCTACCGCTGTGCTGCCGTTCAGTTTCATCAGAGTGCGGACAGCTTTATTAAAGGTGTCCAGCTCCTCTTTGTGCTGGGCGGCATAAGCGTCCTTGGTCAACTTGAAGTTCTTCTTGATAAAGGTGTCGTGGATGGGCTTCAGCTTGGCATGGGCGGCGGCAGCATCCTTGATCTGGCGATTGCCCGCATACGGTTTTCGTTCTGCTTCAACTGCCCGCGGAGAGGAGCAGCGGTCTGGTTTAAGCTGTCAATGGCTTGGTTCAAATCCTCAACGGTGTTCAGAGAATGAGCTTTCAGATAATCAACAGCCCGCTTGACTTCCTCAAAGTCCCGGACAGTGCATTTCAGTTTTGCCTTGCCAGACCAATCGCTGCGCTGCTCGTTGCGGAGATTGAAGTAGTCCACCAGCAAATCAGAAAGCGTGGGTTCTTTCGCCTTTTCCAGAGCGTCCAGAAGAAGCTGCTTCTTTTCGTTCAGGTCTGCGATCCAGCGTTGCAGTCCACGGATGGCACTGCGGATGGACTGCATCAGGCTGTTGGCGGCTCGAATATCTCGGTTCAGGTTTCCGAGAAAGGTTTCTATCCCACGCTTCTCCATCTGATGTGCGGCGGGGCCGAGATGGACGGTCGGTATCTGCTGGATGCCCTGCCGTTCAAAGGAGCGCAAGTCAACACGTTCTGGTCTGCCAGCTGCTTCCAGATAGCGGTTGGTTATGGTCTCCCAGCTGTGCCGCCAGACCTCGGCGTACTTCTGGTCGTTCCAGTCCACGGTATTTTCCTTGTGGCACTTCCAGTTCCCGGATGGAAGCTGGATGCGCTCGCCGTTCTCGTCAAGGTCGTAGACCTTTCTGGCTTTTGGAAGCCATTTGCCGTGTTCATCCATTGCCCGGAGCGTCAGCAGAATGTGGGCGTGTGGGTTGCCATCTCCCTTGTCGTGGATGGCAAAGTCAGCAATCATGCCCTTGAAAACAAACTGCTCGTTGCAAAATTCTTTTATCATGGAGAGATACTGTTTTTTCGGAACCTCCACCGGAAATGCCAGCACGATGCGCCGGGCAAGCTGGGAGTTCCACTGGTTCTCCACGGCTTCCACGGCGTTCCAGAGGGTTGCCCGGTCTGCAAATCCGGGCGGCGCATGGGACGGCAGCATGATCTCGGCGTGGACAAGCTCTTTCTTCTTGTTGTAGAATTTTGTTTTCTGGTCGTACTCGCTGAACAGCCGTTCGCCACTCTGGTAAGCGGCCCCGGCAACAGCGGACTGCCCTTGGCTGCGCTTAACGATGGTAATTTTGAAATGCGGACACGGAATAGGCATCACCTCCTGATGACATTTGAATCGTTCTCTTGTAAAAATCACGGAATTATGGTACTATTATTTTGGATAAGTAAGCAGAAAGCTGGTGAGCCAATGTCGGAAAGAAAATCACAACAGGAACTGGATTTTGAACGGAAACATGAAGAAGATTTGCAGCGGTTGCGTGGATTGCGGTTGATTGATGATGATTTCATGGCTGCGGTGTTTGAAGAACGTGCCTGTGCTGAGTTTCTTTTGCAGATCATCTTGAAACGGGATGATTTGACCGTCAAAGAGGTTCACGGCCAGTACAGCATCAAAAATCTGCAAGGGCGTTCAGTCCGATTGGATATTTTGGCAGTGGATCGGGAAAACCGTGCATATAATATTGAGGTGCAGCGCAGTGACCGTGGTGCTAGTGAAAAGCGCGCACGGTACAATAGCAGTCTGCTGGATGCAAACTTGACTGATGCGGGCGATGATTACGATGCGCTGAACGAAACATACGTTATCTTTATCACTGAAAATGACGTATTAAAGGCCGGCCTTCCAATTTATCATGTTGACCGTACAGTTCGGGAAACGGGAACGTTTTTCAACGATCAGGCTCACATCGTTTATGTGAACTCACAAATCAAGGACGAAACCGCATTAGGAAAACTGATGCACGACTTTTTCTGTACCAACTCGAAGGATATGAATTATTCCATTTTGGCACAGAGGGTTCGTTATTTCAAAGAAGACACGAAGGGAGTGGCAGCTATGTGCAGAGCTATGGAAAAGATGCGGGATGAAACCGAGCATGAAACATCGGTCAAACACGCATTGGCAATGTTGGCAGATGGTGTGCCTTGTGAAAAGGTGGCAAAGTACACCGACCTTTCAATTGAGGAAGTCCGGGCATTAGCTGAAAAGAAATCTGCCTAACAAAAAGATAAGCCGATTGGAAATGTTTCTGTTTCCAATCGGCTTTTTCTATGCGTGTTTTATGGTAGCGGGCAAAAGGATAGCTGCAAAGCAGCGCAAGGAAAATGCAGTTTTCCTTGGGATGGAATCGGGCTGGCGCACAAACGCCAGCTTCGATTTCATCGAGCCATCTGCAAGACCGCAATTTCACCGGAACGGTGTATAATTGCGCCCTTTATTCTAAAGGGTTTTGGACGTTGCTGCATTCGTGAACATCATGCACCATCTTTGCAAGTGCCAGCACGACTTCAGGTTGGCGGAACGAGATTTTCAGCAGTTCCATCACCTGATCATCGGTCAGTTCTCCCGGACAGACCAGAAAACTTTCCAGCATTCCGGCACGGGTACAAAGACGATGCACACGCTCTCTCCGGTTCAGCTCTGACATCTGACGTTCAAGGAACTTTTCCCGGTGCTGGAAAGAGCGCAGCTTCTGCTCTGCTTTGGATTTTTCGCTACGGAGGTAGGCAAGGTCGGTTTTCGGTTGGGTCACGGCATCAAACTCCTTTTTCAGTGATATTTATTTCGTAGGTTGTCATCATTACTTCGATCAATTCAGTAAGCTTTTTTTCCGAAACCTTATATGTATACTTACGTACTCCATCTCTTTCATTCAAATTACGATCCCGAATCCATGCGCTAAGTTTTTTTAAGTTGCACATAGTTTTGGAAATATCTGCCGTGCCAGGCTTCCGGAGCAGCTCTGTTAAATAGACCTTTAAACTATCAACAAGGTACAATCTTTTGTAATTGTCATTACCTTTGAACTTTTCCACAAACAAACTATATAATTCATCATCAAATACTGCCAAACGATGCACATAGTGATTTTCAAATTGGATTCGTGGACTTTCAAGATAAGCAATGTATTCTTTTCGAGAACGCGAATCGCTTACCTTATATTGTAACATCTCCAATTCATCATATACTCTTTTGGCCTCCGGAGAAAGTTCCTCTGGATTTTCTATAAATTTCCAACGTTCTGGCTCAACAATTTCACCAGATTCTATTTTTTCTCCACGCATGGAGAGTCCATCATATATTCTGTCGTAGTCAATGTGAGATGAAATAGTTACACCCATCTTTTTCAAATCCTTTATTCTTTGAATGAGGTTTATCAATTCATCTCCTGATAGATCTCCTTTATACGCCAATTCAAGTGTCAGTGGGAGAAATTTATTTATTTTGTCCTGCGTCATCGACCAAAAGTCTGACTGAACAAAATAGTATTCATCTTTAATCGGAATTTTTCTGTACGGTGCGCAAAGATTGATTTTTACAGTCTCCTCATCCCATTCGCCCGATACTATCCATTTTTCTAGTATTGCAAAACTTCTATATCTTGAAAGTCGTTTATATTTATCCGATGTGCGTTCAGGTTGAATATCAACACCCTTATACGCACGTTCATTCGATTTGAATTCAACCAGTCCATACCGGTCAAGTTCACACTTTGCCAATTTATATTCAAACATTACTGCTCCGAAATTATAAAAGACCTGATCAATATCCTTTAACGGAAGATCTAACTCTATCCATAATTTGTAAACTCGTTCGAAATCTGTAAGCCAAATTTTAAGTGTTCTTAGATTATCCGACTTACTCTCGCCAAATATTTCTTTAATAGTATCCTGATGCTTTTCAAGAAAGGCACAATATCCAACGACAGTCTCTTTATAATCTCGAACAATACATTGAATAATCTCCGAATAATTTGCTGCTATTTTTATGGTATGTGAAATTACTTTTTCTTTAAATTCTTTATAAGCTTCTTCGTCAATGTGATTTTCATCCGCGATTAAAATTGTTTTTATTTTTTTGTTTTCACAATAATTATTAATTGTGCCTAGCAATATTGTCTTATCCTGCTTTGAACGCTCAAAATCATCAAAAACTAGGACAAGTGTTTTTGAAACCATTGTCTTTCCGTTTTTAGAGAAGCACAGTAGTTCTGATTTTATATCAAAAAAGTCATATAGATTAATTGAAAGAGCCGCATTGATTCCCCTAAATCCCTGCCAAACATCGCTTAGCTCACTCGATAGTTTCTTTGCGTTTTTTATCAAGCCGACACCTTACTAGAAGAATCATTTTCTGATTTATTTATGGTTCTAACGTATAGGATAGCTTCTTTTACTTTTTTATCAAGTTCTTCAATGCTCTGCACTCCAAACAATGAAACAATCGCTACAGCATATTGGTCTTCTCCATTTAGACTATCCGCCAGTTGATGCATAATATATGATTTGCCGCATCCCCATTTTCCGGTTAAAAGAAGTGCTCCACATGTCTCTTTTAATTCAATATAGCTTTTTATTTCTGATGTTACATTCATAACACAACCTCACCTGCTAGTTATATAAGTATTCCTTCATCTGTAACTCTTGCATTTCCGTCTATAACCAACATAGGCCGAACAAACGGTGACTTGTGATTTTTCATAACGGATCTAGTGTTACTAACGAGTTTGTCATAATTGCTTTGAGATTCATAGAGTTCTCTCATAGGAAAGCGCAGCGGTATATATCGTGGAATCAACAGCTTTAAGAAATTTTCAATAGGAATTGCGTAGGCAATATCTCTAATATTGCCAATTTGAAGTTTTACAGGTGTTAGATCTTCAACGATTTCCTTTGAGGTATCAGAATTGATACCCATTGCAAATTTGTTTTCTCTTAATTCACAAAATGCCATTCGAAGCTCATTCTGATATGAATATTTTTCATGTTTTTCAAACAGCGGATTCGTTTCTCTGGTTTCTCTAAAATTGTAAAATTTGACGCGATCCATCATTGAAACTACAGAATCGTATTTCTTAAATAATGCCTTTCCAAAACGTTCGATAAATTCGTTATAGTCAGCTATGATGACAGCTGTATCTCCGAATTCGCACATCTTAGGATTTGGCTTTAGAAAAAAATTTGTAGACGGATCATATTCCATACAATACAAACTAAAAATCTTAAAATATTTTATATCAGTATCATCGATATACCAAATCTGCTTTATATATTTCTTTACGTTTTCATCGAAGCTATCATAAATTGGACACTCTTCCACTTCGCCAAAGATGCCAGACATTCCCTCACAGAGATCTCCACGAAAGCTATTATTCAATTGTTTGTCCTCTTTTTTTAAATTCCATGCGCCAAATTCATACAGTGGCCGCATAAACACTTCTCCATCTAAAAGTTTTTCGGCCCACTCTCGGTCTGTTACCTTTACCGGGATGAATTTCTTTTCTGCCATCTTAGCACCCTCTTTATGTATTTTCTTAATTATAGTCGAACATTATCGATTTATCAATAAAAAAGCCTCGGTCTATCATTTTTACAGACCGAGGCTTCATTTATGCACTTATCTGGTTTTAGATTAACATCAAATACCCCTGCACGATCGCCGCAGGCAGCAGGAATTTCTTTTCTACGCTGCCAAAGCGTACCGTGACCATATCGGGCTGGATGGCTGTTCAGACCAAAGCTCGGCTTTACAGCTCCAATGCTGCCACTCGAACTCACCGGGCGGGGTGTAAAGTTGCCGGGGGTACCGGAAACCGGGCAAGGTGTATAGCTGTTGCTCGGTTTGTGGATTTTGCTGCCGGAAGCCTGCGTGTTTTGCGCCGTGTTGGTTTTGGGCGTAAACGCCATAGCTGATGATGGGCTTTGCGGGCTGTGGCGCAGGCTTCTTTGCAGGAGCCGGTTTCGGCTCGTCCTCGTCCGGGGTGAAATAGGGCTTTGCGGGCAGGTCATCCGGAGCGGGCGCAGGGGCTTCCATAGATGCCTGCTGCAAGGTAAACATCTTGTTGTAGTCGGCATCCGAGAGCACCGTATCCCAGCCGCCACGATCCTCGCCATCGTGACGATTAATGCCGGTGTAGCTCAAACTGGCATCTTCGTACCGCTTGAATTTGTACACAGCATCGTTCATCAGGGAATCGTTGAATACACCCAGCGATACCAGCAACTCAAAGTCCTTCACCGACAGACCGGTGACCTTCTTGAACAAGCCCGGCTCCAACTGGGTGATCACATCCTTCAGGCAGCGCTCCCGGTAGTCCGTCAGATACATGAACACCGGAATGCGGGTGGCGAACTTGATGAGTTTTTCCTGAATCTGCTTGCGCTTGGACTTGTACTCTTTTTCCTCGTCCGAAAGCTCCTTCTTCTGCTTCGGGGTAAGGTCTTTGGTGCCTTCCTTCTTCGCCTTTTTCACCTTTTCGGACTTTGCGATGATGGTTTCGATGTCCGAGTTCAGGCTGCGGAAGCCTTCGATCTTCATCAGAGCATCCATGGCCTCCTTGTTGGCAATGAGGCGGGAGAGGGTCTCATTGTCCACGTTCACCAGAAGTACGCTTTCCCAGCGCTTTGCCAGCAGGGTGGCAGAGGTGCCAGCCATAGCAATGTCGAGAATATCCCCGGCGTTGATCTGCCGCATGGAACTGCCATCATGAGGAAACCGGGAAAATTCTGCTTATCCAGCAGTACGGCAAGCCCTCTTATATTCTGGTGGCTGGATATGTGAACCGCGGTGAGGCAGAAGAACACGCCGTGGTGCGGGAAGTCCGGGAAGAAACCGGGTTGGAAGTAGAGCACCTCCGGTTCAACCGTACCAAGTTTTTTGAGCCGTCCAACACGCTGATGTGCAACTTTACGGCTTTCGTCAGAACCGCAAAGGCGCTGCATATCAACCACGAAGTGGACCGCTGCAAGTGGTTCACCCCGCAGGAAGCCAGAGAAAACATCCGTCCCAACAGCCTTGCAGCGGAATTTTTGAATGCGTATCTGGACGAAGTGGGGAATAAGCCGATGGAGATGTGATTCGTGACGGAACCACGAGAATTTTGACGGGGAGTATGGAAAAAAGTTGGTTCGGCCTGTTTCGGTTGACTTTTTTATAAAGAATCGGTATATTGATACTATGTAGTATCAATAAGTATCAACTGCGAGGTGGACAGAATGGATGGGGCACAGTTTGCCAAAATGCTTTCAGATAAGCATTTGTTTGAACTCAATCGGATGGAATACAAGTACTCGACTGTCAGCGTCAAAGAATTTGCCGAATTGCTGCGGCAAAACTTTGCGCAGCCTCTGCCGTTGACTGATTTTTCTGGAAATAAGCTGTTTTACCTGCCGAACCTCGCGCAAATTTCAACAAATGGTATGAAGCAGTTGCTCTCTGTCCCTGTCAGTGGACAAAACTTCGGTTTGTCGGCGATGACCGAGGAAATTTATGCTACTTTTCAAATTGAAAGTATCCGCTCGACCCGCAGCAGTATCCGTTATATCCTCGATGGTTATGCCCCTCGTGATGAACAAGAAGCCCGCATCTATGGTATGAAGCGCGGACTGGAGTTTATCGCGAATCGTCAGAATACGATCACCGAGGAGAATCTGCATTACCTATATCAGATCAGCACAGGGGATTATCTCCCGGATGAAGATCGATTACTGCCAAACCACTTTTATCGGCATGGCGAGGTTTTTGTTGTGGGCGGTGAAGAACCCAGACCGGGACTTCCGGCAGAGCGGCTTCCCGGTGCCATGAAATGTCTTGTCGATTTTGCGAATGCCAATGACGGCATCAATGAGCTGCATAAGGCTGCCATTCTGCACTTTGCTTTTGCATACTACCACCCCTATTTTGACGGGAATGGACGCACTGCACGGCTATTCCACCTCTGGTATCTTGTTCAGCAGGGCTATCCTGCGGCACTGTTCACGCCGTTTTCCCGATACATCGCTGAAAACAAGGACGCATATTACAAAGCCTACGAACGCGTGGAGAGAAATGCTCTGATTTCCGGCTATACGGATGTGACTCCCTTTCTGTTCTACTTCTGCAATGAGGTCTATAACCGCCTGCAGGTGGATGCAGTCCCGTCGAAAACTGATCTTGAGGTATATCAAACTGCTCTTACGGAAGGAAAAATCACAGAAAAAGAACGGCTGCTCTGGGAGTATGTTCTGTCTGCTTATGGTGCAGAGGAGTTTACCACAAAGCAGCTGGAAAAGGATTTCCGAAACGCTGCGTATGCAACCATTCGGACGTTTGTGATGAAATTCCATGAGATGGGGCTGCTTACTGCAAGAAAAGCAGGAAACAGGGTGTTCTATCGTGTCGGTGGTACTTCTGACGGTCGGCCATTATAATGAATCCAAAAGGGGAACGTTATGAAAACGATTCGTGTTGTGGCCGCTGTGATCTGCGACTCCATGCAGGAAAAGCGCAAAATCTACGCCACTGCCCGCGGGTATGGCGACTATAAAGGCCAGTGGGAGTTTCCGGGCGGCAAAATCGAGCCGGGCGAAACCCCGCAGCAGGCTCTGAAGCGGGAAATCGAAGAAGAACTGGACACGGAAATCACCGTGGGGGATTTAATTGGGACAATCGAGTACGATTATCCGGCGTTTCATCTTTCCATGGACTGCTTCTGGTGTGAAGTGGTTTCCGGCGGATCGGACCATTTTGGATGTTATCAGAAGCTCAATGGTAAAGAAAAAGTGACTCACTTGAATTTTGCAGCATAATCTGACCATGGAACCGCACGAATAAAACAATGCCCTCATAGTTGAGAGGATTCGTAAATCTTCTTGGCTATGAGGGCGTTTCATTCCACGGGGATTTTTATGTTACCGAACAATTGGAGATATCTCAGAGGGGACATCTACTATGCAGACATGGAGCCGCATATCGGCTCGGAACAGGGCGGGAAACGCCCTGTGGTAGTTCTGCAGAACAACATTGGAAACCGTCATTCGCCTACATTGATCGTTGCAACTGTTACCACCCGGACGGAAAAGAAGAAAAAACAGCCCACCCATGTGCTGGTGGATTCTAACCCGGCCTTTGAAGAACCGTCCATGATTCTTCTGGAGCAGATCTTCACGATCGATAAATCCCGCATCGAACGCTTTATGGGCTATGCCAGCAAGGCTGAAATGCTCCGCATTGATATGGCTTTGCTGGTCAGTCTGGCTCTGAATGTTCTGAGCGGAAACCGCAGCGAATAGCGGACAACCAGTAACCCGTAAAAATGAGGTGATAGCGATGTAATCGGAGGTGAGTGAGCCATGCGAAAGAGTGCCCCCATTGAAGTGATGATACATTACCCCAAAACGAAAGAGGGATGGGACGAACTCGGAAAACGGGTCGCAACCGCCCACGCCAACTATGTGATCGAAAAAATCGACCGTCTGAACTGCCCCACATGGCAGAAGCTCGAATTGCTGCAGGCGGTGATCGATACTACCAAAGGAACTTACAAACCCAAGGAACACCAAAAGCCCGGCTGGCAGCCGAGCCGATAAACAAAGCCCCACGCTCAACATATGCTTTTCTGCTCTGACCAGAGACGGTCAGATTTAGAGGCAGTGTTGAGCGTGGGGCTTTTTGTGTTACATAAGTTTTTGGAATTTTGCTGACAAAATAAAATCATTTTTTTGCTGAAAGAGCGTATCGAAACCGTCTGATGGAGCAGCAGAAAAAGCTTTTTGAAAAGTAAAAGCTCTTGTGTTCCATGAAAAAAGAAGGTAATATAAATACAGAGCAAGACACAGAACGCAGGGAGGGATGAAAACCATGTTTTACGAGATCATGCACCGGGAAAGCTGTGTGGCACAACTCAGCACGACAGGGGAATGCAGGGTCTGCCTCGAGGATTTCATGCCCTATGATCTGGTTCTGGTGGAATCGGATGATTTTGACGAGCGCATCAATAATGTAACGAACTTTTACTATTGGTGCGCCTCCCGGATGTTGACGTTGGATCGCACCTACGCCAAGGAAATCCTGAACAGTATCGGTGCATCTCAGAGTGTTACGGACAGGGAACGAGCACAGATTGCATTATCCTACCATTGTCTGTCTTTGCTGGATGTGTTCTGGGTGAAAGAAGAAAACGAGAAGATTCGATTCGAGGATATCAACCTTTTTGCACACTCCTTAAGCAATGCGCTTGTGGATATTGCGCTGCGGGGGCACCAAATGACGGTGACAAACGCCTATCTTCTGGCAAATGACCTGTCTACGGGCGGCTTGTACCCCAAGGCGTGGATGCGAAAAGAGGATGGCTTCTATCTTTACAAGGATGGTGGCAGGGAAGCGGTAGAACGTGAAGTGCTGGCAAGCAAAATCTGCCGGTGCTTTGACTGCCATCAGGTACTGTATGAGCAGGGAATGTTTGAAAATGAGCCGGTTTCTATCAGCAAAATCATGACATCTCAGCGATATAGTCTTGTGACCTATGCAGCCTATGACGTCTACTGCACGAACCATGATTGGAACACGCTGGATAAGATCTTAGAGTTGGATGCTCCCAGCTACTATATGATGAACATTCTGGATTATCTGGTGGGCAATACCGACCGTCATTGGGAAAATTGGGGTCTGCTGGTAGACAACGAAACCAATCAGCCCATCCGTCTGCATGACTGATGGACTTCAACCGGGCGTTTCAGCAGTACGACACGCCAGAAGGCGCAAACTGTCTGACCGTGGGAAAACGCCATCTGAGCCAAAAAGATGCTGCAGTGGAAGCGGTGCGGAACATCGGACTGAACCAAGTCCGTCAGGTGGAGCACACCGTATTCTCCGAGCATCCGGCATGGAAAGCAACGTTTGAAGAACGACTGCGTGTTTTACGGAACGCCATGTAAGTCAGAGCGAATATCAGAATAATTGAAACAGAATGATTCCATAACGAAAGCCCGTCTGCGCTGCCACATATCGTGGCTTGCAGACGAGCTTTTTCGTTTGACCGGTGAAAAATTACCATACCTCACATGCGAAGCATAGATGGAAAATCGGAACCAAGGTTTTCCACCAGATGGCAAAAGCACTTCTGACTGATGGTCTTTTGTCCGCTTTCCCAGCAGCGGATGCTTGTCCGGCTGACCTTTGCATGGTCGGCAAGCTGCTGACGGTTCCATCCCTTTGCCTCCCGGTATCTGCGGAGGAAGTCTCCGCCGCCCCGGTGGAAAAACAGGGCGTAGTCATCCAGAAGGTCTTTGACCGGGATGGAATAGAAGGCAGCCAGCTTGTCCGCAATCTCCGGGGAGAAGCTCCGGCGGAAATTGCCGCTTTCAAGGTCCTGGTAGAGCCATTCTTCCATGCCGACCATGGCGGCAACGTCTTTCTGCAGCAGACCAAGGCTGTAGCGGCACCAACGCAGACGGTCCCATGGATCGGGATGTCGGCGTAAGAGTGGTACATATGAAAGAACGCCTGTGCTTCCGAAGTGGTGTGCGGCCCGGCAAGCGGCACCTGCAGGATGTAGAGAGGGGTTAGACAGGATACCTCACATGATACCTTTTGAAGTAGAAAAAGGTGACCGCTTTCCTGAGCCCAGAAAACCCATTTTGACGCATTTGCGCTGCTTTGCAAAATGAGTGGGTTCTCTTTTCCATCTGAAAGTGCGCTGGGGAGAGGATCTCATTTTCAATGCACCGGCTGGCGTAGGTGGAAAAGCGTGCCCGCCGGGCAGGGCGTAGTATTTTTTTACGATGTGTGCCACCAGACGCAGATTGTGCCGGATCAGTTTTTCCCGTGCGGCAGGGTCACCGGCACGCAGTGCGGAAAAGGCTTCGGTTTCCTCCCGGGCAGAGAGGGGCCGCGGAAAGCTGCCGCTTTCCAGATGAAGCGCCAGAACCAGAAACTTTGTGGCAAAAAATTGCAGAAGAGATAAAAACATGCCGACCCCTCCCCATAGTATCATAAACGGTTACTGTAATTTATGAAGGAGGGCTTGCCTTTTTTCCGGACTCCGGGGAGAA
>ENA-OQAA01000855-OQAA01000855.1-human-gut-metagenome-genome-assembly--contig:-NODE-855-length-18539-cov-5.920595_pt1 | contig 18539 bp, 27 predicted proteins | sample MGYA00242489_ERZ504515 | MGnify/ENA primary metagenome ERZ504515 (study PRJEB26092, sample SAMD00036237) | human gut metagenome | host: Homo sapiens | study: EMG produced TPA metagenomics assembly of... | reverse complement strand
TTGACCATCACGCATGGCTGGCAACAGCCCGATGAACTGCCACTACCCTTTCCACCCTGATGGCAAAAGCATGAACGATCAGAGCATTCCGCCCGGTGAAGGCATCCTGCACCATGCAGAGGGCGTTGACTGATTCCGGCAAACATTGAACTGGCAGGGCTGGAAGTTTCCCTTGTCAACTGCATGAACCGGGAAAAGATGCTGAAACAGGTGCTGGAAGGCGCAAAGCACGACTACGATTTCATTCTGCTGGATTGTACCCCTTCCCTTGGGATGCTGACCGTCAATGCACTGGCAGCGGCAGATACCACCCTAATTCCCGTGCAGGCACAGTACCTGTCTGCGAAGCTTGGAACAGCTTTTGCAGACCGTCCAAAAAGTCCGGCGGCAGATCAACCCGAAACTGAAAATCGAGGGCATTCTTCTGACCATGACGGACAACCGCACCAACTACGGGCAACAAATCGACAATTTGATTCGGGGTGCCTACGGCAGCAAGATCAAGGTGTTCGACCAGACCATTCCTAGATCTGTCCGTGCTGCGGAGATCAGTGCAGTGGGCAAAAGCATTTTTCAGCACGACCCCAAAGGCAAGGTGGCAGAAGCCTACAAATCTCTGACTGGGGAGGTGATGGCGAATGCCGAAAAACAGCTTAAACGTGTCGCTGAAAGGGGCAGATGACATCTTCTCCACCGAAGAATCCCGGCAGGAGCAGCAGCGAGAACAGGTTCAGCAGATTCCCATCGGGGAGCTGTTCCCCTTCAAGAACCATCCATTTAAGGTTTTGGACGATGAATCTATGCAGCGCACGGTGGAAAGCGTGGAACAGTATGGTGTGTTGTCTCCGCTGATTGCCCGTCCCAGACCAGAGGGCGGCTACGAGATCATCTCCGGGCACCGCCGCCAGCACGCTGCACAGCTTGCCGGGCTGGACACGCTGCCGGTCATTGTCCGTCAAATGGATGATGATGCCGCTGTTTTGCTCATGGTGGACAGCAATCTCCAACGTGAGAACATCTTGCCCAGCGAACGGGCTTTCGCTTACAAGATGAAGCTGGAAGCAATCGAGCGAACTGTTGGACGACCCAAAAATGTGGGACAAGTTGTCCCAGATTATTTCGGGAAACGCAGTACAGAGATTGTTGCTGAAGGAACAGGCGAAAGTTATAAGCAAGTCCAGCGTTTTATCCGCCTGACCAACCTCATCCCGGAACTGCTGGATATGGTAGACGAAAAGAAAATCGCCTTCAATCCCGCTGTGGAATTGTCCTATCTGGACGAAAGCCAACAGCGGGATTTTTTAGAAGCTATGAACGACACCCAGAATGCGCCGTCCCTTTCCCAAGCGCAGCGGCTCAAAAGGCTGGCGCAGGAAGGGCACTTCTCGTATGATGTTGCCTTTGCGGTCATGGGAGAAGAGAAAAGGACGAGCTGGACAAGGTGGTCATCAAAAACGACACCCTGCGGAAGTATTTCCCGCGCAGCTTCACCCCGAAACAGATGGAGGACACTATCATCAAGCTGCTGGATCAGTGGCAACGCAAACAGCAGCGGCAGAATGAACGCTAACACACATTTTGAATGTAAGACCCAACCGGGTCTTTCTTTTTTGCAAAAATTAGGAGAAAAAGCACTATGAACACTACTATTGATCTCAAGACCGCAAAGACCATCGAAGCCATGAACCAGAAGATCAACCACATGGACAATGCTGTGACCGACTTCTTCAACAAGATGAGCGATGTGCTGGAGCGGCAGCTCGGCGATGATGAAGTTTACGCCGCCGTGATTGCCCCGGAGATCGAACTGACCATCACCCCGCTGGCGAATGTTCGCAGTTACCTGCCTTGCTTCGATGAAGCAGATTCCTGCTACAGCATCAGCGAAGATGTGCCGCTGGCTCTCTGTTACGACCCTCGTCAGGTCATCACACTGGCTGGAAAGCGTTACCTGTCCGGCGCAGTCATCTTTGTACGCTACGACACCGATGGCAATTTTGTTGCACTTACCACCGCCGACCTGTACCTGATCCAGTGTTATCTGGGCGAGAACAGCGTCCCTCTGATGGCTGGCCGCGAGAAGATGGTCTGCATCTGCATTGACTGAGAGGTGCAGCATGGATACCGAAATGACCCGCTATGAGAGTTTCGCAGAAGTCACGGAGGACTTTTACTGTTCCGCCGTTGATGTTTTGAAGATTCTGGTTCTCCGTCTGCACGACTACCATGCTCGTTGCTTCCATTCTCTGCGGGATGCTCTGTACGACTATTTTTCTACCGATGCCGCACCGCATACTCATGCCAATGTTTCCACTAAGCATATCGTCACCGCGTCTAGCGCTCCTCGTCCTCCCTAAGAGGATTCTTCTCACAGTTCAGTCAATGTAGGAGGTTTGCTATGAATTTTATTTATTCGTTTATCATTTTTGAAGCTGGTGCCTTTTTCGGCCTCTTTGTGGCAGCTCTGTTGAACGCCGCGCGTGCTGGGCAGGAAATCACTATCAAATTCGAGGAGGAAGATAATGGAACAGACCGAGAACACCTTGTCGGTGCTGAAAATTGCGCCGGGGCAGTATCCGCAGCAGGTCGAGATCGATAACGACCTGAAAGCATTGCAGCAGGCTGTCGGCGGCTCCATCGGCGCAAGCTACCCTTTTGAAGATCCGGTTGCCATCGTTTATAACGATGACGGCAAGCTTATGGGTCTGCCGCTGAACCGGGCCTTATGGGACGAGGACGGGCTGATGTACGATGTTATTGCCGGAACCTTTCTGGTGGTAGGTCTGGGCGAGGAAGATTTTGTATCGCTCTCCCCGGAGCTGGCGCAGAAGTATGAAGAAGAATTCCATCAACCCGAAGCCTTTCTCCCTCTGGGGCGTCGCCTGATGGTCATTCCGGTTCCGGATGAATCAGTTCAGAGTGATGCAGAAAAGGCTGTGAGTAAGCCCCCGGTGGAACATGACCGTTAAGGCGATTTTCTGCACAGGAGGTGGTAACGATGCAGGAAGAAATCGAACATAAGACGGTCAACCTTGCCATCTCGACCACAAAACTGTCTGCCCGCACCCTGCTGCGCGGGATGCAGTTTCTGCTGCGGCAGTACGACAAGCACGCTTCGCAGGGCAAGCAGTCTATGAAGCGGCTAGTGCGGCAGAACCGTGGCGTGACCAATGTGGAGATCCAGAAAACCGGCATCAAGGATTTTGACCGCTATGCTAAGCGGTATCACATCGACTACGCCATCCAGAAAGACCTGTCCTGCACGCCGCCCCGGTATCTGATCTACTTCAAGGCACAGGACACAGACGCCTTGAGCGCAGCTTTCAAGGAATATTCGGCATCGGTGCTGGATAAAACCAAACGTCCTTCCGTGCTGGCAAAGCTGCACGATCTGGCGCAGTCCGTTGCAAATCTGCCGGACAAAGTGCGGCACAAGCAGGAGGAGCGTGGCCTATGAGCAAAAAGAAGCTTTCCAAGCTGCTGGCGCTCTATCTGCCTATGTGGTAATTGGCTTGCTGGCCACCAATCTGGGCGAGGCATGGCGGCTGGCCGTGGGCAAGGAACTGGGCGATAAAATCGTATCGCTGATGGATACGCTCCCGGCTGCATTTTCAAATCCGCTGCCCAGCCTGCATCCGCTGGATCTGCTGGTGGGTTTATGCTGCGGTGCCGCAATGCGGCTGGCGGTGTACCTGAAAGGCAAAAACGCCAAGAAGTACCGTCACGGCATGGAGTACGGCTCTGCCCGGTGGGGCGGACCCAAAGATATCGAGCCGTTCATGGCTCCGAAATTTGAGGACAATATCATCCTGACCAAAACAGAACGGCTGATGATGTCCAACCGCCCACCTGATCCGAAGAATGCTCGGAACAAAAACGTGCTGGTAGTCGGCGGCTCCGGCAGCGGTAAGACAAGGTTCTTTATCAAGCCGAATCTGCTGCAATGTGATTCCAAGAATTTTCCGGTATCATTCGTGGTTACAGATCCGAAAGGTTACAATATACCAAGATAGAAAAAGGTAGCGTTTTATCAACGCTAATTACATACAGAAGGGAGGCAAAACCGTGGCAAAGAAAGAAGAAATCAAAATCACAGCTCTATACGAGCGATTATCCAGAGACGATGAACAGGCTGGCGAATCGAACTCCATCCTAAATCAGAAAAAGTATCTCGAAGAATATGCGACAAAAGGGACTGAGAAATATCCGCCATTTCTATGACGATGGCTACTCAGGCACGAATTTCAACCGCCCCGGCTTTACCGCCCTGCTGGAAGAAATCGAAGCCGGACGGGTGGACACTCTGGTAGTAAAAGACCTTTCAAGGTTTGGCAGAAATTACCTGCAAGTCGGCTATTACACAGAGATTGTATTCCCGAAAAAGGGTGTTCGCTTTATCGCTATCAACAACAATGTGGATAGTGCCAATCCAACCGAAAATGACTTCACACCGTTTTTGAATATCATGAACGAGTGGTACGCCAAAGACACCAGCAACAAAATCAAGGCTGTCTTTAAGTCCAGAATGAAAGAGGGACTAAGGTGCAGCGGTGCTATCCCCTATGGCTACAAGCGTATCAACGGAGATAAGCAGACCCTTGTTGTGGATGAACCGGCTGCTGAAATCGTCAGAAAGGTGTTCCGTCTTGCCTGTCAAGGTATGGGCGTGACGGCGATTGCGGAACAACTGACCGAAGAAAAGGTGCTGATACCATCTGCATATACGGCAAAGTATTTCCCCGAAAATTGCAGAAACAGGAGCTTCAGCGACCCTTACCGTTGGAACGCAAATACGATTGGTCATATTCTGGACAGGCAGGAATATCTCGGTCATACCGTGTTGGGCAAATCCATCTGTGAGAACTTCAAGACAAAGCAACGCAGAGCCGCAACGCCGGAAGAACTGATGATATTCCCCGATACCCACGAAGCCATCATTGACCAAGACACATGGGACATTGCCCAGAAGCTCCGTGTTCGTGCAAAACCGAGAGCCGCAAACGGAACTTATTCCCACCGTTTGTCCGGCATGATCTATTGTGCGGATTGTGGTTCACGAATGGGATTCATCAGCCCCGAAGCAAGGCAAAGCGGAAAACATTATGATTCCGATTCTGCTTTTCAATGTGGCAATTATCGAAATCAGAACAATGAATGTGTTTCCCACTTCATTAAAACCTCTGCTCTGGAAGCGGCGATTTTGCAGGCAATCAAAGCGGTCAGCCAATATGTCATTGAGAACGAAGCAGAGTTTATTTCCCAGCTCAAGACCGTATGGAATGAGAGCAAATCCAAGTCAGCCAACAACGGACAGCAGGAAATTGACGAAGCCAAGAAACGAATGGCTGAACTGGATGCAAAGATACAGAAGCTCTATGACAGTGCCATCAGCGGTCTGTTGCCGGAGCGACAGGCACAGCGAATGATACAGCAGTACGATGAAGAACAGCTTATGCTGGAAAAACGAGTTGAGGAATTGCAGGGACAGATACAAGAGGAAGAAGTTGAGAAAATCGACACCAACCGCTTTATCGCCTTAGTCAACAAGTACCGAAACTGCGAGGAACTGACGGACACCATGCTCTATGCCTTTATTGACAGAGTGGAAGTCCACGAAGCCACAGGTGGTCGCACCGTTTACCGTCAGCAGAATATCGACATTTATTTCAACTTCATCGGCAACTACTATCCCCCTGTTGAAACTGTTTCCGAAGAAGAACGCATTGCCGCCATCGAAGCCGAGCAGTTGCGAAAGAAGCAGGAAAAGGCGAAACGAGCCGCAGAGGTTCAGAAACAGAAAAAAGCAGCATTGATGAAAGCTGTTGAAGCCGGAGACCCGGAAGCTATTGCTGAATATGAACGCAAACTTGCCTTGCAGCGTGAGCGAAACCACCGCAGACAGCAGAAAATCAAGGAAGCCAGAGAAGCCGACCCTGCCTATATCGCCCAAATGGAAGAAAAGGAACGCTTACAGCGTGAAAAGCTACTGGAAGCGGAACGCAAACGGACAGAACGAGCCAACAGGCAAAAGAAACTTTCCCGAAAGGAGCTGAAAGAAGCCGCCAAGACAGACCCGAAAGCCGCCGAGGAATGGCAAGCCTTGAAAGAAAAAGAAGCCGTAGCCAGACAGCGAAAAAAGGAGCGTGAGGAAGAACGCATGGCGGCAGACCCCGAATATGCCGCTATGATGGCAGAACGCAAGGCTGAATACACGAGGACAAGAACTGCCAAGCGACAGGCAGAGCGTGAAGCCCTTGTAGAGCTTGCCAAGACCGATGAAGAAGCAGCAAAGAAGCTGGCTGAAATGCGAAAGTATCAGAGCCAAGCTACTGTCAGAAGCTATCAGAAAATGAAAGCCGATGCAGAAGCCGGAGACCCCGATGCAATCAAACGCTATGAAACTACCCTTGCCAAACGCAGGGAAGAATATCACAGAAAGAAAGGTGCTTGAATATGGAACTGAATTTTATCAAATGTGGAGACTACTACATCCCCGACATCAAGCTGAAAAATCCGAATATCCGTCTTGGCAAGTGGGGACGGATGCGAAAGGAGTATCTGCGACTGGCTAATCCAGTCCTGTTCTCCGACATGGTGCTGAATGAAACTCTCTATGAGCATTGTGCGGAGATTGAGGAAACCGCCAAGAAGCGTATGGAAATCATCGTGCCACAGCTTGCAAAGGCATACGGCGTGACGGAGCAGCTCAAAGCCGAAAATCAAATCGAATGGGTTCGCCAGATGAACGCTTGTGTTGCACAGGCTGAGGAAGCATCAAGGGCGAGCTGATTTACTGCTGAGAAAGGAGCGTGAATTTATGATTTTAGAAGCAATCTTCAATGGAGAGATTTATCCGGCAGAAACGGTAGTACCGAAATCAGAGAAGTTTCGGGAAGCAGGACAGGCAATCGCAGACATCATGCGATACTTTGAGCAGACATTGAGCAAAGAAGATTATGCGAAGCTGGATAAGCTCAATGACAATTTTGCAGACTGCCAGACTATGCAGACCGAGGAACATTTCAAGTATGGTTTTACAATGGGCGTTCTGCTGATGAAAGAGATATACGAACTGCCCGACTTTAAGTAAAAAAGTCAAGTGCAGAACCAACAATTTAATATCGTGAGCAAAGCGACAGGTATTTCTATTCTGAGTATCTGTCGCTTTTATTTTATCAACTATCAAGGAGGACTTTTGAATGAAAATGAACCTGAAGGAAATGAAAACCCTGTATACCTTTGGCTGTCCGAACCGTGAAGCAACGGTTGAGCGTTTGCGTTATGTAGCTGCCCTTACTCCTGATCCGGCGGCAAAGAAACTGTTCTATATGCTGTCGGTCAAGCTGAGTGACGAGAAGTGCGACAAATGGTATCGTCGTTTCTACTACAATCTGCGTTTGCAGATGCAGGAATACTACCAGCACAAGGCAGTCATTATGGATAGCTACTGGAATCATCACATGGAGAAAAGTTATGGCGAAGCTGACGAAGTATGAAAAAGAAACTATCATCCTCTTTAATGAGGGCGAGGACACAGCCAGTATCTACACCTACAATGCCAGCCTGCGAAAGCGACTGGCATTGTTCAGTAAAAAGCACCCCGACCTCTGCAAGTTGGAAAAATCCCATGAGCAAGGCGGTGTGACTTATCTGCTGAATAAGTCCAGACTTTCTATCCGTCTGCAACCGCCGTACAGCGAGGAACGCAGACGAAAAGCAAGCGAGAACGCCAAGCAAAACGGTTTCAATAGCCAGATGGAATGATGTAGCATTTTGGGTTGATTTGCGGTCAAAATGTCGGGTCTGCACTTGATGTTTTCTTTGGCTGTTAGCTGAAAAATACAGATTATATGAGGTGTACAATGTTGAATTAGAAATACAGATATGATACACTTCGAGTAAGGACATAGTCCTGCAATTATAAATTATAAACATAAGCTGTATACGGAAAGAAGGATTTTGATATGAATTATAAGCATCCTAATTTATTCGTTATGATACCATACGAAGAACGCAATAGAGTATCAGGCTATTTTGATTTAAGCGTTGTTGGAGAAGAATATGCAAAGTTACTTGGTGATTTAACAGATGAATTATCAACATATGCCGTGTCTAAAAATGATGTTGGAGAAAATGCTGTAATTATCCCAATACTGAGAGCAGGAATGTCTATGTCAAATAGATTGACAAAAAGGTTGCCTAAAGCAGATGTTGCACGAATTAGCATGAGACGTAATTTGCATACATTAAAACCATTTGTTGCTTGGGATGAATTTGAACAGATAAAAGAACCAGAAAGTAAAAGAGTTTTTATCACAGATCCGGCACTTGCTACAGCTGGTAGCATTTTGAAAACACTGGAACACATGAAAAAGTATGGTTTCAAAGATGAAAATGTAGTTATTATGGCAATGTTCGGATGTCAATCTGGAATAGAACGAATTTTTAAGGAGCATCCAGAAGTGAAGCTATTTTTAGTCCATATGGCAGACGGAATTAGAGAAGATGGGTATTTACTGCCGTATAATGGAGATACCGGAGATAGATTATATGGAGTAAGAGAAAATGAATATGTAATTTGATAATGTGGAGGTAAAATTATGAATTCCAGAGAATTATTAAATGCGCTAAGTGTCGCTGAGCGTTTAAAAGATACGACAAGGCATTGCTATACATCGAAAGGAAGACACGAGAGTGTAGCAGAACATAGCTGGATGATGACGCTGATGGCTTTTTTTATGCGGGATGAGTTTCCAGATGTTGATATGGATAAAGTTATTCGTATGTGTATTATTCATGATTTGGGTGAATGCTTTACAGGAGACATTCCTACCTTTGATAAAAAGCAAGTGCATGAGGATATAGAAGAAAATTTACTATTTAACTGGATAGATACGTTACCGTCTTATTATGCAGAAGAAATGAAAGCTCTATATAATGAGATGACAGAAAGAAAAACTGTCGAAGCTAAGATATATAAAGCTATTGATAGCTTGGAAGCTTTAATTCAGCATAACGCTTCTGATTTATCTACATGGATTCCGAAAGAGTATAAATTAAATTTGACTTATGCAGATGACCGAGTGAGTTTTTCAGAATATCTTACTACATTACGACAAGCTATACGAGAGGATACACTTGCAAAGATAGAAAAATAGTTATAAGTATTGTCTAAGCCAAAGGCGATCAACCGTAAAAAGTTGGTCGCTTTTGTTTTATCCATTATTGCGAAAGGAGCTTGTCTATGAGTAAAGAAGAACTGGAAAAATTGGAGCGTGAGAAATATGTGGTCGAGCGAAAGCTGACCGCAGCCATGCACAAGGAAAAGCGATTGCAGAGCGAATTAAAGAGGTTGACCCGAAGTGAGCGAACCCACCGCCTTTGCACTCGTGCCGGAATGTTGGAAACCTTTTTGAAAGAGCCGACCACTCTGACCGATGATGATGTGATGGAGCTTTTGACTTTCATCTTTCACAGCGAAGCGGTTCAAAAGAAGTTGGATTTGCTGATTGCGAACCGAAAGGAATTGGGGCAGCCGAACGGGAGCTAAAAGACCCTTTTGGAAAAAGGGCGCAATTATACACCACCTAAAGATGGTGATTGCGTTCTGCCGAAAGCCCCATGCTGGGAGCCGATGATTTCCGCAGTCTGCTCCAATCATCCAGGGGAAGCTACACTTCCCCTGCGTTGGCTTTGCCAACTACCCCTTTGTAGACTTGCCGCCGAGAAACGATTGCAAGCAATCATTCCCCGACAGCAAGTTTATATTCCACCACCTGACCGTTGCTGAAAAGTATCGGTCATTTTTTGTTGCACCGAAAGGAGGTTCACACAAATTGCCAGTACCACATTTTAATATCAAAATCACACAGCGAAGCAAAGGTAAATCTGCGGTTGCCGGAGCTGCCTACCAAGCCGGAGAAAAGCTGTTTTCCGAGTATGACCAGAAAACCAAGAACTACACTTGCAAGAAAGAAGTGGTCTATACGGAAATCATGCTGCCCCCAAATGCTCCACCCGAATATGCTGACCGAGCGGCTCTCTGGAACTCCGTTGAAGAAATCGAAAAGCAATGGAACTCCCAGCTTGCAAGGCGGTTTGTTGCCGCTTTGCCCAGAGAAGTCCCGATGGAGCTATTACCGCAGATGGTCAAAGAATACTGCGAGGAGCATTTTGTTTCTAAGGGAATGTGTTGTGATTTCGCAATCCATGACCCCGACCCACCGGGACACAATCCGCACTGTCATTTCATGCTGACCATGCGAGCCATTGATGAAAATGGAAAGTGGCTGCCTAAGAGCCGAAAGGTTTATGACCTTGACGAGAACGGCGAGCGTATCAAGCTCCCCTCCGGCAGATGGAAAAGCCATAAGGAAGATACCGTTGACTGGAACGAACAGTATCATGCCGAGGAATGGCGGCATGGCTGGGAAGTTGTTCAGAACAAATATCTGGAGCTTGCCGGAAGTCCAGAACGGATTGATATGCGTTCTTATGAGCGACAGGGACTTGACATTATCCCAACCGTTCACATGGGAACTGCTGTCTCTGCGTTGGAGCGAAAAGGCATTGCGACCAACATCGGCAATCTGAACCGAGACATTAAAGCCGCTAACCGCATGATGAACGCTATCCGCAGCACCATCAAAAATCTGCGTGACTGGATCGCTGACATTCTGGAAGCTACCAAAGAAGTCCTTGCAGAGAATGAAGCAGCAAAGAAAAATGCTTCTCCGAACCTTGCCGTTCTACTGCGTGATTATCTGAATCTGCGAAAGGCAGAGCGTAGCGAATGGTCGAGATACGGACAGCAGAAAGGCACGACCGATGATTTGAAAACCATTTCCCAAGCTACCGTCTATCTACAACGGCATGAGCTTTTCACGCTGGAAGATTTGGACATCGCTCTGCAAGGGTGAGTGAAAAGGCTACTGCCATTCGTGAAGATATGCAGACAGCCGCTAACCGCATGAAAGCTATCACAACCATTCAGAACGCTGTCGCTGATTGTGAAAAGCATAAAGCAGTCCATGACAAGTATATCAAAATCGGCTGGAAAATCAGAAAGGAAGCCTATGCCGAAAGCCACAAGGACGAGCTTACCGCTTTTAACAAGGCATACCGCACTTTGAAAAAGCATGGGGGTGATTTGAATGTGGACTTGAAAGCCTTGCAAAAAGAATATGACGATTTGAAGATTTCTCATACTAATCTGAAAGCACAGCTTGCCGCAGTCAACGAGGAATTGAAGCCGATGAAGGATATTCGCTACTGGGTCGGTAAGGTTCTATCGCCGGAACAGACAGCCACGAAACAGCCAGAGCCGAAGCATTCTCTCAAAGAACGCTTACTGTACGAACAGGAACAGAAGAAACAGGTGCAGAAAGCACCAAAACAGAAAAAACAGGATATGGAACTTTAACAGGCACTTGCCGTTTTCACTATGAAAATGTCGAGTGCCTTTTTTGTTTCCCGAAAGGATGATGCAATGAATGTATTTGAAGCAGTAAAACAGAATGTAACTACCAGACAAGCGGCAGAGCTGTACGGTATTCGTGTGGGTCGCAATGGAATGGCGGTCTGCCCCTTTCACAATGATAAGAACCCCAGCATGAAACTTGACCGCCGCTTTCATTGCTTTGGCTGTCAGGCAGATGGAGACGCAGTTGACTTTGTTTCCCGACTGTTTGGCTTGCCGAGCAAAGAAGCCGCTATGAAGATAGCTGATGATTTTGGTATCAGCTATGACAGCAGACAGAAACCGTCAATCAGACCAAAGATACGAGAACCTACCCCGGAGCAGAAATATCAGCAGGAAGAAAATCATTGCTACAAGGTGCTGTCTGATTACTTCCATCTTCTGAGGAAGTGGGAAAAGCAATACGCACCACAACGGACGGATGAAGTGTGGCATCCGCTTTTTGTGGAAGCGTTGCAGAAGAAAAGCTATATCGAATACCTGCTGGATATTCTTCTCTATGACACTCCCGAAGAAAAGAAAGCTCTTGTAGCCGAACAGAGAAAAGAGGTGATGAAACTTGAACAGCGAATTGCAGGACACACAGCCGAGCATGACCGTGGAAGAAGTCAGAGGAAGTCTGGACTTGACCGATAACGGAGCGATCAAGAACAGCATACGAAACTGTCTGACCGTCTTTCAGAATGACCCTGTTCTGCAAGGTGCTGTCCGATATAACATTCTGACGGAGCGTATCGACATTGTGAAGCCGCTTTGGTGGAGCAAGCAGACAGCGACCTTGACCGACACGGACTTAAATTATCTCATGCTCTATCTGGAAGATAAATATAGTCTGACCAGCGAGAAGAAAATACAGAAAGCTCTTTCCATTATCGCTGACAGCAACAAATACCACCCCATTCGAGATTATCTGAACGGTCTGGAATGGGACGGAACAGAACGCATCCGCTATGCCTTGCCCCGATTTCTCGGAGCAGAGGAAGGCGAGTACACTTATCAGGCATTACGGCTGTTCATGTTGGGAGCAATCAGCAGAGTGTTCAAACCCGGCTGTAAGTTTGAAGTTATGCTCTGCCTTGTGGGTGGACAGGGTGCAGGAAAGTCCACTTTCTTCCGTCTGCTGGCAGTCAAAGATGAATGGTTCTCCGATGACCTGAAAAAGATTGACGATGACAATGTGTACCGTAAAATGCAGGGGCATTGGATTATCGAAATGTCGGAAATGATTGCCACAGCCAATGCCAAGAGCATTGAGGATATTAAGTCCTTTATCAGCAGGGCGAAAGAAACCTATAAAGTGCCGTATGAAACCCATCCGGCAGACCGCTTGCGACAATGTGTGTTCGGAGGTTCTTCCAACACGATGGACTTTCTACCCCTTGACCGAAGCGGCAACCGTAGATTTCTGCCTATCATGGTACACCCTGAAAATGCAGAGATTCACATTCTGGAAGATGAAGCCGCATCCAGAGCGTTCATTGATATGATGTGGGCAGAAGTCATGTTCATCTATCAGAACTTCCCTGTAAAGCTGACCTTATCAAAGGATATGGACAAGGAACTGAAAGAACTGCAAAAGCAGTTTATGCCGGAGGACACGAAAGCAGGACTGATCCAGTCTTTCCTTGATAACTTCAAAGGTACACAGGTCTGCTCCAAGCTGATCTATGCAGAAGCTCTGAACCACCCTTTTGATGAGCCGAAGCAATGGGAAATCCGAGAAATCAATGAAATCATGAACAACAGCATTGAGGGATGGAGACCGTTTTCCAATCCACGCAGCTTTGCCAAGTATGGCAGACAGCGAGGGTGGGAACGCATACCACCGCCCGACAACGAGCCATCGGCAACAGGCTCAAATCTGACGGACGGTTTTCGTGAACTGACCGAGGAAGAAGCCCGACAGATGGAATTACCGTTTTGAAAAAATGACCGTGTTGCCGACTATGTTGCTACCCCGTTGTCAAGTCCGTTGCAGGGCAAATCTCTTAAAAGTCCTTTATTTACAAGGGATTTTCTTCTCTGGCAACAAAAGCAACGGAGAAATCAAAGAAAAAAGTAAAAATAGTAAATAAGCCAGATAGGACTATGTTCGAGGTTTTTTGAAGTCCGTTGCCGGACTTCGTTGCCGACCACACACCCTGTCTGGCTTTTTCCATTTCAAGGAGGTATTGCATGACACAGAACACAACCACAGCAAAAGCACACAAGGCAACCCCGGTAGGAACATTCAACATGAGAATGGGAAACACCACCTATGTTATCGGCGTTCATTTCAGCAAGGAAAGCAAGGACACCTTAGAGGACAAGATGAAGCGGTTAATGCGTGATGATGTGAAAGCGGCGAATTTCTGAATTGAAAATAATTTGTGACTTTTCCGTTTTCTATCTTGACGAAACGCTTCCGAAAGGTAGTATCGGCGTGGAATGTGGAGAAGCCCTGTTAAAGCACGGCTACAAGCTAAAATTCTTCAACACCATCAACTTTTCCAAGAGCATGCGCTATAACCCCATGGCGTACATCCACAGTGAAAAGGATGTTCTGAAACTCGTGACCGCACTGATGACCAACACCAAAAAGGTCAGGGCGGCGACCATTCTGGGACAAAGCGGAACGGCTTCTGCTCGTTTCGCTGATCGCATACCTCCACTACGAAGCCCCTGTCGAGGAGCAAAACTTCGCAACATTGCTGGAAATGCTAAACACTATATAAATAGAAGCGTTTTGAAAAAACGCGCAGCCTGCATCGGAACGGTGCAGAATGAAGGGGATTGGGCACAGCCCAACAAGCATTTTGCAACGCAAAATGGCGTTTGTATAGACAAAAGCCCTGCTTGCCACAACAATGCGTCCTTTTTGTCCGCAATTTGTAATTTTCAGATTGGAGAAAAACGCCATGGCAAAGACGAAGGCTGAAGAAAAAGCTCTCAACCTTGATCAGATTTTGTTTAACTGCCGGGATTATCTGCGCACTGCGCGCAACTCCGGCTCGTTCTTTGAAAAGCGTGATATCCCCCGCAGTACAGCCCCGAAGTTCTCAAAAAGGTCATGGAACAGGTAGAGAACTTTGAGGAGAACAATTAAGCATTTTCTCGTTTTAATGTGGGATTAGATTGCTGTAGACCTTAATACAAAAAGATAGATAATGAAAATCTGGTGTCTGCTGGTACCAAAAAGCAGTTTGGCATCCTGAAAGACTGATAAACCGCTCCGACGTGGATATCATCGTCAATGCCTGTGATGCAGGTCACCAAGGGCATGACCATCACGGTGCGCTACTTCAAGGAAGACACCGCCCACCCGGAGGTTCCAGCAGTGGGTAACTACATCACACTGACCGGAAAAGCAGACCGCATCGACCCGGTGTTCCGCACCTTGCAAGTGGGCGACACGTGGTGCCCTTTGAAGATCTGGTGGAAATCAGCGGGGAGGGCATCATGGAGATCGACCAATATCTCAGCATCTCCGAGTAAAAAAACGCTGGGAGAAATCTCCCAGCGCAAGCAGCCCTAGTCGCGGTATCGATATGTACCAACCAAAGCGGACCCAGCACCCACAACCAAGGCAATGAAAACACTTTCGTTACTTTTAATACGATAAGGACCAGCGTTAAAGCAAATAAGAGGGTCGTTGTAATTATTTCGGAACGGTCAGGTTTCTTCTCCATACGCAGATCACCTCGAAAATCCGGTCACATCTGAGAAATAGCATAAAAGTCAGTATGCTTCATCCGGTTCGGTAGGTGCTGCGATAATATCGCGGTAGAAAGTGGCCCATGCAGCTTCCTCATAGGGACGTACAAAAAAGAAGCCAATGCTCAATGGAATTGTCAGCAGAAGAAAAAGAGAAATCGCCATAGCCTCTGAACCGGTGAAATATTTGAGAACCAGAAAACCCCCGGCATACAGTGGCAACGAACAGAGCAACTCCCAGCCAATGAAGCTGAAATCCAGACAGAACAGCCGCCATTTGTTGCCATTCATGATTCGCCGGGATTCTGTGATCGCTTCATTTGCAGTCAACGAAGGATGCTCGGACATGATGTAAGGTGTCATCGCATAGCTGTATGTTTTCACGATTCCCGGAATCACCAACAGCAGCGACCAGAGGGCGATGTACAGACCCTGCAGGAATTTCATGCAGAAGCCATCCCACAGACGGTCTTTCTGAGAGAACAAGTCCGAGATGGCAGCATCATTTCCATCTACAAGGTTCAGATTAAAATGAGCATATCCCAGTTGAACTGCACCGCCCACGATCAGTTGGAGGACTGCCCACAGAACAATGCCGGCAAGCAGAACAGCAAGCAGCCGACCGCCGTTGGGCTGGGAGAACAGTTCAAAATGGATGTCCTTTGCCTGATTGGAATTGGATACGGCACTGTTGGAACTGCTCACAATGGTAGCACCGAGCGCACTGGCGGCAATACCTGTCAAAACAGCAGTTTTCCATTTTCCGCGCAGGGCATCGAGAGCGAGCATACGATAGTCGGCAGATACTTTCATAAAAGCAACCTCCTGTCTGAAAACGGCAAGGATTTGCGAAATAGGAAGATGATATGCCACTTTAATTTAGATACGTTTGAAAAGCTGAAAAAATTGCAAATAGTTTACTGGAGCTTGGCGATAATGTCATCGGCAGACATACCGCTGGCAAGCAGCTTTTTCAATACAGATTCTGCTTCAGCTTTCTTAGATTCTTCAGCGGCCTTTTTTTCGGCTGCAACCTTTTTTGCCTCTGCTTTAGAAAGATCCTTTGTTGCAACCTTCAACGCAGATTTTTTACTTTTCAGCTGGTCTTTCAGTGCGCTGATGTTATCAGACAGTGCAACAATCTCGGTTTCAATTTGCTCCTTGGCAGCGGTCTTTTCAGCAATAATAGCTGCATAGTCAATCTTTGCTTTCTTGGTACGCACTGCATTCTTGCTTCCTTTTTGTCTAGGCATAGTTGTCCCTCCATCTAGTATTGGAATTTAGCTAATATAAGTATATTCTTTCCGTCTCGAAATGCAATACTTTCTTAAACAATAAGAGCGGAGCCTTTTGCAAGGTTCCGCTCTTATTGCTGCTGTGATGCAGTGACAAGATGAAGGAATATTTATCTTTCAAAACCACCGATGGGCTATCGCTGTGAGGGTTTAGCAGCAATCCCATCAGACAGGCTTTGGAAGAAGCAAATGGGGATGGGAGAAATGCACCGTCATAGGTTGATAGCTACCCCAAGGATCACGAACAGGATTGAAAGACAAATACAACTTACCCCATTTCTTCGCTTGGTAAAAGCGTCCAAAGAACACTTCGCATGTTGTTTTGCCTGTTCCAACTGGGATGCCCCCGCATAAGCAGAGAATCCAGCACAAATCAAAAGTATCAAACTAATCCAGACCATCATAATCATTTCTCCAAATGGGATATTACCATTCCACGCCCAGAGTGCGCAGGCTCTCGGCAAGGGCAGGAACATCCATGTTGAACACGATGCCTGCCATGTTTTCGTAGAGCGCACCCTCCACATTGATGGGCGTATCGTCAATAAAAACGCATTCCTCCGGGCGAAGAGCGAACTTGTGTAGGAAGGTGCGGTAGATCTGGGGGTCTGGCTTCAACAGCTTGACCTCTGCGGAGATCAGGACACCATCCATCAGCTTACTGGCCTCTGCCCGTGCCCAGTAGATAGGCTGACGGGTGGCAGCGTTGGAAAGTAGGTAGAGACGGTAGCCCTTTGCTTTCAGTGCCTGCAAAAGCTCCAGCATTCCCTCCACTGGCACGATGGGGTCGTCCCACTTTTCGATCAGCCACGGGCTGCACCGTGCAGACGCTCCGGTAAAAGGGGTAGAATACGCTGCTCTGCGATTTCTTCGTCGATCACGCCCCGATCCAACATGATCCATTCCACCGAACGGAACACCTCGTTGCGGATCAGCTTGCGGTCCTCACCGGTGAGAGAATAGCGGTCCATAAACAGCTCCGGGTCAAACCGAATCAGAACGTTTCCCATTCAAAATCAAACGGAAATCGCAGAGTTTTCGTTTCTTCGTCTGCATCGGAACATCAGTTGAGCAGAAATTCCGTTATTCTGCTTTAAGATATGCTCAAGATCACGAATAAAACCATGCTGTCCACCGCTATAGTGCTTCCCGTTATGAATCAATTCACCATTAGCAAGTCGTCCAGCCCACGGAAACAATACTGGAGAATGACGATCCCAAATAGTAGGGTCAGCCTGCCAGATAAGCTCTTCACCTTTGCTATTTTTTACACTGACAACCTCTGCACCATGCGTATCAATTGTCACGGTCAGAAATTCATTACTGATGGTCGTTTGCATAAACTGCCTCCATTATTCTGTAACAATGTCCGTATCCGATATGAACTGCTCGTCACAAGAATTTGCGACAATGGGACGTTCAAATCCTTCAATCGTGTTTCCGCTGATAGTACAATTGTCCAAAAGATACAGGTCTATTGCTTTTCCACCATTCACACCTTTCAGAGTGTTGTCCTTGATGGTAACATTTTTGATATGCTTCGGAGATTTATTGTTTGTGGTAATCTCCAAAACGGTCGCCTTCGGATCACTGACATCAAATGTATTGCCTTCGATGGTAAAGTCTGTTGTGCTTTCTGCACCCGTTGGGTCGATGAACGAGCCATAGGTATCAGCCAAAATTCCGTAGCGGTCGATCTGCTCCGAATCCGAAGTAATGGTGAAGATATTGTTACGGATGGTAATGCGGTCATAGGCCATGAAATGAATGGCAGTATAAGCAGCATTATCAAATGTGCAGTCCTCAATTACGATATCAGAGCATTTCACCCCTGCCTGCTGAGAGTGTGTTCCGATGGCCGCCATATAGTGCGGCGTGTTTTCACTGCCACCAAAATAACAGTTGCGAATCGTGACATTCGTAGAGGGAGCTTTGTTCTGCACCAGCGTATAGGGATAACCCTTTACCGTACCGGGTTCGATTTGAAGAAGCCTCGCGCGTTTTTGTCGCCGCTTCCACGGAAGGACTGACCTTCAAAACGGCAGTTTTCAATCAGAACATTGTCGAGCCAG
>ENA-OQAA01000854-OQAA01000854.1-human-gut-metagenome-genome-assembly--contig:-NODE-854-length-18570-cov-2.430678_pt1 | contig 18570 bp, 28 predicted proteins | sample MGYA00242489_ERZ504515 | MGnify/ENA primary metagenome ERZ504515 (study PRJEB26092, sample SAMD00036237) | human gut metagenome | host: Homo sapiens | study: EMG produced TPA metagenomics assembly of... | reverse complement strand
GCCCCCGAAGCACGATGCGGGTACCGCAACCCGACATTATCGAGCATTTTGGCAACGCAGATGCCGTGCCGCAGCTGCCGGAGCGGTGCTTAAGCCGCAAGGCGGGAATTGTGCGGTGTTGCCTTAGCTTACCTGATGCTGCTCGATCCAATCCGCCACCGCGCGGGAAAGCTCGGTCAGGCTGCCTTGGTAAAGGGGGCTTTCATTCCGGCGCTTTCGGCCAGCTCGGTATAGGTTGCCATACCGGCCAGGTTGGTCAGCTTCATATAGCGCTGCCAGGCGTCCTTGTGTCCTTCAGGCTGGCCACAAAGAACTGCAGGGCAATGGCGGTTGCCAGGCAGTAATCAATATAGTAGAACGGACATTCAAAGATATGCAGCTGGCGCTGCCAGCCTGCGCCGCGGCCATAGAACGGCAGGTCGCCGAACTTGTTCCAGGGGCGGTATTTCTTTTCCAGCTCCAGCCAGACGGCATTGCGTTCATCCGGCGTAAGATCTGGCTGCTGATACATAATGTGCTGGAATTCATCCACCATGCAGCCGTATGGCAGGAAGATAAAGCTGTCCTCGGCGTGCAGCAGCTCGTATTTATCCGTATCCTCCTTAAAGAAGAGGCGATGCCACGGGGCGGTCAGGAACTCCATGCTCATGGAGTGGATCTCGGCGCTCTCCATACCGGGGCACTGGATATCTTCGGGGATGTTCTTGGGGCTGCGGGCAGCCAGGTAGCCTTCCAGCGCATGCCCTGCTTCATGGGTCAGCACATCCACATCCCCCGCCGTGCCGTTCCAGTTGGCAAAGATGAAGGGGGTCTTGTAATCGGGCAGCATTTCCTCATAACCGCCGCTCATTTTGCCGGGGCGGCTGAGACGTCGAACATCTCGTTATCCTGCATGAAGTCGATGAAACTCTGCCGTTCGGGCTTGGAGCTCATGGTACATCTTGCGGGCACCGGCCATCAGCTCGTCATAGCTGCCGTGCGGCACGGGGTTGCCGTCCGCAAAGCTGATGGTGCTGTCCCAGAACATGGGGTTCTCAATGCCGGTGCGCTTGTTGCGCAGAGCCAGAGCCTTCTGGATCATGGGCACCACCTGCTCCACCACTTCCTGGCGGAACGCGGCAACCTCCGCCGGGCCGTAACCGATGCGGTTCATGCGGATATAGCTCAGCTCGCTGTAATCGTTGTAGCCCAGGATGCGTGCCTGCTCGTTGCGATTCCTGACCATCTTATCATAGATCTCGTCAAACTCGGCGCGGTGGGCGTCAAAGTAAACGGCTTCCGCCTCGTAAGCCTTACGGCGCATGGCGGGGTCAGTGCTCTGCTTATACAGCGTCAGCTGCGGGATGGTCAGCTGTTTGCCGTCCAGCTCCGCCATTGCACCGCCGTACAATTTCTGGTAAGCACTGGTCAGGGCATTTTCCTCTTTCTGCAGTTCGATCACCCGGTCGTCCATGCTCAGCACCAGGTTGCGCAGGCTAGGCAGAATGCGGGTACCGAACGCTTCTTCCAGCGCTTTGGCGTGCGGGTTGGAAAGAATCGCCTCCGCAACATTGCGTGCTGCATTGCTGACCGCCGGGCCGGTTGCATCAAACCATTCCTGTTCCCCGCTCCAATATTCATCGCGGGTATCCTGGGTATAATGGATGGATGCAGGCAGGATGCCGTGTGGTAATGGGCCATCATGGCGTTTTCTTCGCGGTAAAGCTGTACCAGTTCTTCGCCGCTCTGGGCAGCGGCCATCTTTTTGGCATACTCTTCGCACTGGGCCAGAACCTTATCCAGGTCCGGGCGTTCGTACTTCATTTCTGAAAATTTCATAGCGATTCCTTTCTATTGTACATCCATTTTGGGGATACCGGAAATTCAAAAAGTCCGCCACGTTGCAAAAACAGGCCATTTTTTTGCTTTTTTCGGCTTTCCCAACGGATAAGTATTTTTCCGTGCAGGCACGGGCATTTGGCGCTAAACCTTGGGCAACACCGCACAATTCCCGCCTTACGGCTTAAGCACCGCTTCGGCGGCTGCGGCACGGCATCTGCGTTGCCAAAATGCTCGATAAGACATCCAGTATTATCTGCGCTTTTGGCTTAGCAGCTGCCGCACCTCGCTCGCCGTATCGGCACTTAGAATTATGCGGTGTTGCCCTAACTCCTCACTCCTACCTCCTAACTGTATCGGGTGTTTTACAATGAACAAGCTCAAACTTATGACCATTATCGGCACGCGGCCGGAGATCATTCGGCTGTCGGCTGTGATTAAAAAGTGTGATGTGTATTTTGACCAGATTCTAGTCCACACCGGCCAGAACTATGATTATAACCTGAATCAGGTATTCTTTGAGGACCTGGGCCTGCGTGCGCCGGATTTCTATCTGGATGCCGTCGGCAAGGACCTGGGTGAAACCATCGGCAACATTATTGCCAAGTCCTACTCCCTGATGGTGGAACAGAAGCCCGATGCCCTGCTGATTCTGGGCGATACCAACAGCTGCCTTTCCGCCATTGCGGCCAAGCGGCTGCACATTCCCATCTTCCACATGGAAGCCGGCAACCGCTGCTTTGACGAGTGCCTGCCTGAGGAAACCAACCGCCGCATTGTGGACCACATTTCCGATGTGAACATGTGCTATTCCGAGCATGCCCGCCGTTACCTGAATGCCGAAGGCACCGCCAAGGAGCGCACCTTTGTGACCGGTTCCCCCATGGCGGAAGTGCTGCACGCCAACCTGGCCAAGATCGAAGCCAGCGATGTGCTGGAGCGCCTGGGGCTGGAGCCGCACAAATACATGCTGCTTTCCGCCCACCGCGAGGAGAACATTGATACCGAAAAGAACTTTATCGACCTGTTCACCTCCATCAATCACCTGGCCCAGACCTATGATATGCCATTCTGTATTCCTGCCATCCGCGCAGCAAAAAGCGGCTGGACGCCATGGGCTTCCAACTGGACGAGCGCGTAAAGCTGCATGAGCCCTGGGCTTCCATGATTACAACCATCTGCAGATGAACGCGTTTGCCGTGGTCAGCGATTCCGGCACCCTGCCGGAGGAATCCAGCTTCTTTACCAGCGTGGGACATCCGTTCCCGGCTGTCTGCATCCGTACCTCCACCGAGCGACCTGAAGCACTGGACAAAGGCTGCTTTGTGCTGGCCGGCATCAGCGAGGCGGCGTGGAGCAGGCGGTTGCCACCGCCGTTGCCATGAACGCCAACGGCGACAACGGCATCCCCGTCCCCTATTACACGGAAGACGTTTCCACCAAGGTCGTCAAGATCATCCAGAGCTACACCGGGGTGGTTAATAAGATGGTGTGGAGAAAAAACTGAGTTTTTTTAGTTAGGAGGTAGGAGGTAGGAGTGAGGAGTTAGGAGTTTTTTGAGGCTGCGACAAGCTGAATGCTTTGGAACGTTCAAGATCGTTCCCTACAGAGCATTTTATAGATTGCAAAAGACCTCAAGTCTAGCAGCCGTTCTTCAACTCCTAACTCCTACTTCCTAACTCCTAACTTTCGAAAGGTGTGTGCCCTTTGCCCTCTCAAAAAAAGATTCTTGTTGTTACGCAGCATTTCTGGCCGGAATTTCCGCATCAATGATATTGTGGAAGGTTTTTTGCAGGATGGCATTGCGGTGGATGTGCTTTGCGGGCTGCCCAATTACCCAAAAGGCGAATGGTTCCCCGGTTACAGCGCCGCCGGCCCTTTTGAAGAAGAATGGCACGGTGCCCGCCTGTACCGCTGCAAAGAGGTTCCGCGCAGGGGCAACACCTCGGTCAACATTTTTTTGAACTATGTCAGCTGGCCGTGGTACGCCGCCCATGCGCTGCACCGCCTGCCGGGCGGGTACAATGCGGTGTTCTGCTTTAACACCAGCCCGGTACTGATGTGCTGGCCCGCCATCCGCTATGCCAAAAAGCACCACATTCCCTTTACCAACTATGTGCTGGATATCTGGCCCGAAAACCTGTACAGCGTGCTGAATGTGAAAAACAAAGCCCTGCGCGCGATTGCCCAGGGTGTAAGCGACGCTTTATATAAGAAGGCCGACCGACTGATTGCCATGAGTGAGCCGCTGCAGCAGCGGCTGTGCCAGCGCACCGGTATGCCGCCGCAAAAAATTGCTGTGATCCCGCAGTACTGCGAGGATTTTTACGCCGTTCCTCAGCCGGATGCCGCTTTGCAGGCGCAGTTCGGCGGACGGTTCAACCTGGTGTTTACCGGCACTTTTACCCCCGCCCAAAGCCTGGAGACCGTCATCACGGCGGTGCAGGATGCGCGCAGCCGCGGGGCGGATATGTTGCACCTGTTGCTGGTGGGCGATGGCATGAGCCGCGCCGCGCTGGAAGCCAAAGTGAAAGATCTGCACGCCGAGGACGCCGTTACGTTTTACGGCAGTGTTCCGGCAACGGATATCCCCAAGTTCACCGCGCTGGCCGATGCTTTGATCGTCTGCCTGTCGGATTCGCCGGACTTGGGGCTGACCGTACCGGCCAAGGTTGCCAGTTATATGGCCGCCGGCAAGCCGGTCCTGGCCAGTATGGACGGTGCCGGCAATGCGGCGGTTGCCGCGGCGGGCGGGTTAGTTCCCCTGCCTGTGATGCCGCTGCCTGGCAGACAACCTGCTGGCACTGACCCGCATGGACGCCGCCCAGCGCGCTGCCATGGGCCAGAGCGCCAAAGAATATTATCTTGCGCATTACCGCCGCAGCGAACTGCTGCGCAAACTGGAACATTTTATTTTGGAAGGCCGTGTTTGATGCCAAACCAGCCGTTCCCCTGATGTGAGGTGCCCTTTTGAATCACCCAGTCAAAATTCTTGTTATCATTCCCTGTTATAATGAGGAAGCCAACATCGTCAGCACCGTGGAACGCCTGCGTGCCACCTGCCCGCAGGTTGACTTTTTGATCATCAACGATTGTTCCACCGACCGCTCGGCTGAATTGCTGGCGGAGCATGGCTACCCGTTTTTGGATCTGCCGGTCAACCTTGGCATTGGCGGCGGCGTGCAGTGCGGTTATCGTTATGCCCGCACCAATGGTTATGATGTTGCTGTGCAGATGGACGGGGACGGCCAGCACGACCCCGCTTATCTGATGCAGGTCGTTCAGCCGGTATTGGACGGCAAGCTGGATATGTGCATCGGCAGCCGCTTTATCAAGTGCGAAGCTTCCAGACAAGCTTTATGCGCCGGGTCGCATCCGCTTTTTAAGCTGGCTCATCCATATTCTCTGTGGTCAGCGCATTCTGGATGTCACCAGTGGTTTCCGTGCCACCGGTCCCCAGCTAACCGCCTATTTTGCGGAGCATTATGCTTCGGATTATCCGGAGCCGGAAGCCATTCTGGCTGCCACGCTGGCCGGGTTCCGCGTAGGCGAAGCCCCGGTCGTCATGAAAGAACGTCAGGGCGGCGTTTCCAGCATTCGCAGTTTTAAAAGCGCATATTACATGATCAAGGTTTCCCTGTCTTTGATCATTGACCGCCTTTCTATTAAGAAAATCCACCAGCCGAAAAGCAAATAAGGAGGCACAACGCCCATGACGGCACATTTCCAGTTTTTTATGATTTTGGGTGCGGCCATCCTGCTGCTGATTATTTTTGCGCTGCTGAAAAAGGGCCAAATGAGCGTAAAATACAGCCTTCTCTGGCTGGCACTGGCCGTGGTTCTTGTCATCTTTGCGGTATTCCCCTATGTTGTTTACGTCCTGCGTGATCTGCTGGATGTACAAATGCCGGTCAACCTGGTATTTATGCTCATGTTCTGCTTTGTGCTGCTGGTGCTGCTCAGTTTAAGCATCGGCGTCAGCAGCTTGCGGATAAGTGCAAGCGCCTTACCCAGGAAAATGCCATCCTGGAAAAGCGCATGCGGGATTTGGAGAAAAAACTCAGCGGCAAATAATCCCGCCAAAGGAGTTTGAGGATGGAACTGACAACACTGCTATTTCTTGGCTTTTTTGCGGCAGTAGCGCTTTTGAACTATACCCTGCCCCGTGTTCTGCGCCCTTACTGTCTGCTGGCTGCCAGCTACCTGTTTTACTGTTGGGGGGCCAACGACCGCCTGCTGGTACCGGTTTTGATTGCGGCAACACTGGTCACATGGGGCTGCGGGCTGGTGATCGGCAAATGCCGGATAGGTCCCGTGCGGGTGATTTTCCTGCTTTTGGCGGTGTTCACCTGTGTGGGGCTTTTGTTCTATTACAAATACTGGAACCTGTTGGCGGCAGATATCCTGAGCGGCACGGTATTGCAGCCCCGCACGGATATGGTTACCCCGCTGGGCCTGGGCTACTTTACCCTTGCTGCGCTCAGCTACACCATTGATGTATACAAGCGCCGCTGCAAGGTTGAGCTGAACCCGTTGCATTATGCGCTGTTCGTCAGCTTTTTCCCCACCATGACCACCGGCCCAATTGAGCGGTACCCCCATTTTCGGCCACAGATCCACAAATCCCGCCGGTTCAGCTACACCCGGTGTGCGGGCGGTGCGTTCCGCATGCTGTGGGGCTACACCAAAAAGATGGTCCTGGCGGACAACATGAACCTGTACATCAAGATGGTGTACGATACCCCCGCTGAGATGAATGGCCCCAACCTGGTGGCCGCCACCCTGCTGTTCAGCCTGCGGCTCTACCTGGATTTTTCCGGCTGTTGCGATATCGCCATCGGTGCTGCCCGCATTTTGGGGTATGACCTGCTGGAAAACTTTCACAGCCCGTTCGAGGCTACCAGCTTTGCCGGGTTGTGGCAGCGCTGGCACATGAGCCTGACTGGCTGGCTGCGGGATTATATCTACATTCCTCTTGGCGGCAGCCGCTGCAATGTGGTGCGCCATATGCTGAACACGCTGATCGTGTTTGCCGTCAGCGGCCTATGGCACGGGGCTGACCTGCGCTATCTGGAATGGGGCATTGCCTGCGGCGTGATTTCAGTCATTGCCCAGCTGAGCAAAGCGCCACGCAAAGTGCTGTGGCGCTATAACCCGCTGTACCGCGAGCCTGCCGTGCAGACATTCCTCCAGCGCTGCATCACCTACCTGCTGTTCAGTTTTACAATGGTATTTTTTGCTTCTGCCATTTACAACGCTGCCCCTGGCGAGGTATTCGCCGGAATACTGCAGGGCTGGCAGGGCGGCTTTGCGGCTGGATGGGAAAGCGTTACCAATCTGGTCACCAGCAGCGGCATTGACGGCCGCCTGCCGGTGGTGTTGACCTGCGGTACCGCCATTGTGCTGGCCATGGAGCACAACGGCAACAATGTTGCCCGCTGGATCCGCAAGCAGTGCTTTGTGCTGCGTTGGACGGTCTATTATGCCGCTGCGGTATCCATCTTGTTCTTTGCCGCGTTCGGGCAGTCGGCGTTCATTTACCAGCAATTTTAACGGGGGAGGGAGAACAATTATGCCAACACAGACCCCTGCTTCCGCCCCGCGCGGCACCCAAAAGGTCAGCCGCAGTGCTGTTGCCGCCCCGGCCCGCAAGCCCACCACAAAGCAAAAAAAATCCGCTCCCTCACCGCGCAGACGCTCCAAAAAGCCAAATATCTTCGTTCGCTTTTTGCATGGTTTGGTCCGCCGGTTATACTTTGGCAGCAAAACGTTGTTCAAGTTTGCCCTGTTCATTCCCATTCTGGTTTTCATGGTCTGGTTCAGCTATACGGTAGACCGCAGCGGCCTGTTCCAGGGTGAGCTTGCCCCCCGCCGCATTGTGGACTTGATGCTGCAGGGCTATGATGTGAGCAACTTTGAGCAGATGAACGAAATTGAGCGCGAGGTTGTCCAGCTGTTTGCACAGGATGTTCCGGACACCCCGGAAGTGATCGGCATTGGCTCCAGCCGCGTATTACAGTTCACACGGGAACTTGTCGGAACCGACAGTTTTTTCAACATGGGCGTTACCGGCGCGGATGTGCGCGATAACATGACCAGCTATTATAAGATGGTCTGTTACGGCAAAGTGCCCAAGGTGCTGATTTGGAGCGTGGATCCCTGGGTGCTGTATGGGGACGAAGCCGCCTTTGACAAGCGCGCCGATGTGGAGCTGTACAACGAATTTTTGACTAAGGTTCTCGGTGTTGAAACCGACTATGAGGAAGAGGACCGCGTGGCGCTGTGGAAAGCGCTGGTGGAACCGGCTTATTTTCAGGGCAATGTAGACTATTACTTAAAGAACCGCGGCCAGAGCGTTGTGACGGATGACAATGGCAACCCCATTGACTTTAACCCGGTGGACGGCGACCCTTACGAGCAGCCACCACCATCAAGCGCTCTGACGGCAGTGTGCTGTATGACCCCGCATTCCGGGATGCCAACACCGACCAGGTGCGCGCCCTTGCCGCCGAAGCCTGCCCCACGTTCAACAGCGTACATATGGAAGGGTTCGACTCGCTTTCCCCCAAGCAGGAAGAAGCGTTTGACAAGTTTATCCAGTATGCGCGAAACCAGGGCACCACGGTGATTTTGACCCTCTCCCCCTGGCACCCGTACCTGTATGACTTTCTGTTGACGGAAACCGACCAGCACCAGGGCTTTTTTGAAACCGAAAACTGGATCCGCCAGTATGCGCATGACTACAATATTCCGCTGTACGGCAGTTATGACCCCACCTGCATTAAGGGGTTGGATGAGACCGACTTTTTCGATGGCCTGCACTGCAAGGGCTGCGGCATCGCCAAGTTCTTCCCCGGTGTGCCGCAGGTGTTGCAGGATGTTGAAAACAACACCCTGCCCGACCCCCTCAGCGTGACCCGCGCACCACCCTGCCGGTGGATGGTGAGGAGAATGTTGAAAACGTCGGGTAAGCGCTTTGCTTCTTTTGGCAGGTTGTTCCCTGCTTGATTTTCGCCTTTTGCTTACGACTTATAAAACCAGCCGCCTGCTTTGTGCATTTGCACGGCAGGCGGCTGGTTTTTACGTTCGTTTATTATTAAGGGCAATGCCGCAATATACCCAAATTGCGGAGCCGCTTTTTTCAAAATTCTGCCTGCATTGTTTGGCTGCCGGTTCCGCGCAACTGCATTATTTTTCCCATGGGCTGCGGATAATTTCGCCGCTGTCCACTTTCATGCAGCGCTCCACGGTTGCCCCGGCTTTGATGGTTGCACGGGGGGCGGCATGCACACCGTCTTCCAGCACGGCGTTATGGTCCACAATGGCACCGGCATTGATGATGCACCCTGCCCCCACTTTGGTTCCTGCGCCCACAAAGGCAAATGGCAGCACCACGGTCCCTGCCCCCAGGGCTGCGCTGCTGCATACTTCTGCCGCCGGGTGTTCAAACACCGGTGTCTGGTAGCCCGCAGCCACCAGCTTTTGCAGCCATTGCAGCCGCAGCTCATTGTTGCCAAGGCCCACAAAAGCCGCGGTGCAGCGTTCCCTGATGGTGGGATCCAGGTAATCTGCCAGTTTGCCCGCAGCGTCCGGTGCCTGGTCATCCAGGTACAAAATACGGGAATAGCCGCCGGCTTCCGCCAGCATTTCTCCCAGCTGTGTGCCAAAGCCCCCCTTGCCAAGCACAAGGGCTGTGTGGAACAATTTCATTGCGATACCCCTTTCCCATCCTGCCTCATGGCAGTATTTTCTGGTATGGTTATTATAGCACAAAAATCCTTATCAAAAAAAGTCATACTTCACCCCGTTTTTCTCCATCAACTTTGACAAAAAGCCCTATCTTATTTTAAACACAATAGGAAGTGCGCCAAAAAAAAAGTTTTGGCTCTTGCTTTTTTGCGCTGCACGCTTTACACTTTAATTACAGAGATTTTCCGTACGGGTGTTTTGTGTGTTATTCTGTACACAGCCCGCCGGGGGATCCAGCCATACATTAAAGGATGGAGGGCGACTTTGTGCATTACACGAATCTTTTCGGACCATTCCCGGTCGGTTTGCGCAGCTGTGTTCTTCATGCGGTGTATTATAAGCATAATAGCCTTGTATAAGCGCAGTGTACCCGTGTACACCGCGCTCTTATTTTTTGAAGGAGGATCTGTAACATGCCGAACCGTAAAAAGGTTGCCATCATCATGGGGTCTGACAGTGACTGGCCGGTTGTAAAAAGTGCCTGCGGGGTGCTGAAAGATTTCGATGTACCGTTTGAGGCGCACATTCTTTCCGCCCACCGTACGCCGGAAGCCGCCGCTGCCTTTGCCAAATCTGCCCGCGCCAATGGTTACGGTGTTATCCTGTGCGCTGCCGGTATGGCGGCCCACCTGGCAGGTGCCTTTGCCGCCAACACCACTTTGCCGGTGGTCGGCATCCCGATGAAGGGCGGTGCCATGGACGGTCTGGATGCTCTGCTTGCTACCGTGCAGATGCCTTCCGGCTTCCCGGTTGCCACGGTTGCCCTGAACGGTGCCAAGAACGCCGCTTACCTGGCCGTTGGCCATCCTGGCTGTTGCCGATGATGAGCTTGCCGCTAAGCTGGATCAGTTCCGTGCCGACACCGCCGCCGCCATTGCCAAAAAGGACGCCGCCATCGCTGCCGAAGCCGCAGCTATGTAACTTCAAATCCCGGTTTATTTGCTGTTGTTTTATTCCTTTTTATAAAAAGGATTCCATAAATCAATTCATGAAAGAATATAAAGGAGCGCATTACAATGAACGTTGAAATTAAAGAACAGATGTACGAAGGCAAAGCTAAGCAGGTATTCGCAACTTCTGACCCCGAAATCGTTATGGTTCATTACAAGGACGATGCCACCGCCGGCGACGGCGAAAAGAAGGGCACCATCCGCGATAAGGGCATTGTCAACAACAAGCTGTCCAACGCTCTGATGCAGAAGCTGGAAAAAGAAGGCATCCCCACCCATTATGTTGAGGAGCTGAACGACCGCGATACCCTGGTCAAGAAGGTTCAGATCGTTCCTCTGGAAGTCATCATCCGCAATGTTGCCGCCGGCCACTTCAGCCTGCGCATGGGCGTGCCCGAGGGCAAGGTGTTCAAGACCCCCATCCTGGAGTACAGCTACAAGAACGACGACCTGCATGACCCGTTCATCAACCATTATTACGCCTTGGCCCTTGACCTTGCCACCCAGGAAGAGCTGGACACCATTGCCAAGTACGCCTTCAAGGTCAACGAAGTGCTGAAGAAGATCATGCTGGATGCCAACATCCGCTTGGTTGACTTCAAACTGGAGTTTGGCCGCCTGTCTGACGGCACCATCATTCTGGCTGACGAGATCAGCCGGATACCTGCCGCTTCTGGGATGCCACCACCGGTGCCCACCTGGATAAAGACCTGTTCCGCCGCAGCCTTGGCGGTGAGGCCGATGCCTACCAGGAAGTTATGAAGCGCTTGCTGGGCTGATTGAACCAAGCTTAGTCCAGCCAATGTTCAGGGTGTACTGGAACCGCCGTTCGCTCTTCCGGTGCACCCTGCCATCGTTTGAAACAGGAAACGGAGAACTGAATGAAGGAGCTTTGTCCCGCCGAAGCACTGCATGAAGAATGCGGCGTGTTCGGTATCTATGATTCCGCCGGCAAAACCAACATGGTCAGCGCCGTGTACAGCGCGTTGTATGCCCTGCAGCACCGCGGCCAGGAAAGCTGCGGCATTGCCCTGAACGTGGACGGTGTGCTGACCGGCTACCGCGATCTTGGCCTGGTCAGCGAGGTATTTACCCCGCGCGTGCTGGCTGACCTGCCGCAGGATGCCAAGATGGCCACCGGCCATGTGCGCTATGCCACCAGCGGCCAGCGCACCCGCGCCAACGCCCAGCCCATGGTTCTGCACCACTGCAAGGGCGCTATGGCCATCTGCCACAACGGCAACCTGACCAATGCCCCCCAGCTGCGCCACAAGCTGGAAATGAACGGTTCGATCTTCCACGGCACTTCGGACACCGAGGTCATCGGCTATCTGCTGACCCAGAACCGCCTGATCAGCCGGATATTGAAACAGCTGTCTGCCGCACGATGGAGCAGATCGTGGGTGCTTACAGCCTGGTCATTATGACCCACACCAAACTGATCGCCGCGCGCGATCCTAATGGCTTCCGCCTCTCTGCATTGGCCAGCTGCCGGATGGCTCCGGCTGGGCTTTTGCTTCGGAATCCTGTGCGCTGGATGCTGTAGGCGCCCGCTTTGTGCGCGATGTACTGCCCGGCGAGATCGTGGTGGCAGACTACACCGGCCTGCGCACCATCCGCACCCACTGCGGCACCGCGCCGCACACGATGTGCGTGTTTGAGTACATTTATTTTGCCCGCCCCGATTCCATCATCGAGGCACCTGCGTGCATGACGCCCGCCTGCAGGCCGGGCGCTTTCTGGCACAGGAGCATCCGGTGGAAGCCGATGTCGTCATCGGTGCGCCGGATTCCGGCCTGGATGCCGCCCTTGGCTATGCGCAGGAAAGCGGTATTCCCTATGGCGTGGGCTTTATTAAAAACAAATATGTGGGCCGCACCTTCATCCAGGCTCCCAGGCCCAGCGTGAAAGCAGTGTGCGCATCAAATTGAACGCAATTTCCTCCACCGTTGCGGGCAAGCGCGTTGTGCTTGTGGATGACTCCATCGTGCGCGGCACCACCAGCGCCCGCACCATCAAGCTGCTGCGCGACGCCGGTGCCAAGGAAGTACACTACCGCATTTCGGCCCCGCCGTTTGCCCACCCCTGCTATTTCGGCACCGACATCCCGGACGAAAAAGACCTGATTGCCACCGGCCATACGGTGGAGGAGATCCGCCAGATCGTGGGGGCCGATTCCCTGGCTACCTGAGCATTGAACATGTGACCCAGCTGGCCATCCACAGCAAGTGCGGGTTCTGCGCCGGCTGCTTTACCGGCCATTACCCGGTGCCCGCCCCCAACGAGACGATGGACATTGTATACGATAAACCCCTGAGCCAGTCCCAGACCAAAAAACGCCTGTAAGCTGATAAGGAGAGAAACATAATGGAAAAAAGCTATTCTGCAAGCTACGCTGCCGCTGGTGTGGATATTACCGCCGGTTACAAGGCAGTTGACCTGATGAAGCAGCACGTTGCCCGCACCATGAACGAGCACTGCATTGGCGGCCTGGGCGGCTTTGGCGGCCTGTTTGAGCTGGACTGCACCGATATGCCCCACCCCGTGCTGATTTCCGGCACGGACGGCGTTGGTACCAAGCTGCGCATTGCCCAGTACATGAACAAACATGACACCGTTGGCATTGATTGCGTTGCCATGTGCGTGAACGATGTCATCTGCGCCGGTGCCAAGCCTCTGGTGTTCCTGGATTACATCGCCTGCGGCAAAAACGTGCCGGAGCGCATTGCCGAGCTGGTTGCCGGTGTAGCCGAAGGTGCGTGCAGGCTGGCTGTGCCTGGTTGGCGGTGAGACGCGAGATGCCCGGTTTTTACCCGGAGGACGAGTACGACCTGGCCGGCTTTACCGTTGGCGCTGTGGACAAGAGCAAGATCCTGGACAACTCCACCATGCAGCCCGGCGATGTGATCATCGCCCTGCCTTCCACCGGCGTACACTCCAACGGGTTCTCCCTGGTGCGCAAGATCTTTGACCTGGAGAACAACCCCGATGTGCTGAAAAAGACCTTTGACGGCATGGACAAGACCCTGGGCGAAGCCCTGCTGGCCCCCACCAAGATTTATGTCAAGCCTGTGCTGGCCGTGATGAAGGAAGTTACCGTCAAGGGCGTTTCCCACATTACCGGCGGCGGCTTTTACGAGAACATTCCCCGCAGCCTGAAAGCCGGCTGCTGCGCTGTGATCAAGAAGAGCGATGTGCGCACCCCCGTGCTGTTTGATGTGCTGGCTAAAGAGGGCAACATTCCGGAGCGCGATATGTTCAACACCTTCAACATGGGCGTTGGTATGATTTTGACCGTGGCTGCCGAGGATGCCGACAAGGCCATTGAGATCCTGAAAGCCAACGGCGAGGATGCTTACCGCCTTGGTGTGATTGGCGAAGGCAGCGGGGTGCAGCTGGTATGATGAAGATTGCTGTGCTGGTTTCCGGCGGCGGCACCAACCTGCAGGCCATCCTGGAAAGCGAACGCCGCGGGGAGAACCCCAACGGTAAGGTTACCCTGGTGGTTGCCAGCAAACCTGGTGCGTATGCGTTGGAACGCGCTGCAAACTTCGGCGTGGAAACCGCCGTGGTGCGCCGCAAGGATTACGCCACCAGCGAGGAGTTTGACGCTGCCCTGCTGAGTGTGCTGAAAGACCATGGCATTGAGCTGGTGGTTCTGGCAGGATTTTTGAGCGTGCTGGGCCCCAGCGTGATTGCCGCTTACCCCAACCGCATCCTGAACATCCACCCCAGCCTGATTCCCAGCTTTTGCGGCCCCGGCTACTATGGCCTGAAAGTGCATGAGGAAGCGCTGAAGCGCGGCGTGAAAGTGACCGGCGCTACCGTCCACTTTGTCAACGAAGTGTGTGACGGCGGGCCCATCCTGCTGCAAAAAGCCGTGGAAGTGCAGCCCGGCGATACCCCCGAAGTGCTGCAGAAGCGCGTGATGGTGGAAGCTGAATGGAAGTTGCTGCCCCAGGCCATTGCCATGGTGTGCAATGGCGAAGCCTGACCGAACAAGGAGGATTCCCGCATGAAAAGAATCTTTATACTTATCTGGCCGGTAACGAATATCCCGGCCGCGGCATCTGCATCGGCCGTTCGCCGGACGGCACCAAGGCCATGATTGCTTACTGGATTATGGGCCGCAGCGCCAACAGCCGCAACCGCGTGTTTGACGCCATCCCCGGCGGCATCCGCACGGTAGCCGCAGACCCCGCCAAGCTGGAAGATCCCCACCTGATCATCTATAACCCGGTTCTGACCCTGAACGATACCACTATTGTGACCAACGGTGACCAGACGGATACCATTTACCGCTACATGCGGGATAACCTGTTCCCTGGTTACGGCTTTGAAGCAGCCCTTGCCACCCGCACTTTTGAGGACGATGCCCCCAACTTTACCCCCCGCATTTCCGGCGTTGTGGATATGCGTCGCGGCGGCTACAAGCTGAGCATCCTGAAAAGCTGCGATGGCAACCCCGCCAGCGTGCAGCGCCAGACCTTTGACTATCCGCAGCCCGTTGCAGGCGAAGGCCAGCTGATTACCACCTACCAGAAAAACGGCTCCCCCATCCCCAGCTTTGCCGGTGAGCCGCTGCGCGTGACACTGGACCAGAACGATGCCGACGAATTTGCCGGAAAGTTGTGGGAAGCCCTGAACGAAGATAATAAGGTCAGCCTGTTTGTGCGTGCCGTCACGCTGGAAACCGGCGATTATGAAGATGTGATCCTGAACAAATACAACACGGTGGAGGGCTGAACTTATGAACGAATTCCAGCTGAAATACGGCACCAACCCCAACCAGAAGCCTGCCCGCATTTTTATGGCAGACGGTTCTGATCTTCCCGTTACCATTTTGAATGGCAAGCCGGGCTACATCAACTTTCTGGATGCGTTCAACAGCTACCAGCTGGTGCGCGACCTGAAAAAAGCTCTGGGCCAGCTGCTGCTGCCAGCTTTAAGCATGTTTCCCCCGCCGGTGCCGCCATTGGCCTGCCACTGGACGAAACGCTGAGAAAGATGTATCATATTAGTGCAGAGGCTGAGCTTTCTCCCCTGGCCTGCGCTTATGCCCGCGCCCGCGGTGCGGACCGCATGTCCAGCTTTGGTGACTGGATCGCCCTGTCTGATGTGTGCGACCTTGCCACCGCAAAGCTGATCCAGCACGAAGTTTCGGACGGCATCATTGCCCCCGGCTATGACGCCGACGCCCTGGAAGTGCTGAAATCCAAAAAGAAAGGCAACTACAACATCGTTGCCATTGATCCGGATTATATCCCCGCTCCGCTGGAGCGCCGCACCGTATTCGGTGTCACCTTTGAGCAGGGCCGCCAGGATCTGGAGATCAGCGTGGATACCATGCTGCAAAACTTTGTAACCGAGAACAAGACGGTGACCGATGCCCAGAAGCGTGATCTGATCATGAGCTGATCGTGCTGAAATACACCCAGTCCAACTCCGTCTGCTATGTGCAGGACGGCCAGACCATCGGTGTGGGCGCAGGCCAGCAAAGCCGCATCCACTGCACCCGCCTGGCAGGCCAGAAAGCCGACAACTGGCAGCTGCGCCATATGCCCAAGGTTCTGGACCTGCCGTTCCGCGAGGATATCTCCAAGCCCAACCGCGATAACGCGATTGATGTTTACATCGGCGATACCCCGGAGGATGTGATTGGGGATGACGTTTGGGCCGAAACCTTTACTGTGCAGCCTGCTCCGTTGACTGCCGAGGAAAAGAAAGCCTGGCTGAGCAAGGTAACGAATGTTGCCCTGGGCAGTGATGCATTCTTCCCCTTTGGGGACAACATTGAGCGCGCCCGCCGCAGCGGTGTGACCGCCATTGTGCAGCCGGGCGGCTCCATCCGCGATGATCAGGTTATTGCCACCTGCAACAAGTACGGCATTGCCATGGCGTTCTGTGGTATCCGGCTGTTCCACCACTAAGTTCCCAATTTTTTCGTAAAAAAAATTGGGAAAAGAATAGTTAATAAAAAATAATTAAAAATGAAGGTGGACCGCGGCGCTGCGCACCGCTTATAAAATATTAGAGTTCTAATATCCAAAACCGTGCCGCATGCGGCACACCTTCATTATTCTTTATTATTTATTCTTTCTTATTTATTACAACAAGGAGTTTGCCATGAAAATTCTGGTTGTTGGCGGCGGCGGGCGTGAACACGCCATTATCCGCGCGCTGAAAAAAAGCCCCGACTGCGGCGATATCTGGTGTGCCCCTGGCAACGGCGGCATTGGTTACGATGCCACCTGCAAAAACATCTCTGCAACGGATGTAGACGCCATGGTCGCCTTTGCCAAGGCAGAAGCCTTTGATTATGTTGTTGTTGCACAGGACGATCCCCTTGCCCTTGGCATGGTGGATGCTTTGGCCAAGGTGGGCATCCCTGCTTTTGGCCCGGATGCCGCTGCCGCCCGCATTGAAGCCAGCAAGGTGTTCAGCAAGGACCTGATGAAAAATACGGCATTCCCACCGCCGGCTATGAAACCTTTGACGACCCCGCCAAGGTGATGGATTACATCCGCAGCAAGGGCAAGTACCCGGTTGTTATCAAGCGGATGGCCTGGCGCTGGGCAAAGGCGTGCTGATCTGCCAGAATGAGCAGGAAGCCGCTGATGGCGTAAAGGAAATCATGCTGGACAAAAAGTTCGGCGCTTCCGGCAACCATGTTGTGGTGGAAGAATTTTTGACCGGGCCGGAAGTCAGCGTGCTGTCCTTCTGTGATGGCAAAACCGTCAAGCCGATGGTTTCCAGCATGGACCACAAGCGCGCTTTGGACCATGACGAGGCTGAACACCGGCGGCATGGGCACCGTTGCCCCCAACCCCTGCTACACCCCCGCCATTGCCGCCGAGTGCATGGAGAAGATTTTACTGCCTACGGTTGCCGCCATGCAGGCAGAGGGTTGCCCCTTTAAGGGCTGCCTGTACTTTGGCCTGATGCTGACCCCAGACGGCCCCAAGGTGATTGAATACAACTGCCGCTTTGGCGACCCCGAAACCCAGGTAGTACTGCCCCTGCTGGAAAGCGACCTGCTGACCGTGATGCAGGCCTGCACCAACGGCACGCTGGACAAGACCGAGGTCAAGTTCAGCGATGGCGCTGCCGCCTGTGTGGTGCTGGCTTCCGGCGGATACCCCGTTGCCTATGAAAAGGGCAAGGAGATCACCGGCCTGGAGAATGGCCAGGTGCCCGGTGCTGCCGATGTGACCGTGTACCATGCCGGTACCGCCATCAAGGATGGCAAGCTGGTTACCAACGGCGGCCGCGTGCTGGGTGTAACGGCAACCGCCGCCACCCTGCCCGAAGCCCTGAAAAAGGCTTACGCCGCTGCTGACTGCATCCATTTTGACAAACTGCACCGCCGCAGTGATATTGGTGCCCGTGCCCTTGCGGCAATGAAAGCACAGGAGGGTTAAACAAGAATGGTTTACCGCATTTATGTAGAAAAAAAGCCCGGCTTTGACGGCGAAGCCCAGGGCCTGAAGCATGAACTGGTTGAGCTGGTTGGCATTAAGGGCCTGAAAGCTCTGCGCCTGTTGAACCGCTATGATGTGGAAGGCATTGACCGCGACCTGTTTGAGAAAGCCATCCCCACCGTGTTCAGCGAACCGCCAGTCGATGTGACCTATACCGAGCTGCCCACCGCCAAGACGGTGTTTGCTGTGGAGTATCTGCCCGGCCAGTTTGACCAGCGTGCAGATTCTGCTTCCGAGTGTATCCAGCTGCTGAGCCAGGGCGAGCGTCCGTCTGTGCGCAGTGCCCGCATCTACCTGCTGGATGGCGAGCTGAGCGCAGAGGATCTGGAAGCCATCAAGAAGTACGTCATCAACCGGTGGAAGCCCGCGAGGCCAGCCTGGACACCCGCGATACCCTGAAAATGGAATTTGCCGTGCCCACCGCTGTGGAAACCCTGAACGGCTTCTGCGCTTTGGATGACGCTGCGTTGGAGAATTTCCGCAATGAAAAGGGCCTGGCCATGGACCACGCCGACATTGTGTTCTGCCAGAACTACTTCAAATCTGAACAGCGCGACCCGACCATTACCGAA
>ENA-OQAA01000851-OQAA01000851.1-human-gut-metagenome-genome-assembly--contig:-NODE-851-length-18591-cov-1.982940_pt1 | contig 18591 bp, 21 predicted proteins | sample MGYA00242489_ERZ504515 | MGnify/ENA primary metagenome ERZ504515 (study PRJEB26092, sample SAMD00036237) | human gut metagenome | host: Homo sapiens | study: EMG produced TPA metagenomics assembly of... | reverse complement strand
CATCAGTAAGTGAAATCTCGATCTGCATCACTTCTTCCTTATTTATACTTTCTTCTGCATGCCATACATTTGCAGACAACTCGACTGTTTTTCCTGCTGTCTGAATGCTGCACTCTGCTTCGCCGCACACTGCCTTAAGTACACCTGGCTCATAAGCAAAACGCCATTCGGTGCAGCCTTCTTTTTCAAGATATGTTCCATCGTGCAATGACTTTTCACCATCAAGACCAACTATACTAAGAGAAATAGTTTCTTTTTGCACATTTGTGAATACTCGTACAACGACATTTTCTCCGTCTGTATAATTCCAATGTGCATTCCACGGTCTCCACTCATGCTCATCACCATCATCTGGCGTGTCAGGATACAAGCAAATGGTTCTGTGCTCCAGAATGCCTTTCTTCTATAGAAGCCTGGCTTTTCAAATCCTGCAAGATCCATTAAACCAGCTGATGAACCGTGAATCGGCCATCCATGTGCCTCTCCAAGATAATCAATTCCTGTCCACAAAAATTGTCCGCTGATATATGCATTGTCGCGCACCGCACACCACTGCTCGTAGCCGCCGCCATTTTCGCTGCCTAAAAATGGCTTGTCTGGGAAACGTTTGTGGCTTTCCTCATACAGATGCTCTTTATAATTGTAGCCCACAACATCAAGTGCATCAAAAAATCCAATATGAGATGACAGCTCTGGGAAAGCTGCTGCCAATGTAACTGGTCTTGTGGTATCCTGTGTGCGCACAATCGCTGCAAGCTCTTTTGCAATTACGCTAAGTCGCTCTGCATTTGGCTTATCCGGGTCATACTGACGCTCCTTTGCCGGCTTGTTGGCATCGTTGTTTCCTGTCATGGTTTCAAATAGCGGATGGCAATATGGGTCATTCGGATAGTCGATCTCATTTCCAATGCTCCACATCACGATGCTTGGATGGTTGCGGTCACGGCGTACCATATCAGCAAGATCACGCTCATGCCACTCTGGGAAATCTTCTGCGTAGCCATCATGCTTTGGCGGATATACATTATGACCGGTAGACCACTTATTCTTCGGATTTTCCCACTCATCGAATGCCTCATCCATCATTAAAAGTCCAAGCTCATCGCACAGATCATACAGCTCTGGCATATGCGGATTATGACTGCAGCGGATCGCATTGCAGCCGCCTTCCTTCAATTTAAGCAGTCTGCGAAGCCATACCTCACGATACATTGCTGCACCAAGACAACCGCCATCATGATGAACACATACGCCCTTAAACTTTGTTTCCTTTCCATTCAGGAAAAAGCCTTGATCAGCATCAAATGAAAATGTTCTGATACCAACACGTTCTTTATCTAATACAACCACATTTTCATCTTCTTTTTCAAATGAAATGCAAAGCTCATATAATGATGGTGATTCACAAGACAAAGCTTTGGTTTTCCAATCATTCCATTTAAATAGAAGGTTTTCTTCTCGTGTGCTCCATTGCAGCAGGTACTCTAGCAAAAACAACCGACTCCTCATCACTTCCACATAGCTTTAGACTAGCAGTCAGCGTTCCAATCACGCGCTCATCTACTCATTTGCAATCTCTGCATTTGCACAAACAGCCGCAGACTGCTCATCTGCTCTTGACACATTAAAGGCGACACCATTCCATACAGCATGAATCGGCTCCTCCACTACAAGATATGCCTTGCGGTAAATACCAGAGCCTGTAAACCAGCGTGAATCTGCTAAATCAGTATGGCATACACGCACAGTAATCTCATTATCAATCGCACCAAACTGAACAAAGTCAGTAATATCATAGCTGATCTGTGTATAACCATAAGGACGCTTTCCGATGTGATAGCTGTTGCACCATATTCTACTATTTTTATAGATTCCATCAAATACAACTCTCACGCGCTTTCCCTTATATGCTTCTGGAAGTGAAAAACGCACGCGATACCAGCCAATGCCACCGCTTAAATATCCAGTTCCGCTGGAATTAGTCTGCTCAAACGGCATGTGTACTGACCAGTCATGCGGCAACGTAACGCTAGTCCACGCACTGTCGTCATAGCCTTGTACCAGCCTTCCGGCACCTCGCCGTAGTGGAATTTCCAGTTCTCATTCAGTGTAATATATGTTCTATCCATGATTTTTTCTCCTATTTTCTCCTAAATTTGTTGTGTTTCACAGGGAGGGTTACGAAGACGGTTCGACGATTGTTTTGTCGACCTCTCTTTTCCGCGGGTACCTGTTACTCTATTTATTATCATACATTATTTTGAAAGTCCCGCTACAACGTTCGGTCTCGTAAAAGCAATTCGTCTCACCGTCAGTTCAGGTTACGACCCGTAAATTTTTATTTTCACAGTTCACGTTCGTAACCCTTAAGTAGGACAAAGCCATCGCTAAGTTCCCCTCGTAATCTTCCCACGTGAACGTCCTCGCGCCAAAAGAAAAAGGGCGGACACCTTACAATGTCCGCCCCAGCTTCATCAGCCGATATCCGGCTCATCTTTTAAGGTTATTGTTCCCGGCTGTTTGCCGTCTGTCTCGAATACGACAATTTCATTTCGTCCTTCTTTTAACAGCGGTGCCGGAATATAAAGTCTTTTCTGTGGTCCGATCTCCCAGAATCGTCCCAGATTAAATCCGTTTAAGAAAATGCATCCCTTACCCCATCCTTCGAAATCGAGGAAGGTATCTCCCTTTTGGTCCACGTCAAGCGTAAAGTGATAAAATGCCGGAAGTCCCTCTGTATAGCCCTTTGTATAATCGAGCTTTTCGATGTTGTCAAGCGGCAGGCAATATTCTTCCCAGTTCAGATGGGTATGGCCGTTAATCTGAACGTGTCCATCAATACCCTTTCTCTGATGCTCCATTCTTGGTCCGAAGTTTACACGTCCCATGTTCTCAACAAGAATATCAAGCGGTGCACCCTTCTTAAAGGTAACTGGCTTTCCATCTTCCTTCGCAAAGTCCTCTCCTGCCTTTGCCTCAGAAAGAAGCTGTCTGTCATAAAGTGTTACAAGCGGTTTCTGATCGACAAAGAGATTTGCACGGTCATTTGCCTCATACAAACGGATCTTTTCAAGATTCTGCTCTTTCTCAAGCTTTGTATGGTACAAAATATATCCGTAATTTTGTCCTAAGCGCTCCATAGAAGTCGGGAACTTGCATTTTACAGGTGCTGACAGTTCCTCTAAGGACTCAAACAGACCAACCTTTGCATCTGCTGTCAGTGTTCCATATGCTTTCTTCTCGATCTTTGTGCTGTATGTTACTTCCGGAATCGGTGCATACTTGCGGATAACTTCCTGATAGCGGCGATATTTCTCTGTGATATCACCAGACTCTGTAAGTACGCCATCATAATCATAGGAAGTAACATCTGGTGTCAGCTCATCATAATAATTAGATCCATTCATAAAGCCAAAGTTTGTGCCGCCCTCAAACATGTAAATGTTGACATGGCCAAGCTCAAGCATCTTGTCAAGATCCTTTGTGCTCTCCTCCAAGTTTCCTCTCATATGGCCGCCATTGCCCAATGGTCAAACCAGCAACCCAGAACTCTGTACACATTAAAAGGACCGCCATTGTTATACTGCTTCAATATTTCAAAGCGCTCCTCGGTGCGTGAACCAAGTTTCCAGTCGGAAGAGCACCTTCTAAGTGACCACAGGAAAGAGATTCATGCATAGGTCCATCTGATGTAACAAGAGGTACAACAGTACCAAAATCGATCATGATCTGCTTCATTGTCTCAAGGTATTCTGTATCATCACCATAGTAGCCATACTCATTTTCTACCTGCATCATGATGACTGGTCCACCGTAATTTACCTGAAGCGGTGCCAAAACCTTGAACAGTTCTTTATAATAAGAACGAATATGATCTAAGAATGGCTTGTAGCAGCCGCGAAGCTTCATGCCATCCTCTGCCAAAAGCCAAGCCGCAGTCCGCCAAACTCCCATTCTGCACAGATATATGGTGATGGACGGATAATCACCCACAGACCTAACTCCTGTGCTGTTTTTACAAATTTTGCAATGTCGAGCATTCCGTCAAAATGGAACTCACCCTTATTTGGTTCATGCATATTCCAAGGAATGTAAGTCTCAACTGTATTGCATCCCATCGCCTTTAATTTTTCCAGACGATCCTTCCAGTACTCCGGAACTACACGGAAATAGTGGATGCCGCCTGAATGATCTGAAATGGCTTGCCATCCAGATAAAAATTGTCTTTGATCTCAAATGTGTGTGTCATCATTGCTCCTCTTTTTTCTTTTTTAAACAAAAGAAGCAGGGTGACCAAAGGTCACCCCGCCCTTTACGCGTTTACTGACCATTACTGTGGGTAGCTACTATTTTTTTATTATTCCGCGTTCACCGTAAACTTCGGTCAGCTGCTTCTGAAGCTCTTCGATAACGATATCCATACCTGCATCCTTCAGAGCCTGCTGATACTCAGCACGATCTCTTCTGCGGTGCCAGTGTACTTACCGAATGCGATCTGCTTCATGTAGTTGGTGTTAACTTCGCTGATGTTCTTAATATAGGACTGGATATCATCAACGTTTGCAACAAACTTACCATAAGGATAACCAATTGATGCATCCTCTAATTCTTTATACATCACATCAATCTTGTCCCAATCCTTTGTAGCATCACGAATCTCTAACAGATCGTTACGTCCCCACCAGAAGTTAGTTGTGATGGACTCAGTATCAGAATTATAGGATTCTGGAACAGTACGAAGACCTTCATCGTTAACATCCCACTGAACACCCTTCTGACCATAGTTGATCAGGTCATAGCACTCAGCATCATTTCTCAGTAAATCGTAAACCATAAGTGCTCTCTCTGGGTTCTCAGAACCATAGGAAACTGCCATTGCACCGTGAGTAATATTCAAAGCGGTAACATTCTTTTCTTCCTCGCCAAACCAGAAGAATCCAACCTCAGCACCCTCTACGTTCTCTGGAGTCTTGCTTACAAGATCGGTCCAAGTCTCGGTATGATGCTGCTCAGCTGCGGTCTTGCCAAGCTTGAAGTCCTCTCTATTATCAGAAGATGTATTGTTCAGAACGTCTGTCTTCCAAACACCCATCTCATCCCATTCCTTCATCATCTTTGCAAACTCTACCATCATATCAGTGTCTGTATAGAATGGGCTAATGATGGTGTACAGATCATCCTTTGTACCTCCCCATAAAGCGCAGATGCTAAACCATCAATGGAAACGAAGTCGCTGTGGGAAGAAACCCAGCCACCTGCCATTTGTGAAAACTGAGTACCATCAGAATCCCAAGGAGTTACAATGCCAAGCTCATCCTTATGCTCGCATACATACTTAAAGTAAGTAGTCATATCTTCCCAGCTGTGAACGCCATCCTCAAGACCTGCCTGCTTTGCAATATCAAGACGATATGCAAAACCATGATTGGTCCACTGTGCGTAGTTATCCTCTGGCATGAAGTAAATGTTATCATTGTACTTACACAGATCCCAGTCTTCCTGCGGAACAGTCTCATAGGTAACCGGTGCGTATTTAGCAAGCATATCATCGCTTAACTCAAGGAACGCTCCGTTCTTTGCGTTTGGCCATGCATCCAGCCAGTCAGTAGCGGTACCAACTAAGTCTACAGAACCATCCATACGAGCCAGAGTCAGGTTATAGTTTGACAGATAATCGGTCCAACCAATGTAGTAAATCTGCAGCTCTGCGTTAACCTTCTCGGTCAGGATTGCATTCAGTTCATCTAACATCTTCTGAGTTGCATCGTTTGTTGGTGCATCACCGGTAACCATGTAATTGATTACTACATGCTCAGATGTATCAACGTCTGCCCACTTCTCTGCCCAGACATCGTCATAATTCGGGGTTTCTCCAACCTCTGCTGTTGCGCTTGTAGCCTCTTCTGCTGCTGCGCTACTGGACTCTTCCTCTGCGAATGCCGGCATTGCGAACATTGTTCCCACCATAGATGCTGCCAATGCGGATGCAAGAAACTTCTTCTTCATATTAAAATTCCTCCTTCTTTGTGCGAGCCTTCTCCTCGCTTGTTTTCTTTGTTAAGTATCTATTAATGCAGGATACCTGCTATTAATCAAAAATCATTAGCCCTTTACGGCTCCGACGGTGATACCACCGATAAAGTAGCGCTGTACAAATGGATAAATCAGAATAACTGGTCCAGTTGCTAAGATTGCATTTGCCATCTTAAGTCCATTTGATGGAAGATCTGACAGGTCAACATACTGACCTGCTACTGTACTCTTTAAGCTGTTTACCTTATTTACGACCTTGTATAGTGTATACTGTAATGGATAAACGCTTACTCTCTCACTTAAGAACAGAGAGGACTGATACCACTCATTCCAGTAACCGATTGCAAGGAACAGACCGATTGTTGCAAGTGCCGGCTTTAACATTGGAAGAATCAATGCGGTAAAGATCTTCATATCACCAGCTCCATCAATCTTACCAGACTCGGTGATCTCATGAGGAATGGACTTTACAAAGTTCTTCATCAAAATGATCAGCCACGATGACATTAAAAGCGGCAGCCATACTGCTAAGTAACTATCCTGCAGCTTGTAGGTTTGTGTCATTAACAGGTAGTACGGAGCCAGACCTGCTGAGAACAGTGTGGTAAAATAAATGTAGAATGAGATTGCATTACGGAATGGGAAATCCTTTCTCTGTAAAGCATATCCAGTCATAGAAATGATGCCCAGACCAACGAGTGTACCAGTTAAGGTCATCGTGATAGTCAGTCCGTAAGACTTCCAGATTGCACCACCTTGAAGTACCATCTCATAAGCTTTTGTAGTGAACTGCTTCGGGAACAGCTGTGCACCCTCAGTACGAATAACCTCCTCAGATGTGAAGGATGTTCCCAGAATAATTAAAAACGGAAGTACACAAGCAAGTGCATAAATTGTAACTACTATGTATCCTATTGTACGGATTATGATATCGGAGCGATCTAGCTTGATTTTCGTACCCTTTACTGTCGATTTTGCCATTTTTTTCTCCCTCCTTAGAATAATGCGTACTCAGGATCGATCTTCTTAACAGCAAAGTTACTTGCCATAACGATACAGAATCCGATGATTGACTGATACAGACCTACTGCAGATGCTGTTGAGAAGTTAAAATCTGTCATTGTGCATCGATATACATAAGTCTCAATGATATCAGTTGTATCATACAACAGTGAGTTTGTACCAATAATATTGTAGAACAGACCGAAGTTTCCTTTTACGATACCGCCAAGTGCGAACAAAAGCAAGATAACGATTGTGCTTCGAAGACTTGGCAGAATAATGTAGCGAATCTTTTGGAAACAGTTTGCACCATCCACTCTTGCTGCTCGATGATAGAAGTATCAATACCGCAGATAGATGCGAAGTAAACAACTGAGTTATAACCAGTTACCTGCCACAGATATACGGCAATTAAGATCGGTGGCCATACACTCTTATCTGCATATGGCTGCCAGCGTTCAAATCCAAGCTTTGATAAAACACCGTTGATAAATCCGGTATCATAGTTTAACAGGTTGAATACAAGGAAACCAACAAGAACCTGTGAAATAAAGTATGGAAGGAACATCAATGTCTGTGAAACCTTCTTAAAATACTTATTGTGGATCTCGTTTAATAAAACTGCCATAAACATCGCAATGACATTTCCTAAAACAATAAATGCCAAGTTGTAAAGAATCGTGTTCTTTGTCAAATCAAGCAGCTTTCCAGACTGCATCAGGAACTTAAAATTATCAAGACCTATAAACTTACTTCCGAAAATACCGTCTCTGTAATTGTACTTAACGAATGCCACATAGATACCTGGCAGCGGCATGTAGTTAAATGCAAAGAAGAAGATGATTGCCGGTACACACATCAGTGTCAGTACACGATACTTTTTAAGGTTATAGAAAAAGCCATGCTTTCTCTTGTACTGATACTGGGGTAAAGTTGATGTTTGATTTGCCATGTTACCCTCCTTAATAATAAAGAATAAAATTCGAATTTCAGTCTCCTGCTGCGCTCGCGGTTATAAGTTTATTTTGACGCATTTGTGAAACCGCTTTCATCTTTCTCATAAAAAAATAAATTCATGTCACATTATGTATATTTTCTATCAGAAAGGTGAGGTTTCATTCGTGCATTTCAACTATCCTTGCTGAAACCCTTTTCATAGCTTTATTATATATTTTTTACCTGATATGTCAACATGTTTTTGCACATTCTCACATTTTTGTAATAATTTGCTAATATAGTGCTCTTTTAATTGTGCATATCTTACAAACTAAACAGGAGTGACCATATGTCACTCCTTGATTTCTTGTTATACTAGCCTATTTTGCCTATTTTTTAACTTATTTTCACCTGATGAAACCACTTTCATATTTATCAAAGATTTTCCTCAGGTGCATGTGTACATGAATCTCTTACGCTAATGCCAACCGGAACCATATAGTCCTCCGGGCATGTCTCGTTCTCTGATGCGCGGATTGCTGCCTCTACAAGATGCTTTGCAAACTCTGTATAGTTGGCTCCTACTGATGTCAATGCCGGTGTCAATGCACCTGACAGGTACGTATTATCAAATGCTACTACTGAGATATCCTGCGGAACACGAAGTCCTTCATCATGAATTGCCCTAAGTACACCTGCTGCCGTAAAATCGTTGATTGCCACTATTGCTGTCGGCCGATCTGGATTTTTTAAAAGCTCTTTCGTACAGTTGTAACCGCTGTCATTTGAATAATCAATGGAATCAAACACGTAATCTTCGCGATATACAATTCCTCTTTGTCTGAGCATTGTGCGATATCGCATGCGCTTTTCCAGTGTAGACTTTGCATCCTTTCGTCCGCCAATTGTCGCTATTTTTTCATGGCCAAGGCTAAATAAATAGTCCATTGCCAAATCCATGCTGCCGCCCTCATCAAGATGAATCTTACAATTTCTCACACCTACAGGACGATTTGTTGCTATAATTGGTGTGCTTTCCAAGATATGATTAAGCTGTTCTACATATTCTTCATCTACCGCAATTCTGTCTATTACACCGCCAACTACGATAATTGCATCCACCTGCTGCTCATACAACTTCATTAACTGCTTTTTTTCAAGCTCTGGATCACCCAACGACGTAAGCATCAACAGCAGATAGCCTGCTTTATCTGCTGCTTTTTCACATTCTGTCGCTACCGCTGAATAGAATGGGCTATAAATATCAGCAATCATTAGACCAATCGACCTTGTTTTGAGTTACTAAGACCTTGTGCCAGCGCATTTGGTGTGTATCCATATTTTTGTATCACGCTTTGTACTTTTTCACGCTTTTCTTTACTGACTCTGGCGTTATTGGTCAGCACGCGCGAAACTGTTGCCGGAGATACACCAGCCTCTTTTGCGATCGTATAAATATTCGCACGCTCTTTTGCCATAAATGTACCATGCCTTTCTGTCACCCGCTGTACAATTTTTATTCAAGCTGTCCTTTGCAAGCGGTTTCAAACCTCTTTTCTTTAACTATACATGATATTTTTTTCTTTGGCAATGGGAAATTTTCCTATTTTTCAGGGAAATTTTTGTTACAACAGTTCACGGGACTTGCAGTTTTACGAATGTTCATCCAGTGAACTGTAGCAAAAAACCTCCTAAGTAGATTTTGGTTATTTGCCTTGTCTACTTAAGAGGTATCATATCATTTCCCAATAGTTTTTTTTAATTTATAGCTTTTATGCGTTCTTGTAGCGATTATACTCGTCTACACAAAGAATCTTTCTTGCCAGTTCGACTTCTTCCTTGGTTGGCGTCGGTACGCTTCAAGACCATACTTGATTCCAAGCTCTTTCCATTTGAATACACCGAGTGTATGGTATGGAAGCACATCGATACGATATACATTATTTAAAGTGCTGATGAACTCATGAAGCTTTGTCAGTGACTCTTCGTCACTGTTGATGCCTGGTACAAGCACGTGACGGATCCAGATTGGCTTATTGATATCGGAAAGATATCTTGCCATATCAAGGATATTCTCGTTTGTCTTGCCAGTCAGTGCCTTGTGCTTTTCTGGATCAATATGCTTTAAATCAAAGAGAAGCACGTCGGTATTTGTCATTAACTGCTCTAACTGTCCGAAGAATGGCTCTTCTCTTGTAAATGGCTCTCCTGCTGTATCAATGCATGTATTGATTTTTAACTTCTTTGCCTTCGCAAACAGATCGTTCATAAACTCCATCTGCAAAAGCGGCTCTCCTCCGCTGACAGTGATGCCGCCCTTGTCGCCCCAATAATTTCTATAACGAACTGCCTTTTCTAAAATTTCGTCAGCTGTTAAAAGCTGTACGTCTTTCTTTGCCCATGTATCTGGATTGTGGCAATATTTACAGCGCAAATTGCAGCCATTTAAAAATACGAGATAACGAACTCCTGGTCCGTCTGCAGAACCAAAAGATTCCAAAGAATGAACAATGCCTTGAATCATAATTTTTTTCCTTTCTTGTTTTGTGAACTTCATGTCTTCACGTTTACTATTATTTTGTAGTAAAACAGGCGGGAGTGCCAAAGCACCCTCCGCCTGTATTAGTTTTATAAATTTACAGCAAATCTATTCTGATTTGTTCAGATCGAAATCAATCGAGTCTGTCACTACTCCTAATTACAGGAAGGAATGGCAAGTTCTCTTGATAACGTCGTCCTGCTGCTCCTTGGTCAGATCGATGAACTTAACTGCATAACCAGATACACGGATTGTGAAGTTAGCATACTCTGGCTTCTCCGGATGTGCCTGGCAATCCAGAAGCTTCTCAACACCAAATACGTTTACGTTCAGGTGATGAGCACCATTTGCAAAGTAGCCATCCATAGCCTGTACAAGGTTGTTTACGCGCTCTTCCTCAGTGTTTCCAAGTGCACTCGGGTTGATGGTCTGGGTATTGGAAATACCATCCAGAGCCCACTCGTATGGCAGCTTAGCAACAGAGTTCAGAGATGCAAGCAGACCGTTCTTCTCAGCGCCGTAAGACGGGTTAGCACCTGGAGACAGTGGCTCACCAGCTGGACGACCATCCGGAAGAGCACCAGTAGCCTTACCATAAACTACGTTAGAAGTAATGGTCAGGATAGAGGTTGTCGGCTCAGAGTTACGATAGGTGTGACGCTTCTTGATCTTGGTCAGGAACTGTCCTAACAGCTCTACAGCGATGTCATCTGCACGATCATCATCGTTACCGTAGCGTGGGAAGTCTCCCTCGATCTCATAATCAACAACCAGACCGCTCTCGTCACGTACAGTCTTAACCTTTGCGTACTTAATAGCACTTAAGGAGTCAACTGTGTGAGAGAATCCTGCGATACCAGTAGCGAATGTACGACGTACATCGGTATCGATCAGAGCCATCTCAGCTGCCTCGTAGTAGTACTTGTCATGCATATACTGGATCAGGTTCAGAGTATTTACATACATTCCTGCCAGCCAATCCATCATAACGTCATACTTCTTAACAACTTCATCATAATCCAGATACTCGGAAGTGATCGGCTTGTATGCCGGACCTACCTGAGCCTTGGTCTTCTCATCAACACCACCGTTGATAGCGTAAAGCAGACACTTAGCCAGGTTTGCACGAGCGCCGAAGAACTGCATTTCCTTACCGGTCTGTGTAGCGGATACACAGCAGCAGATGGAGTAGTCATCGCCCCATACAACACGCATAACATCATCATTCTCATACTGGATAGAAGATGTCTTAATGGAAACCTCTGCAGCATACTTACGGAAGTACTCTGGCAGGTTCTTGGAATACAGAACAGTCATGTTCGGTTCCGGAGCCGGTCCCATAGTCTCCAGTGTATGCAGGATACGATAATCGTTCTTAGTAACCATGGAACGTCCGTCTACGCCAAGACCAGCGATAGCCAGAGTAGCCCATACCGGGTCACCAGAGAACAGCTCGTTGTAAGACTGAATACGAGCAAACTTAACCATACGCAGCTTCATTACGAAGTGGTCAATGATCTCCTGAGCCTGGGTCTCGTTGATAACGCCATTCTCAAGGTCTCTCTGCATATAAATATCAATGAAAGTGGATACACGTCCGATGGACATTGCAGCACCGTTCTGAGTCTTGATAGCTGCTAAGTATCCGAAGTACAGCCACTGAACTGCTTCCTGAGCGGTCTTAGCCGGCTCGGAAATATCGAAGCCATAGCTTGCAGCCATAACCTTCATATCCTTCAGTGCTCTGATCTGATCAGCCAGCTCTTCTCTCTGACGGATTACATCATCAGTCATAGTACCATCGCCGCAGTTAGCCAGATCCTTCTGCTTCTCAGCAACAAGGAAGTCAATTCCGTACAGAGCGATACGACGATAGTCGCCTACGATACGGCCACGGCCGTAGGTATCCGGCAGACCAGTAATGATCTTGTTCTTACGTGCAGCACGAATCTCTGGTGTATATGCATCAAATACGCCCTGATTGTGGGTCTTGTGATATACAGTGAAGATCTTGTGCAGCTCTGGCTTGGAGTATATCCGTACATCTCGCAGGACTCCTCTGCCATTCTGATACCGCCGTAAGGCATGAATGCTCTCTTTAAAGGCTTATCAGTCTGAAGACCTACAACCTTCTCAAGATCCTTATCCAGGTATCCCGGGCCATGGGATGTGATGCTGGAAACGATATCGGTATCCATATCCAGTACGCCGCCCTTTGCTCTAGCCTGCTTATTTAACTCCTGCAGCTCTCCCCAAAGCTTATCTGTAGCCTCAGTAGCATCTGCAAGGAAGGATGCATCTCCATCATATGGAGTATAGTTGTTCTGAATGAAATCGCGGGTGTTAACTTCCTCTTTCCAGAGTCTGCCCTTAAAACCAGCCCATGCTTCAAACTGTTTCATGATAAAAAACCTCCTTTAAAATTTGCTGACACCCCCGGTCAGGGGCCCTATCATGTGCCGCATCACCCGAAACCGAATTAATGTTTTTTATTTCTTCGATTCCCGGCGATGCTGCACATCCACCTGTCGCCGTTTGTGTCTTAACCTTTGGTCTGACATTATAATAGCATATCCCCTAAAATCTTACAAGCGGACAAATGCGTTTCTTTGCACTTTTTTCAATACATCGGGGGTGCAGCCCGGTAGGTTATGAAACCAGTAGGAATGCAACCCGGTAGTTCAACATGCGCGGTTCGCCGATTGTTTTGTCGGCTTCTCTTTTCCGCAGGTACCTGTTACGTTACTTATTTTCTTACTCTATTTTGAAAGTCCTGCTACAACGTTCAGCCTCGTAAAAGCAACTCGTCTCACCGCTAATTCAGGTTACGATATTTTCCCGGTAGAAGATGTCAACGATAGATGTTAATGATTGTTCTAATAAAGCATGCTTCTGTTTTTGTTTTTCAAACGTAGTGATCTTTTATTCTGTCAGGCTGCATAGATTGAACATACTATTAAGTAAATCTTCGTATTGCTCGGTGCAGCACTTTTCGAAGCGTTCCATATTTTCTGGGCAGTATTCGATTTCTTTTGAGAAGCGCCGTACTAATTCAATGCGGTCTTGCTGTGTGTAAGCGGTGTTTTTCTGGAAGCTATGCAAGTCCATGAGAAATAGCAGACATATTGATGCTGCTGCAAATAAAATTTTAGCCTCGGCCTGACCGTCTAACAGAATCTCTGGGTAATAACGATATATCATGTACACTGCAATATGCTCATACTCGTATAAGCGATTCTCGCCCTTCATAAATTTGAGGAATGCGTTTGTGTTATCTGTGTCCACTAATTTGTCAATATTCTGCTCTAGCTCTTTCATCATAGACGGCCATGTTTCGTCAAGTGACTCCATTCCTCCAAAAAAGCGAATCAAAAATAATGCACTGCTTTTTAGTGTATTCGTGCTTGGCTTTGCATTATAGTCTAATTTCGGAATAGATTCTGGATCGTCCCACTCCAAGATTGGAACTGTCAGAAGCAACATTTCATCTGCGTATGGCAGCTGCAAAAGCAGTCTCTTTAGGCGTGCGCCGATATTTTTTTTACGGTTTTGTAGAATTGAGAAGATTGCTTTTCGTTCTTCAAGCATCTGCTCACATTCTTCTGATTCGTCGTCTAATAGGTCAGAAGCATCTGTATATTCATCCTCATCACTGTAGTCTTGTTCTTCATCTGCAGTTGGACAGACGTCCTCTGTGTCATTCCACATTTCTTCAGCTAATTCTTCATCCTGCGTAACTTCTTCCACAAATGTAAGCGGCTTACTGTCAGAAAATAAAAGTCTCTCTGCCTCTTCACAACATAGTCCCAGACCTACTTCCGTATAATCGCCAAACCAATTATAAAACCTTGGATGCTCACGGCAGATATCGCAAGTCTGTCTTCTCCCAGATTGATAAAAATATCGCATAGATTTTCTTTATTTAAAAATGGGCAGCGATTGTTTTTTAATTTAAAGAAATATTCTCCCGGCTCGCTTCCAATCTCACGGCGCAGACGATCACCAAATGCACCCTTTTCTGCAAGATACCCTTCCGCCGTTGTCTCATCAACTTCGATTTCCCATCCGGCACAGCAGGTATCTGTACAGGCAGAACCAATACACTTAAATTGATCAAAAAATGATGGTTTATGGTATTTCATGCTGAACTCCTTTTACTATAAAATAGTTTGCACTTAATTTAAAAATGGTCCGCAACCAAATGTCGGATACGGACCATACTATCTATTACAGTGGCAAACTCTCTACAGCTGCGCGCTCTACTGGCAGACACTCTTTATATCTCTGAATGAACGCATCAAATCCAGCTACATCTTCTGCATTTGGCTCCATGCGAACACCAGTCTCACCGTGGAATACTTCTTCTGAAAGGAACGCATCTAATGGCTGGTTTTCTTTCTTATTAAGCATATAGGAAGCAAGCAGTGCAATTCCCCATGCACCACCTTCCTCCTGCTGTCTCCATCAATGATACAGGTGCATTGATTGCTGCTGCCATTATACCGCTGTCCAACACCCTTTTGTCTGAACAGACCGCCATTGGCCGTAGATATTGTCAAGCTTTACGCCCTCTTCCTTAAACAGAATATCAAGACCTACCTTTAATGCGCCAAGAGAGGTGTACAGATGAGTTCTCATGAAGTTTGCAAGTGTAAACTTGCTGTCTGGTGTACGCACAAACAGCGGACGGCCCTCTTCAAAGCCTGTGATGCTTTCTCCTGAGAAATAGTTATATGCCATCAGACCACCGCAGTCAACATCGCCCTCAAGTGCCTTATTATACAGTACTGAGAAGAGCTGATTCATATCAACCGGAACACCAAGCGCCTGCTGAAACTCCTTAAAGATTCCTACCCATGCATTCAGTCAGAGTACAGTTATTGCAGTGAGCCATTGCTACCGGAAGACCATCTGGTGTTGTTACCATATCGATTTCCTCGTGAACCTTCTTTAATGTCTCGTTCTCGTCCATGACAACCATTGCAAATACAGATGTTCCTGCTGATACATTTCCTGTATGTACAGTTACACTATTTGTTGCTACCATACCAGTTCCGGCATCACCTTCCGGCGGACACATTGGAATACCAGCTTCAAGCTCACCGCTTGGATCTAAGAGCTTTGCACCCTCTTGTGTCAAATTACCGGCTGGCTCTCCTGCTACAAGTACCTGCGGTAAAATGTCACGCAGCTTCCAGGAATATCCCTTCGGTGCAATGAGCTTATCAAAGGTTTCTACCATGTTCTGATCGTAATCCTTTGTCTTGCTGTCAATCGGGAACATACCTGATGCCTCACCAACACCAAGCACTCTCTTTCCAGTTAACTTCCAGTGAACATAACCTGCCAGTGTGGACAAATAGTCAATGCGTGGAAGATGCTCCTCACCATTTAAAATTGCCTGATACAGATGAGCAATGCTCCAACGCTGCGGAATATTAAATGAAAATACAGCTGTCAGCTGTTTTGCTGCCTGCTCAGTAATTGTATTTCTCCAGGTACGGAACGGAACCATCAGTGTTCCTTCCTTATCAAATACCATGTAGCCGTGCATCATTGCTGAAAATCCTATTGCACCAATTTTTTCAGGCTGGCACCGCACTGTGACTTAACGTCTGCTGCCAGCTTTGCATATGCATCCTGCAATCCGCTCCAGATATCCTCAAGAGTATACGTCCAGATTCCGTTCTCCAGACGATTTTCCCAGTCATGTGCTCCCTGTGCGATTGGAGTATTCTCATCATTTGTCAGCACTGCCTTGATTCTTGTTGAGCCAAACTCAATACCAAGAATGGTCTTTCCAGCCTCTACGGCTCTCTCATTTTTACTGAATCCATAATAGACCTCATTTCTGCGTTTAGTACGCTTTTCAGAAAGTACAGCTTTCTGTTTTTTCAAGATTTTTACTGCTTGTCCAGTATACCATACCGCTGACAGAAATACAACTTTGACTTTTCTTACAATTTAACATAATAGAGGAATGCCCGCAGTTTTGACCATGCCGTCTCATCCCAGTCATGGTCGATCTCGATCTCATATAACGGTGCCGTGCATGCCTGCTTTAATCCCCTCATCTGCAAGATAATCGACACATTTTCATAGCGCGGAGCACCGTGAGCATCGCATCGGTGCGCTTCGCAAGCTCCAATGTCTTTGCAAAGCGATAACGTCCATTTCCACCCGCAAAATCGCGCAAATACTGATCGGCTGTGTCCGACAAGCTCTGTATATCAGTTGAAAATGAATTTCTTTTTCCAAGCAACGCTCCGATCGTTTTCATATGTGACTCAATTGTCTCTATGATTTCCATCTTGACATACTCCCACGGTTAAAACCGTGGGATTCCTTAGATTCTTGTAGCGTCATCCAGCCCTATAGACTGAATTATAGCCACTGTGTTCAGGATTTATGCTGATGGGATTTCATACGTCGTGTACTACTTTCTCAGCAAAAGACTTATGCCGGAGCCTTATATACTTCTTAAATCAAAATCCAAAACACTGTCTCATCGACAATCCATTTTCTTTCATTTTTAAAATCAACTGATCCTGCATATCCGCAAAATGTTCAAATTCATACTCACATTTTTCTCGGTCAGGATGTTTAAAGTCCAGATCTGCATTTCGAATTAAAAATGCCGAATATAGATCTCTCTGTACCTTTCGCTTTCCAATCTCCTTTTCTCTTTGTGACAACGGAATCTTTTCATAAGTATCAGTTACATGATTATATTGGCTTGCCTTAAATTCCTTTGTATCTACTTCTGCATAGACACCTCCAACTGCCTCCGCTTTTCTTTTCAATTCTAGCAGAAATCTTGCAGGTGCACGACGGTTGATGGATCTTCCAAAGCGCTTCTTACGCTTATATTTCTGGATCACTTTTACCGTACCGTCTTTCTGCTTAACCTCGGTTTTCTTTTCCTGCCGTTTGGTTTCTTTTGCCCTCTTTTGAAGCGCTTGAAAGTGCATCTTTTCCACCGGAAAATACCTGGCAATTGTTATCAGCTTATTACACAGCTCTCGGTGACTGTCAATAATATAAGCATGTTTTTTTCGATACAATGCTTTTAACAGTCGGCGCATTTTTACATAGTTTTTGGAGTATTTCCATGGATCACGATTAGAACGATTGATAGTTCCATCTTCGTTATACTTATTTGGGTTACTGATTCTTCTAGAGCGATCCATCCTCTGAGAAATCTTTTGAATTTTTTTCTCATACTGGATTGCATTCGGAGCCAGTTCTTCCAATACACAGGCATCTTCTGAAACACCGGCTATTGTTGAAACACCCGGATCAATTCCCATTGTAGATGTTCCAATTGAAACTCTTGTCGGTGCATCCCCACTTACAACAATCTCTGCATAGTATCGCCATCCACTAGAAAACATAAGCCGTTTTATATTACAATAACTGATTTTTCCTTTCAGTGATTCCCATACATAACTAAGACTGTTTTCTGATTTTGGAAGATAACATTTTAGAGAAAGTCCAAGCCAATTAACATACATTGCATCCAGATCAAAACAAGCACCATTTTTATTTGACTTTCCACCAATCGTATCAAAGTCCATCAATTTCTTAAAATGAAGCTCTTTTCCATTTCCAAACAGACATCTCTCGACACCGCACCATACACGATCTGCTTCTGCCTGTACCTGCTGAGAAGAAAGAAGTTTTGAAAATTGCTTTCCACAGACTTTTAGATAGTGTTCCAAAGAGGCTTTTGACAGTCCCTGTTCGGTACGGCAAGCTGCTAATTGCTTTGCCAATTTTTTCTTTTGCGATTTCTCCTCTTTCGACATTTTTTCTTTTTTCACCAGCTCATTGTATAACTGTCTGAGTTCTGCATATCGCTTATCGTGCTGAAGGCGTATCATGCATTTACGGGCATGCTTTACACATACATTATGCAAATGTGCCAATGCATGAAAACGACGATCGATTTCATGGCGTTCGTATTAGATGTTTTTAACAGAAGCTGTACCGTATGCATATGTGCCCTCCTTTAACTGCGAATGCGAATATATATTCTTTATTAATATAAACAGTATATCATACAATACACAAGGACACAA
>ENA-OQAA01000850-OQAA01000850.1-human-gut-metagenome-genome-assembly--contig:-NODE-850-length-18606-cov-3.227014_pt1 | contig 18606 bp, 25 predicted proteins | sample MGYA00242489_ERZ504515 | MGnify/ENA primary metagenome ERZ504515 (study PRJEB26092, sample SAMD00036237) | human gut metagenome | host: Homo sapiens | study: EMG produced TPA metagenomics assembly of... | reverse complement strand
CGAAAGATGTGGACGAGACCATAAAATATCTGAGTTTTACGATTTCAGAAGGATTAAATATGACTTTTGCAGAGATCTATTAGAGCGTGTTTGAAAAAGGCTTTCTGCAAGATGTGCGTCACAATTTTGTGGGAGATTTTGCCCGGATGAGGCGTCGTAGCGGGCTACGACAACCGAATTCGGGTGAAATCTCCCGCAAAGTGGGGCGTGCAGATTGCAGGAATGATTTTTCAAACAGGCTCTAAGTCATTGAAATGAAAAATAAAGCATATTCTTAAATGAAAAAGCTTTAAGGGGCAGTTATGGGAAATAAAGACGCGGGCAATTTGGGTATGCAGGAGTCAGTTTCACCGGCACAGAACGAGATGTATGCGGATTTTATTGTAAAATATATGGGCAATTTTCAGGAAGACCTGGGCGATGTCCCAGGTTTTAGTTTTCAGAAAATCAACGGGATTTACGGGGTAGTCTATGCACCCTTGACAGAAATTGGAACGTTGAATATCAATACGTATTCCTACAGTTTTATTCCAAAATGTTATACGCATATGGATCTTGGAAGTCTTAGTGCTTCCGGAATTACCCGGCTTCAGGAACATCCCTACCTTCAGCTGAAAGGAAGCGGAACAGCTGTTGCGGTTGTGGATTCTGGAATTGACTATCGGAATCCGGTTTTCAGAACGAAATGGGCAGCAGAATCCTTTGTATCTGGGACCAGACCTTAGAGGGAGATGGGAAGGAAGTGCCTTATGGTCGTGTCTTCTGGAAAAAGGATATTGATCAGGCACTGGCTTCCAGAAATCCTCTGGAAATGGTGCCTTCTGTGGATACGGATGGACATGGAACCAGAATGGCTGCTATTGCGGCTGGAAATTATTTTCCTGAGGAGAATTTTTCTGGAGCCGCACCAGAAGCTATGCTGATCATTGTGAAAGTGAAGCCTGCGAAAAAATATCTCCGGGAGTTTTATCTTTTCCCTGCAGAAGCGGAGCTTTTCCAGGAAAATGACATTATGACGGGAATGGATTTTGCAGTGCGCATTGCGAATGACAGAAGAATGCCTCTTTCTCTGTGCCTTGGAATTGGCAGCAGCCAGGGAGCACATATCGGGAAAAATCCACTGAGTCTTTATGTGGATTATATTTCCCAGTATTCGCTGATCTCAGTTTCCATTGCAGCTGGAAATGAGGGAGCGGCAAGACATCATTACGCAGGCCGTCTTACAGACAGAGAAAACCAGGCGTCAGCGGAGCTTCGCGTAGGAAACAAGGAGCCGGGCTTTACCATGGAATTCTGGGGCGAGCCGCCGGAAATTTATAATCTTTCTTTGCAGTCTCCTACAGGGGAAATTCTGGATATCAGCGCTTCACTGGGGGAGATGACGCAGGAATTATCTTTTGTCTTTGTGGAAACAAGGGTGAAGGTAAATTATGTTTCTATTGAGCGGCAGACCGGATACACGCTGGTATATTTTCAATTTATCCAGCCGGCACCTGGAATCTGGCGTATTTTTGTCAGAGGAAGGGATGGCAGAATGTAGGATTTCACATATGGCTGCCGGTTCAGGGGCTGATTTCGGAGGAAACTTATTTTCTGGAACCATCGCCTTATAATACAGTGACGGCACCTGGAGATTCACTGGAGAGTATTACCGTGACTGCTTACCAGTATCGTGACAACAGCCTGTATGTCCAGGCAAGCAGAGGCTTTATGCCGGATGGAAATGTAGTTCCCCAGGTAGCAGCCCCAGGCGTCCAGATCCGGGTACCCCAGTTAAACGGTCTTTACGGAAATGCCTCCGGCACCAGCCTTTCTGCCGCTCAGACTGCCGGTGCAGCTGCACTTCTGTTCGAATGGGCGGTGATACGTGGGAATCAACCCTATTTTACCGGCTCGAGTGTGAAAAATTATATTACACGAGGGGCGGAGCGTGAAGAACGGATGCAGTATCCAAATCGGGACTGGGGATTTGGGAGAATGGATCTTTATCATACATTTGAGTTATTGGCGTGATAAAAAACTTGATAAAACTTGACACAAAATATTGATTCTTTGTATAATAAACCCATAAAATATGGAGAAAACCTTACGAAGAATGTTTTATCAGAGTAATTGATAGACATAAGAGAAAAGCTGTGAAAATAATCTGATTTAAAAGGAGAAGAATATGAGCCTGAAGATTGAAAAGAAAAATGAAGGAACAAAAGATACTGTAATGCTGTCAGGAAGACTGGACACAACCACAGCTCCTGAATTGGATGTTTTTGCAGAGAAGGAACTGGCAGATACACAGGAACTGGTGCTTGATTTTGCAGATCTGGAGTACATTTCATCTGCTGGTCTGCGTGTGCTTTTGAAATTGCAGAAGGTTATGAATAAAAAAGGAAGTATGAAACTGATCCATGTGGGAGAAGTTGTAAAGGAAGTCTTTGAGATTACAGGGTTTACGGATATTTTAACAATAGAGTAACACGCACTGCAGGTCTGGCTGGTTTTAGGGGGCAGAGAACTTACCATGTGAGGAACCGGTTCAGCGCGCATGTAAATAAAGGAATTCTGTGTTTAGTGCAGGATTCTTTTTTACATAGTTCAGGAAAAAAGGTATGGTCGCCAGACGGGATGGAAACAGAAGCCTTGGTAGCGTATGTGAAAGGAGCTGTGAAATTTGAAAAGTATTACAGTGGAAGCAAAGATAGAGAATGTGGATAAAGTCACGGAATTTGTAAATGAAGTGTTGGAAGAAAAGGATTGTCCGTTGAAGGTTCAGATGCAGCTGGATGTTGCCATAGATGAGATATTTGGAAATATTGCTTATTATGCTTATGGGAAGGCAGCGGAAATGCCACAATACAAATTAAAATGGAAGATAATCCGCCGAAAATCACATTGATTTTCATAGACCAGGGAACCCCTTATAATCCACTGGAAAACAAAGATCCGGACATTACACTGGACATTGAAGACAGAGAAATTGGCGGACTTGGAATTTTCCTGGTGAAGAAAACCATGGATGAGCTTTCTTATGAATACGTTGACGGACAGAATATTTTAACCATGAAAAAAGAACTGGCATAAGATTAAAAAACGAAACAGATAAATGTTTACAAAAAAAGGCTGGCTTTTTTGTGAATATTACATCAAAATATTTTGAGCCAACCTAATTGTTTTTGTACGCCTTATTTGGTATACTGTATAAAACAAAAGAAAGCAGGAAAATATTATGAAGAGAGGCAGTATTTTTGAAACGGATGGTATCCCGCGGATACAGGAAGCCCTTCCTCTTGCGTTGCAGCATGTTGTTGCAATGATCGTGGGATGTGTCACCCCTGCCATTATTGTGGCAGGCGCAGCTGGGCTTGAGAATAAGGACCAGGTCATTCTTATTCAGGCAGCTCTGGTAGTTGCTGCGCTGTCTACCTTGCTCCAGCTTTTTCCCATTGGGAAGAAGTACAGGATTGGTTCAGGACTTCCCATCATTATGGGTGTCAGCTTTGCATATGTACCAAGTATGCAGGCCATTGCGGATGGGTACGGAATCGACACTATTTTGGGAGCCCAGATTGTAGGCGGTGTTGTTGCCGTTATCATGGGCATTATGGTAAAAAAGATCAGAGTATTTTTTCCTCCATTGATCACAGGAACAGTGGTATTTACCATCGGACTTTCCCTGTATCCCACTGCGATCAACTACATGGCTGGTGGAACCTCTAATCCGGATTATGGCTCCTGGCAGAACTGGCTGGTGGCTTTCTTTACCCTTGCTGTGGTAACAGCCCTGAACCACTTTGGAAAAGGAATCTGGAAGCTTTCTTCTATTCTGATCGGTATGCTGGCCGGATATGTGGTATCCATTCCATTTGGGATGGTGGATCTTTCAAGCGTGGGCAAGGCAAGTGTGTTCCAGGTACCACAGCCGTTGCATTTCGGAGTGCATTTTGAGATTTCTGCATGTGTAGCCATCGGACTGCTTTTTGCAATTAATTCGATTCAGGCAATTGGTGACTACTCTGCAACTACCATCGGTGCTATGAACCGGACTCCCAAGGATTCAGAGCTTCAGGGTGGTATTGTAGCTTATGGTATTACCAATATTCTTGGAGCCCTGTTTGGAGGACTTCCAACTGCAACCTACAGCCAGAACGTTGGTATTGTCACTACGACCAAGGTTATCAACCGCTGGGTTCTGGGGCTGGCAGCTGCTTTTCTTGGAATTGCCGGATTTGTGCCGAAATTTTCAGCACTTTTAACCACGATTCCCCAGTGCGTATTGGGTGGTGCTACAGTTTCCGTATTTGCATCTATTGCTATGACAGGTATGAAGCTGGTGGCTTCTGCAGAAATGGATTACCGTAATTCCTCCATTGTAGGTCTGGCTGCAGCACTTGGTGTGGGCGTTTCCCAGGCAAATGCAGCACTTGCCACACTTCCTGCATGGGTGACTACCATTTTCGGAAAATCTCCGGTTGTGCTGGCGACGATCATAGCAGTCTGTCTGAACCTGATCCTGCCCAAGGCTAGGGATGAGGAGAAAGAAGAGAAAATTCATGACAGCCAGGTTCAGGAGAAACTGGAAGAAGATCATAAGATGTTTGGAAATGGTCAGGAATAAGGCAGAAGGAATCATGGATTTTTGCTGATTGTGTGAAAAATAAAGAAAAAAGTAAGAACTCCTTTGTTCTGTAAGATCAGGTATTTAGAGCCTTTTTTAAACACGCTCTAACTGATCTTATAGAGAAAGGAGTTCTTTTCTTTTTCGTGAGCCACAAGAAAAACATGTAGAATATGTTTTGCCCTGTTTAAATCATGATACAGTATAGGGGATTTTCTGCCGGCTCTGAACTCAGAACGACGGGCTTATTTGGTTACTGCTCACTGGTAACGTTATTTTCTGTATACGCAGACCGGAAGTCCGTCTTCGCCCATAGGCAGCTCTACATTTCCTTGAATCAGTGGACTTGCATAATGGATGAAATCCTCTGTTACGTCAGAACCGTCCTGGCTGATCCAGGAAAGGGGAACGGTTTTTTCCTCATTACAGATTTCATTGACATCCTCAAGTCCGCATCTCATCTGGTAAACGCCCTCAGAGGTCTCCTGACGGATGAAAGATACCATTTTTCCAGTTTCGCCTTTCAGTGCAGCCTGAACGCCGAAAATACCGGCTGTAATGGCCTCCTGGCGGTCCGTGTCAGAGAGCATGGAGCACTGCAGCGCTGGCTTACATTCAGTTCAATGGAGCGGCTTTCACGCCAAGTCGCTTCGCACCAGGTTTTCCAGATATTTGCCGCAGCCTGCCAGCATTTTATGACCAAAAGTATCGGTGCCTACAGAATTGTCATATTCGCAGATAAAAGTTCCTTTATTATCATGAATGCCTTCAGAAACGCAGACAACAACATTACAGTTTTTTTCGAAGCAGGCTTCTGTTTTTTTCAAAAATTCTTCTGTATCAAAGGCTGTTTCCGGAAGATAAATAAGAAGCGGGTTATCGCCGGTATATTTGCGGGCGAGAGCGCTGGCCGCTGTGAGCCACCCGGCATGACGTCCCATGATCTCTACGATGGTCACGGATTTTTTCTCATAAACATTGGCATCCAGGGTGATTTCACGGACTGTGGAAGCCACATATCTGGCAGCACTGCCAAATCCAGGAGTGTGGTCAGTATGCACAAGATCATTGTCAATGGTCTTCGGCTCTCCGATAATGCGGATGTCACTGCCAATCATGGCTGCGTAGCGGGAAAGCTTGCTCACAGTATCCATGGAATCGTTGCCGCCGATGTAGAAAAACCAGCCGATATTCATCTCCTCAAATTTGCGGAAAAGCTCCGGATATACCGGATCTTCCAGAGATTCCGGAAGCTTATAGCGGCAGGAACCCAGGTAAGCGCCTGGGGTGTAGGTAAGATATTCCAGCTTTTCTCCGGGAAGTGCTTCTTCAAAGTCAAGGATGGTGCCCTTCAGAAATCCTTCAATACCGTTTATCATGCCATAAACATGTCCGATTTCTTCTTGTTTTATGCCCTCAGAAACTACACCATAAAGGCTGCTGTTGATAACTGCAGTAGGTCCGCCGGATTGTCCGACGATCAAGTTCTTTTTTTCCATTTTAATGAAACCTCCTGTTGTTCTTAGCGCCTGTTTGAAAAAGGTTTTCTGCAAAATATACCGCAAATTGTGACGCGCATCTTGCTGGAATGATTTTTCAAAAACACGCTTTGGTATTTTTATTATAACAGGAGAGAGCGTATGTGGCAAATGAGAAAAATAGATTGTGGGAAAAGGCAGGATGGATTATAATAAGAAGCAGGGAAACTGCAAGAAAGCTGGGATTATATATGGAAAAAGAGCGTGATATGCGGTATGAAAAATTCCAGACAACAGGACAGGAGCGGATTCGGCTTGCCTGCGCATTGGAAGGATTTTTTTAGCAAATGAGTGCGAAGAAGAGAAAAAAACTGCCTATGGCCAGTATCTGAAGCGAAGAATCCGCCTGCTATGGAAGCTTTGATCCGGGAAGAGAATGTGGGGAAAATGGAGCTCTTGAAGAGTTTTGGCTGGTTTGGAGCAGAAGAACTGGAGAATTTTATCTGTACTGCCAGAAGAGAGCGAAAGCTGGAGAGCCTGGTGTGCTGATGAGGTTAAAGGATCAGAAATACGGATATAAAGAGAAAAAATTTGACCTTTAGCAGGAAAGAAAGCGGAACTATGCAGGATAATAAAGAAAGAAAAATGTCTGAAAATACAGGCAGTTTCATAAAGAAAAAAAGGCAATACCAGGAAATGGGAATGAAAATCCTGCATATCTGCAGGAGTGAAATCTGTGCAAGATTTCCATTTTTTTCTTATGCATCAGCAGCCCTTTCGGCGGTCGTGGAGACAAACATGTTTCCGCGCAGCATGGGAAATGAGAGCTATTTGCAGTCCTGGAACCATGGAATTGGAACTGACGGTGAGAGGATAATAGCAGACCCTGTATTTCTGATCTATACGTGGGCAGAGAATCCAGAAAGGCTGAAAAGAGGCTGTCTGCACATGTTGTTTCACTGCCTTTACCAGCATCCTTTTTCTGACAAAAAGATGGAAGAAAGATTGTGGAATGTGGCTTGTGATCTGGCTGTGGAGCTTCTGATCTGGCAGAATATTCCGGAAAATTTATGGCAGTATCCGTCAGAAGAACTGCAAAAAAGAAGACAGATTTTTGAATTTATAGAGGGCAGAAATTGCTCTGCACAGGTACTTTATCAGCTTCTGAAACAGGAAAAACTCCCTTTTAATATTGAAGAGCTGGAATCTCTTTTTCCTTTGATGATCATTCCCTGTGGAGTGTAAATCCATGGAAAAGGGAACAAAAACGGAGCAGGTGGGAAAAGATTCTTACATATACCACCCTTGGAAGGGAGCGGCAGAAGCATCGGATCGGAGCAAGTCCTGGAAGTAAAGAAGAGGAATTGGAAGAACTGTACAAAAGCCGATATGATTATCGGAAATTTCTCCGAAAATTTGCTTTTCCCAGGGAAGAAATCCAATTGGATGAGGATAGCTTTGATTATATTTTTTATAATTTTGGAATGGAGCAATATGGAAATCTGCCGCTGATCGAGCCGTTGGAATACAAAGAAGTGAATCGTCTGGAGGAATTGGTGATCGCCATTGATACCTCTGGTTCCTGTTCCAAGGAGCTGGTTCGGAGATTTCTTGGAGAGACTTACCAGATCCTCAGCACCCGGGAGAATTTTTTTAAGAAAATGAAAGTATATATTGTCCAATGTGACTGTTGTATTCAGTGGTACCGGGTGATCCATTCAGAGGAAGAGTGGAAAGAATATATGCAGAAGATAACCATACAGGGACGGGGAGGAACCGATTTCAGGCCTGTTTTTGAACTGATCAGAAAGGAACAGGAGAAGCGGGGATTGCGGAATCTGAAGGCTTTGATCTATTTTACTGACGGAGATGGGATTTATCCGAGACAGAAACCGGATTATGAAACGGCCTTTGTATTTGTGAAAAAGACGGAAAATATGAGACTTGTGCCGGACTGCTTATAAACTGGTTATTGGCGAAAGGACAAAAATATGAATATCAAAGACGCAAAAAATGAGATTATCCATACCCTTGCTGCTTATTTAAAAAAGGACGGGAATGGAGTTTATACTTATCCTCTGGTACGGCAGCGTCCAATCCTTCTGATCGGTCCGCCGGGAATCGGGAAAACTGCTGTTATGGAGCAGGTTGCAGCCGAATGTAAGGTGGGCTTGGTGGCGTACACCATCACGCATCATACCCGGCAGAGTGCAGTGGGACTTCCCAAAATTGTCACCAGAAATTACGGTGGTACGGAAACTGATATAACAGAATACACCATGAGTGAAATTATTGCTTCTGTGTATGAATACATGGAACAAACGGGAAAAAAGGAGGGAATCCTTTTTATAGATGAGATCAATTGCGTGTCAGAGACGCTGGCTCCGGCTATGCTGCAGTTTTTGCAGAACAAGACCTTTGGAACCCATAAGGTACCGCAGGGATGGATTATTGTAGCTGCTGGCAATCCACCTGCATACAACAAATCTGTCCGGGAATTTGACATTGTTACGCTGGATCGTGTAAGAAAGATTTCCATACAGGCAGATACAGATATATGGCTGGAATATGCGGGGGAAAAGGGCATACATGGCGCAATTTTGTCTTATCTTTCCCTTAAAAAAGAGATTTTTATATGGTAGAAAATACAGTAGATGGCAAGTTTTTTGTGACTGCCAGAGGTTGGGAGGACCTTTCCGAAATCCTGAAAAGTTATGAGGAACTGCAGGTGGAAATCGGAGAGGAACTGATTGGAGAATTCCTTCAAAAAGAGGAAATTGCAAGAGATTTTGCCGGTTATTACAGACTGTATGAGAAGTATAAATCTGATTATCAGATACAGGAAATTCTTGATGGAAATGTAACTTCCAGGCAGCTGAAGACTTGTTGCGATATGGGGAAAAAGGCATCTTTTGAAGAACGCTTTACTGTAACTGAAATGCTTCTTGAAGCTGTGACAGAAAGAATTTCATCCTTTCAGAAAACAGACGAAAAGACAGAAAAACTATACAGAAATCTTAAATTGCTGAAGGTTTTTTTGCAGGAAAAGAACAGCGTAGAAGCTATGGAACAGTTTATCGTTTCCAGAAGAAAAGCACTGGATGCGAAAATCTGTTCAGAGCTTCTGACAGCAGAAGAAGCTGCCAGGGAAGAGGAACAGATCAGAATTCTGGAAGAGTATTTTTTCCAGTTGAAAGAGCTGCATATTTCTGACGTGGCAGAAGGAATAGAACAAATCGGCGAAAGGTTTGGCAATGTTTGCAGATTACGAAATGAGAAACTTGAGGAAACGAAGAAGATGCTGGAACAAGCCTTTTCTTTTCTGGAAGAATGCTTTGGGGAAGGGCAGGAATTGCTGTTGTTTGAAACCGGCCTGACAGGAGATGACAGATGCAGTATTTTCATCTCTCAGTATGGCTGTCCTTCTTATTTTAAACATTGTGAACTTTTGCTTTACAGCAAAAAGAAAATGAACTGAGGAAAGAGTGCAGGGATTTGCTGGAAGATTAAGTGAAGAATGTAGGAATTACTGATGCTGAAGGTATGGCGTGTATAATACTCTGAATACGAAATCATGCTTTGCATGATCTCGCGCCGCAATCCTGAGACAGAGGTTGCAGGAAAATTTTATAGCCTATATAATATAGAGAGACTTTAAAAGTTTTATATATGCGGAACTTCAGATTTTGTGAATAATATTGGTAGAAGGAGGTTGCCATGAGCGAAGATAAGAAACCAAAAAAGAAGAAAAAAGCAGGTGATGTATTTCTCACAATTGTACTGATCGCTGCAATCTGTGTATTCTGTTATGCGGCATATAATCTTTATCACATTTATACAGAGTATAAGAAAGGCTCAGATGAGTATAATGCGATTGCCCAGATGGCGGTGACAGAGCGTGATCCGGATCAGGACAGTACCAGTGACAGTGAGGAAGCAGCAGGACCAGACGGACCGACTCTAAAGGCCCCGCTGGATATTGATTTTGATTCTCTTCGAAGCATTAATACAGATGTGATCGGCTGGATCTATGTGGAGGCACTTGATGGTGTCAGCTATCCGGTGGTAAAGGGAACTGACAATGACCAGTATCTTCATCTGACATATGAGAAGAATTATAATTTTGCCGGAACTATTTTCATTGATTATGAGAATAAGGCAGATTTCAGTGACTGCAATACGCTGGTATACGGTCACAATATGAAGAACGGGACTATGTTTGGACAGCTGAAGAATTTCAGCAAGGATGATTCTGCTTACAATAAGAGCAAATATTTCTGGATCTTTACCCCGGAGAAGACTTACCGGTATGAGATTATTTCTGCGTACACCACAGCGGTAAACAGTGATACATATACACTGTTTAAGGGACCTGGACAGGAGTTTGTAGATTATATGAATAAAATAGTCTCCTATTCTGATGTTAAGACTACACCAGGTGAACTGGGTGTGGACGACAAGATCGTTACCCTTTCCACATGTACCGGTAATGAGTCTACCCGTTATGTGGTTCAGGGAAAAAGAGTGGATACTTTGGATGTAGTGAAGAAATCAGACAGCACGAAGCAGACGGGGGATAATTAGAACCAGATCTTTTTGAAAAAGCATGCAGACCCATAAAGGTCGGGGGATTTCAGCAGGGTGTTAGAGGAACTTTGAGAGAGGTATCGGAAAGCATATTACTGTAAAATGTGTACAGTGTAATGATTGGAGGAGTGGACATGAGTAAGGAAGTGGAAAGACTTCAGGAGCTGATCGACCAGTACGATAATATTGTATTTTTCGGAGGAGCAGGAGTTTCTACGGAGAGCGGAATCCCGGATTTTCGAAGCCAGGACGGACTTTATAATCAGAAGTATGATTATCCGCCGGAAACTATTTTAAGTCATACCTTTTTCATGGGTCATCCGGAGGAATTTTATCGTTTTTATCAGGACAAGATGCTATGCGATACAGCGAAGCCGAATGCTGCTCATCTGAAGCTGGCAGAGCTGGAAGAAGCCGGAAAGCTGAAAGCAGTTATCACCCAGAATATTGATAATCTGCATCAGATGGCAGGCAGTAAACATGTACTGGAGCTTCACGGAAGTGTATACCGGAATTACTGTATGAAATGCGGAAAATCCTATGACTTCAAATATATGAAAGCTGCGGAAGGGGTTCCAAGGTGTTCCTGCGGTGGAATTATCAAGCCGGATGTGGTTCTTTATGAAGAAGGACTGAATGACCGCACCATCAATGAGTCTGTGCGTGCTATTTCCCAGGCGCAGGTTCTTATTATAGGAGGGACGTCCCTGGCAGTTTATCCCGCGGCAGGATTGATCGATTACTTTTCTGGAGAACATCTGGTAGTGATCAACAAGTCCCCGACGCCAAGAGACCGGTATGCAGATCTTTTGATCAAGGACCTATCGGACAGGTGTTTTCCCAGATAAAAGTTAAAAAATAGTGTACTTGAAAAAGGTTCTAAAGCAAAAATGAAGCAGGTAAATTAAGGAGTTTATATATGGCAGCAGTTGTTTATGAAGTTGGAGATGTTGTTACATTGAAGAAGGGCCATCCATGCGGCTGCAGGGAATGGGAAATCTTAAGAGTAGGTGCAGATTTTCGCCTGAAATGTATGGGCTGTGGACACCAGATCATGGTACCGCGGAAGATGGTGGAGAAAAATACAAAAAATCTTCAAAAAAAGGAAAAATAATGCTTTACAGCCTGAAAAAAGTATGTTAGAATCAAAAATCGTGATATATAAAATATCCTTGCTCTTTGACAGGCAAAGGGCCAACAGACCATAAGGAGGTAAGACAAGCATGAACAAGTACGAGTTAGCATTAGTTGTTAGCGCAAAAGTTGAAGACGAAGTACGTGATGCAGTAGTTGAGAAAGCTAAAGGATACATCACTCGTTACAATGGCGTTATCACAGACGTTGAAGAATGGGGTAAGAAGAAATTAGCTTACGAGATTCAGAAAATGCATGAAGGCTTCTACTACTTTATTCAGTTTGAGGCAGACGCACAGTGTCCGGCAGAAGTAGAAAGACATGTACGTATCATGGACAACGTATTAAGATACTTAGTTGTCAGAAAAAGACGCATAATCTTTTTTGCATAAATCGGATTTAGAAAGCACCATTAAGAGCCCGTTCACTTAGTATATTAAGAGAGGTAAGAAGAATGAACAAAGTAATTTTAATGGGACGCTTAACAAGAGATCCTGAGGTAAGATATTCCGCAGGAGAGAATGCACTGGCAATTGCCAGATACACATTAGCGGTAGACAGAAGATTCCGTCGCGACGGAGAAGCAAGTGCTGATTTCATTCAGTGTGTTTCTTTTGGACGTACGGCAGAGTTTGCTGAGAAGTATTTCCGTCAGGGACTGAAGATTGCCGTTACAGGTCGTATTCAGACCGGAAGCTATACCAACCGTGATGGACAGAAGGTTTACACTACAGAGGTTGTTGTGGAAGATCAGGAGTTTGCTGAGAGCAAGGCTTCCAGCGACAGTTATGCTGCTTCCCATCCGCGCACAAGTGCACCGGAGACATCTATGCCGAACCCGGGAACCGCTGCAGAGGGCTTTATGAACATTCCGGATGGCATTGACGAGGAATTGCCATTTAACTAGAGCTTAGCTCTTAGAACTGAATAAAACAGGAGGAAAACCAACATGGCTTACAATAATAGAAGCGAAAGACCAGATTCTCCAATGAAGAGAAGAGGCGGCCGCAGAAGAAAAAAAGTTTGCGTATTCTGTGGTAAAGAGAATAACGAGATCGATTACAAGGATGTAGCAAAATTAAGAAAATATGTTTCCGAGAGAGGAAAAATCCTTCCTAGAAGAATCACAGGAACTGCGCGAAACATCAGAGAGCTCTGACTGTTGCTGTTAAGAGAGCACGTCATCTTGCTATGATGCCATACATCCAGGACTAATTTGGAAGTGTTTACCGCCATCCGGAAGGGTGGCGGTTTTTCTATCTAGAGCGTGTTTGAAAAATCATTTCCGCAATCTGCACGCCCCACTTTGCGGTATATTTCACCCGAATTCGGTTGCCGTAGCCCACTACGACGCCCTCATCCGGGCAAAATCTCCCACAAATTGTGACGCACATCTTGCAGAAAGCCTTTTTTCAAACACGCTCTAATCTTCTATGGAAAAATCTTTAGAAATCTGTTATACTATCTGGCAAAGGCGTATTTTGGGCCTGTTGTATGTAGACAAGTTATCTGAGGATTTGCAAGTGAGGATAAACTTATGAATAAAAAACTGAAATTCAAGGGATCCATGAAGCAGTTCATGAGGTGGCCACTGTATCTGACCATTCTTCTTATATGGCTGGATATTCTTATTTTTATGGTAAGTGTGAAAGCAGGAATTCTTGCTACACTTGGAATTGTGGTATATATTGTGGCAGCACTTCTGCTTACCCGTTTTCACAGGCCGCTGATTCTCAATGATCTGATCGCGTTTGCCAATCAGTATGAATCTCTTGAGAAGCGTCTTCTGGATGATCTGGCTCTTCCCTATGCCATTATGGACACCAATGGAAGAATGATCTGGTCCAACAAGGTGTTTGCAGAGCTTACCGGGAAAGAACAGCTGTATAACAAGCACATTACCACTATTTTTCCAGAGATCACACCGGATAAACTTCCTGTACCTGAGAAACAGGAGATCACAGAGATGAGCACCAGCTTTGGAGACAGGATCTATCGTGTTTCCATGCAGCTGGTTACTATGAAAGATGTGGTAAATGAAGCTCGTATTCTGGAAAATGTGGATGCAGACATTAATCTTGTGGCAATGTTTTTCTATGATGAGACAGAGCTTCAGGAATATATTCAGAAGAATGAGGATGATAAGCTGGTAGTTGCCCTGGCATATCTGGACAATTATGAAGAAGCTCTGGAAGGTGTGGAAGAAGTCAGAAGATCCCTTCTGATCGCACTGATCGACAGGAAAATCACCAAGTATTTTTCCAATTTTGACGGACTTGTACGCAAGCTGGAACGGGATAAATACTTCCTGATCATGCGTCAGAGTTCCCTGGAAGCATTGAAAGAACAGCGTTTTCATATTCTGGATGAAGTTAAGACAGTTAATATTGGTAATGAAATGGCAGTTACCCTAAGTATCGGTATTGGTCTGAACGGCGCAAACTATCTGCAGAATTATGAATATTGCCGTATTGCCATTGAGATGGCTCTTGGACGCGGCGGTGACCAGGTAGTAATTAAGAATGGAGATTCCATCGCCTATTTTGGCGGAAAATCCCAGCAGGTGGAGAAAAATACCCGCGTAAAGGCCAGAGTGAAGGCGCAGGCGCTGAAAGAGTTTATGAGTACCAAGGATCGTGTTGTGGTTATGGGACATAAGATCACAGACGTAGATGCCCTTGGAGCTGCGATTGGTATTTATCGCGCAGGAAAGACCCTTGGCAAGCCTGTCCATATTGTAGTAAATGATCCGACCACATCCATCCGTCCGTTGATGGCGGGGTATATCAATAATCCGGATTATGAGCCTTCCATGTTTGTAGATTGTGCCCAGGCAAAGGATCTTGTGGACAATAATACAGTTGTGGTTGTGGTGGATACAAATAAACCAAGTTATACAGAGTGTCAGGATCTTCTTTATCTGACCAGGACGATCGTGGTGCTGGATCATCACAGAAGAGGCAGTGAAGTGATACAGAACGCAGTACTTTCCTATGTGGAGCCATATGCATCCTCCACATGTGAGATGGTTGCCGAGATCCTTCAGTATTTTGACGAGGATCTGCGTCTTCGCAGCCTGGAGGCGGATTGTCTGTATGCAGGTATGGTAATTGATACCAATAATTTTACTACACGTTCCGGCGTGCGTACTTTTGAAGCAGCTGCTTATCTTCGGAGAAATGGCGCTGATATTACAAGAGTCCGCAAAATGCTTCGGGATAACATTGATGCATATAAGGCAAGAGCGGAAGTTGTCCGCACTGCCCAGATTTATAGAAATTGTTTTGCAATAGGAAGATGCCCCAGCGAGGGACTGGAAAGTCCTACAGTAGTAGGAGCCCAGGCTGCAAATGAGCTTCTGAATATTGCAGGTGTGAAGGCTTCTTTTGTTCTTACTCCATATAATAATGAGGTGTATGTAAGTGCCCGTGCCATTGATGAGGTCAATGTGCAGGTTATGATGGAGAGAATGGGCGGCGGCGGCCATCTGAACATTGCCGGAGCCCAGGTGAAGGCTACAGAAGATGAGACAGAGAAAATGATCAAAGATATTATAGATCAGTTATACCAGGAAGGAGAATTCAAAGAATGAAAGTAATTTTATTGGAAGATGTAAAAGCCCTTGGAAAAAAAGGAGAAATCGTAAACGTCAGTGACGGATATGCAAGAAACATGATCCTGCCGAAGAAGCTTGGACTTGAGGCAACTCCAAAGAACTTAAATGACCTGAAGCTTCAGAAGGCAAATGAAGAGAAGGTTGCCCAGGAGAATTTAGAAGCTGCCAGAGCTTTTGCTAAGAATCTTGAGGATAAAGAGGTTATTCTTACTCTTAAAGTGGGAGAGGGAGGAAGAACATTTGGTTCTGTTTCCACAAAAGAAATTTCAGAAGCTGCCAAGAAACAGCTGAATCTCGATATAGAGAAAAAGAAACTGGTACTTCCAAACCCGATCCGCAATCTTGGCGTAACAAATGTACCGGTCAAGCTTCATCCTAAGGTAACCGGAAGCCTGAAAGTATGGGTAAAGGAAGAGGCTTAAAGGTTACTGTGAAGAAGTGTAAACAGTAATGCATAAAGCTTGCAGGAGAGGATGTTTTTTACGAAATGGAAGAAGCATTGATCAAGAGGATACTTCCTCACAGCATTGAAGCGGAACAGTCCGTTATAGGTTCCATGATCCTGGACCGTGATGCCATTCTGGTAGCATCAGAGATTCTTACAAGTGACGACTTTTACCAGAGCCAGTATGGTATTATTTTTGATGCCATGGTGGAGTTATGTAATGAAGGAAAGCCGGTGGATCTGATCACTCTTCAGAACCGTCTGAAGGAGAAGGAACTTCCGCCAGATATCAGCAGTATGGAATATGTAAGAGATCTGATTTCTGCAGTTCCAACTTCTGCCAATGTAAAGTATTATGCCAATATTGTCAGCGAAAAGGCTGTCCTTCGAAGACTGATCAAAGTGAATGAGGAAGTGGAAAATGCCTGCTATATGGAGAAAGAAGGCACACAAATGATCCTGGAGGAAGCGGAGAAGAAATTGTTTAATGTTCTTCAGAGACGCTCCAGTGATGAGTTCGTGCCTATCCAGCAGGTGGTTTTGAATGCGGTAAACAATATTGAGAAAGCCTCCAAGATGAAGGGAACGGTAACTGGTATTCCTACCGGTTTCGTGGATCTGGATTACAAGACCTCCGGAATGCATGCTTCAGACCTGGTGCTGATCGCAGCCCGTCCGTCTATGGGAAAAACGGCTTTCGTTCTTAATATTGCCCAGTATATGGCATTTCGTAAGGACGTTACGGTAGCTATATTCAGTCTGGAGATGTCCAAGGAGCAGCTTGTAAACCGTCTCCTTGCCATGGAATCTCATGTGGATTCCCAGAATATGAGAACTGGTAATCTGAAAGACGAGGATTGGACCAAGCTGGTGGAGGGTGCAGATATTATCGGACGCTCCAATCTTATTATTGACGATACCCCCGGTATTTCCATTTCCGAGCTGCGTTCCAAGTGCCGAAAATACAAATTAGAGCACAATCTTGGAATTATTATGATCGATTATCTTCAGCTGATGAGTGGAAGCGGACATTCTGATTCCAGACAGCAGGAGATTTCTGATATTTCACGTTCCCTGAAAGCGCTTGCCCGTGAGATCAGCGTTCCGGTCATTGCACTTTCACAGCTCAGTCGAGCTGTAGAGCAGCGCCCGGATCACAGACCTATGCTTTCTGACCTGCGAGAGTCCGGAGCTATTGAGCAGGATGCTGATATGGTAATGTTTATCTACGTGATGATTATTATCATAAGGATACGGAGAAAAAGGGAATTGCTGAGATCATTATAGCGAAACAGAGAAACGGCCCTATTGGTACCGTTGAGCTGGTATGGCTGCCTCAGTATACACAGTTTGTAAATATGAAAAAATAAGGAAATGCTGATTGATTATGGTATTTCTTCGAAAAGGCCGGCATGTTATGTCGACCTTTTTTTCTTGCATTTGAAAGTCCTTTTGTTATAATAAAAACAGTGAATTATGCTATTGTTCATGCAGATGCTGTCTGGCAGCCAGACCGATTCGTTTTGTGGACAGCAACAATTTCATGAGGAGGGGTAGTATGGAAAAATGCTATACCGTGGCTGAGACTGTGAAGCTGACAGGAGTGAAATCTTATGTCCTTCGTTACTGGGAGGATGAACTTTCCCTTCCTATTCGCAGAAATGAGCTGGGGCATCGCTGCTACACCCAGGATGATATTCAACTGTTTTTGAACATTAAAGAACTAAAGAACAGAGGCTTGCAGCTTCGGGCAATACATGATCTTCTTCCAAAGCTTACAAAAAAAAGAAGGAATGGAAGTAATCGTGCCGGAAGAAAAGGATAAAATACATTTACTGGAATCTGAGAGTATAGAAAAAGAAGAGAATGAAACAAGAGATACACTTCGGGAAGAACTGCTGGAGAATGTTCAGAATTTTAAAGCGGAGCCAGATAAAAAGATTCTGGAGTTTCAGGAGATATTAGAACGTCTGATTACTCAGGAGCTTCATGCAAAAAAAGAAGGAGAAGACAGGTGGCGCACTCTGGATGCAGCCATCAGGAGACAGCAGATGGCAAGAAGAGAAGCAGCGGCAGCTTCGGAGAAGAAAGGAAAAAAGAAAAACGGAGTGTAGAATGTGTTTGAAAAAGGGGAGCTCCATAGGAAGCTCCCTTCATGCTATCATCACTTATGTGGGAAAATCAACCCTCGCTGATAGCGCCTGTAGGACAGGCATCAGCACAAGTTCCGCAGTCCATGCAGGAATCTGCATCGATTACGTAATGATCATCTCCCTGAGAAATAGCACCTGCTGGGCACTCGCTCTCGCATGTTCCACAGCTTACGCACTCGTCAGAAATTACATATGCCATTGTTATATCCTCCTTTAATCTCTTTAGTTCCCTTATGATTACTGGTCACAGAGTGAACAGAAACCCTTTCTGGGATATGAGTCTATTCTAATATATATGTCAAAGGATATCAAGTACAAAATTATAAACAAAATTTTAGAATATGAACATTTATGATAATGTCCTAATATACCACAAAGGAAAATGTCCCAATGTAGTATAATGCTTCCATCAACAGATGGAGGTAACGATTATCAGAAAGGTAGAATTATCAATGGAATGAACAAAAGAAGTATGAGGTGATCAAATCATTGGCAGATCATCCAGCCCCTAACAAGCAGAGAGCTGCCCTTACTCTCGGTTGTACTGTACGTCACATTAACCGTATGCTTAAAGGCTACAAAGA
>ENA-OQAA01000849-OQAA01000849.1-human-gut-metagenome-genome-assembly--contig:-NODE-849-length-18615-cov-4.002272_pt1 | contig 18615 bp, 20 predicted proteins | sample MGYA00242489_ERZ504515 | MGnify/ENA primary metagenome ERZ504515 (study PRJEB26092, sample SAMD00036237) | human gut metagenome | host: Homo sapiens | study: EMG produced TPA metagenomics assembly of... | reverse complement strand
CATTTTTAGTCATCATAAAAAAACACCGCCTTCTGATATTTATTATATCAGAAAGACGGTTCTAAAAGTAGAAAAGCCCAGCAATTGCTGGACTTTGTCTACAGTCTGAGCAGATATCCGTATAATGATATCTGCCTTTTACTATTTGTATACTTTCGTGTGTTCTATGCGAACTAGATAGGAAGTTCAAGATAAATATCTTTTCCTTCTTTGATAGAGATGACTACTTTACCATGTTTGATTGTAGTAACAGCACCCTGAACGCTTGCAACAGGTGCAGCTTCAGCAGGAGCTTCTTCTTCAGAAGGGGCCTCTTCCGCTGCTAAATCGTCATCTGATTTGAATCCTTCTACGTTATCTGCTGTCAGTGGACAGAGAGAATCACTTGTTTTTGTTAATTTTGCTCCAAGAACCTGTCCAATCTTCAGACATCCGTCAAGATTTAAAAGACCTGAATCTACTAATTCATCGAAGATTGCAGGATCCTCTAAGTTTGCAGGTTCGATTGTAATTCCGCCTTCTGCTCTACAGCATAATACGGCAGGATCATTTGCATGTGCTTTCGCTGTTTCAGCTGTAATTGACATACCGAATACCTCCTAAATATTCATATTTATTTTCTATGAATAGTATAGACTTTTCTAATTAAATTTTCCAATTGCTTTTTTCGATAAAGACAGATAGATAGATAAGCTCTATAGCACAAAGAACAATCACCCGCTTTTTGAATTATATATAGAATTTGTCTATAAGAATATGAGAATAACCAATTGGAAATATAAAGGAAACAGGAATATAATAATATCAAACGATAATATTGTTAGTGGCAAGGATCAGCCACATTCCCTTCTCTTAAAGCCCTTTTCCTGAGGATGTCGATATCGGGACGACATTTCCAGGAAAAGGGCTTTGACGTTGTATAGAATGATAAGTTATAATGAATCATATGTTCGAGAAAGTAAAATAAATGGGGAAGCAATAGAAAATGAAAAATACAGAAAAAAAAGATGAAGACCTTGTTAAGATCGTACAGCCTCTGGTGGACTGGTACCGCGAGAATAAAAGAGATCTCCCGTGGCGCCATAACCCGGACGCATACCGGGTGTGGATATCCGAGATTATGCTGCAGCAGACAAGGGTGGAAGCTGTAAAAGGATATTACGACCGCTTTTTAAAAGCACTTCCGACAGTGAAGGATCTCGCAGAAGCAGAAGAGGATAAACTCCTGAAGCTATGGGAAGGTCTTGGATATTATAACCGTGTCAGGAATATGCAGAAGGCAGCACAGCAGATCATGGTTGATCATGAAGGCATATTTCCGGATACTTATGAAGAAATTCTGCAATTGAAAGGAATCGGCAATTACACGGCGGGGGCTATCAGCGCATTTGCATACGGAATCCCGAAGCCGGCAGTGGATGGTAACGTACTCCGGGTGATTTCCAGGATCACCGGAAGTTATGAAGATATCATGAAGCAGAGTGTTCGTAAGAAGATCGAAAACACACTGGAACAGGTGATACCATCCGATGCTGCCAGTGATTTCAATCAGGGACTGATCGAGCTGGGAGCAATCGTGTGTGTGCCGAACGGAGAACCGAAATGTGAGGAATGTCCGGTAAAAGAATATTGTATTGCGTGCAAGGAGAATCTAACGACAGAGATACCGGTAAAGAAAAAGGCAAAAACCAGAAAGATCGAAGAAAGAACTATTCTGATATTCAAAGACGGTAAGCGGATTGCAATCCGGAAGCGCCCGGCAAAAGGTCTGCTGGCAGGACTGTATGAATTTCCGAATGTGGAAGGTAAGCTTTCGATGGACGAAGTTACGGAGTACAGCAAGACGATCGGTCTGATGCCGGTCCGTGTGCAGGAACTTCCGGAAGCAAAGCATATCTTCAGTCATATCGAATGGCATATGACAGGATATGAGGTGATCGTAGATGAGCTGGAGAAGACGAATGAGGAAGGATTTCTGTTCATTCATCCGGAGGAGATCAAGAAGGAATATCCGATTCCATCGGCGTTTGAAAAGTATACGGGGTATGCGGGGATGGAACGGTAGCGATCGGAAAACAATGGCTATAAAAAAAGATGCAGATAACTGTCCGTTATGTAACAGTTAACTGCATCTTTCTATATTATTATGCATATTACGTCGGCTGCTGGGAAAGCTTAGGCGCTTTCTTGTCTGCTGCAACATATACGAATGGATAGATAATGCATGCCATTGTAACTGCTGCGATCACATCGGTCACGGAATGCTGCTTTAAGAACATTGTGGACAGAATGATAAGTGCAGCCAGAATGTAAGCGCTGATCTGAATCCATCTGTGTTTTTTTAAATCATTACTATGTGAGATGGCAATGCCTGCACCGATAGAGTTGAATACATGGATGCTTGGAAGCACGTTCGTCGGTGTATCTGTTTTATACAGAACTTTTACCATATCGGTAAACATATTGTCTCGTGGAAATACAGTTGGTCTTAAATTTAATGCATTTGGAAAGACCGTACATATGATCAGGAAGATTGTCATACCTGAAAATAAAAAAGCACATAGTCTGTAAAATCCCCATTTATCCTTAATCAGGAAATAAGCCACAGTCACAGCAATGAATATGAACCACAACAAATAAGGGATAATAAAATATTCAATAAACGGAATATGATTATCAATTGGAGAGTGTATCATATAATGTCGTACATCTGTGCGCTTTTCAAGGTAAACAAACCATGGCATATAGATCAGAAAGTATGATAATACCCATGCATGACGGTACTTCTTCAAAAAACTCTTTGCTTTATCAATGGCTTTCATATGAACTACCCCTTTTTAAGCCTTTGTTATTATCTTATCTCGTTTCAAAGCGCATTATAACATGAAAAAAATGAATCAACAATAATGTTCATGGAATATTAACAAAATTAATAATACATTTTCTTTTTCTCAAATATCTGCATGTCGTAAGAAAGTGTTCCTTTCTTTAACGCATCTGGTGTACGAAGTGTCCATACAGCAATCGGAAGATGCAGAATGTGCTTTAAAAACCATACTTCAAATCTCGGAAGGTCTGCGAGTTTATACGAGATAAAATCAGGACGTCCGAGTACATTGCCGAGCAGATGTTTTACAATAAAAGTCAGTATCCATGGTTCCGGAAGATTGTCTGCAGTCAGATTGGAAGAAAGCTGACCTCTCAGGACATGTGGCGCATGGCGGCGGAACCACCAGATGCCAAGTGTGTTAAAGGACTGCACCATATAAGGACCGTTATAGTTTTTCAGGGCTTCCCATGTCTTTTCGCAGATACTGAGAGAAGATTTCGGAATCTTAAGTTCGATCAGAAGCGGCACCTGCCCGTCTACCAGAGAAAGTACCTCAGAAAAAAGAGGGATGGTTTCAGTGGTATCCTGTAACCGGCAGCGCTGCAGTTCTTTTGACGGAAGTACCTCAACTGCTTCCGGGCGTCCGCAGATACGTGACAGATCATCATCGTGAAATACGACAAGTTTTCCGTCGGTTGACAGATGTACATCCAGTTCAATTCCGTATCCGTGTGAGATTGCAGCCCGGAAAGAAGAAAGGGAATTTTCCGGAATTCCCTTTTCAATACAGTGGTATCCGCGGTGTGCGAACATAGTATGGAGAAATGGGCGGATCTGTTGTTTGTGGGACAGCCTCGGCCAGATCAGATAAAAGTAGAATGCTGTGAAAAATATAATAATTCCGGCAATTAGTAAACGCATAAAATAACCTCCCTGTGTACAGAATTATTTACAAGGCGTAATAATACGTAACTTCTCTTTTTCCAGATGTACATGGATGTCAGACTGCAGAAAGACCGGCTCGCCGTCGGTATGTACAGGCAGTGCGCGGTCACTGGTGATCGTGACTTCTGTGCAGGTGTCCAGAGTGATTCCACGGAAACGGGTATGCCATCCTTTGAATGCTGTCGGAAGCAGGCAGAGAACCTTAAGCCGTGTCAGTTCTGAGACAGTGATGATATCCAGTCTGTCATCGGTCCCGCTGGCGGCAGGACAGAAGTTGAATCCGCCGCCTTCATATTTCAGATTCATAACTGCTGTAAAATAGACTTTGTGATAGGTTTTTGTTTCACCGGTTTCGGTTGTGACAGTCATTGTGACCGGCTTTAATGTAAGCAGTTTATGAAGTGCAACACCGAGATAGGTAAGTTTCCCAAGTTTCAGACGGTTCAGAAAAGCTTTGAGCGGCGTGACCATTACCTGATGGCAGACTGCGGCATCAAAGCCGATACCGGTACTTACGGCAAAACGCCGGTGTTTATTTTCATAATCCAGTACACCGACATTCATGGCAGTGTAATGCGAAGGAGAAAGAATCTGTTCCAGAGCACTGTGGATGTCCGTCGGAAGTCCCAGACCTCTGGCAAAGTCATTTCCTGAACCAAGCGGGATATATCCCAGTGTTACTTTGTCCAGGTATCTGATCCCATCGATTACTTCGTTTAAAGTTCCATCTCCTCCGAGGACAACAATCGTATGAGGAGCACCGTCGGAAGTCAGATCATGCACCAGGCGGGTAGCATGATGCTGATATTTCGTAAATAAAACATTGTATGCGATTTCTTTTTCCAGCAAAATTTTTTCAATCTGTTTCCAGAGAAGAATCCCTCTGCCGGATCTGGCATTGGGATTGGCAATAAACGTGTACATACCGTATTCATCCTTTGCAAATTCATAGATTTCAAAATGATCAGAACAATCCGTTCAGATAAGTAGTAAGGGAACGGCGCATATTGCCTTCGAAATCAGCATCGCCGCTCTTTAAACACCACTCAAATACATTTCCGATTACGATCATACGGATGTCGGTTGTGATATCCTCCAGATCGGCAGGAGGGGAAATGATTCCGGCATCGATCACGCGTTTCAGATAATCATGAACGGTGATGATCGGATATGGTCTTTCTGTACGGATCAAAGGGTTCAGGGACTGATTCTTAGGTGTATAGTAATTGGCCATGAATTCAACTCCGAGCTCTTCGCAGTAGTGAACATAATTTAAATAAACTGAGATGATTGCCTCTTTTGTTCCGGCAGCACTGGACGGAAGTTCGAGAAGATTGGGATCCATACTTGGCTGTTCTTCAATATAATAAGAAAGAAGATCATCTTTTGTCTTGAAATGATGATAAAACTCCCATTGGAGACACCGGCTTCTTCGCAGATATTCTTGATCGACAGCTGCTCATAACCCTGCTTTTGCAGGATCCGTTTGGCTGCCTGAAAGATCTTGGCACGTGTTTCCCTGGATTTGAGTTGTTGTTTTGAGAGTCCTTGTATTTCCTGATTCATAAGTAAAAGCCCCTTTAAGTATTTCTGTTTTTCTGATAAGTTCAAGTAGCTTCAGTATAACATAGAGAAAATATATTTTCAAGAAAACAGAGTGAACTCTGTATTATAGACGCCATTGCATACAGTGGGGAATTCAGTTATAATTATCCGCGTAATAAAGAAGTACAAATTCTTTGAATACGGCAAGAAAGGGAAAGACAAAACATATGGATATTAATCAGGTGATTACCGGGGAACTTGGAGTCAAAAGATGGCAGGTCGATGCGGCGGTAAAATTAATCGATGAAGGCAATACGATCCCGTTTATCGCAAGATATAGAAAAGAAGTCACGGGAACATTGGACGATGCTCAGCTGCGAACATTGTATGAGAGACTGGTATATCTGCGCAATCTGGAAGAAAAGAAAGAACAGGTTCTGTCAAGTATAGAGGAACAGGGAAAACTCACCGGAGAATTAAAAAAGCAGATTCTGGCAGCAGAGACGATGGTTGTGGTAGAAGATCTCTACGTCCGTATCGTCCAAAACGCCGGACACGTGCCATGATCGCAAAGGAAAAAGGACTGGAGCCGCTTGCAGCAGTCATCACGCTTCAAAAAGCGGAGAAACCGATAGAAGTGTATGCAGAAGAATATGTGAATCCGGAGAAAGAAGTAAAATCCGTAAAAGAAGCAATTGATGGAGCAAAAGACATCATCGCCGAGTCGGTATCAGATGAGGCAGATTACAGAAGCTGGATCCGCAAGGCAACTATACAGCACGGGAAAGTAATCTCACAGGCAAAAGATGAAAAAGCGGAGTCCGTATACGAGATGTACTATGATTTTGAAGAGCCGGTGACAAAACTTGCGGGGCACAGAGTGCTCGCACTGAACCGTGGAGAAAAAGAAAAGTTTCTTACGGTGAAGATTGAGGCACCACAGGACGACATCTTAAGATATCTGGAAAAGAAGATGATCCACAGTGATAATCCGCATACCACACCAATCTTAAAAGAGGCGGCAGAGGACAGCTATAAGCGTCTCATTGCACCGGCCATTGAACGTGAGATCCGAAGTGATCTGACCGAGAAGGCAGAAGACGGGGCAATCAGCGTATTCAAGAAGAATCTGCATCAGCTTCTGATGCAGCCGCCAATCGTAGGACAGACTGTACTTGGATGGGATCCTGCATTCCGTACCGGCTGTAAACTTGCAGTTGTAGATCCGACCGGTAAAGTCATCGGAACAACGGTTATCTATCCGACTGCTCCGACGACACCGAAGAAAATCCAGGCATCCAAAGATTTGCTGAAAAAGATTATTGAAAAATATAACATTACATTGATCTCTGTTGGAAATGGTACCGCATCCAGAGAATCTGAGCAGTTCATTGTAGAATTATTAAAAGAGATTCCGCAGAAAGTGCAGTACGTAATTGTAAATGAAGCAGGAGCTTCCGTATATTCGGCAAGTAAGCTTGCATCGGAAGAATTCCCGAAGTTTGACGTTGGACAGAGAAGTGCGACATCCATTGCAAGAAGACTGCAGGATCCGTTGGCAGAACTTGTGAAGATTGATCCTAAATCCATCGGTGTCGGACAGTATCAGCATGATATGAACCAGAAAAAGTTAAGTGAAGCTTTATCCGGTGTTGTGGAAGACTGTGTAAATAAAGTCGGAGTTGATCTGAATACGGCATCGGCACCGCTCCTTTCTTATATTTCCGGAATATCCGGAGCAATTGCTAAGAATATTGTGGCATACAGAGAAGAGAACGGAAGATTCACAGACAGAAAGCAGCTTTTGAAAGTTGCAAAACTCGGACCAAAAGCCTTTGAGCAGTGTGCCGGATTCATGAGAATCCAGAATGGTACGAATCCGTTAGACGGAACCAGTGTACATCCGGAGTCCTATGAAGCTGCAGAAAAACTGCTGAAGAAACAGGGACTTTCATTGGAAGACATCAGCGGAGGAAAGCTAACCGGACTTTCCCTCACGATCAAAGACTATGCAAGACTTGCCGGGGAACTGGAGATTGGAGAGATCACCCTCCGGGATATTGTGAAAGAACTGGAAAAACCGGGACGTGACCCGCGTGACGAAATGCCGAAACCGATCTTAAGAACAGATGTCTTAGATATGAAAGACTTAAAGGAAGGCATGATCCTGAAAGGAACCGTAAGAAATGTCATTGACTTTGGTGTGTTTGTAGATATCGGAGTGCACCAGGATGGACTGGTACACATTTCCGAGATCACGGATAAGAAATTCATCAAGCATCCGCTGGAAGTGGTAAGCGTTGGCGATATCGTGGATGTAAAAGTGATGAGCGTGGATCTTAAGAAGAAGAGGATCCAGCTTACGATGAAAGGAATTTCATAATCCGGGAAAGAAAGTACGGAGAGAGGATGGAGCACATGAAAAAAAGTTGGGAAAAAATAATCAAAACCATTCTGGGAGTTCTGGTCGGCAATCTTGTATTGTCGTTTGCTGTGGCAGCGTTTATCGTGCCGAATGGGATCATTATGGGAGGTGCGACTGGTATCGGTCTTACGATCAGCCATTATTTTCAGGTAAACCTATCGATGATTATTTTGGCGATCAATGCGGTGCTGTTCGTTCTCGGTGCAGTATTTTTGGGAAAGAAGTTTGCATTGACAACGATCATCAGTTCCTTTATTTATCCAATATTCCTGTCGATGGCACAGTCCATTCCGGGAATAGACAAAGTGACGGAGAATAATGCTATGCTTGCGGCATTATATGGAGGGGTTCTCCTTGGAATCGGTATCGGACTGGTGGTAAGAGTAGGTGCTTCTACCGGTGGAACCGATATACTGGCACTTGTGTTACACAAATGGTTTCATGTCCCGGTAGCGGTATTCTTGTATATCGTAGATTTTTCGGTGCTGGGATTTCAGATGCTGTTTTCAGATTCGGAACAGATACTGTATGGTATTTTGAATTTGTTTTTAAGTACGGTTGTGCTGAACCGGGTGATGCTTCTTGGGAAGTCACAGATCCAGTTATTTGTAATTTCGGACAAATACAGAGAAATCCGTCAGAAAGTCTTAACGGATATTGATGCCGGAGTGACGATGGTAGACATCGAGACCGGTTATGGAGAGCAGAAGCAGCAGGGCGTATTATGTGTTATCCACAGCAGAAAGCTGTATTCGGTAAAAGAGGCGATTCAGGAGATCGATCCGAAAGCATTTATCACGATCACGCAGATCAATGAGGTAAGAGGACGCGGATTTACAATGGAAAAGCTGCGTTACGACGAATTGAATCATACGAAAAACTAGACTTTACAGGTATTGTGAGTTAGAATGTTAACAAAGATTGAAGGAAGGACGAGGTATCATTTATGGAGAAATATACTGGCAAATCAATATTTAAAGGAATTGCAATTGGAAAAATATTGTTCTACCAGAAGGGAGAACAGCCTGTAAAACGTGTGAAAATAGAGGATACTGCAGAACAGATCAAACGTTACGAGGATGCACGTGCAAAGGCAGCAGAGCAGTTACAGGGACTGTATGAAAAAGCGTTAAAAGAAGTCGGCGAAGCAAACGCAGCTGTATTTGAAGTACACCAGATGATGCTGGAGGATGATGATTATATCGATTCTGTTGTAAATATCATCGAGACACAGCAGGTAAACGCAGAATTTGCCGTTGCTACAACAGGAGATAACTTTGCGAAGATGTTTGCAGAGATGGAAGATGATTATTTCAAAGCAAGAGCAGCAGATGTAAAAGATATCTCGGAACGTATGGTAAATATCTTAAGTGGGAACGAAAGCGGTGGAGCCCTCGGTGATGAACCTGTGATCGTTGTGGCAGAAGATCTTGCACCAAGTGAGACGGTCCAGATGGACAAGGAGAAGCTCCTTGCATTCGTAACCAGACTTGGATCTGCAAATTCACATACAGCAATCCTTGCAAGAACGATGAACATCCCGGCACTGATCGAAGTTGATATTAAAGAAGAGTGGAGCGGGAAGATGGCGGTTGTAGACGGTTACACAGGAACATTCTACATTGATCCGGATGAAGAAACTTTAAAGAAAATGCAGGAAAAGAAAGAAGAAGACATCAAAGCAAGAGAACTTCTTCAGGAATTAAAAGGAAAAGAAGATATAACGGTAGACGGAAAACATATCAAATTATATGCAAATATCGGCGGTGTAAAAGATGTTACAAGTGTACTGGCCAATGATGCGGCCGGAATCGGTCTGTTCAGAAGTGAATTCTTATATCTGGAAGCGGATAATTATCCGGATGAAGAAGCACAGTTTCAGGCATACAAGACAGTAGCCGAGAACATGGCAGGTAAGAAGGTAATTGTACGTACACTGGATATCGGTGCGGACAAGCAGGTGGATTATTTCAACCTTGATCATGAAGAAAATCCGGCCATGGGATACCGTGCGATCCGTATCTGTCTGGACAGAAGAGATATCTTCCGTACACAGCTGCGGGCACTTCTTCGTGCAAGCGCATATGGTAACATTGGAATTATGTATCCAATGATCATTTCTGTGGATGAAGTGAAAGAGATCAAGAAGATCGTAGAGTCTATCAAAGCAGAACTGACAGAAAAAGGAATCGAGTACGGTGAAGTTGAACAGGGTATTATGATCGAGACACCGGCAGCAGTGATGATCAGTGATCTTCTGGCAGAGGAAGTTGACTTCTTCAGTATCGGAACAAACGACCTGACTCAGTATACACTGGCAATTGACAGACAGAACAGCAAACTTGACAACATTTATGATTCACATCATCCGGCAGTGCTCCGCATGATTCAGAAGACGATCGAAAACGGACACAAAGCAGGATGCTGGGTTGGTATCTGCGGAGAACTTGGAGCAGATATGACTCTGACAGAGACATTCCTTAAGATGGGAATCGATGAATTGTCTGTATCTCCGACATTTGTTCTTCCAATCAGAAAACTGATCCGTGAAATGAGCACAAAATAATGGTTGCATAGACGGATATGCCGTACTATAATATAGGACGAAAGAAGATTCTTCGGGGCAGGGTGTGATTCCCAACCGGCGGTAAAGTCCGCGAACTGGTCATTTGAAGAATTTCTGGTCAGAGATATCTGGACAGATGTTATCAATGTGATGATCAGCGATCTGGTGAGATTCCGGAACCGACAGTAAAGTCTGGATGAGAGAAGGATGATATGATATTTACAGAATTATCAGAATGATATGATTGCCCCGTTGCCCTTTTGGGTGACGGGGTTTTTGTCTGCAATGTGAATATCGTATGGTTCAAAATAAGAAGTTTCTTCCTTTAGAATATAATTCAATTTAAAGGAGAAAGAAAGATGAGTACAAAAGTAATGACAAGACAAAATGAAAAAAACAGAAATAAAATCAGGACAATGGCACAGATTGGTATGTTGTCGGCAATCGCAACAGTATTGATGTTGTTCGAAATTCCGCTTCCGTTCGCCCCGTCCTTCTATGAGATAGATTTCAGCGAAGTACCGATCCTGATCGGAAGCTTTGCGATGGGGCCACTCGCCGGAGCGGCAATAGAACTTATCAAGATCTTACTGAACTTTGCAATCAACGGAACTATGACAGCGGGAGTCGGAGAAATCGCAAACTTCCTGATCGGCTGTTCACTGGTTGTGCCGGCCGCATTGATCTACCATAAGAAACATACCAGAACCGGAGCAGTAGCCGGAATGGCAGCGGGAACCGTATTCATGACAGTAGTCGGATGTTTCCTGAATGCCTTCGTATTACTACCGGCATATGCCAAAGCATTCGGTATGCCGATCGACGGCCTGGTTGGAATGGGAACTGCCGTAAACAAACATATCACAGACCTTAAGACTTTCGTGATACTGGCAGTCGGACCATTCAATCTGCTGAAAGGTATACTGGTATCTTTGATCGTGTTCCTGGTTTATAAAAAAATCAGTCCGATATTGAAGATGAATGCGTAATTTGGGATTTGATTCAGGAAGGCTGTGGATACCCGAACCGGAATAAAGCTTGGAAAGGTGTTCCTGTTCAGGTTCCATCGGCGGGTCAATTCTAAAGGGGCAAATTCTGCTAAAAGCAGGCTTTCAAATTTGAAACTCGGCATACGCCTCAGACAGTCAAATTTTGAAAACCCAACGCAGAATTTTGCCCCTTAAGAATTACCAACGCCTCTTTCACATTCACTGGAACGCCTTTCCAAGTTTTATTCCGTGTGTATCAAATGCCTTATGAACGAAATGGCAAGTGCGTAACCGTAGTGGCCTCCACCGGGTTACACTTCCGGGCATTTCATTTATTAACATCCGCTGCCAGTCACGACTTGAAGAAAACAGTATAAAGTGGTTCTGGTGAATGTGGAATGCTCTTAGAAAAAGTTAGAGAGTCAGAATCTCCGTTAAAGGAACGAAGCGAACGTGTTTGAGCGAATGCCGAGTTTGAGCGTAGTTCCTTTGCTTTTAGGAGATTCTGGCTCTCTTAGTTTTTCTTAGAGCATGGAACCTGAACAAGAAGCACTTTATACTGTTTTCTTCAAGGATCGAGAGGCCAACTCAGTTAATAAATTAAGTCCCAAATGAAATTTATTCCGCCGGGCAGATTTCCACCCAATACCCATCCGGATCATTGATAAAATAGATACCCATCTCCGGGTTTTCAAAACAGACACAATCCATTTCCTTATGGAATGCCAGTGCCGCGTCCATATCATCTGTCTGCATTGCCAGATGAATCTCATTGTCTCCGAGATCGTAAGGTCTGTCCATATCGCGCAGCCATGTGAGCTCTAATTTGTGCGGGGTGGTATCATCTCCCATGAATACCAGCTTGAAGCTTCCGTCGGCAGCTTCTGTCTCTTTTGTAATCTTAAGTCCAAGTGCTTTCTTGTAGAATTCGATAGATTTGTCAAGATCAGCAACGTTAATGTTATTGTGATAAAATGTGAATTTCATACAGATTCCTCCATTATTGATAAAAATTAATATATTTAAGCTGTTATCAGAAAGTATATCATGAGTAGCAGAAGAAAAAAAGATGTGTTATACTTAAAGATACTGAATACAGTAACGATTTCAAAAAATGGGAAGGGAGAGTTTATGATAATAGAGACAAACAGTGAGAAAGAGACTTGGGATCTGGGATTTAGCCTGGGTGAAAAAGCCTGTGCAGGGCAGGTGTATACATTGGTGGGAGATCTGGGTGTCGGGAAGACGATATTTACCAAAGGTCTTGCCAAAGGACTGGGGATAGATGAACCGGTCAGCAGTCCTACATTTACCATTGTGCAGATCTATGATGAAGGAAGACTTCCCTTTTATCATTTTGATGTGTACCGAATCTGTGATGTGGAAGAGATGGATGAGATTGGCTATGAAGATTACATTTACGGAGAGGGCGTCAGCCTGATCGAGTGGGCTAATCTGATTGAAGAGATATTACCGGAACATTACACAGAGATTAAGATAGAAAAGGATCTGGAAAAAGGATTCGATTACCGGAGGATTACAATATGCGAATATTAGCATTAGACAGCTCAGGACTGGTCGCCAGTGTAGCTGTAGTAGAAGACGGGGCAGTGGATGACCAGGTCATTGCCGAATATACAGTCAATTATAAGAAGACACATTCACAGACATTACTTCCGATGCTGGACGAGATCGTGAAGATGACAGAACTGGATCTGCATACCGTAGATGCGATAGCGGTAGCCGGAGGGCCGGGATCATTTACGGGACTTCGTATCGGTTCTGCAACGGCCAAGGGACTTGGACTTGCGCTTGAGAAACCACTGATTCATATTCCGACATTGGAGGGACTTGCCTGCAATCTGTGTGGAATTGCAGATGTTGTATGTCCGATTATGGATGCAAGACGCGGGCAGGTGTATGCAGGAATCTATGAATTTGACGGGCAGAAGCTTCACATACTGGAAGACCAGATGGCAGTTCCGATAGAAGAACTGGGAGAAAAGTTGAAAAAGTATTTAAAAGAAGGAAGAAGAGTAACCTTCCTTGGCGACGGGGTCCCTGTGCATAAGACAAAGATCACAGAAGAGATCCTGCCGGGAGAAGCGGTTACATTTGCGCCGGCAAATATGAACCGGCAGAGAGCTGCATCCGTAGGAACACTGGGAATGCAGTATTATAAAGAAGGAAAGATTGAAACTGCGATGGAGCATGAACCGGAGTATCTCCGTGTGTCTCAGGCAGAAAGAGAACGGAAGGAGAGAATGGAGCATGTATAGATTTCAGTGCGATTATACAGAAGGAGCACATCCGGCAATTATGCAGAGGATGATAGAGACGAATATGGAGCAGACCAACGGATATGGGTTGGATCCATACTGCGACAGTGCAAGACAGAAGATTAAGGATCTGTGTGAATGTCAGGATATGGATGTGCATTTCCTGGTAGGAGGAACACAGACCAATACAACGGTGATCAGTGCGGCACTCCGCCCATATCAGGGAGCGGTCGCAGCGGTAAGCGGGCATATCAATGTACATGAGACAGGGCAATCGAAGCAACCGGACATAAAGTACTGCCGCTTCCAAGTGAAGATGGAAAGATTGCTGCCGCACAAGTAGAAGAGATGTGCCATGCTCACTGGACAGATGGAAGTCAGGAGCATATGGTACAGCCGGGGATGGTATACATTTCCCATCCGACGGAAAACGGAACACTGTATACAAAGAAAGAATTAGCGGATCTGCATGATGTATGCAGAAAATATGGTATGTTATTGTTTCTTGACGGAGCACGTCTGGGATATGGGCTGATGGCAGAGACAAATGATATCACACTTGCAGATCTTGCAAAGTATACAGATGTATTTTATATCGGTGGAACTAAGGTGGGCGCATTATTTGGTGAAGCTGTTGTGATCACTAACCGGGCATTGAAGAAAGATTTTCGCTATATGATCAAGCAGAATGGCGGAATGCTGGCAAAAGGACGTCTTCTTGGTATTCAGTTCGATACGCTGTTTACGGATGATCTTTATTTTAAGATATCCGCACATGCAGACGAATTGGCAATGAAGCTTAAAAAGATATTTCTGGAAAAAGGATATAGTCTGCGTTACGATTCCTATACGAATCAGCAGTTCCCGATCCTTCCGGACAGTCATATCGAAAAATTAAAAGAAAAATATGTATTTGAATTCTGGGAGAAGGTATCGGATACCGAAAGCGCAGTCAGATTCTGCACAAGCTGGGCAACAAAACCGGAAGTGGTAGATGAATTGATAAGGGATATCATGGAATGTTAGAAAATCAGATGGAATCAGATAAAATGATCGAAATAAGTGAGGCTGATTTTCCGGAAATTCCAGAGATTGCTGCATTGGAAAGAGAGATATTTCCTGATGCATGGAGTCTGAAAAGTCTGGAAGAGACGTGGAAGCAGAAGAATGCCGCAATATTTGTAGCAAAGACAAAAGAAGGAATGGCCGGCTATCTTATCTTCTATTACGTATTAGAGGAAGGTGAAATTGCAAGGATTGCAACGGCACATTCTGTGCGCAGACAAGGGGCAGCCAGTCAGATGTTCCGGAAACTGCTTGACTTCTGTCGGGAGCAGAAGATAACAAGAATCATGCTGGAAGTAAGAGAAAACAATGAAGCTGCCAGACAATTCTATGGAAAATGTGGATTTACGAAAGATGGGATCCGCAGGAATTACTATGAGAATCCCAAAGAAAATGCTGTTTTGATGTCCGTAAATCTGTAGGAAACAATGGTAATTCTTACAGCACTTTCCACTGGTCAGCATACAGATGAAAAGCTATAATATAGGCGTAACTGAGAAAATTACAGACAGAGAATAATGAAAAGAAAACGATGTAATGTATGAAAAACACCGGAAAAAACGGTGACAGGATTACAGGAGGAATGGTATGCGCCAGTTTAAGGAACAGACAAGAAAAGTAAAAGAAGTAACCAGTATTGTATGTAACAAATGTGGAAGAGTGATTCCGGTCGTAGAAGGGGTTCCGCAGGAAGACGTCCTGACAGTGGATAAGCGATGGGGATATTTTTCGGAAAAAGATAACCGGAGAGATCATTTTGACCTTTGTGAATCCTGTTATGATGAACTGACAAGGAACTTTAAGATTAAAATGGAAGAGGAATAGAGGAAAATTATGTTAGATGTATGTTTGTTAGGAACCGGAGGGATGATGCCGCTGCCGTACAGGTGGCTTACATCCCTGATGGTGCGTTACAATGGAAGCAGTCTTCTGGTCGACTGTGGAGAGGGAACACAGATTGCGATAAAAGAAAAGGGATGGAGCTTTAAACCGATCGACGTGATCTGTTTTACGCATTATCACGGAGATCATATCAGCGGACTTCCGGGGCTCCTTCTCACTATGGGAAATGCGGACCGTACCAAGCCGCTCACATTAATCGGGCCCAAAGGACTGGAACGAGTGGTGAATGCACTGCGCGTGATCGCACCGGAACTGCCGTTCCAGATTAAATATATGGAAATCACGGAGGCAGAGCAGACATTTGAGATGAATGGGTACCGCCTGAGAGCATTTCGTGTAAATCACAATGTGACTTGTTATGGTTATACGATGGAGATCGACCGTGCAGGAAAATTCGATGTAGAAAGAGCGAAGGCATCGAATATTCACAGGAGTACTGGGGAATATTACAAAAAGGCGAGACGGTGGAGACAAAGAGACATGTATATACACCGGATATGGTACTCGGGCCGGCAAGAAAAGGAATCAAGCTTACGTATACCACAGACACGAGACCTACGGAATCTATTAAGCAGAATGCAAAGCATTCCGATCTCTTTATCTGTGAAGGAATGTATGGCGAAAAGGATAAGCAGAAGAAAGCCAAAGAATATAAGCATATGACATTCTATGAAGCGGCACAGCTTGCAAAAGAAGCAGAAGTAAAAGAAATGTGGCTGACACATTATAGCCCGTCACTGACAAAACCAGAGGAATATATGGACGATGTCAAGGCAATATTCCCGAATTCAATCGCAGCAAAAGATAAGCGCTCGGTAGAACTGGTATTTGAAGATTAGGAGGGAAAATATGAGCGAGACAAAAGATGTATTAATACTGGCGATCGAAAGCTCTTGTGATGAGACAGCAGCGGCAGTTGTAAAGAATGGAAGGGAAGTATTGTCCAATGTCATTTCTTCACAGATTGCCCTGCATACGCTGTATGGAGGTGTTGTGCCTGAGATCGCTTCCAGAAAACATATCGAAAAGATTAATCAGGTTATCGAGGAAGCACTGAAAGAAGCAGAGGTAACACTGGATGATATCGATGCAATCGGAGTGACTTACGGACCGGGGCTGGTAGGTGCACTTCTGGTGGGGGTTGCAGAAGCAAAAGCAATCGCATACGCTGCAGGTAAGCCACTGGTCGGAGTGCATCATATCGAAGGACATATCGCAGCCAATTTTATAGAACACAAAGAATTAGAACCACCATTTTTCTCATTGGTAGTATCCGGAGGACATACACATCTGGTACGTGTAAAAGATTATGGTAAATTTGATATCATCGGAAGAACCAGAGATGATGCTGCAGGAGAAGCATTTGACAAGGTGGCCCGTGCAATCGGACTGGGCTATCCGGGAGGACCGAAGATTGATAAGGTGTCCAGGGAAGGAAATCCGGATGCTATCGCATTCCCACGTGCAAATATAGAAGATGCACCATATGACTTCAGCTTTAGCGGATTAAAATCAGCTGTTCTGAATTATATCAACGGATGCAGGATGAAGGATGAAGAATACAACCAGGCAGATATCGCAGCTTCTTTCCAGAAAGCAGTTACCGATGTACTGGTTGCGAAAGCTATGCATGCGGTGGAAGAATATAAGGTAGATAAATTTGCCATTGCAGGCGGTGTGGCATCGAATAGTGCTCTCCGTGCAGCTATGAAAGAAGCATGTGAAGATCGGGGAGTAAAATTCTATTATCCATCTCCGATTTTCTGTACGGATAATGCGGCGATGATCGGGGTAGCGGCTTATTACGAATACATGAATGGAACCAGAAGCGGATGGGATCTAAATGCGGTTCCTAATCTGAAACTCGGTGAGCGTTAATTCCAAGAAACAGGCGGTGAACAACAAATGAAGAAGCGATGTGTGGCGATCGTACTTTCGGCAGGACAGGGAAAAAGAATGGGGACATCTATCCAGAAGCAGTATATAGAACTATGTGGGAAACCAATTATCTGTTACTGCCTGGAAGCATTTGAAAAGTCAGAAATTATTGATGATGTGATCATGGTAGCCGGAGCTGGGCAGGAAGACTATGTGACAGAAGAAATTGTAAATAAATATCATTTTGGAAAAGTGCGTGCAGTAATCCCGGGCGGAAAAGAACGTTATGATTCTGTTTGGAATGGGTTAAAGGCTATTCGTGACGGTATGGCCGGAGAAGAGGCAAAAGAAGGTTATGTCTATATTCATGACGGTGCCAGACCGTTCGTAGACGAACAGATTATAAAGAGAGGCTATGCATGCGTAAAGGCAAATCGAGCATGTGTAGCAGGTGTGCCAAGCAAGGATACAGTAAAGATAGTAGATGAAAATCAATTTGCGGTCAATACACCTGTACGTAAATATGTATGGATTGTACAGACTCCGCAGGTATTTGAGACAGAGCTTATTACGCAGGCATATAAGAGTCTGATGGAACATGACAGGGAAAATGTAACGGATGATGCCATGGTGGTAGAGCAGGAAATGCAGATTCCGGTGAAATTATATGAAGGTTCTTACTGTAACATTAAGATTACGACACCGGAAGATTTGGATACGGCAAAAGGATTTATTGAACATATAAAAAGCTGACCGGAGTCTGTGAATAAGTCTTTACAAAGAACTGCATTTATATACAAAAAATACAGGAAAATAAGAAAAATACAAAAAAACAAAAAAGTTTAAAAAAAGTATTGACGACAGCAAAAAGCTATGATAGAATACATCTTGTCGCTGAGGTGATACGGAAGCGGCAGACAAATAAATAGTTGGAGAGGTATCGAAGTGGTCATAACGAGGCGGTCTTGAAAACCGTTTGTCCGAGAGGGCGCGTGGGTTCGAATCCCACCCTCTCCGCTTTATAAAACTACCAAGTTTTATCCTGGTAGTTTTTATATGTCAAAGTATGCAAGGAAGCTGCTGTGACATTTCCGGTATGGAGAAATACCCAAGCTGGCCGAAGGGGCTCCCCTGGAAAGGGAGTAGGTCGTTAATAGCGGCGCGAGGGTTCAATCCCTCTTCTCCGTTTG
>ENA-OQAA01000848-OQAA01000848.1-human-gut-metagenome-genome-assembly--contig:-NODE-848-length-18623-cov-1.962911_pt1 | contig 18623 bp, 19 predicted proteins | sample MGYA00242489_ERZ504515 | MGnify/ENA primary metagenome ERZ504515 (study PRJEB26092, sample SAMD00036237) | human gut metagenome | host: Homo sapiens | study: EMG produced TPA metagenomics assembly of... | reverse complement strand
GGGATTGGATCTCCAATTCCCAGATTGTAAAATTCATACACATCTGCCATCAGTTTCTGGAAGCTATCCACCTTATTTACAACTAATACGACCGGCTTTCCAGAACGGCGCAGCATATCTGCCACTTTGGATCCGAATCCTGAAGTCCTTGTCTGACATCCGTGATAAAGATGATCACATCCGCAGTATCAATCGCAATCTGCGCCTGCTCTCTCATCTGTGCAAGAATGATATCCTTGCTGTCCGGCTCGATCCCGCCTGTGTCAATCAGGGTAAATTCCCGATCAAGCCATGTTACTTCTGCATAAATTCTGTCCCTTGTGACTCCCGGCGTGTCTTTCACGATGGAAATCATCTCTCCTGCCAGCGCATTGAATAATGTAGATTTTCCTACATTCGGTCTTCCTACGATGGCAACTACTGGTTTACTCATAGTTTCACTCCTATATCTGTCTTATTTTATTATTTTCTTTTGTCTTTATTCTGACAAGTCACCTACATCTGCTCATCCAGAACTGCTTCGATGAGATCTTGTCCGCTTGATTTTACAATATCTATCTGCACTTGTAAAGCCTCTTTCAGCTGATCTAAGGTAACATCATCAAGAAATACTTCTTCGCCGTTTCTTAACATACAGCACGGCAGAAGCAATCTGCTTCCAAGCGGTCTGCCAGAAAGCTGTGCCTTCAGATCCTGCCCGGTGATCAGTCCCGCCACAGTGATCAGTCTCCGAAGAAATCATTTCGAATCTCATAGAGATGGACAATCACATTTGGATATTTTGTCTGAAGTGTCTCGATCATTCTTTTTAAATACGGATACGCAAGTTTTCCGGTTGCCAGGGAAATCTCTGTCTCTCTGTCATCCCCAGACAATTGCTCAAATGCCTCCTGAAACTCGTTCTGCAAAAGTCTTGTAGTGCCGACTCCGTTTTCCAGCTGAAGGTAACCGTCGTAACGCTCTTCCTCCGGCATCTCCTCCCCGGCAAGAATGTACCATTCATCTCCTGCATGGATAAAGTGTGTTCCATATTCCTCATAGATTTTCTTCTGCCAGCGGTGAATGATCGCAAGCACTTCCTTCGCCTCTTCTTTTGTAAATGGCTCCAACGGATACAGTCCGTCGCGGAATTTTGTCAATCCAACCGGAACGACCGATACACTCTGCAAATGTGGCAGATATGCCGTCATATCACGAATGCTCCGCTCCAGCTCCTCGCCGTCATTGATTCCTTTACAGAGCACGATCTGCCCATTCATCGTGATGCCGCCCTCATAGAGTGTCTGTACCTTCTTCAGTGCATCCCCCGCAAACCGGTTATGCAGCATCTTACACCGCAATTCCGGGTTCGTTGTATGAAAGGAAATATTAATCGGCTCCAGATGATACTGTACAATCCGGTCAATATCATGATCACTCATATTTGTCAGCGTGATGTAATTTCCCTGCAGGAAGGAGAGTCTGGAATCATCATCTTTAAAATAAAGTGTCTCTCGCATTCCTTTCGGCATCTGGTCGATGAAGCAGAACATACATTTATTTCTGCAGGAACGATACTCGTCCATCAGCCCCTGCTCAAACTCGATGCCCAAATCCTCCTCATAGTCCTTCTCAATCTCCAGCTCCCACTCTTCTCCGTCCGGCTTCTCGATCAGAAGTACAAGTTCTTCGTCATTTACAAGATAATGGTAATCAAAAACATCCTCGATTTCCTTGTCATTGATACTGATCAGGCAGTCCCCCGGCTCCACGCCAAGCTCCCACGCAATACTTCCGTCCTCCACGGAACGGATGATATGTCTATGTTTCATATTGTCTTCTCCTAATTCTACTACTTCCAAACAAATACCGCCTGTATTTCGTCAAAATTTTTACATCTCTTTCGAAACATGCGTTTTCTGCCATATTTGTTTCTGGCTTCCTTTTATCATACTAGATTTTTAAGGAAAAAGCAATTTTTTACACCTCTTTCTTGCCCCACAGATCAAAAAGTGATATAAATGAAATGTCAATAAATTTTTTAACGGAGCCATTATGCCAAATATTCAATTATTAGAAAAAACTCTTCCGGCGGCACCGCTTCGCATTGCAGCACTGGAAAGCTGTCTGCCGCTGGCGCAAAAAGTCGACGACTACATCGTGACATTCCGGAAAAGTGCCCTGGAATCCATGCAGTCTTCTGCACTTTATGCAAACTACAAAAAGGACAGTTACCTTTTGAAAACTTCCTGCCCGCGTTTCGGCTCAGGAGAAGCAAAAGGAATGATCCACGAATCTGTCCGCGGTGCAGATTTATTTGTCATGGTAGATGTCTGCAATTACAGTCTGACTTACTCTGTCAACGGACATTTAAATCACATGTCCCCGGATGACCATTACCAGGATTTGAAACGTATCATTTCCGCAGCTACCGGAAAGGCACACCGCATCAATGTGATCATGCCATTCCTCTATGAAAGCCGCCAGCATAAGCGCACAAAGCGAGAGTCTCTTGACTGTGCACTCGGACTGGAAGAACTAATCGATATGGGTGTCAGCAATATTCTCACTTTTGACGCCCACGACCGCGTGTGCAGAACTCAATCCCACTGAAGGGATTTGACAACTTCAGCCCGGCATATCAGTTCATGAAAGCATTGTTCCGTGCAGAATCCGACTTAAAAGTAGACAAGGATCACTGATGATCATCAGCCCGGACGAAGGCGCGATGCACAGAGCTGTCTATTTCTCAAACGTGCTCGGCGTAGACATGGGTATGTTCTATAAGAGAAGAGATTACTCTACAGTTGTCAACGGGAAAAATCCGATCGTTGCCCACGAATTCCTCGGAGACGACGTAAGTGGAAAAGACGTGATCATCCTCGACGATATGATTTCTTCCGGAGAAAGTATGTTAGACGTGGCAAAACAATTAAAAGACCGCCACGCAAACCGCGTATTTATCTGCACAACCTTCGGACTTTTCACAGAAGGATTGGGAAAATTTGATGAATACTATGAGAAAGGGTACATCGATCGCGTGATCACGACAAACCTCACTTACCTGCCTGCAGAGGCTTCTGAAAAGCCATATTTTGTTGTGGCAGATATGAGTAAGTTCCTTGCGTTGATCATTGATTCCCTGAATCACGACATTTCCATCGGTTCCGTATTAAATCCAACCGATAAAATCCACAGACTGTTGGAAACTTATAAAAAAAGATAACAAAAACTGCATCCACCACGATGTATCAAAAGAGGAGAATTACACAGATCAACATGTATCTCCCTCTTCGTTTTATCTAACTGTCATACTTTTCCATTTATCAATTATTTTTCATACCCACACGGAAAGATGCATTTTATTGTTGCTGTTCGTTCACCTCTTCGTGGTGATACTCCCCTTCAAATACCTCTTCCTGTGGCTGTACTTTTGCTCCCCAGACTCTGCGGCTCCCGGTGGGAAGGAATAATACTGATGACCATTCTCCAATACGACTCCTCTTGCCTCGGCAAGTTCACTGACTGTCACAAGCTGATATCCCTGCTCCACAAGCTTTGGAATCAACTCCAGTGCAGCATCGATCGTCGTGGAATGAATATCATGCATCAATACGATATCTCCATCTTTCACGGTATTCAGCACACTATCTACCGTCGCTTTTGCATTTTTTGTCTGCCAGTCCAGTGTATCCACGGACCACATAATAAATGGCATTTTCACAGTCTGTTTCAGTGTGTCACTGACTGCCCCATAAGGCGGCCGAAGTGTTGTAGTGCCATTTGCAACAAATCCGTTGATGATTTTGTTCGTGCCGTCCACCTCGTCTAAAATTCCCGCCGGATCCATCGTAGATAAGTTCGCATGTGTCATCGAATGGTTGGAAAGTTCACATCCCTGCTTTGCCATTCGCTTGATCAACTCTCCGTTGTTCTGTGCATTCTGCCCAAGCATGAAAAAGGTTGCTCGTGAGTTATATTTTTCCAATTGATCCAGCAATTCCCCGGTCCGCTTGCCTGGTCCGTCATCAAATGTCAGTGCAAGCATAGGTTTATTCGGATCAATAGAACTCTCTTCGGATTTCAATTTTCCATCTTTTGCAAATTGATAAGTTTTGACACCAATCCGCAGTTCTCCGGTTACCAGATTTCCTTCCCCGTCAAAATAGTATTTCTCTCCGTCATCTTCTACCCATCCATTTTGCACATAAGTTCCGTCCGGCTGCTTAAACTTCTTCCCGTCCCACTCGCCATATTTATTTTTTACAGTCAACGTACCATCCCGTGTCTCAAAAAATATGGACTGAGACAGTTCCCCTTCTAGTTTCTTCTGCAAATCATCTGAAGTTTTATTTTGACCGGAAAGGTTCCTTCTTTTGTCCCGTCCGATTCACATTCCAGCGTGTAGTCTTTCCCCTCTGTCAGACTTTCCATAAACTGCTGTTGCCGTATACGCTCTTTTCATCTTAACGTAGTCTTCATCGCACCTTCCCCATCGAATATCCACGGAAAACTTTGGAAGTTACACTGTCCTGGTTACATCGTCTCTGCCTTCGCCTTCATAGAAATCACTGCCAGTCCACTCTTTTCAGAAGCCGCTGCCGTACTGAAAGTATGACCGACAGCAGGCAAAGAACTACAATACTGATCAGTTTCTTCTTAACGCGTTCCCGCTTGCGCGCGCGCTTTATCTGCCTCATAAATTTTGTACCCCCTAAACTTTTGTAACACTTTTTCTCTTTTCAGTATACACAATTTCCCACCAGACTGCAATCGTATTTCCCGCACATTTCATACATCTTTTCGAAGCAAAAATACCTTCCATTCCAGACAGCTTTCCGTCCAAAATGAAAGGTATTCTAATTATTCTTCGTTTACTTTTTCTACTTGAATAATTGCAGATTTCTGCATTGGGATACGACAGTTTCTGTTATTTCCAAACTCTACGATCACATCATCATCTGTGATATCGATCAGTACACCGTAAAATCCACTTGTTGTCAATACTGTATCTCCTACTTCCATAGAAGCAACCATCGCCTGAATTCTCTTCTGCTCTTTTCTCTGCGGGCGGAACAGAAAGAACCACATACCTCCGATCAGCACTGCATACACTAAGATAATGGAAAACATTCCACCAGCTCCACCTGACGCTAATAAACCATTCATACTAAATTCCTCCTACTTCTCAATTAAGCACTATTGCTATGATACACAATTTCTGCTGAGACATCAAGTTATTTTTAGAAATTTTATGATTTGTTTATATCTGTCCGCGTGTGAATCCTTCCAGTTTCTGCTTCTTGTACTCCTTATATCTTCCTTCCTCGATCGCTGTGCGGATTTCTTCCATCATATTGTTATAAAAATACAGATTATGCAGCACGCACAGACGCATACCAAGCATCTCTTTTGCTTTCAGCAAATGGCGGATATAGGCTCTGCTGTATTTGCGGCAGGCCGGACACTGACAACCTTCCTCGATCGGTCTGTCATCCAGCTCATATTTTGCATTGAACAGATTCATCTTTCCATGATTCGTGTAAACATGCCCATGTCTTCCATTTCTACTTGGGTAAACACAATCAAAGAAATCAACACCTCTGTCAACCGCCTCAAGAATATTTGCCGGCGTTCCAACTCCCATCAGATAAGTCGGCTTGTCCTGTGGAAGATATGGAACTGTCGCGTCAATGATCCGATACATGTCTTCATGGGATTCTCCCACTGCCAGTCCTCCGAGTGCATAACCATCCAGATCAAGTTCCGCGATCCGTTTCGCATGTTCGATGCGGATATCTTCATAAATACCACCTTGATTGATTCCAAACAGCATCTGCTGCTTGTTGATCGTATCTTCCAGGCTATTCAGCCTTGCCATCTCTTTTTTACAGCGCTCCAGCCAGCGCACTGTGCGATCTACCGAGTGCTGGATATAGTTGCGGTCTGCCACACTGGACGGACATTCATCAAACGCCATCGCAATCGTAGATGCTAAATTGGACTGGATCTGCATACTCTCCTCTGGTCCCATGAAAATTTTTTTTCCATCAATGTGGGAGTGGAAGTATACGCCTTCCTCTTTGATCTTTCGCAATCCTGCAAGAGAAAAGACCTGAAATCCACCTGAATCTGTCAGAATCGGCTTATCCCACACCATAAATTTATGCAGTCCCCCGAGTTTTTTACTACTTCATCTCCCGGCCGCACATGTAAATGATACGTGTTCGAAAGCTCTACCTGCGTCTTAATCCCTTGAAGATCTTCTGTGGAGACAGCACCTTTGATCGCTGCTGCTGTTCCCACATTCATAAATACCGGCGTCTCGATCACACCATGTACTGTTTTCAGTCTCCCTCTTTTGGCAAGACCATCTCTTTTTATTAATTGATACATTCTTTTTCTCCTCTGACTTAATAATGACAAATAACCGGAACTCCTGCACTGATCAAGTTCAGCAACTGCCCCGCCTTATCAATCGGCATATTGATACATCCATGAGAACCGGCACTCTGATACAGACTGCCCCCAAATGCCGGCTGCCAGTCCGCATCGTGGAATCCAACTCCGCTCCAGGTAAACTGCATCCAATATCTTACTTCTTGTTTATAGATTGGTTCTCCTGTCTCCGGATCGTTCTCTCCGACAAGAATAGACGGACTTTCTTTATAAAGCACATCGTAGACCCCTTCTGGTGTTATCCTATCCGGCGTCGGAAGTCCTGATACGATATCTGTCTCCAACACTACATTTCCATTCTGGATATACCACATATGCTGAGTAGATAAATCCACTTCTGCATACGTATTGCCCCAGTCTGTCGCACCAAATGACGCAGCACGTTTTTCATAGATAGGCTCTCTCTGTACCGGCTTTCCTCCGGCAATATCTGCCTTCAACTGCTCAATCTCTGCCGCTCATCAATACTCCATCCATATGTACCGCCAGATACAGTCGCAGCTTTACCGGTTGGTGTCGTAAAACTTCTCGTCTTTCCTACTGTATCATATCTGGATGCGAGATCTCTTACATATGCAGAAATCCCATCCGTCGTAAATGTGACATTCATATTCTCATCGACTGTAATCCACTCTGCAAGCTTTGCCTTGTCAATTCCTTCCGGAGTCGCTCCCATCTGATAAGTGACCGTTCCTCCGAGGTACGAATTCATCTTATCTCTCGCCGCCACAACTTCAGGTGAATCTTCAGTAAATTTTGGCTTAAGGTAGCATCCTTCCTTTTCCAGATCCACCTCATGCTGGAATCCACTGATCTTCTCCTTGATCTTCTGGCGGAAGATTTCCTGATCCAACTGTGTGCCCTCTACCTCTTTTGTAATCACGAATGTATTCCCGTCAAATGTCGGCTTCGCAGATACTGACGGTGTCTGATTCTCCGACTTCATGCACTGAAGTCCACTGATCAATGCATCTAATGCCGCCTCATCGTACTGGACATCCACTTTCGCCTCTGCGCTTCCCTTTTGGAACAATGCCCGAATCCACAGAAACGCATTCTGATCTTTTACAATCTTCTCCAGTTCTTTCCCAGGAAGATATTCCAGAGAAATATCCTCTCCACTGATCACTTCTGTTCCGCCATCATTTTCCTTTAAGGTAAGTGTATAACCTTGTACCTGCTTCTCCATATAAGACTCTGCTTCTTTTACCGTCTTACCTGAAAAATCATTTCCGTTGATGGTTGTATTAAAATAAAAATGCTTTGTAAAATAGAAAGCAAATCCAAGGTAAACAAGCGCTGCCGCTCCAAGAATCCCTCCTGCGATAAACAATACCTTCTTCTTCATCTGCTCTTTCTTCTCGCTGCTTTTGCCATTTTTCTGATGATCCTGCTTTGCTGAATGGCTTCCTGATGAGTTCTTCACGTTCTGTTTCAGCTGCATCTCAGAAGATCTTCTGCTCTCCTCCTGTGTTGGGAATTCTTTTTGACAGATTCTTCCTGATGATTTTTCTTCTGCTCATTCTGCTTCTGTCCATGCTGTTTCTGTAGTTCTTTCCGCGCAAGATTTCTTTGCCTTTTTGTGTCCGTAACTCTTTTGGAAGTTCAGCCGTAAACTGCGCCTTCTGAAGATCAGATCTTTGGGCACGCGGCGCGGATTCTTTCTTTTCTTTTCTTTCTTCTCTATCTCTTCTATATTCTCCTCATCCGGACCATCATCCAGACGATAGGAGAAGTATTCGATGTCATCTACACGCCCGTCTGCATGTCTGTTCCCAGATCCCTGGCGTCTTCTCTTATCATTCGTGCCGCCCATATAGTATCTATTTCCTTTCTCTAAACAATATCTAGTAAACATTATAATACGTCCCTTTCTAAAAGTACAGTATAAAATAAGCATTGCCACTTTTTTTTAACTTCCTATATAATAATGACAAAAGTTTGTAATATTTTTTGTCACGAAAGGAGTTTTTATATATGGCTGGTTCCTATTTTGGAAATTCATTCCGCATCACAACCTGGGGAGAATCCCACGGTCCGGCAATCGGTGTCGTCATCGATGGATGTCCTGCCGGACTTGCACTCTCCGCGAAAGAAATCCAGTGCTTTCTCGACCGCAGAAAGCCTGGTCAAAGCCGCTACACGACACAGCGAAACGAATCGGATCAAGTAGAAATCCTCTCCGGTGTATTTGAAGGACGTACGACCGGAACACCAATTTCATTAATTGTCCGCAATCAAGATCAACGCTCCAAAGATTACGGAAATATCGCTTCCTGCTATCGTCCCGGACATGCCGACTTTACTTTTGACAGCAAGTATGGATTCCGTGACTATCGCGGAGGTGGTCGTTCTTCCGGGCGTGAGACGATCGGCCGTGTCGCTGCCGGTGCTATTGCCTCCAAACTGCTCGCAGAAATGGGGATTACTATCATGGCTTACGCCAAGTCGATCGGACCTGTTACCGTTCCTACATCTGAATATCATCTGACTGAGATTATGGAAAATGCTCTGTATATGCCTAATAATACATATGCCGGACAGGCAGAAATATACTTAAAAGAATGTATGGAAAAACAGGATTCTTCCGGAGGAGTCATTGAATGTACCGTTCACGGAATGCCTGCCGGAATCGGTGAGCCTGTTTTTGAAAAGCTCGATGCCGCTCTCGCCAAAGCCGTTATGTCCATCGGTGCTGTCAAAGGTGTGGAGATTGGTGACGGTTTTCAGGCAGCCACTTCTCATGGAAGTATCAACAACGATGCCTTCACCTGCGAAAACGGATCCATCTCAAAGCTGACAAATCATTCCGGCGGAATCCTCGGAGGAATGAGCGACGGCTCAGACATTGTCCTGCGCGCTGCGTTTAAACCGACACCTTCTATTTCACAAGTACAGCAGACTGTGACAACTACATCTGAGAATATCGATCTTTCCATTCACGGACGCCATGATCCGATCATCGTTCCGCGTGCAGTCGTTGTCGTAGAGTCCATGGTGGCACTCACACTGATCGATCTGTTATTTGCCAACATGAGTTCCAGACTGGATAAGATTCTTTCCTTTTACAAAAGATAAGATCCAAAAAAATCTATAAGCCATTTTTAATAATATTTTTCGTTCGCGTATGATATTCTTTCAGACAATATTATACGCGAACGTTTGTCTGTCTTCAGTTTAACAAATTTTTTTTACTTTTCTTTTCATTCTTTCTTAATCTTTTCTGAAATTCTTTTCTAAGCCCTATCACCTGCATAACGTATCAAGGCGGATAACCTTCAACAAAATCTGTTTTTCTTCATTTTCTGATTGACTATTACCTGAAATAGAGTATAATAATATAGGCACATTTGTTTAGAAATAGTAAACTTTTTGTTTATTTATAATAGTACTTATACGTATGGAAAGGATGTCCGTATATATGAATATAGGCAATAAACTCAGGGAATTGCGCATGGAGAAAGGACTTACGCAGGAAGAACTTGCCGATCGGGCAGAACTTTCGAAGGGATTTATCTCCCAGATAGAAAGAGATCTTACCTCCCCTTCGATTGCAACGCTGGTCGATCTACTGCAATGTCTCGGGACAAATCTGAAAGATTTCTTCTCCGATGACTCCGATGAGCAGATCGTATTTCCTAAAGAAGATTTCTTTGAAAAAACAGATGCGGAACTTCTCAACACCATCGAATGGATCATCCCGAATGCACAGAAGAATATGATGGAACCGATCCGTGTCACCTTACTCCCCGGAGGCTCCACTTACCCAGACAGACCCCACGAGGGAGAGGAATTCGGATATGTCCTTCAAGGAGTGATCCATATCCATCTCGGGCAGCGGGTATACACGGCCAAAAAGGGAGAGACTTTCTATTTTACCCCCAACTGTGAACATTCGATCAGTGCGGGAAAAAAAGACTGGTGCAAAATTTATCTGGGTAAGCACACCACCCAGTTTTTAATTATTTCTAATTGTTTTCATGTACAAAACATCTATTTAACAAAACGAAGGAGGAGTGAGCATATGGCTAACAAATTAATTGATATTGTAAATGTATCAAAATCCTACGGGGACAATCTCGTCCTCGATGAACTCAACTTATATATCAGGGAGAATGAATTTCTGACACTGCTCGGACCGAGTGGATGCGGGAAAACAACTCTGCTCCGCATCCTGGCGGATTTGAGAGCTGTGATTCCGGACACATTATTTTCGACGGAAAAAATATCAATAATGTCCCGCCAAATAAGCGACAGCTAAACACAGTCTTCCAGAAATATGCTCTGTTTTCCCACATGTCCATTGCAGAAAATATTGCATTTGGACTGAAGATCAAAGGGAAATCAAAAGCATATATCAATGACAAAATCCGCTATGCGCTAAAGCTTGTCAACCTCGATGGTTACGAGAACCGTACTCCGGACTCTTTAAGCGGCGGACAGCAGCAGCGGATCGCTATCGCCCGCGCGATCGTCAATGAGCCAAAAGTGCTCCTGCTCGACGAACCTTTAGGCGCTCTCGACTTGAAATTGAGACAGGATATGCAGTATGAGCTGATCCGTCTGAAAAACGAACTCGGAATTACATTTATCTATGTCACCCACGACCAGGAGGAAGCGCTCACAATGTCCGACACCATCGTCGTGATGAATCAGGGATATATCCAGCAGATCGGTACACCGGAAGATATCTACAACGAACCGGAAAATGCATTTGTCGCTGACTTCATTGGGGAAAGCAATATTCTTCCGGCTGTCATGGTCGAAGATAAACTGGTAAAAATTCTCGGCGTCAATTTCCCATGTGTTGATGTGGGATTTGGAAAAAACAAACCAGTCGATGCTGTGATCCGCCCGGAAGATATTGATCTTGTAAAACCAGAAGAAGGACTTCTCGAGGGAGTCGTGACACACCTGATCTTCAAAGGCGTTCACTATGAGATGGAAGTTTCCGCAAATAACTTTGACTGGCTTGTACATAGTACAGACATGGTTCCGGTCGGCACGACTGTTGGAATCAAAGTAGACCCATTTGATATCCAGATTATGAAAAAGCCAGAATCTGAAGATGAGGAGGCGGTTCCAGTTGAAGAGTAAAAAATTACTTGCCGGACCGTACTTATTCTGGTCGGTATCTTTTATCATCATCCCGCTTCTGATGATTTTCTATTATGGGCTGACAGATCAGGATGGTGCCTTTACCTTTGCAAACCTTGCAAAGATCACAACCCCGGAGAACTTAAAAGCGCTCGGACTTGCGCTTCTTTTGTCTCTGATCAGTACTTTAATCTGCCTTGTCATGGCATATCCACTGGCGATGATCCTCGCCTCCATGAATGTCAACCAGACAAGCTTTATTGTATTGATCTTCATCCTTCCGATGTGGATGAATTTTTTGCTCCGCACGCTCGCATGGCAGACTTTATTAGAAAAGAATGGTGTGATCAACAGTATTCTGTCGTTTTTCCACCTGCCGCAGCTTGCGATCATCAACACACCTTATGCGATCATTCTTGGTATGGTCTATAACTTTTTGCCATTTATGGTACTTCCGATCTACAACGTGCTCGTAAAGATTGACAAAGATGTGATCAATGCCGCACGAGATCTCGGCGCAAACAACCGTCAGACCTTCTTTAAAATCATACTGCCATTGACCGTTCCGGGAATCATCAGCGGAATTACCATGGTATTTGTTCCGGCGCTCACAACCTTCGTCATCTCCGATCTTCTTGGTGGAAGTAAAATCCTTCTGATTGGAAATGTCATCGAGCAGGAATTTAAACAAGGAAGCAACTGGCATGTCGGCTCCGGACTTTCACTCGTGCTGATGATCTTCATTATTTTAAGTATGGCTCTCATCGCCAAATATGATAAAGACGGGGAGGGAACTGCATTTTGATTAAAAATACATTACAGAAAATCTACCTGGGGCTTATTTTCATTTTACTTTATGCCCCAATCATTACCCTTGTCGTGCTGTCTTTCAACAATTCCAAGACACGGCGCCAAATGGGGGGCTTTACCGGAAATGGTACGTTGCCCTTTTTCAGAATGAGCAGATTATGAATGCGCTCTACACAACATTGATCATCGCCCTTCTTTCGGCGCTGATTGCCACACTCATCGGAACCGCCGCCGCGATCGGCATTCAGGCAATGCGAAAAAGAGTCCGTACAGCATGATGGCTGTCACCAATATCCCGATGCTAAATGCAGATATCGTGACTGGAATTTCCTTAATGCTCTTATTTATCGCATTCCGCTTTTCACTTGGATTTGCAACGATCCTCATGGCACACATTACGTTCAACATTCCTTATGTCATCTTAAGTGTCATGCCAAAATTAAAGCAGACAAACCGTCGGACTTATGAAGCTGCACTGGATCTTGGAGCCTCTCCAATCTATGCATTTTTCAAAGTAGTCTTCCCGGATATCCTTCCGGGTGTCTTCTCGGGATTTCTGCTTGCCTTTACGATGTCCCTTGATGATTTTGTCATCACTCACTTTACAAAAGGACCAGGCGTGGACACACTGTCCACAAAAATTTACAGTGAAGTTCGAAAAGGGATCAAACCGGAGATGTATGCGCTTTCGACCTTGTTGTTTGTATCCGTGCTAATCTTGCTGATTCTCGTCAATGTTTCTCCTTCTTCCAAAGAAGGTAGCACCAGAAAATATGTCAGCAAAAAAAGTAAAGCTGCCCGCTTTGTATTCCGGCGCCTCGTTCCTGCAGTTATGGCAATCGTGATCATCGCCGGAGGATTTTTCTACGGTTCAAAGAGATCCGTCAGTGGTGATAATCAGGTAATTGTCTACAACTGGGGAGAATACCTTGACCCGGAAGTAATCACTATGTTTGAGGAAGAAACCGGCATCTCGGTTGTCTATGAAGAATACGAAACAAACGAAATCATGTATCCAAAAGTGCAGTCCGGCGCCATCGCCTACGATGTTGTCTGCCCATCCGACTATATGATCCAGCGCATGATCGAGAATGACTTGCTCGCAGAAATTAATTTTGATCATATTCCAAATATAAAAAACATTGGCACACAGTATATGGAGCAATCCCGCCAGTTTGATGCAGAAAATAAATATTCTGTTCCGTACTGCTGGGGTACTGTCGGAATCCTCTATAACAAAAAAATGGTTAAGGAACCGATCGACAGCTGGTCTGTCCTCTGGGACGAAACATACAAAGACAATATTTTGATGCAGGACAGTGTCCGCGATGCATTTGCTGTTGCTCTGAAATACCTTGGATATTCTTTAAACTCCACAGACCTAGATGAGCTTGAAGCTGCAAAAGCACTGTTGATCGAACAGAAACCGCTTGTGCAGGCATATGTAATTGACCAGGTCCGCGATAAGATGATCGGAAATGAAGCCGCCATTGGTGTTATCTATTCCGGAGAGGCTATTTATACCCAGCTGGAAAATCCGGATCTGGAATATGTGATTCCAAAAGAGGGCTCCAACGTATGGATCGACTCCTGGGTCATTCCAAAAAATGCAAAGCACAAAGAAAATGCAGAGGCATTTATCAACTTCCTCTGCCGTCCAGACATCGCCAAGATGAACTTTGACTACATCACTTACTCAACACCTAACATAGAAGCAAGAAAACTGATTAAAGATCCTGCAATCCGCAACAGCACTATCGCATTTCCGGATGCTTCTGAATTAGAACGGTGTGAGACATTCCAGTTCCTCGGCGACGAGAACGATGTGCTATACAATGAATTATGGAGGGAGATTAAATCAAAATAATGAAACGGACATTTACCTATCCGATCCGTCATGAAATGGCCGGCATGACGATCCAGTCTTTCCTAAAGCAACAGCAGTATTCCAGTCAGGTGATCACGCATTTAAAGCGGACACCTGACGGCGTCTGCCGAAACGGTGTCTGGGCACGGGTACACGAAGTGCTGCAAAGTGGAGATCTTCTTACGATTTCCATCGTGGAAGAAACTTCCTCAGAGCACATCGTTCCCGTGCCTCTTCCATTTCCAATCGTATACGAAGACAAAGATCTGCTTGTGATCAATAAACCTTCCGGCATGCCGATTCATCCTTCTCAGGGAAATTATGAGAATACGCTCGCCAATGCTGCTGCTTACTACTTTGCTTCTCAGAACATTCCTTTCACCTACCGCTGTATCAACCGCTTAGACCGGGATACTACCGGCTTCTGATCATTGCCAAACATATGTACAGCGCTTCTCTTTTGTCCAATATGGTCGCCAGACGAGAGATTCATCGAGAATATCTTGCCGCTGCCACCGGTCTTGTCGAAGAGTCTGGGATGATTGAAGCACCGATTGGGCGGGCAAACGGTTCTACCATCGAGCGCTGTGTCGACTTTGCGCACGGTGATTATGCCTGCACCCATTTTCACCGGCTTGCTTATCAAAATGGGTATTCTCTCGTTTCTCTCAAACTAGAGACCGGGCGCACCCACCAGATCCGTGTTCATATGAAATATATTGGGCATCCGCTTCCGGGAGATTTTCTCTACCATCCAGAGGATCACTGTATAGACCGTCAGGCACTGCACTCTTACCGACTCTCCTTTATCCATCCAATCACAAAACAGTCACTGACCTTCACAGCACCTCTGCCAGAAGATATGCAGGCAATTTTTCAAAAGACCACAACGTAAAAATGAGCGTGACGTAAAATAGATTTCTTATGAAATCCCTTATTTTACGCCACGCTCATTGACTATAGTTCTATCTTTTTTACATATTCCATCTAAGTGGAAAGATCGTCCGTCGTCAGAAAATCAATCTCCTGATTGGTCCACTCTTGCTTTTCCCAGCTTTCATTGTATGTCCAGACGTTGATACTGATTCCCTTGTCTTTTGCATAGGCTACCATATCGCTGCTGATTCTGGATGCTGCAATCCCACTGTGGGACAATTCTGCCATTTGGTCGATTGTTTCCTGCGTCCCGTCCTCCACCAGATATTTGATACGGATAATCTCAGAACATTCCCGGATCTTCTTTAGCTGATCCAGACTGCCGCTTAGACATACCACGGAATCTTCCATCCCAAGTTCCTGTATTTTTTGCACAAGCGAAATAATATCTTCTACAGAGGTAAACTTAAGATCTAATACAGCATTTGCACCACTTTGTTGACATACTTCCAAAAATTCCTCCATGGTCGGCACCCATGACATATGGATATGCCAACTGTTGCTGCCACTGTCAATTGTCAACATCTGGATCTCATCTAAGGTCATCTCCGCAATCACTCCGGTTCCATCGGTCATGCGATCTACAGTTGGATCGTGCATACATACAAATGCCCCATCTGCAGTCCGGTGAATATCTGCCTCAATTCCCCATGCACCACTCTGCGCTGCCAGTTCATAGGCAGGAAGCGTATTTTCCGGTGCCTCAGAACTGTACCCACGATGTGCAATGACCTTTGTTCCACTATTTTTTACTGCAAGTTCTGTCGTCTGTTCCAGTGCCTGTTCTATATTCCCTCCAAGCAGCGGTACTGCTTTTTCCACTGTAGTTTCCGGAAGTATCCTTGCCTTCAAGTCTAACGTATAGCTTCTACTATACACAAAGATCCCTGCAGCCACACAGAGGATTGCCCCGGCGGTACATCCGAGAAATATCTTCTGCCTCCGTACCTTTCTGCGCCGCAGTTCCTTCATTCGTTTGAGCTTCTGCTCTCTCAATGTATATTCTGACATGACTGTCACCTGCTATACTTGAAAACATCCGCCGCCGACAAATTCTCGAAGAAGCGAGTTTTTCGGAATATTTTCGCTTCCGACACCGACAAAATACTCGAGAAACTTCAGAAGTCTTTTTGCTTCTGTATACTCTTCACACTCTTTGTCGATACCAAATAAAATCGGCTCTGCATACTGCTTTAACACTGCCAGTTCATAAATCAGCGCAGAGTTAAACATAACATCTGCATCTTCCTGATAAGGGAAAATATTTTCCTCCTCCCCGCGTCTGACAGAAGGCCACATCCGGATTGTCTGTTGGGCAGAAGTTCCCCGCGTTCTCGCATCTCTTACCAGTCTGCGGATCAGACGACCGTCTGTCGTAGGAATCCGGTTGTGCTCATCGATATTTAACTGTGTCAATGCACTGATGTAAATTTTAAATTTATTTTCTGCTGCCAGCTTATAAGTCATCGCATCATTCAGACAGTGGATTCCTTCGATGACAAGGACATCATTTGCCCCAAGCTTTTTCGGCTTTGAAATATATTCTCGCTTTCCAGTCTTAAAATTAAATGTCGGAAGCTGTACTTCCTTTCCTTCCAGAAGATCTGTCATGTCTTGATTAAATTTCTCTAGATCAATCGCCTCCAGACATTCAAAATTGTAGTTACCGTTCTCATCCTTCGGCGTCAGTTCCCGGTCTACAAAATAATTGTCAACCGCGATCGGATGCGGCACAAGCCCATTGACTCTGAGCTGTACAGACAGTCTGTGGGAAAAAGTAGTCTTTCCCGAAGAGGACGGCCCTGCGATCAAAATAAAACGCACTTCCGGTCTGGCTGCGATCTGCGCTGCAATCGAGGCAATCTTACTTTCCTGAAGCGCCTCCTGCACAAGCATCTCCTCAAGGATATCCCCCTTTGTGATAATGTCATTCAGCTCTCCGACCGTCTCAATTCCCTGCATATCTCCCCATCTTGTAGATTCCTTCAACACCTGGAATAATTTATTCTGAGGTACAAACGGCGGCACCTCTTTTGGCGCTGACGCTACCGGCATTTGGATAACAAATCCTTCATCATATAAATGCAGTTCAAAATATTTCAAGTATCTTGTGCTCGGAAGCATATACCCATAGTAGTAATCTTCGAACTCATTCAAACTGTACAGATTCACTTTCGATCCTCTCCGATACTCAAAAAGCTTCTCTTTATCCACCATCCCGTACTGGTGAAAAAGCGCTGTGGCATCCGGTGTCGATACACTTCTCTTTTTAATCGGTATATCTGCTTCTACGATATCCCGCATACGGATTGTCACCCGGTTTAAGAAATCCTGATTGACGACAACATTCCCCTCTACTTTGCAATAATACCCTTTGCTTACAGAATAGAGGATTCTCACTTTATCTATATTTTCATGCCCTGCCACGTTATAAACAGCCTTCACAAGCAAAAGGCTCATACTCCTTCTGTAAGTCTGGTTTCCAATTGCCTCACCGGTTGTGACAAACTTTAATACACAGTCTTTCTTTAACTTTTTCCCAAGCTCCTGAAGACGGTTGTCTACAAAAACAAGCACAATATCATTTTCATACTCTGCCTGAAAATCTTCTGAAATCTTCTCATAAGTTGTCCCCGCTTCATACTGGCGGAGTACCTTCCCAACCTGAACGGTATATCTCTGTTGTTCCACCTGTTTCCCTTCTTTCTTCTCTGTCATCTTACATTCTATGCTACACAACAGAAAACGGATGACTGATCGGAGCACACTTGATATCCAGTTTTTCAAATCTTTCTTCCAAAAACTTTCTCATGTCCTCTATAAAAATATGTTCCATTCCATAATGCCCGGCATCCATGATCGTAAGTCCCTGCGCCTCAGCATCTATTCCAGAATGATGATCAATATCTCCGGTAATCAGCACCTCTGCTTTCTTTCTGATCGCCTCCCCGATTACACTCTTCCAGATCCTGGGCAGACCGCCACTCTCTGAATTTTTCTGTCCAAATCCCCAAACACTTTTATGTTCGAAAGGCAAACCGCTCTTTGACAAGTTCACAGCATTCCCTCACAGTCATCGCACTTGCAAACTGCCCGGATTTGCCGATTCCTTTCTTCTGGTTCTTTTGGCTCAGTCTGTTCCAACACCTCTATGGACTGTAAGCCTAGACGGTTGGCCGCAAGATCTGCCATCCGCAGTACATCATAGTTCGTATGCATCGCATAATAGGAAATATCGTGCTGCAGCAATTGTACAACACGATTTCCAATAAAATCCTGATCTGAAATTTTCTTTAACCCCTTAAAAATCAATGGATGATGCGTAATGAGTAAATCTGCCTTCACCCGAACCGCTTCCTGGATTACTTCCTCGGTCACATCCAGCGCAAGATAAACGCTTTTCACCTCTTTGTTGCTCGTCCGACAAGAACGCCCTACATTATCCCACTCACATGCATACGAAACCGGATATACT